>Ga0302208_10000006_pt1 | contig 186419 bp, 146 predicted proteins | sample II_Fen_E2_3_FD_194577 | JGI IMG/M metagenome (GOLD analysis project Ga0302208, IMG submission 194577) | Peat permafrost microbial communities from Stordalen Mire near Abisko, Sweden - II_Fen_E2_3 | ecosystem: Environmental > Terrestrial > Soil > Wetlands > Permafrost | place: Sweden: Abisko...
CATATGTACCCGATATATCTAATGTGGTGGATTTCGCTATTTTGGTTTCTATTCCAAAGGAAGGAATAGCTGCGGCATCATAGAGCAGATTGCTTTTCACAGCTAAGTGCTGTGAGCCTACGCGTAAAGAAAATGCGCACAAAAAAAGTGAAAAAAAGGCGATTTTTTGGTTAAAAGATACTTTAGGAAAAAAATTACCGAGCAGTAAAATCAGTATCGCTAATAAGTACTTACTCGCGGTGTGTGTGTGTGTGTGTGTGTGTGTGTGTGTGTGTGTGTGTGTGTGTGTGTGTGTGTGTGTGTGTGTGTGTGTGTGTGTGTTAGAAATTTCTTTCAAACATACAACTTTGTTGACATCATTTATACATAATGGGCTTTTATTCATACTCGCTTTTCAAAAACTATTTACATTTTACCTGATTCAAGGGCAAAGATAAATAGTTTTTTGATTAATGCATAACTATTCTTTTATTTTTAACTTATTTTTACTACTTCCCGTAATGTAGATTGATTTTCGTGCTCTATATAATAAGGTGTAGTTTCTATTTAATATTGGATTGATGATTATAAAGGTATTTTTTTGTTGGGAGTTGGATGGTTTGGGTGGGTTATTATTAAATTGGTGAAGGTTGTTGTGGGGAGGATTGATGTTATATTTGCTGTTATATCTTCTGTTATATCTTCTGTTATATTGGATTTTATCTTTTGTTATTTGCTTTGCCAGGCTGCTGGCTTGTTCATTTTTTCTTTGCACGGGCAAAGAAAAGACGAACCAAAAAAGAAAACCGCCGGCTGTCACTCCGAAGCTACTCCGAGTCACCTTTGGGCTAAAACGAACAAACGCCCTCGCTTCGCTCACTTAAACGTGTTCGTTTCTTAACGCCCAAAGCTGGCTCTTCGCTTTACGCTTCTTCGCTAAAGGCCGGAAGGGAAAGAGAGAATCCGTTTTTCCTCTTTCTTGTTACTTTTTCCTCTTTCTTTTCTTCTTTCTTTTTGTTTGCTTTTGAGAATCAGCAATATGGGACGATATTAGGAGGATTTGCTATTCTTCAGAATAGGTACAAATAGTTACTTTTTTGTTAATATGTATGGTTTTTATTCCTTTTTTAGCTACTTTCACGGGTCGTTTCTTTTTATAGTGATTATAATTGTTTGAAGACTTAATTGTAAAGTGATGAATTTTATTTCGGAAAGCAACCTCGAAGTGTTGTTGAGCGATAAGCTTGATTTTTTGTTCATATTGAATATGGATGGAAATATTATTGAGATGAACGGGACGGTTAATTCTATTCTCGGATATACCTACAAGGATCTGAATCCTAAAAATTTTCTTACTGTGTATTCTCCCTGTTATAGGGAAAAAGTCGGTGCTATTATTCGTTTGGCAATAAAGGGATACACTTCCTCTTATCCATACCCTTTCGTCACAAAGACGGGTGAAATCATTCCTGTCGATACTAAATTTTATACAGGACACTGGAAAGGCGAGAATGTTACTGCGATTGTCAGTACAAATTTGGCTGCACAATATTTCTCTAAAGAAATTTTTTACAGCATATTCAATGGCTCTCAAATAATGATGGCTATCAGTGCTATTGATACGAATGTTGTTTTTAATGTAAACAATGCTTTTACAAAAACATTGGGATACGCTCTGGAAGAGATTTCCGGTAAGACTAGTAATGAATTGGATATATATTGTGATCTTTCTCAGAAAGAGGCTATGCTTGAGCAACTTGCTATCAAAGGAAGAGCGGAAGGAGAAGCTACAATAAAAACAAAATCGGGAGAATTATTAGAGTGCTTATTTACGTTCGAACAAATCTCCATACAAAATAATGACTACCTGTTTGAAACCATAACAAATATAACCCAAAGAAAGCTGATAGAAGAGAAGCTGAAGCATCTTAATCATCAGCAGAAATTGCTGGCTGATGTGGCACAACTTCTTAACAAACCCAGCGATTTTGATGAGATCATCAATACGGTCTTGAGATTAGTAGGCCTACATTCAAAAGTTAGTTGTGTATATATCTTTGAAAACTCTGCGGATGGAAAATTTAGCAGTAATGCTTATGAATGGTGTAATGAAGGAATCAAAGAGAAAAAAGACGAGCTTCAGATGCTTTCCAATGAAACCAATCCTTCATGGAAAAAATTTTTTAACGAGAATGGTCGTATCTTTTCAGAGAATATTCAGGAATTACCTCCGGATATGATTAATCTCTTAGAGCCTTTGCATGTGAAATCAATCTTGGCTTATCCCATTTATGTGCAGAATCATTTTTGGGGATTTATGGGCCTTAGTGAATGTTTCAAGAACAAAAATTGGATGGAAGATGAGATGAACTTACTCTTGACCATAACCAACAATATAGCGAATGCGTTGGAACGAAAACTTTATTTGAATCAATTTCAGGATAGTGAAATGCGGCTTAGACTTGCGCTAAGTGGGGCAAGAGAAGGTATGTGGAGTTGGGATTTTCTGAAAGACGAAATGTATTTTACCGATGTTTGTTACAGCATGTTAGGTTATAAACCGGATAACTTGCCAAAAACCGAGCATTGGTGGAAAGAACTTGTTCACCCTGAAGATTTGCCTAGAACATTACGCGATTTTGAAAATCATAAAAAAAATAAAACGGATTATTACGAAAGTACTTTTCGATTGAAAGATAAATCCGGTGAATGGAAATGGATATTAGGCCATGGAAAGGTGATTGAAAGGGATAAAGATGACAAGCCTGTTCGGGCTGTGGGTACTCATATTGACATAAGTAAGCAGAAAAAAATTGAGGAACAGATGCAGGAACTGATTGCTACCAGAGACAAGCTTTTTTCTATTATTTCCCACGATCTCCGTGGCCCGGTTGGGAACTGCATGCAAACGATTGAACTTTTGACCGATGAGATGGATCTGACTCCCGACTTACAAGCGAGTCTTCTCAACGAATTGAAAGAGACGTCGAAAAATACATTTCACTTGTTGGAGAATCTGCTTAATTGGTCAAGATCTCAGCAAAATGAAATTGTTTGTAACTCTAAATCCATTAATATAAATGAACTGATTGCTCAAAATATATCGTTACATTCTGCAATGGCAAGTAAAAAATCGATTGGTATCCAGTTTGACGAAAACGTAAATTATAAAGTCTATGCGGATTATGATATGATCAATTTAGTAGTCCGCAATTTGCTTTCCAATGCCATAAAGTTCACCCGAGAGCAGGGACAGATTACGATTAGTATTTCCGAACAGAGTGGATTTATTGAAGTTGTGGTTGCAGATAATGGTGTGGGAATGTCTCAAGAGACAGTCGACAATTTGTTTGTAGAGAATCAATTGCATTCCACCTATGGTACAAACAACGAAAAAGGTTCAGGCTTGGGGCTTCTATTGTGCCAAAACTTTGTTTCACGAAATGGAGGAGCAATAAGGGTTGAAAGTACGTTGGGAGAAGGAAGTAAATTTATCTTTACGCTGCCAATAAATAGTTGATTCTTTTGCCAGGCTGCTTGCTTGTTCTTTTCTTCTTTGGTCTTTGTTACCTATATATAATAGGTGTACATATAATATAGGTGTCGGCAGCTCAACGATATTCGCAATTCTATTTCTTTGAATAACTGAAGTCTATCGTTCTTTTTCTAAGACAAGTTTGCCTTGTTCTGTCAAATAATATTTTTGCTTTGGACTGTTTGGACTTTCAGGATAAAGCTGAACAATGAATCCCATATCTAAGGCTGGCTTTAAATAGAGTTTCAAGAAATTATCACGTCCACTTAATGAGAGATTGTCCATCATTTCTTTCACAGACAATGATTTAGAATTAATAACTGATAACAATTCTGTAACTTTGTCCTGTACTTGTCCTGTTACTTGTCCTGTTACTTGTCCTGTTACTTGTCCTGCATAATAAAAAGTAACTGTAACAGTATTTCCATCCGCATAGAATTTCGGTTCCGGTAAGTGTGCTTTTTCGCATTCTCCCATTATCAGGCCAATTCCACGACCCCATTGTTCTAAAAGTTTTCTTTTATAAAAAGCATCGGCAACACAAAAGTATTCGCAATTCTATTCCATCGTTGTGGTCAAGAGGCGCGGCCGATCTGTTACTTGCCTTACTTGACGATTAGGATACATGGAATGATTGTTTTTACCTTGCGCTACCGACACTTATTACTGATCTAACAGCAAACTTTATCTCACTGCTAATTTGCAGCTTTGTGCTTCCTTGCAACTATTCGTCACGGCTGTTACCAATTCCTCTTTGAGCGCACACACTTCCTCGTGCATCTCTCTGATTTTCTTCGACAGCTCGAAGTAATCATTGACTGCCTGTTCCAATTGGTCGATCAATGTTTTGTACTGGCCCATGATCAGGTCGGCAAACTCTTGCATGGCTTTCACATTTTCCTTGTCTTTCAGGAGAGGCGAGGCAATGGCGGACAATATCCGCCACGCTTTGCCAAGGATCACTCCCATCACTTTCACTGCGCTCATTGGTTGTTACTACTTTTTTGGATTGTTACACCTCAAATTTTACCTCCGTCGGAATCGCCTCCGGTGTTGCCACCTGTGCCGTCTCCTTTGGTGTTGCCTGAATCCGTGCCATTACCCTTCCCGTCTGATTTTGTGTCAGTCGCGGCGGTGCCGGCATCCTCTGACAATTTTAGGTAACTTAATGAATTCATCAACTTCTTCAAGTCCGCCCCTGCACGGAAATTGATGTGAGCACTCTTAATCGCAGCTGAGGTTAATTCCTTTTCGGTGGCAGCACCTTTACTGCATACACTTACATACAAACTTCCCAAATCGCCGATCTCCACGATGCGACCGTTACGCAATTCACCGAGAATCACCTCTATCAGGTTGCTTAACACACTTTGTACGTCACCTTTACTAAGTGCCGACATTTGAGTGATGCGATCCTGCAAAGTCGTTAAGGAAGCACGACCTGAATGATGCACTTGTGCATAATACAACTTCGGTTTTGATCTGTCGTGCAAATTCTGACGTTGCACGGCTGCGTAGAACACTTGGTTTTCTGTCACGGGAAGCACATAGGCTTTCTTCTTGGTTTTGTTGGTTGTTGTTGTCATTTCTTTTATTTTTTAGAGTGATACATTTTGTTGCACAATCACTTTGTTTTTTGATTGTGATACAAAGATACGACAACCCGAAAACCCAATGATTCTTTAAGTGAGCTATTGAGACTTTATGTGAGCTTTTCGGACTTTTTACGCCTTTTCATCACTGAGAAACACCCAAAAAACCTTGTAAAATCGGGCTTTTTTTTGTAAATTTGAGGTATGAAAATCAAAGAGAAAATGTAAATATGAAACCACAAGAAGATGATTTAAGCGAATATCCTATTCGCACTTATGGTAAAACGGAACTGGCTTTGCTCTATAATCCTTACACCACTCCGCATGCTGCCGTGCAGACTTTGATGCGGTGGATCAGAGAGAATGACGAACTTTGGCAACTGTTCACTGAAATGAAATTTAATCCCCACAGACACACTTTTTTCAGTCGGGAAGTGGAACTGATTTATCGCTATATTGGGAAGCCTTAAACTCGCTATAGCGTCCCGTCTAACTCGTTATAGCATTTCGCTCCACCCGTAACTAAGAGTTGCTCAACTCGTAGTTTTGGACGAACAAACTTGTAGTTACGGGGGAACAAACTCGCAGTTATGTGGTAAGCAACTCGTAACTATGAGGTGAACGGACGGCAGTATTTAAACAATAATAAACAGTATAATACAATAGAGAACAAACCGAAAGTATACTCGTACACTTTCGGCCCGCTACCCGGAAATTTAGTTTTGTAACTATCTCGCAATAAGATTTCTGCGAATAGTGACTATTCCGAAATCAGTGAAATGCTATAGATTTCTTATCTTACTATATTAAGTAATAACTATTATATTAACAATATAATATATTGATAATAATACAATTACATAAGATAGATAGAATCTGTTTACAAATTTTAAATAGTATACGCGTATACTTTCGTACACTTTGCTGTATACTTTCACCACAAAATCTATAACACACTCACTATCAAAAGATATACAATAACGAAGAAGGGAATAATGAATAAATATTACATTTTAGGTTCTAAAGCGAGTTGAAAGTATACTAAATTGCTTTTGAAAGTGTACAAAGTATACAAGAGTATACTTTCAAACACCCGAAAAGCCTTATTTACCGTGTTCCCCTATCGCCTGAGAGCACTTTTTCTTCCAAAATAGAAATGCATAAAATAAGGGAAATCAGTATTGATTATTAAAGATTTATCTCATCAAAAAGTATAAATATAACAATTTAGAAGAGAGATCAAAAAAAGGGGGCCCCCACCCCCTGTATACTTTGTACACTTTATTGTTTTATGCATAATTTATGCGAAAGCTATATTTTTATACGTATACATTTATTAATAAATTAGATCCTACGCTTTATATTCGGGTATTTATTTCATAGATTCCCAACATCATTTTATAAAGAAAAAGAGTGCTTTCTTCACAGAAAGCACTCCCGCCACATGTTAAATAATAGAGAGTATATAATCTTACTTAAGCTTACTTCAACACTTCGCTTAATTTTTTCTCCAAGTCTTCACCTCTTAAATTTTTGGCAATAATCTCGCCTTTTTGATTGATAAGAATCGTGGCCGGAATTGATGTAATGTTATAAGCTGCAGCTCCTGCACTATTCCACCCTTTCAAATCAGATATTTGAGGCCAGGGAATACCCAGTGTTTTAATTGCATTTTTCCACGACTCTCCTTTGCTGTCTAGTGATACGCCTACAATAGCAAATCCTTTATCTTTATATGCACGATAAGCCTTGATCACATTAGGCATCTCTGCACGACAAGGACCGCACCAAGATGCCCAGAAATCAATCATAGTCACTTTATTCTTACTTACATAATCAGATACTTTGATTATGTTTCCATTGGGATCTTTTAAAGCAATATCAATATATTGATGACCGATAGAAGTTTTGCTTTCCACGTCCATCTGATGCACATAGGCTAAATAAACATCGTCATTGGGACACACTTCCTTCATTTTTGCTAATATTTCATCAAAAGTTTTCCGATCAAATGTAGAAGCATAAAATCCTAACAAAATATCACTCGCACCTGAAGGCAAATTATCAAAAATGAACTTAGCTTGGGAAACTGTCTGCTCTTTCAACAATCTATCAAGCTCTTTCTTTGCTGCTGCACGCACCTCGGCTGTCTTAGTCGTATCTTCAGATATTTTCCATGACGGACCCATTTTTGCAGCCCACTCGCTATCCTGCTTTACATATTTGTTCCAAAGCTCATTATCACGTCCGCCAAAGGCATCACTTCTCACGGTGGATCCTTTATCGAGATTTACTTTAATGTCCGTATTCTCAAGGATAAAGTCAGAGTTCGCAACGGATTGTTTGTTCTTCACACAAAGTACAAATCGCAATTCAGGATTCTCTTGAACTCCCTTAAAAAAGAATTTCCCGTCTTTCACAACGGTGGAATCTGTAGGTATAAAATTTAAATAATACATCGTGGCCAAATAGACGGTATCTCCATCAGCAAAGCCTTTGGTCGTACCCGAAATCGTATATCCTTTTTGTGCAACTTGTGCCGTGACACTTGCAAAAAGAGCAACCGAGACGAATAGTAGAATTAACTTTTTCATTTTTCATTTTTTATTATTATATTTCGTTTTTACTTACCATGCTCTTCAAGAAACTTCTGCATATCTGCTGTATACTCGGGGGCACTGACAACGATTCCCTGAGGATCCACAATCAAATAATAGGGAACGCCTCGTATCAAGTATTTACTCAATAAGTCTTTCAATCCCTGAGGGGTGAGGATATATTGTTTCCATGCGAGCTTTTCCACACGAATGGCGTTAATCCACGCATCACGTTTCTGATCAGCCGAAACTCCTACTACTACAAATTTATCGGCATATTGCAGAGCCAATCTTTTGATATCAGGTATCGCCTCACGACAAATTCCACACCAGGAGGCCCAAAAATCAACCAATACATATTTGCCCTTAGGCACTACATCCGTAAGATTATAATATTTGCCTTCCATATCTTGCAACGGTAAGTGTTGAATAGGTTCATCAAGTCCGGTTCTGCGGGCGGCAATACAATTTTTCCTAAACTCTGCCAAACGCAAAGGATCATCCGGAGCGGCAACTATTTCCTTATTCAACTCATCCACTTCTTTTCGGGTCATTCGATGATCGCCTTTTAATAAATTGTTGGCAAACATCACAGACACCGTTGAACTAGGATGAGAACGGATAAAATCCAGTTGAATATGACGAAGAGCATCACCACGTGCATCTTCTGAAAGAGATCGTACCGATGCTGCAACCAAATTGTAGGCATTAAAATCGGCTTGAGAGGTTCCTCCTACTATCTTAAAATACTTACCGATAGGCTGATCCACGGAAATACTATCGTAGTGAGTTGCCTGAAATGTCATTTCGGCGTTGCTGACAAATACATCGGTATATGTCCAACGAATTTGTATCGCATTCTTTTCTGTATCCGATATTAATCTTAAATTATTCGTCAACAGGCAACAGAGTGTGGGATGAGCGACTTTTCCCTTCAACACAAAACAACCGTTTCGCACAGTGTCTTCAGCCAAAATCGTTTTAGCACCATCTTCTGAATTGAGCAACGCGACACTGATTCCATCCTTCATTCCGGGAATACATCCCTTAATGATGAATCCCCTATCCTGAGCGTAAATCATTGCCGGCACAAACGAGCAAAGCAGAAAGCAAATAATTACTTTTTTCATATAATCAACTATTATTTATCTGATTGAGCATCACGCACAAAACGGGCACTATACATGTTAGCATATATACTACGATATCTGAACACCTTTGAAGAGTTATACTCTATTTTTCGATAAAAAGCCGTTCCTTCATTCGTTGTATCTTTAGTTGATGTCCAATAAAATCCAAATGCGCTCTTCAACTGAAAAGATGATCCATAAGAATAATTAGCTGCTGTATGAAATCCACCATAGATGAAATTCAAATCGGTACCAGTGCTATCTTGCACCATCAATGTTGCCGCATAGCTTCCCCTCCAATATAATGCATCGGCTTCAGAGCCTGACATGCCTAATGCTTTTTCTAATTTTTTCCAATCGTCATCAGTCGGGATTCTCCAACCATCCGGAGCGGCTTCCAAAGCACCACTATACGTGTAGAGATAACCATATTTCTTTAGCAGAGTTGAATCAACATCTCCATAACCTCCAACAATGCCACTGACAGAATACACAAGGCATTGGTCATCTCCTGTATTATAATGAGAATTCTCAACTGTCCAATCAAGCCCGCCATAACGCACCCAATGATATGCATATCCATCACGTACATCAGTCATTGTACCTGTAGCATCAGGTCTTACCGTAGGCATTACTTCGCTATCACTATTGCCACATGAATGCCACAAAAAAGCAACAGCTATTATAAGCACTATTTTATATAAATCTTTCATTCTCATCTCTTTAAAAATTAGTAAATGTATCCAAGATTGATTATGATTTTTTTCATCGCATTGTATTTCTTAATCACAATAGGATAATCAGCATACGCTGATTCCACCTCGTCAGCCGTTTGAGTAAGAACTAATTCAACAAATGATGCCAGATCTTGATCTTTAGAGGGATACAATCCAAGATAAGGATAATCGCCCCAATAATAGGGAGAAATAAAGCCTGATGTCTTCATCAGCACCATATTTTCATCCTCCGTTGCAGGACTCTCGCTTGAGGATGTTCCATATAAAGCAGAACCATATTTTACAAAAGATTGCAATGTTTCAGAAGTTTGCTTTGAAACTTTATTTTGTAAAATGCCGGTTAACACGGATTGTGTAAATGCCGCACGAGCACTATCCGACAGATTGGATAATCCACCCATTGCCAACGCCGTACAACGGTCACCCACTGCATACGATTTATCACTATCATAGGAATAACTTACGCCATCATCAGTTATGTATTTAGCTATATGATTTATTAAAAGCCATGAAAAAGGTCGAAGTTTTACTGATAAATGAGGTAATAAATTTGCCTCTATAAAATCAACTGCACCTTGCTTTTCATTCATTGTGGTGAGATATTGATAGATATATTTACTTGGCATCGTATTTGATGTCATTACATAACCGATATCAACAGTTTCGGTATAATATAACATATCGCCATTAGTATCTTTGCCTAATGGCTCATAACGAAGCGTGTCATTAAACAGTAAATAGGAACTATCTCTTTTATAGAAGGCACATTTCAGCTGTGACTCTAAATCAGTTGCCGTACTATCTGCAGCATAATAGTTTTCCTTGATATTACTCGGCGATAATGTGCCTTCGTTGCCACATGCCGTTAATATGAATAGGAAACAACCCAATATTACAAGTTTATCTATTTTCATATTCCTCATTCATTTATTTTAGTAACAGTGTATGTACGAGCAGGGCGTTCATTGTTAATCATCCCTGTGTTGAAGTTAATCACTTCTTGAGGAATAGGCAATACATAAGCCTTGTCATTAGATTCTAGAACAAATGTGTGACATTCTGTTTTCACAGTAGAATTACGATCGGTGTAATAATAATAATCATGGGTTATCTGCTTTGATTCCGGATATTTTTCACACACACCATAACGACGAAGATCAAACCAACGTTGCCCTTCCAAGGCCAGCTCCTTGCGACGTTCATCTCTGATTATTTCAACTAAGTCCTTTCCCGATGCCGTTACTTGGTAATTATCAACATATCTGTTGGCTCGCAAAGTATTCAACAATGACCTGGCTTCGTCTTCCTTATTTAGATATGCATCTGCTTCGGCCTTAATCAAATAAGCTTCTGCAGATCGAAATAGAAATTTATCTGACACGTCGGAATAACTATTTCCCCAAGCTGAATTATATGCATCTAGATAATAAGAAGCTTCTGACGGGTTTATGATATCTCCTTCCGGTGCCAATTTGGTATAACCCGTAAAGTTTGCATAATGCCAGAACAATTTTGTTTTTCGTAAATCATGATCATCAAAACTATTATATAAATCATCTGAAATTTGAAAGCCTTTGTCTTTATAGGATATAATACAAGGCAAAGAATTACCACCCATTGAGAAAATAGTTTCATCTGATGATTTTGAAAGGAAACTACCGGTACTACTTAAGGCATTTAAATCCTCTAAATCGGGGTGCACATCGATAACTTCTTGAGCATATTCCGCTGCTTTTTTCCAATTTTGCATATACAAATAAACTCTGCTTAAGAGGAATCTAACGACAGTTACATCAGCACGATATATTGAAGTTTGGGTCCCTGTTTGTGAAAGATCAGATTCTGCTTGGTTCAAATCAGTCAACACCTGATCATATATTTCCTGCACAGTGCTACGTTGAAAAATCTTATCTTCCACTTTCTCCGATAATTTCAACGGTACTCCCAAATCGGTACTTGCTGTTGAAGCATTGTAAGGTTTTCCATAAAGATTCACTAACCAGAAATAATAGTATGCACGTAAAAAATGAGCTTCACCATCTACTTTCAGAACACCAATTTTCTCGGCATCTGTTGAATTAGGCACTTTTTGATCACTGTATATGATGTTATTAGCAACATTTATTAAACGATAAATTTCCGTCCAATTATCATTTTCTGTATTATATCCCGTATACGTATCATTTTGTCCTGTACGTTTCTGCCAAGTAAAATAGCCGAACACTTTCCCTTTTCCATCATAATCAATATCATCATTATAGCCCTCTACACACTCTTGAAGTTCATCTCCCATAAAGTGAATAAAATATTGATTATCCGTTGTGTTATACAAATTTTCAGTTTGCTTTACCGGCATATAGCAGTCACCGATAAGTGTTTCATTCAAATCTTCCCAAGAACTTACATAATCCGTATCTTGAGAATATTCTTTCAAAAAATCCGAACAACTCGTAAATAAAATTCCACCAAATAAGAGGAACAAACATATATAGTATTTCATAACATTCTCCTTTCTTCGTTTATTATTAGAATTCAACATTCACGCCAAAAGTGTAAATTGGTGTATCAGACAGCTGCACCGTAGAAAAACCTGATTGAGTGGGTGCTTGTCCTCTCAAAGCCTTCGAACAGAATGTATATAAATTTGATCCGGAAAGAGTAAGCGCCAGCCTGTGAAGTTTGTACTTATTCAAAAGTTTTTCCGGAATTTCGTATGTCAAACTAACGTTGGCTACTCGCAAATAATCGGCACTCACTACTCTTAAATCCGAATAGTCATACATGGTCCATGAGTCTGTTGCAAATTGCACGCCGGTATTCTGATAATCAGATCCGGCTGAATAATGAGTACAGTACTTGTAATAATTCGGATCATTTTTGCTCAAAATTGAGGGTATATTTGTGTAACGCTCATCTCCGGGCTTTTTCCAACGATTAAGTAAATCCTTATTTAAATTATACTCAGGATAGATGGTGAATGAGCCACTTGTTGAATTAACCGATTGACCAAACAAACGGAACAAACGCACTTTTGCACCTAGACTATAATTCATCATCACCCCTAATCGCCAAGACTTATAACCCAATGTATTACTTATGCTTCCGGTAATGTCCGGATCTCTTTTTCCTGATGGCACCAACACTTTTGTAAAGGTTTCACTCTTACTCAAGCCTATTAACTCAGAGCTGCGATCTGCCCAGTCATCAAATAGGGGTCCACCATCCTCCGGATTCAAACCTACAAATTTATACGAGTAGAATGTTCCCACGGATTGTCCTTTTACAACAGCGGATCCATCTAAATAATCATCTAAACTATATGTGTCTGTTCCGGGAGCAGTCTTCATTTCATTCATCACTTTGGAAAATGAACCTGCAATGATCCAATTCATGTTTTTTCCGGATAGAGGAGTAAATGTAAAAGCAACGTTATATCCTTTATTAAGAATTGATCCTGAATTTACTATATAAGATGTGTAACCATTCACATCTGAAATGGTTTTATTCATAAAAGCATCGCTCGTACGTTTAATATAATATTCTAATGAGAGCATCATTCTCCCATTAAACATGGATGTTTCTAACCCTGTATTAATAGAACGAGTTTTCTCCCATTTTAAATCGGGATTGGCAAAGGAACTAACGGTTGAAGTCATCTCATCATAGTAACTACTTAAGGCTCCTTTCTTTAAAATCATTACAGGCGTCTGTCCGTCCAGCATATTTCCTTGTTCACCGTATGAGGCTTTCCATGTTAAAGAATTCAACCAATCAGCGTGTATATGTGCTGCGTTTTTAAAATCGATCAATCCGGAGACAGACCACACCGGCAATATTTTTTCATTACTTCTGCTGCCAAATTTGTTGGAACCGTCATAGCGGGTATTGGCATTAAGTGTATATGTATTCTTATAACTGTATGAAGCTGTTGCATATGCCGACAATAAGTTGGTGCGATTATCCGTAATGGTTGGTTGATTTGCAGCTAGCCACTGATAATAAGTGGTATATGTGGTAGGTATTGATGTCACAAATTTCTTTCCTCTATCTAAATAATAACCACGACTTGTATTCTCATATCCATTATACCGTGTAGAATTGGCCTCAGCACCAATTGCCACATTGAAGTTGTGTTGCTTCTGCTTGCCAAAATCTTTATTAAAATTTGCTTGCACACGAGCCATATACGATTCATCTCTCACCGTATTTTCAGATAGCTCTCCACCATAAGGCATCTCGCTTGTGGTTGGGGCAACAACTCCATATTCCGAACCTCGAAGTGTGGCTCCATGCCAACTATGATCTCCCCAATATCCTTCAATATTGGTATTTGTATTTGAATAAGAAAATACGCCATTCACATTGAAACATTCTGCAAATAAATATCTTAGGTTCAAGGTTGTTGTTAACCCTGACATAACTTGTTTCATGTAACTATTATCCAATTCATTCATTACATTAAACTTATACATGCCTGAAGACGTGCTACCTCTTGCAATCCTATCATAATAATAGTCTGTGCCGTCATCATTATATGCCGGGATAACACGACTAGTATTATAGGCATAATCAATAGGAGATATGTCTGATTGATTGTATTTTTTATTGCTAGTATATGCGCTTATATTTAAGGATGCTTGCAAACGATCTGTTAACGAGAAATCAAGTTTTGTATTCACCGTGTAGCGCTTGTTGCTATTGCTATTAATCACGTCATCATCATTCGTATATCCCAATGATCCGTAATAACGGAACTTGTCCGTTCCTCCCGATACATTCACTGAATGATCAGATGAGAATGAATCATGGCAAAGTAATTTAAACCAATCGGTATTTTGAGTTTCGTATTTAGCTACTTGTTTTTCAAATTTAGTTTGTGTGTAGACCCCGCTATATAACTTTTGAATGGCATCTTCATATCCGATGCTAGTCATGTCAGAAGGAAATTGATAATGATTATTTACTAATTCACGAGAGATCTCGGTACGCTCCAATGAATTCATTAAATTTATTTTACGATCAGTGTATCTTGGACGTAAACGATAAGAGCCATTGAAATTATACGAAAGAATGGGCTTACCAATACGTCCTTTTTTAGTGGTAACCACAATAATTCCATTTGCTGCACGCGTTCCGTAAAGTGCCGTAGCTGCAGCATCTTTCAGCACATCAATTCGTTCAATATCTTGAGGATTCAATCCGGATATAGAATTACCGATCCTATTCACGTAATTAGGATCATTCAGCACATCCGAAGAAAGATTCACCGGATCACTTACAATCACACCGTCAACCACCCAAAGAGGTTCACGATTTCCAATTAAAGTGGAAGTCCCGCGGATTCTGATTTTGGGAACTGAGTTAATTTCCCCACTCTGATTAGTTACAATCATATCCGGTATGCGACCGGCAAGCATCTGATCCAAACTGGATATACCCGGAATCATCACATCTTTCATATCCACAGACGTGACGGAGCTTGTCAAATTTCGACGATCAATTTGTTGATATCCGGTGACTACAACTTCATTCAATAGCTTACTTTCTTTCAAAGTAAATGAATAAGAGCTCTTTCCTCTCACATGCTGAGTAAACGGAACATATCCAACATACGAGGCGGTAAGTGATACTTCATTGCCGAAGAGCCTTAGACAAAACATACCGTTCTCATCAGTACTCACACACAGATCCGACCTGTTAGTATACTTTGCAGTGATATTTGCTCCGATTAACGGATCACCATTTACATCAAGCACTTTACCTGTAATTGATCCGACACTTGGACCACCATCAGGTTTTCTAATTACTACAACCTCATTTTTCACTTCATAAGTGAGACCGCACGAATCAAGCACTCTCTTCAATACCGAATTCCACGGTTCGTTCACGGCCTTCACCGATACATTTTCTACTCCCTTAAACGTCTGCACATTGTAAAGGAAATCTACATCAGTTTGCTTTTTCACTTCTTCAAGAAATGTTTCGATCGAAACATTTTTCAAATCTAAAGTCACAGTTTTAACAGGCAATGCTGCCCATACTGTAATACTCAGTGTAAAGAAAAGCAATCCAAAAAACAATCGTAATTTTCGCATAAGCTGTTTCTAATAATTTGACTTTTGGTTCTCTAATTGTATATATAATAAGTTGTTTATGTCAATTCATATATTGCCGACACTGTCCCTTAAACTATTTATTTGAAGATGTTACTAGTACATGTGTTTAATACTCTTATACAAATAAATATTTCGACCGTCAGCACGATAAGTCAAGTCTCCTGCTTTTTCAAATATGTCCAAGAAAGCATTTACCTTATCATAGCGCTTCACCGTTCCCGTATAGGTGAGATTTGCAATGGATGGGTCTGCAAAAATTACTTTTATATCATACCATCTCTCCAAGGTGGACATAATTTTTCCCAGACTTTCATTGCGGAAACTATACATTCCATTCATCCAACTGATATAATTATTCACATCGACTTCTCGTTTTCGAACCGTCATCCCTGCTACTACGGCTTGCTGTCCGGGAGCTAGAATTACTGTTTCATTAGCAGGTGTGGTGAATTGCACTTTCCCTCTTACTAATGTAGTATAGCATTCATCACAATCATTATACGCATTCACATCAAAAGCAGTCCCAAGCACAGTGACATTTCCAAATCTTGTCTGAACGATAAAAGGATGATCTGGATCTTTTGTCACATCGAAATAAGCTTCTCCCTGAAGCATTACAACACGCTGCTTCCCTACAAACTTTTCAGGATAAGTAAGTGTTGAAGCTGAATTAAGATGTACCGTGGTACCATCAGAAAGTTTCACTGTCTTTTCTTTTCCACGAGGAATTACATATTTGCTATAGGCGAGTTTGTCACCAACTGAATCATCTTCATGAGAAAGTGCTGATGTATTGGATAAAAAACTTTTTGAAGTGTGTTGAGTATTACTGCCTGGTATAAAGTGTTGTATTTGTTTGCTGAAGTTCTTTTTCACATTGCTTGACAAAATAGGGCTACTATTCTGTCGTCCTGTTGAAGATGAAACCGCCAATTGCCCTTTTTGAACTGAATTAAGCTTATTCGTTTGTTGCCAAGTAAATAGCCCGACAAGAATCAATGCTACTGCGGCTGCTGAGTACCACCAAGTCCTTAAATGGATGCGATGAACCGGTTGATCATTCTTCCTCACCTTTTGTAGAAATAAGTGATATGCATTTTTATCGGAATAGGTACCATAGTTACTGAAGGATTCTTTCAAGGAATTCTCAGTACGCATACTATCATATTGCCTTTTTAACTTAGGATGCTGTTTAAATAATTCTTCAGCACGAAGTATTTCTTCTTTTGTAGCTTCGCCTATAAGCACTTTCTTTAGTAGAGAAGCATCATCGTATATATTAAAATTCTTTTTCACAAGCTAATTATATTTTCCTTTTACTCTTATTATACATAAACGCGACAAATGGGTGACAAATAGTTCAATTATTTTTCAGAATAGTATCATATAGGAATAAATATAGAGAATATATTTACAAATATTCTCCTACACAACCGTCGAAGCATCAAGAAGATTGCTAGTAATAGCAAGATTTATTGAATAAAATACCCAATAAAAAGAGTATCCGAAGACCTGTGCAGGAAGAAATTATCAATACGTGAATGGAAACAATACCTGAAAATCAGGCATATCAAAAAAGAAATAGTAACACTGAAAAGGAAGAATATTTCATATGTTCGCGCAAAAACTTATAACTGCGTGTCTTTTGAGTTTTTACGGTGTTGATGCTTATGCCCAACTTTTCAGCAATTTCACCCCATTCATATCCTTCTATTCGTAAAAGCATAATATTTCTTTGTTCCTGAGGAAGTTCTTTGATATAGTTGTATAATTGACGGAGTAGCTCCTCACGAACAGTAAGAGCATAAACGGCCTCCTCATCTTCCGCCTCATCCTGCTTTTCAACAAATGAATTTAAGATGGAGTCATGAATTTGATGATCACGCAAGTAAAGCAAACAATTATTATATAAAGCACGATAAAGATAATTAGTAAGTTCACGAGTATCAGAAAATACGTGTTCACCTTCATAAACGGACAAGAATAATTCCTGCACGACATCTTCAACTTCTTCTGAAGTACTTAATAAACGTGACGCATAAGAGCAAAGCGGAGCATAATACCTCTTGTAAAGGTACTTATAAGCATTGGCATCTTTGCGATTGATTCCCTCTATTATTTCATTTTCCGTCTTGTATAGCACTCCCATCTACGACCATTTTGTATTTTTCCCTGCTTGCCGCAAATTACGGAATAAATAAAATGAAATCCAAATTTCATACAAAAAATTATTATTTACGATTTTTTTATTAATAACTCGCAGGGTAAAGATTTCCTTACAAATCAAAAATAAGTTTCAACTGCAAATTTAAATTGATTGATGAAAACTTCCTTGAAGGCCGATATATTGTTCTGCTCATAAAAAAGTAACATGGCTTTTTTATAATCAACAGAATCTACGGTGCGAAATGAAACAGGACAATACTTATTAGCAATAAAGATTGCATTGCTCACAATACGGGCAACTCGATCATTCCCGTCACTGAAAGCATGGATATAAGACAGTAAGACCAATGTTAATAAGGCTTTTTCAAAGACATTCCTGCGACTATTCACCAAGTGACATGCCTGCTCTAATGCCTCACGTATTTGAGATTCATTATCAATCGGACGATAATTTGTCCCGGTGATACCCACTCGACGTGTACGAATAGTACAATCCAGCCCCAAATCTTTGATTAGAATACTATGTATATGTTCTATTCCTTTCACAGTCAAAAGCTCAAAACAATCAGGATCTTTTACAATAAAATCCAAAGCGTCTTTCTGATTAAGAAGCATAACAGTCTCTTCTTTCTTTTTTCCGGGAGCTGCTTCTTTCTCTTTTAATAATCTCTCTGTTTCTAATAAAGAATAAGTATTTCCCTCTATTTGAGAAGATTCCCAACTTAAATCTATTCCCATGCGTTCAATCTCATTTTGATACTCGGCAGGGGTCAATTGAGATAAATTATAGGTAAACTTATTTTGCAAGGAATTCAATAGCCCTAGTTCATTTTCCGTAAAAAATGATACTTTACTTAGTAAATCCGGAATTAAAGAAAAATTATATTCCGACTGGATTTTACGTTGATCGATTTCTTGCTGATAATATTCATCCAAATTTACCGGATAAAAAAGATTATACAACGGTGATACGCTGTATCTACTATTTTTGGCATTACCATCTTGCAAAAGATACTGCTTTTCTAATAAAGTAGCGATACGACGCTTTATCGTCGCATAGCTGATGCGATCATTCAAACCTTCATAAACATCTTTAGAGGAGGATAGAATATGTGTTTTTATATATCTTAAAATGTCATTTTCATTATTCATATCGCGAATCTTTATTTAAAAGCTCACAAATATAGACAATTTCTGTTCAATATGAGAAGATATGAGCTTAAAAGATACTTTATTTGAGCTCAATAAATCAATAATGATTTATTTTTCCCATAATTAACAGACTCTGTATCCGCTTATAGTAAATGAAAATACAAAACAAGCATCTATTATCAAAGGTAAAATGTATATAAATCTCTCTTATATAAGATATCGTTTTTTGAGAAGAGGATAAAAAGACAAATAACACGTTTATTCTGTTAATTTTAATAAAAAAATAACTATTCCCACCAACTAGAACAAGTTATTTTATAATTTTGCAAGGTATTTATGCTTAATATAAACAAATGAAGCTTATGAAAAAGATTATGTTTACTTTGTGCTTATTGTTTGCTGGCTATGGATCAGTATCAGCGCAAAACATTTCTGACGAAAGTATCAGTTTTTCTGTAGATGCCGGACCCGGTATTACTTTTGGTAGTTCAAATTTATCTGCCGCTGGAAGTGCTTATCGAGGAGAACATAAAAGTGGTTTTTCTGTGGATGTAGCAGGAAATGTTTACATAAAAAGAATCATACTTGGAATGAAGTATAACCACTTTACAGCATCTAAGAACTATGGTCCAACCGGTAATGATTTTGATGATAATATCAATGTTAGATATTACGCACCACAGATCGGATATAGGACTTATCTATCCTCTAAAACGGCGATTGACTTGAGCGTTGGAGCTGGATATTTACGATACACCAGCGAATTGCTTAATGCCGGTACAGAATATGGATATTCAGGACATGCCTGGGGGAAAAATGCAGATCTAGCTATCATAAGAAAGCTCTCAAAGCACTTCGATTTAGGCTTTGGAACCTCTATAATGTCAGCTCATGTTAATACTTTGGATAAAAAGCAAGATCTAAAATCAACTCATACTTTGATGTTGGACAAATGGGATGGAATCAAAATTAAACGTGCTGACTTTTACGTAAGTTTGAGAGCCTCTTTATAATATAAGAACACTCTACATGAATATAAATAAAATAGGCTGCATATAGAAATGCAGCCTATTTTATTTATAATATTTATCACACTTATTTTGCGAACTTTTCTTTCAGATTCTTAGCGGTTTCATCACCCAAATCAATGGCTTTTTGAAGACTCTTTAATCCTATCTCTTTTTTGCCTTGTTGAATTTGGCAGAACCCTATCATGCGATAGACTGATGCCAACTTGGGATCGATTTTCAGTGCAGCATTCAAGCTACTGATAGCATCTCCATACTTGGATATACGCAAATTGACTACTCCCTGTTCCACCAAATAATCAATATCCTCGGGGGAAAGCTCCACAGCTTTATTTATGTCAACTATAGCACGCGCAAATTGATTGCTGCGATAGAGTGCTTGCTCACGATAATAATAGAATAAAGGAGCAGGAGTTACTTTCACAGACAATTCATAAGCATCAAAATCGGCCACGGCTTCTTTATATTGTTGTTTCTGAAAGTAGATGGAACCACGCTCCCATAAATAAGGAGAAGCTTCTTCCGGATAAGGTGCTACATATTTTGTTATGGCGCTATCCAACAAAGCAACAACCGTAGCGGTATCGTTCTTCAACATTTCAGCGGCTTTGGCTGCATAATAAAAGGTGACAGCGGACGCTTGTTTAGACTGATTTACTTTTTGATAGGAGTCAAAGGCTTCCTGGTATTTCTTCATTGAGAAGTTGATATCTCCCGCTTGTTGATAATAAACAGGCTGTGGATCCACTGCTATGGCTTTATTTATCAACCCCAACGCTTTGTCCATTGTCCAATCCTTATAAGGTGGTTTTATATCACGTAAAGCATAGGTATAAACAACTAAAGCCGAACTACTATAAGCATTTGCCTTATTATCAGCATTACTTTCTGCTGCATTCAAATCGGCCTCAATCTGCTCCATGTGCTTGGTATCAAAATAATTGTATACATTGTAAGAAGCACGTCTGGAATAACCATCGCTTACTTTTGGAAATTGTTCGATAAACTGATCAATGAGCGACACGTATCTATCTGACTTTGCTGTTGCTGCGAAATAAAGCATAGCCAAGGCTTGTTCCTCTTTTTCGGGTAAAGCTTTCTTTATATTAATCCCATTAAGAGCGGCATCATTCAATGAAAGAGCATTGATCGTAAGCTCTGAAGCCAAAGAGACACTCACTGCATAGGATATATTTTTATCGGTTCCTGCACTTTTTTGTGCCATACCAAATACTTGTCCGTCATCCGTTAAGATGGGGCAACTTACCATTTGATCAGTAATAGGCATTCCCAACGTATAATATTTGTGCCCCCCCAATGTGGTTTCAGTTGTGATTTTTCCGGCAGTAACCGTACGTGATTTTTTTGTACTATAAGGAAGCAAGACAACATTAGCACCTACACCCGGATCGGCTTTGGCTATTTCCAACGTTTCCACTTTCTTCTTCACATCCACACGGAATTTCACCAAATCATATATATCATTAGCTCCCAATATGAGTGATACCGGCATCTCCTTACCCGACATATCTACCACTACGGCATGATCGGCTCCCTTGAAAAGAGAATAATCGGAAACCCCTACTCCATCCTCGGTAATGAAAAACCCATTACCAGTATTGATGATTTTGTTGTCGGCTCCGTATGTTACGACCGAAAACACTGCCTTTTGGGCCTTATCCACCCATCTTTGGGCAAAAGATGCTTGCGCTAAGATGCAGCACAAGACAAATACCATATATTTCTTCATATCACAAAACACGAATTACATTTCATAATTCTTTAATAAATCCCTGGCATTGTCAATGGCTGCGGTTGTCAACGCTTCACCACTAAGCATATGCGCTATTTCTTCTACTCTCTCTGTTGAGTTCAATCTCTTTATGTGACTGACGGTCGACTCTTCATTGTCAACTTTGTACACTTTATAATGAGTTTTCCCTCGTGCTGCAATTTGAGGTAAATGGGTGATGCTGATCACTTGCATGACCTTTGACATATTTCCCATAATCTCTGCCATACGCGCGGCAATGGCTCCGGATACACCGGTATCTATTTCATCAAAAATAATTGTCGGCAAATGTGTAGCTCCTGCGATAAGGGCTTTGATAGCCAACATCACACGGGCTATCTCACCACCGGATGCTACTGCGGCCAAGCTACGCAAATCGTCATTTTTATTGGCTGAGAACAAGAATGTGACTCCGTCAATGCCATCTGCCTCTGGTGCTTTTCGCCTATCCAACTGTACATTGAATTGCACATAAGGCATACCTAACGGAAGCAATTTGGCACGCATATCTTTCTCTATCTCTAGTGCAGCTTTTTTACGCTTCGCACTCAATCGCTCGGCTTTGCTGCGAACTTCACCCAATAAAGCATCCGTATGCTTCACCATCTCATCTATCCGATCATCAAAAGAAGTGATTTCTTTCAATTGCTCTTTAAATTTGTCTTGCAATGCAAGCAATTCGTCAACATTCGTTGCCTGGTATTTTTGTTCCAGTGAATAGATCAAATTCAATCGATTGTTGACTTCCTCAAAACGAGCCGGATCAAAATCTATATCTTCCAGTTTGTTTTCAATATCTTGGCTCAAATCTTTTAAATCAATATAGGCGCTTTGCATCCTTTCATGCCAATCGGCGCTCGTCGGATACATCTGCAACAAACCGTGCAAAGTGGATGCACTGGATTTCAATGCTTGAAGTACTCCTCCATCCTCGCCATCCATGATCTGAGTTACAGAGAATAGCCCGGACTTTATTTCCTCTGCATGCGACAAGGTATCACTTTCCTGTGCTAAATGCCGATCCTCACCGGATGTGAGAACTGCGCCTTCAAGTTGTTCCAATTGAAAGCGGATATAATCTTCCTCTGTTTTGCTCTTCTCTGCGTTGGCTTTCAGTTCATTCAACTCAGATTTTGCATGTAAATATTGTTTGAATATTTTTTTATAATCGGCCAGCTCCTCTCCGTCATGAGCTATAACGTCAATTACATGCAATTGAAAATCTTCTTGATTCAGTAACAGGTTCTGATGTTGAGAATGAACGTCAATCAATCGTTCGCCCAATGAGCGCATCAATGTAAGCGGTGCAGGGGTATCATTAATAAAGGCTCTCGTCTTGCCGTTGGCATGCATTTCACGACGTAAAATACATTCATCCCCGTCAAAATCGAAATTATTCTCTTCAAAAAAACTGGTCAATTCATTATCAGGAACAGTAAAATGCGCTTCAATGACACAACGTTTGGCTCCTTTTTTAATACTACTCACATCGGCACGTTGCCCCAAGAGTAGTCCGACAGCTCCCAGCAAGATAGACTTACCGGCTCCGGTCTCACCGGTAATAACCGAGAAACCGTTATCGAACTCTATATCCGACTGTTCTATCAGTGCGTAATTTTGAATAAGTAATGATCGCAGCATAACGCGTTTAATTAATCATACATTTCATAATATTGCAACCAACTGGTTTACGATATCCTTGGCTACTTCACGCTTCGTCTTCAATGGGAACAAAAATTCACCATGACTACTCAATATTGTGACTTTATTTGTGTCACCACGAAACCCGGCTCCCTGATCACGCAACGAGTTCAACACAATAAAATCAAAATTCTTACGAACGAGCTTATCAAGTGCGTGATTAGTTTCATCATTTGTCTCGAGAGCAAAACCAACTAGTTTTTGATTGCCTTTTTTCATTTTTCCCAATGAAGCTGCTATATCAACAGTGGGTCTTAAATGCAATTCAAGTGCATCTTTTTCACGCTTTATCTTTTTATCGGATACAGTTTCCGGTGTAAAATCAGCTACAGCTGCCGAAAGAATGGCTGCATCCATTTCAGGAAAATATTTCTCAGACAAAGCCATCATTTCCACAGCAGATTCCACATCATATCGGGTGATTCCCTGACTATGTGTCTCCAATTGTACCGGACCGGCAATCAACGTAACTTGAGCTCCACGAGAAGCACATTCTTCTGCTAACGCAAATCCCATTTTGCCAGATGAATAATTACCGATAAACCGCACCGGATCAATCTTCTCATAGGTAGGCCCTGCTGTAATCAGCACTTTTTTGCCGGCCAAATCCTGTGTGATAGAAAAATAGTCCGCAATATATTTTACGATATTCTCAGGCTCTTCCATACGTCCTTTCCCCACAAGATGGCTAGCCAACTCACCGGAAGCAGGTTCAATGATATGATTACCGAAAGAGAGTAACGTCTGAATATTATGTTGTGTGGCGGGATGAGCAAGCATGTCTAAATCCATAGCCGGTGCGACAAACACAGGAGCTTTCATACTAAGATAGGTGGTGATAAGCATATTGTCTGCTACGCCATTGGCCATTTTTGCAATAGTTGATGCCGTTGCAGGTGCTATCACCATTGCATCGGCCCAAAGTCCCAAATCAACATGACTGTTCCAAGATCCGTCACGCTGAGCAAAAAACTCTGAGATGACCGGATGATTGGATAATGCAGAAAGAGTGACAGGTGTAATGAACTCCTTTCCGGCAGGAGTGATCACGATTTGCACTTCCGCTCCTTCTTTAACGAAAAGACGGGTAAGCATAGCCGCCTTATACGCTGCAATGCTACCCGTTATACCTAAAACTATTTTTTTCCCTTTCAACATAAAATCATTTCCCCGTTAATTCACGAAGCTTAATTTTAGTGAGCATTGCTTTCGTATTGAGCGTAAAATCGCTATTTAATATCCATGAATAATATCCCGGATCCTTTTGCAATACGTCTGCAACAGATCTTCCTTTATATTTTCCGAAATTAAAGATCTCTGTTCCTTTTTCATCGTAGATCATACGACCGGCAAAATCCACATTATTGTTGAAGCTTGAATAGTCTGCAAGAAAATCAATATTATTTTCCAAATCAGAATAACGATCAAGTTGTGCCTTCAACACTTCATAGGTAGCACGAGTATCACCTTCGGCGGAATGGGCATCATCCAAATTCTTATCACAATAGAACTTATATGCAGCAGACAATGTACGCTGCTCTTTCTTGTGAAAAATAACCTGTACATCAACAAATTTATGACGTGCCATATCAATATCAACGCCGGCTCTTAAAAATTCCTCTGCTAGAACAGGTATGTCAAAACGGTTACTATTAAATCCCGCGATATCACAACCTGTAAAATCTTTTGCAACATTTTTTGCTACTTCTTTGAAGGTGGGGCAATCAACCACATCTTCATCTGCAATATGATGAATAGCCGTAGAAGCTTCGGGAATATGCATTTCCGGATTAATACGCAACACTTTGGATTCTTCATTACCATTGGTAGAAACCTTCAGGTAGCAAATTTCAACAATTCTATCGGAATTAATATTTGTGCCTGTTGTCTCTAAATCAAAAAAGACAATAGGGTTCTTTATATTTAATTTCATTCTATAAAAGGGTTTCGAACATTAATCGTTTAACATCATCGGCATGAGCAACATCAACAAATCATTGTTTTCCTTTTGCTCAACCGGGATGACTATTCCTGCACGCGAAGGATCAGACAATTCTATCTGAACATTCTCAGCAGAGATATTACTTAAAATTTCTACTAAAAACGTTGACTTAAATCCGATATTCAACGGACTTCCTGCAAAATCACAAACAACTGTCTCTTCAGCAGATGTAGAGTAATCGATATCTTGTGCAGAAAGTGTGACTTTACCTTCTTCAATACTTAATTTTATCAAGCTACTGCTTTGACTTGAAAATACGGATACACGCTTCATGGCTCCCAACAGAGACAATCTGTCAACCACCAATTTATTAGGGTTGCCGGTAGGAATAACTGAATTGTAATTAGGATAGCGTCCTTCTATCAATCGGCAACTTAAAACGTAATCCTGAAATTTGATAACGGCATTGCGACTATCAAAAGCAATACTCACTTCTTCGCCATCTTTTCCAAGTAAGGTTTTCAAAAGTGCAGCAGGTTTCTTCGGCAAGATAAAAGCACCCGCAGTGTCACCTTTCGATGAAAGAGATCTATTGCGAACCAACTTATGACCATCCGAAGCCACGAACGTCACACTATCCTCTTTTATGTCAAAATAGACACCATTCATCACAGGGCGCAACTCATCATCAGCCGAAGCAAACAACGTACTATTAATTCCATCAGACAAAACTTCAGGCAACAATGCCAACTTCATTACGTCATCACCCAATGGAGGCATCGTTGAAAAATCTTCCGGATCTTGTCCCAAAATATTGTATCGTCCGTTTTGATAATCTATAGTGGTCTCGCGAGTTTGCAAATTTATATTAAACTCTAGAGGACGTTCACTTAGTTCTTTCAATGAATCAAGCAAATTTTTCGCCACGAAACAGATACTGCCGTCTTCGGTTGCTCCGCTTACTTCAATGGTTGTTATAACTGTTGTTTCACTGTCTGAAGCTGTAATTGACAGAGTATTATCTTTCAATTGGAACAAAAAGCAATCCAATATAGGAAGTGCATTTTTTGAATTTATCACACGACTAATTGAAGAAATATGGCTGTATAAAGCCGTACTGGATACAACAAATTTCATATTTATTTTTCTTTTATTTTATTCGTTTTTGAATGACAAAGATATACAAAAAGAATAATCTTACCAATATTTTTATAAATAAAAAGCGCAACAAAGATTTTTAGCAAGAAAATGAGAAAATCATTAGTCCAAAACAATAAAATGTCGTAAATTCGCACCGAATAAATAAAAACATATTAAAGATATATAACAATGGAAATTACCGGAAAAATCATGGCAGTTTTGCAGATGAGACAAGGAACCAGCAAAGCTACAGGAAACGAATGGCAAAGTCAGGAATACGTATTGGAAACAGATGAGCAATATCCAAAACATGTATGTTTCAACGTATTCGGTAGTGATAAGATAAGCCAATTTGCGATAAAAGATGGTGAAGTCTTGAATGTTTCATTTGACATAGACGCACACGAATACCAAGGGAGGTGGTATAATTCTATCAGAGCTTGGAAAGTTGACCGTGTGGTTGAAAACTCTTCTGCAGACCCTCAACAAGCTGGTGCCCCTGCACCTCAAGCACCTCAATTCTCACCTTCAGAAGAAGCTGATGATCTTCCTTTCTAAAAAATATCAAAGGTACATCTCTTTTAACAAAAAAAGATGTACCTTTGCACGATTTTTAAGAAACTTAATTAAGTAACGCCACCTTTCGGCAATGTTTTGAGATGAAAAAAATTATTTATGGTTCTGTAATCGTGTTGATTCTTTGCTCCTCATGCAACGGGAACAAAAAAAAGGGAACTAACCCACAAACTACTCTTTCTCAACTGATTGACTCCACTTCTGAAGTTCAAGATTCACTTGACTATGATACAACTCTAGCCAAGCCCAAGGCAACAAGATCAGACGGCACGTTTGATGACTTCCTCTACTCATTTGCAAATTACAAAAAGGTTCAATTGCAAAGGACCAAATTTCCACTGCTTTTCATTAACAATAATCGTACTTCAAGAATTCAGAAAAGATTCTGGAAATTCGATCGATTGTATTATTCGAAACCTTACTATACCATGATTTTCGACCGAGAATCGGATATGACTATTGGACAACATTCCAATATTAAAAAGGCACAGTTCGAATGGATATACTTGAAGACTAATAAAATTCAGGAATACAATTTCAAACGTATGAACGGAGCTTGGATACTGGAATCAATTAATCTACATGATATACAGCCATGCGACAATGAAAACTTCTTCGATTTCTTTTATAAATTTGCGAATGATAGTGTATTCCAACGTTCACGCATTCATAATCCGATAACCTATGTAACCAATGACCCTGATGATGATTTCGCCATATTGACTACAACAATGGATATCAGTCAATGGATGGCTTGGAATGTATTCTTACCTAAAGATGCACTTTCAAATGTCAATTACGGGCAATCGAATAGAAGCAACTCAAACGTAAAAATTTTATCCATAAAAGGAAAAGATAACGGGATGAGCAATACCCTATTTTTCAGACGCATAGGTACAAACTGGCAATTTTATAAATATGAAGATATAAGTAATTAAAAACTTTATATAATGATGGAAAAGAGCAACTATTCTTTATTACAACATAATACATTCGGGATTGATGTTGAAACAAAGAGATTCATCGAATATCAGTCTGTGACCGAACTTAAACAAATACTTGCCGATATAGATTTTACTACTACAAAATATTTGCACATAGGTGAAGGTAGCAACCTCCTTTTCATCAACAATTTTGAAGGCATCATATTTCATTCAGCTATCAGAGGCATTGAAAGGATCAAAGAAGATGACGAGTCTGTTTGGTTAAAAGCAGGCGCAGGCGTTATCTGGGACGATTTTGTGGAGTTTTGTGTAAGCAACAATTTGAGCGGAGCAGAAAATTTATCACTCATTCCCGGAGAGGTGGGCGCCAGTGCCGTTCAGAATATTGGTGCTTATGGAGCAGAAGCAAAAGATATCATCGATGAAGTGGAAGCTGTAAACATAAGCAACGGAAACGAAAAAGTATTCACTAAGGCGGACTGCCAATATTCCTATCGACAAAGCATCTTTAAAAACGAGCTGAAGAACAAATACTTCATCACTTACGTTATATACAAATTAGACAAGAGACCTCTGTTTAATTGTGAATACGGTAATATCAAAAAAGAACTGGAAAGTTTTGATGAGATTAATCTGAGAAACATTCGTCAGGCAATAATAAATATCCGGAATAGCAAACTTCCGGATCCCAAGATTCAAGGAAATGCTGGAAGTTTTTTCATGAATCCAATCATTGGAGAGGAGCAATTCAAGAAGTTGCAAGTCTTATTTCCTGACATTCCGCATTACGACTTGCCTGACAATAAAGTGAAGGTGCCTGCCGGATGGATGATAGATCAGTGTGGATGGAAAGGAAAGGGATTGGGTCCCGTCGCCATACATGATAAACAAGCGTTGGTGCTGGTAAACAGAGGTGGAGCAACAGGCAAAGATGTTCTGAAACTATCTGATGAGGTGTGCAAAAGCGTAAAAGAAAAATTCGGGATTGAAATACATCCTGAAGTCAATGTTATAAAGTAAATAAGCTCATGAAAATTATTATTTTAGGTAGCGGAACTTCAACAGGAGTACCTGAAATAGGATGCACTTGTGCTGTATGTACCTCCAAGGATCCCCATGATCATCGATTGAGATGCTCTACATTAATAGAAAAAGGAGATACTCATATACTTATTGATTGCGGACCTGATTTCAGAGAGCAAATCATGCGCATTCCATTTGCGCCTATCAGCGGCGTATTAGTAACTCACGAGCACTATGACCACGTAGGTGGTATTGATGATTTACGACCTTTCACCAGACATTCCGATATACCTATATATACAGAGCAATATACAGCTGACCGATTGAAGAAACGTATGCCGTATTGCTTTTTGGAGAACAGTTATCCGGGCATTCCACAACTAACATTGGAAACAGTCACTCCGGGTAATCCTTTTTTCATACACGACGTGGAGGTACTGCCAATACGTGTAATACATGGAAGGCTACCGATACTAGGATTCCGTATAGGTAAAATGGCTTATATCACTGACATGAAAACTTTACCGGAAGAATCATACGAAGCTTTGTCAGGATTGGATTTGCTGATCATGAACGCACTAAGATTTGAGCCGCACAATACTCACCAATCATTGGAAGAGGCTCTTGAAGTGGTAGAAAAATTAAAGCCGCGTGAGACTTACTTCATTCACATGAGCCACCAAATAGGACTACAAGCCGAAACAGAGAAAATGTTACCAGCCCATGTACATTTTGCATACGATGGACTGGAACTATATTCAGAATAAATTTAATTTCTTTTTGCGGGCTTCATCCAACGATACGGATTCGCTCTTCTTTTCTTTGTAATTTGCGCACAATTGCTCATACTCGCTTCTTAGCTTTGAGATATACTCAGTTCGGGTATGCTTATTCATTAATTTAGAAGAAGACATGACGTTTTGAGCTGCATCTTTTTCATAAACAACGATTCCATTCGGATAAGCCGGAGCTATTTTCAAAGCTGTATGCAGTTTGGAAGTTGTAGCCCCTCCTATCATCACCGGCACATGTACACCAGCTTTATCAAGTTCTTTAACAACATGTATCATTTCATCTAGTGAGGGTGTTATTAATCCACTCAATCCTATCAAATCTACATGTTCCTTTATGGCTGTCTCCACAATCTTTTCAGTAGGCACCATTACACCTAAATCAATCACTTCATAATTATTGCATGACAACACTACACTAACAATATTCTTCCCGATGTCATGCACATCTCCTTTAACTGTAGCTATCAAGAATTTTCCGGCGTTTGAAACTACACCTTGTTTATCGGCTTCCATCAATGGCTGTAAAATAGCTACGGCATTTTTCATTGTACGAGCGGTCTTTACTACTTGAGGCAAGAACATCTTGCCGGCTCCAAAGAGCTCCCCTACATAGTTCATGCCTGCCATCAACGGTCCTTCTATTATGTCAACAGCCTTAGAGTATATCTGTGTAGCCTCAGCCAAATCTTCCTCCAAATGATCACTGATTCCTTTTACCAAGGCATGTTTCAACCGCTCATCAAGCGTACCTTGACGCCATAAATCCGGTTGTACACTCGAAGTGGTGGTAAATTTGGATTCTTTCAATTTGTCCGCTTCCTGGATCAACCGTTCTGAAGCATCAGGGTTTCGGTTTAAGATCACATCCTCCAGTATATTCAACAAATCAGAAGGTATGTCACTATAAAGTACAGACGTTGCGGGATTAACAATACCCATATCCATACCTGCTTGAATAGCATGATAAAGAAATACGGCATGCATAGCCTGACGGATATAATTGTTGCCTCGGAACGAAAAAGATAAATTGCTCACACCGCCACTGATATGTGCACCGGGACAATTTTCTTTGATCCATTTGGTAGCCATAATAAAATCTACGGCATAATTATTATGTTCTTCCATTCCTGTTGCAATGGCCAAAACATTAGGATCAAATATAATATCATTCGGATTGAAGTCTATTTTCTCACACAACAATTTGTAAGCTCTGCCGCATATCTCTATTTTGCGTTCATAAGTGCTGGCTTGTCCTTGTTCATCAAAAGCCATCACTACGGCAGCAGCACCTAATTTCTTTATAATAAGGGCACGCTCCAAGAATATATCTTCTCCCTCTTTTAAAGAGATAGAGTTAACGATAGATTTGCCTTGAATGCACTTCAATCCGGATTCAATCACTTCAAACTTAGAAGAGTCTATCATAAGAGGTACACGTGCTATATCCGGTTCGGATGCGATAAGATTAAGGAATGTAACCATCTCTTTCTCTGCCTCCAGCAAGCCATCATCCATGTTGATATCGAGAACTAAAGCACCGTCTTCCACTTGCTTTCTAGCTATGGAAAGGGCTTCATCATATTTCTTTTCACTGATCAGATTCAAGAATTTACGAGAACCGGCCACATTACAACGTTCACCTATATTTACAAACTTGATCTCGGGCTTCAGTTCGAACAACTCTAATCCTGACAACCATAATCTATTTGGTTTGGAGACAGGCTTGTGAGGTTCTGCACCGTCTACTAATTCAGGATACTTTGATATAAATGCATCAGTGGTTCCACAGCATCCTCCGATGATATTGACCAGATGCTCATCAATGTATTCTTTCACCTCCATTGCCATATGCTCAGGAGTTTCATCATACTGTCCTAAATTATTGGGTAAACCTGCATTGGGATATGCTGAGATATAATAAGGTGCTTGCGAAGCCAACTGAGCCAAGAATGGTTTTAATTGGGATGCACCGAATGAACAATTCAAACCAATTGAGAAAATGGGTGCACTCTGTACTGAAGCTAGAAATGCTTCAAGAGTTTGTCCGCTAAGTGTCCTGCCACTGACATCTGCTACCGTAACGGATAACATGATAGGCACGATAATGCCAGTACTCTTCATTGCCTTTTCAGCTGCATAGATAGCCGCCTTTGCATTCAATGAATCGAATATAGTCTCAATTAGCAAAGCATCCACTCCTGCTCTAAGCATGGCTTCTTCCTGCTCTTGATATGCTTCGGACAATTGATCAAAAGTCAATGCACGGTAAGCCGGATTATTCACATCCGGACTCATCGAAGTAGTCTTATTGGTGGGACCTATTGAACCGGCTACGAAACGTGGCTTTGCGGGATTTATTGCAGTATATTTATCAGCCATCTCACGCGCCAGTTTCACTCCTTGAGTGTTCATCTCAATAACGTAATCCTGCGCATGATAATCTTCCATAGACACGCGGTTCGAACTGAAAGTATTTGTCTCTATAATATCAGCTCCGGCCTCAAGATATTTTCTGTGAATATCTTGTATCACATCAGGACGTGTAAGGCAAAGAATATCATTATTGCCTTTCATTTGCCCGGGAATATCCTTTAATTGTTCGTTCCTGAAATCCTCTTCCTTCAAACCATATCGCTGAACCATGGTGCCCATTGCACCATCCAAAATAAGAATTCGTTCCTTTACCAAGGATTCAATCGTACTTTCCATCTTAATATCTCTACCTGTCAAAAAATTATTTTTTAAAGAACCTTGCTACATAGCGTTTGTCTTCTTTTTCTTTTATAGACTGACGTTTGTCATATTCTTTTTTACCTTTAGCCAAAGCGATCACCAATTTAGCTAATCCTTTCTCATTAATAAACAAACGAACGGGAACAATCGTGAATCCGGCATCCTGTGAGTTATGCTGCAACTTGGTCATTTCCTTTTTTGTAAGCAACAATTTCCGTTCACGCCGAGCAATATGATTGTTGTATGATCCATAAAAATACTCCGAAATATTCATATTCTTCACCCACAATTCCCCGTTATTAAAGTAACAAAAGGTATCAACCAAACTTGCTTTTCCCAATCGGATAGATTTAATTTCGGTACCCGTCAAAACTATTCCGGCTGTGTATGTATCAATAAATTCATAATCATACGAAGCACGTCTATTTTTTATATTTATCTGAGAAACTTTCATAACAAATTAATTTAGAATTACAATGAGCCATTTATAAAGATGATAGATCAAAGATACACTCAACAAAATAATCCCTGAAGCAATCAATGTAAACGACATCATTTGTTTTGATCCGGCAAGACGCATCGTTTTTATGCCTTCCCAAACTATATATATAATATAAAACTGAAATATACACTGTAAGAGATTGAAAATAGAAAATAGTCCGGTTACAATTTGCAATACAAAAACAACGACCATTGAATAACCTACCAACGCAGCAATACAGGCTTTACTTGACGGATGATGATAAAGTTTGGTGTTCACCTTATTGAGGAGCCACACTGACAAACAGAATCCGCCGAAATCAGCGATAAAGGGTGCACAAGATTCTTGTATAGCCTCTCGGAACATTTGGTTAGGAGTGAAATCATTGCTAAAGATATGATCTATCACCACACCTATAAACACCGCCAAACCAACCCATCCGATCAAAGGATAAACAAATCCCGACAAGACTTTGGCCCCAGTCCTCTTAGAGACAATAATTTCCTCCCACGCACGAGTCGGGGAGGAAATCAACATGTATACTGTATGAAGTAGAGTCCTGTTATTCAAATTTAATCACGATTAGAATATTTACAATAATAATGTTTCCATATGCCCTTACTGTTATCGCTTTCGCTTTGCCATACTCTGGCTTTCAGATCAACCACAATTGAATCTTTATTGGATTGGCTCGCAGCAGTCATTGCAGGAGAGTCTATTTTGAATGCATTATAATAAAGTGAGGGATAAGAGTTTGCTGAATAGCTACTACCGGTATCACCCTGTTTATTATGCCCCAAGACGAACTTTAAAGTATCGGGGTCAGAATTTACTGAAGCCGTTACGAATCCATCATTCTGATAATAAAACAAATAAGTGTTATGTAATTTTGAAAAATAGTAATTAGTGGTAGCTATCAAAGAATAGCCTGACGAATAAGAATTGTGTACTACAGTTATGCCATCTACAGAAATAATAGAATCGGTTTTCAACGTGTCATTAGAAGCGCCTCTTGAAACTACATTTACATCATTTTTCTGAATATCTGCATATCCCTCTATAACGATACTGCGGCCTTCAGCTGTCTTGGTTGCCTGTGTGTCATCTGAATAATAAAAATATACATAAGCTATATCTCCAGCTGTATAAGTAATAGAAGCCCCCGAAGAAGTAACTAAACTAGATGCATTGGTTGGAGAATAAACATTATTATTTGAATCAGTAAAGTAGACAGTGCTAGCTGCACTACCATGAACTGTTGCCAAGATAATCCCATATGTATGATTATTATCATTAGTATTCATACAAGAAGTAAAGAGCAAAGAGGTCAGGCAAATGACACTCGCAAATAAAAGCTTCAAATTTTTCATCGTATTCCTATTTTATTATGTTTGCAAAATCTGTAATGTGTTCGTCAATATAATGTGCCAAAGTTGACACGTATTTTTCCTCATGAGTAACAAATTCGTCATCCAATTCATTCATATTATCATATTGTTCATACATGGCTAAGAAATCTTCCTGAGTACGTTCTGTTTCAAGGTCGTCTTTGTTCGTGTCATATATCTTTTGAGCTTTATAAATGAGTTTACTTAGCCCATCCACTCCCATTAATCTCATGTATTTGGCAAAGGGATTGCGAAAGATGTAAGGACCATAGCCATTCTGAATCAGCTGCAAAAATCCGCCTTCATCCATCTCACTTTTAAAAATAGAGAATTCAAGCAGAAAATACTGATATTCATTCAGCTCCTGAATCTTTGAGTCACCATTCGGTCCATTCAAAACCTTACGGTACTCATCAGTAAAGAGACTAACGAAAGCCTCATCACCTTTTTTAGCAGCTAATTTTACAGCTTCTTCCGATATATTAATCTGTATACCCATTCATCTACTTTATTAATAAAGACTTATATTAGATGCAAAGATACATATTAGTTAGTAGACTTTAATAAAATATGATACAAAAAACAACTCCTTTTTTAGAAATAATGAACAATATTTGAATGCATCCGACACAATTCTCAAGGATTTAACTTTGATAAAGAAATTAGAGGATTCTGTCATGCACAAATGCGGTAAACATTAGTGAGTGTTATTGACACCATCAATCTGAAAGTAAAGTCATAGAATATTGCGTCTCGGTTTGGACAAACTTGGTACGCATGAAATGTACCAATAGCCGCATGTATTTCTCCGATTGCTGCCCTGCATAACCTAAAAATATTTAAGGGAAAACTTATTTCTACAACCGTAGAATATGTTTCTTACCAAGGTGGAAATCATTTTCCACCTTGGTAAGAAATGATTTCCACCAAGGTAAGAAACCAGATTGGTGCTCACCAACCGATAAATTAAAGGAAGATATCCAAGAAAAAGCATGAATGTATCCGACGATCTGCATATGAGAATCGTTGGGGATCTTCCTTAGATAAAAAACGTTTCCCTTAAGCTTCCTGATATGTCATTTTAGTGAAGAAAAACATTCTTTAATTTTGTCAATAGAAAGGAATCACGTTGTTGAAAATGAAGGGGAGGGAATAAATCGGTGCCTTCACTCGTTCATCGCAGAGCACCGATAAATAAAGGGCTATGAATGGTGAAATCAAAAATCACTATTCTGATAGATTACTAGGGACGGACAAGAATCGAGTTGTCCTGATTACACATTATCTTCTGAATAAAAGAAGAGCTAAAGGTCTATCATCTTTTATGCATTAGATATACGACGTTATCGGAAAAACTTATTACTTTTGCATGAAGAAGTAAATAGAAGTAGTAATGATGAATATAATGACAAATCCTTTTGTCGTGGGTGACTATACGTCTCGTAATTTATTTTGCGGACGAGAAAGAGAGAGAACTGTGCTTATGCAAGAAATATTAGCAGAACATAATATTGCGCTAATAGGGCCTTGGAGAATAGGAAAGAATTCGCTGCTGACACATACATTTTCATTCCCTGATGTGAAAGATAATTATGATGTTATTTCCTTGAATATCAGCAATTGCAAATCATTAACAGACTTCACTGCCGAACTAAGAAACGTTGTAAACAAAAAAATACAAAGCCGTGGTAGCGATTTCAATATCCCCAAACGGATGTCACTTAATGGCATCATGACTTTTTTGAGCAACAATGTGCGACCGGTGATTATATGCATTAATGAATTTCAAAGAATAACACAATTCAAAGAAGATGAGGCACAGCTAAAAATACAATCATTGGTGATGAACTACAATTCTATACGGTTTATCTTTTGCGGCAGTGATATAAAGGAAATGGAAGAATTGTTTATGTCGGCACTCAATCCTTTTTACAAAAAAGCTACGCTAATAAGACTTGAGCCGATAGAATTGATGGTATATACTGAATTTGCCCAACATGCTTTTGATTTGAGCCGAAAACATGTGACAAGCGAAATGATAGAGAAAATATACAATCGCTTTGACGGAATCACCTGGTATATGCAAATGGTTCTTCACGTTCTGTACAACATGACGCCAGCGAACTCTTATAGTGAAACGCCAATGATAGAACTGGCTATTGAACAAATAATAAATTACCAAAGATACGCATATCAGGAAATTTATAAAAAAACGAACAATAAACCAAGCACTATTCCGAAAGATAAATTCTTTGAGATATGGCTTGAAGAGAAATAAAAAATTAAACCAATTGTTATGAGAAGTTTTGGATCAGACAATCATTCGGGTGTTCATCCATTAATCATGGAGGCCCTTATTAATGCAAACAAAGACCACGCGCTGGGATATGGTGAAGATCAATGGACAGAAGAGGCTGTAGAAAAAATAAGAGAGGCATTCACCCCTGACTGTGAACCTCTATTCGTATTCAACGGCACAGGATGTAATGCTACAGGTTTGCAATTGCTTACACGCCCTTATCAAACCATTTATTGTGCTGCCACTGCGCACATACAATGTGACGAATGCGGAGCTCCCACAAAAGAAACAGGTTGTTCGTTGACACTTATCCCTACAGATGATGGTAAATTAACACCTGAATTGATTGAGAAAGTCATGACAGGAGTAGGTGAACAACATCATGCACAACCGGGCGCAATCTATCTGACCAACGCAACTGAATTGGGTACAATTTATACTCCAACAGAAATAAAGAAAATCACTGACTTTGCTCACAAACATGATATGTATGTGCATATGGATGGAGCACGCATATGTAATGCAGCTGTGGCGCTGGGTGTATCGTTACGCGAACTTACAGTGGACTGTGGCATTGATACTTTAGCTTTTGGAGGTACTAAAAACGGATTATTAATTGGCGAATGCCTGATTGTATTCAATAAGCTTTTCACAAAGCAAGCAAAATACGTGCGCAAACAATCAGCTCAATTAGCATCGAAAATGCGCTTCATATCATGCCAATTCACGGCAATGTTCACCAATGATCTATGGAAAGTATGTGCGACACAAGCCAACGAAAAAGCTCAAATGCTTTACAGCAAGCTAAAACAATTCCCGGATGTTCATTTCACTCAAGAGCATGACAGCAATCAGCTATTTCTGACCATTCCTATACCCATAGCAAAGAAGATGCAAGAAAAATTTCATTTCTTCTTTTGGAATGAAGCCAAAGGTGAAATACGCCTCGTCACCTCATTTGACACAACCGACGAGGACATTGATTGCTTTATTTCAGAATTGTCAAGGCAGCTGACTTCAACAAAATAAAAAGCTTGATTTCTTGGCAAACAGATGTAAAAACATTATTTTTACGACATGAACTTAATCAAATAGGAAATGAATATAACAGACAGATTTATAATGTATACGAGCTTTGACACTCAAAGCGACGAACTGACAAACCTTACCCCGAGTACACCGGGGCAAATGATTTTTGCAGAATTTCTACGTGACGAACTAACAACTGAAGGGTTGGAAGATGTATACCTTGATGGGAACGGCTACCTATATGCAACTCTCCCTGCAAATACAGATAAGCCAATACCTACAATCGGCTTCATCTCACATATGGATACAGCTCCTGATATGAGCGGTAAACATGTAAGCCCCAGAATTGTGAAGAATTATGATGGGAGTGTGATCAATTTGAATGATAAAGAAAAAATTGATCCTAAACAATTTCCAGAAATATTAAGTCATAAAGGAGAGGATATTATTGTAACAGACGGAACCACTTTGTTAGGGGGTGACGACAAGGCAGGCATCGCTGAAATTGTGCAAGCCATGACATACCTGAAAGCACATAATGAAATTAAACACGGAAAGATCCGCATTGGCTTTAATCCGGATGAAGAAATAGGATTAGGTGCACACAAATTCGATGTTGAGCTTTTCGGATGTGAATGGGCCTATACAATGGATGGAGGCGAAGTAGGTGAGCTGGAATTTGAGAATTTCAATGCAGCATCAGCTAAAATCACATTTAAAGGACGCAATGTACATCCAGGATCAGCCAAGCATAAAATGATAAATAGCATGCGTATTGCAAGCCAGTTTGCCAATATGCTTCCACGTCACGAAACTCCCGAACATACCGAAGGTTATGAAGGATTCTATCATCTGATAGCAATGAACGGTGACGTAGAAAAATCGACATTAAGCTATATAGTCCGCGACCATGACCGCAACATGTTTGAGAATCGTAAAAAAGAGATAGAACATCTTGTGAACAAGATCAACAATGAATTCGGTCCCGAAACAGCCACGCTTGAGTTACATGACCAATACTACAACATGCGTGAAAAGATTGAACCGGTAATGCACATCATTGATATTGCTTCACAAGCCATGAAAGAAGCCGGCGTAACTCCAAAGATTCAGGCTATACGTGGCGGAACAGATGGTGCACAACTTAGCTTCAAAGGATTGCCTTGTCCAAACATTTTCGCCGGAGGAATGAACATGCACGGAAGACATGAGTACTTACCAATCCCCAGCATGGAGAAGGCAATGAATACGATTATCAAAATTGTCGAAATAGTAGGAAAGAAATAAAATATGTTTCATTTAGCTCCTTTGATCACTGACCTGGCTCTTATTTTAATAAGTGCCGGGGTATTTACGTTGTTGTTTAAAAAACTTAAGCAACCACTTGTTCTCGGCTATATCGTAGCCGGGTTTGTGGTTGGTCCTCATTTAGGATTTACTCCAATAGTCCTGGATACGGAGAGTATACAAACATGGAGTGACATCGGAGTTATCTTCTTACTTTTTGCTTTAGGACTGGATTTCAGCTTTAAAAAGATTCTGAAAACCGGAGGTTCAGCGATTATTGCAGTATGTACAATTATCTTTTGTATGGTACTGCTCGGCATTGCCGTAGGTTATTTCTTTGACTGGAAACGAACAGATTGCCTTTTCTTAGGCGGAATGTTAGCTATGTCTTCAACAACCATCATATATAAAGCTTTTGAAGACTTAGGGTTAAGACAAAACAAGTTTGCAGGAATTGTTTTAAGTATCCTTGTACTAGAAGATATATTGGCTATAGTGTTGATGGTTATGTTGAGCACCGTGGCCATACGTTCCAATTTCAAAGGTACTGAATTACTCATAAGTATTGGCAAATTAGTATTTTTCCTGATTTTATGGATCGTAGTAGGTATTTATTTATTGCCTAGTTTCTTTCGACGATTCAAAAATATCATGAGCGAAGAAACCTTGCTGATAGTCACATTAGGATTGTGCTTCGGTATGGTTTATTTTGCAACACATGCAGGTTTTTCACCGGCATTCGGGGCATTCATCATGGGAAGTATTCTAAGTGAGACGTTAGAATCTGAGAAAATTGAGAGGCTGGTGCAACCGGTTAAGAATTTGTTTGGAGCAATCTTTTTCGTATCAGTAGGTATGATGGTTGATCCATCACTACTTGTACAATATGCTGTCCCAATCATTGTTATTACATTTGCAGTTATCATCGGGCAAAGTCTTTTCGGTACATTTGGAGTGTTACTTTCCGGACAACCATTGAAGACCGCTATTCAATGCGGATTTTCATTAACTCAAATCGGTGAGTTTGCTTTCATCATAGCATCATTAGGTGTAAGTCTGAAAGTAACAAGTTCCTTCCTCTACCCTATTGTTGTAGCAGTATCGGTGATAACTACATTCATCACACCTTATATGATAAAACTGGCCGTACCTCTGTATAACAAACTAGAAAAGAAATTACCTATTTCTTGGATTAGTTTCTTCGACAGATACAGTAGTGGTTCTCAAACAGTAAATCATGAAAACAGTTGGAAGAAATTGATTGTTGATATTGTGAGAATGATCCTTATCTACTCTATCATCACTATAGCTGTAATTGCTCTTTCATTCGAATTTATTGTACCAATGTTGCGCCACACATTGCCAACAGCATGGGGATCATTGGTAGGAGTATTTATTACTTTACTATTGGCTTCTCCATTTTTACGCTCCATTATGATCAAGAAAAATCATTCAGATGAATTTCAATCTCTATGGAACGATAAAAATGTAAATCGTGGTCCATTAGTCTCGCTGATAATATTAAAGGTGGTATATGCAATGCTGTTTGTCATGTACATTATATCCACGCTGCTCAATGCAAGCATAGGCGTAGCTTTCGGAGTAACAATCATAGCTTCATTCATCATGGTATATTCACGACGATTGAAGAATCAGTCCATACGCATAGAGAAGAAGTTCTTGAAAAATTTCAACTTTAAAGAAAAACAGCAAGAGTACATAGGGAAAACAAAGCCGTCCTATGCACGTGTCTTAATGTCTCGTGATATTCACTTAACTGATTGCGAACTGCCTGCTGAATCATGTTGGGCTGGCAAAACATTGAGTGAGCTCAATTTAGGAAAGAAATACGGAGTGCATGTTGCATCAATACTTAGAGGTGAGATACGCATAAACATTCCAAATGGGAAAGAGAGACTCTATCCAAACGACAAGCTACAAGTGATTGGGACCGATGAACAATTGATCTTTTTTGGAAATGAAATGAATCAGGCATTAAAAGATGAAATGAATTCTACCCTCATAGAAAAGAGTGAAATGAAACTGAAGCAATTGATTATTGACAAAGACTCATCACTTCTTGGAAAGAGTATACGTGAAAGCGCAATACGAAACAAGTATAAATGTCTGATAGTTGCACTTGACCGAGAGGGTGAGTCGCTAATAACTCCGGATATAAACGAACCTTTAAAAGAGGGTGATATTATGTGGGTCGTTGGTGAAAGTCAAAACCTACATCAGTTGGTAGAAAAATAAAACAGAAAATCAATTTATATAAAACATATTATGAAATCAGATTCAAAACAATGTCTTTATTGTCAGAATAACGAAACGTTACATAACCTGATGATAGAGATCGCTCATTTGAGTGTATCACGTGTCTTTCTTTTTAAGGAACAGACTTATAAAGGTCGTTGCCTGGTCGCATACAAAGATCATGTTGATGACCTTAATTTGCTGAGCGATGAAGATCGCAATGCATTCATGGCTGATGTTGCTCGTGTAACACGTGCTATGCAAAAAGCTTTTAATCCCGACAAAATAAACTATGGCGCATATGCCGATACATTGGAGCATTTACACTTTCACCTTATTCCTAAGTACAAAGGCGGACCGGACTTCGGAGGTATATTTCAAATGAATCCACAGAAAACTTATTTATCGGATGCTGAATATCAAGAATTGATAGCAGCTGTTAAGACAAACTTATAATGACTCTAATATAAAAAAGGGAAAGTTCATTTGAAACTTTCCCTTTTTTATTCATCATCTGAATCCCAGTCAAAATCATCTTCAATAGTGAGCCCATCAAGTTCACGCCGATCTTTCTTTGTAGGACGTCCTGTTCCACGAGCCCGATCAACGAAACCACTAATACGACTCATCTCTAACAATTCATATTGATCAGGAGTCGTTACATTTTCCATATAATCTTTTACAAGTTTGGCTCCAACTCTTTTTTCCAAAGGCTGCAACACCTTAAAGGAATATATTATCGGACTCTTCTTCACTTTTATAATATCCCCGACCTTAACCATACGCGAGGCCTTTGTCTGTGCATTGTTAATGGTCACACGCCCCTTTTTGCAAGCATCACTTGCTATCGTGCGTGTTTTAAATATGCGAACAGCCCAAAGCCATTTGTCTATTCTTGCTTCCAAAGACATATTATTTTCTCTTATTAAATTGATTCATGGTAATGTCAATACCAGACAATACAAAACTTTGGATCATCTCAATTGCCATATTTATACGGTCATCCATTGTTTCAAGCTCTTCTTCAGAAAAATGTCCCAACACATAATCGACTTGCTTTCCTTGCGAGAAATCACTGCCAATGCCAAATCGTAAGCGAGCATATTCCTGAGTACCTAGTTTTGCTTCAATGTCCTTCAAACCATTGTGTCCACCGGCACTGCCTTTGGACTTCAATCGCAATACGCCAAAAGACAAAGATAAATCATCTCCAACAATAAGTATGTTACTCAAAGGTATTTTTTCAGCTTGAGCCCAATAATTGACAGACTTGCCACTTAAGTTCATATATGTATTAGGCTCTAATAAGAGTATTTGCCTCCCTTTTAAAGAATAGTGTGCAACAGCACCATATCGTTTAGACTCAAAAACGAGATTGGACGCCTTTACAAGGGCGTCCAATACTCTAAATCCTATGTTATGACGGGTATCCTGGTATTCAGAACCAATATTACCCAATCCTACAACCAAATATTTCATTCAAAGAGAATTAATTATTTAGCATCTACAGCAGCTGTAGTAGTTGCAGCTGCAGCTGCAACAGGGGTATCAACAGTTTGTGCAGCACGTGTCGTTTTAACAGCACATACTACTGCATTCTTTGCATTTAAGATCTGAAGATTCTCAAAGTCTAGTTCGCCAACTTTGATAGCTTTACCTAAAGCTAAGTCAGTAACATTGACAGATAACTTCTCTGGAATAATATTGTAAAGAGCTCTAACTCTTAATTTGCGTATTACTTGATTGATCTTACCACCGGCTTTAACACCTGCAGCTAAACCTTCAAGAGCAATTGGCACTTCCATTACGATAGGTTTGGTTTCATCTATTTGATAAAAATCAACATGAAGAATTCTATCAGTTACAGGATGAAACTGAACTTCCTTCATAATAGCCTCTACTGTTACTCCATCAACAGTCAAATTAACAATATAAATATTAGGAGTATAAATCAGCTTACGCAAGCCATCATACTTTACTGTAAAAGATTTTGCGACTGGGTTGCCGTTTTCATCTTTGTCTACACCATAAACGATGCAAGGAACAGCATTAGTTTTACGAATAGCTTTGACAGCTTTTTTTCCGAACTCACTTCTTTGAGTTCCAACTACTTCAATTGATTTCATTTCTTTAATTTTTTGTGTTACTCTAAATTAAGTTGATAGCAAAATGCTTAACTCACCATCACACGTATACCGCACAGGTGCTAAAAGCGGATGCAAAGATACTTTAAATAAAGTATTTCGCCAAACTTTTATTCAAAATCTATATCAATTTTTATCTCATCCGCCATAGGAGCAATCTCCTCACCCGGATTCTCATCTACCACATCAGCAAAAGTTTCCGCAGTCTGATTCTCTTGAATAAAACCAATAGTCTCATTCAAACCTGAAAGGAATTTTTCAAAATCCTCCTTATAAAGGAAGATCTTATGCTTTTCGAAACTGACCTGAGCATCCGTCCCTTCACCAGAAAAAACTTTTTTGCTTTCAGTAATAGCCAAAAACATTTCATCTTTCCTATTCTTCTTCACATCCAGGTAATAAATACGTTTACCTGCCTTAACGGCCTTTGAAAAAACGATATCTTTATCGCTTAAATCGGCTCCACTTTTCTTCTTAAACTCTTCCATACTCTAATTATAACATTAAATCGGGCTCAAAATTGAATATTTTTTTTAAACTGTCAAAAGAAACCGGAAGAAAAAAAACAATTTATTTGTAAGAAGTAGTATTTTTGAGTAATTTTGTAGCCATAAATAATGTATTTGATTAAAAGTTATGATTAACAGAGCTCTTATTCGCACAAAAGTAGTGCAAATCGTGTATGCTTATTGTCAAAATGGAAACAAGAACTTGGACAATGGAGAAAAAGAATTATTTTTTAGCCTATCCAAAGCATATGACCTTTATAACTATCTATTACTATTGATAGTTGAAGTGACAAAGTATTCACGCGAACGTTTAGAAGCTACTAGAACTAAAAGAACCGCGACAGATGCTGAAAAAAGCATCAACATGAAATTTGCTAACAATAAATTTGCAGCTCAGCTGGAGATAAATAAACAATTAACCGATTTTGTGGAGAATCAAAAGAAGACATGGGTTAATGAATCGGATTTCATCAAAAACCTTTGGCAAAAGATAGAATCATCTGATCTGTACAAAACCTATATAGAATCAGGCGAATCTTCATACGTAGAAGATCGGGATATCTGGCGTAAACTATATAAAACTTTTATTCAGAAAAACGAAGACTTAGACCAACTGCTCGAAGATCAAAGCCTTTATTGGAATGATGATAAAGATATAGTTGACACATTCGTAATCAAAACGATTAAACGTTTTGAAGAAAACAACAAAGAAAGCCAGTCCTTATTGCCCGAATTTAAAGATGAAGAAGATATGGAATTCGCCCGTCGCCTATTTCGTAGAACTATTATGAACCAAGATTACTATCGTCACCTAATAAGTGAAGGTACCCGTAATTGGGATCTTGACCGCATTGCATTAATGGATGTGATTATCATGCAGATCGCACTAGCTGAAATATTAAGCTTCCCATCTATTCCTGTAAATGTATCACTAAATGAATATGTTGAAATAGCAAAACTATATAGCACACCTAAAAGTGGCGGATTCATAAACGGGACTCTCGATGGAATAGTTAATCATTTAAAAAATGATGGTAAGTTAATCAAAAACTAATTATCTTTGTCTTATATATTAATAACGAAAAAAGTTAAATATGAATTTATTATCTGTATTACTTCAAGCACAAGGAATGGGAGGTAGCGGAAGTTACTTTTGGATTATGATGATTGCAATGTTTGCTATTATCTATTTTTTCATGATTCGTCCACAGAACAAAAAGCAAAAAGAAATTCAGAAGTTCCGTGCCGGACTAGCCGTTAACGATGCCGTTGTTACGGCGGGAGGAATTCATGGTACCATCAAGGAAATTGGAGACACCACTATTGTTGTAGAAATAGCAAACAACGTGCGTATAACAGTTGAGAAGAACTCTATATACAAAACAGGTGCTGCTGCTAATGCAAAATAAAATTTCCAAAGAAACGGATAAACAATGTTCGAAAAAAAGAACATAAAGGATTTCTTTAAAGATAAAAAGAGAATCAGAAACTTTTTGTTAAGTTCACGCAACAGAGAGTTTCTGATTTTTTTGTTATTTCTTTTTGTGTCAGCATGTTTCTGGTTGCTACAAACATTAAAAAACAGTTTTGAGACAACGATAAGTATACCTATTACACTTGTCAATGTGCCTAAAGATGTGATTATCACCCAAAATCCTCCGGCAAATTTACGAATCTCTATCAAAGATAAAGGTACCATTCTGCTATCAACGATACTTTATAAGAAATTTGCTCCGATTGCGATCAACTTTAGCCAATATGAAAATTCTAAAAGTATTGTAAAGATTAATACTGCTGGCTTTATAAAAAGAATAATCTCACAGCTGAGCAGTTCCACAAAGATATTGGCAATAAGGCCTGATACAATTGAATATATCTATTCAATAGGTCAACACAAAAAAGTGCCCGTTCACTTTAATGGAAATGTATCTGCAAGCATGCAATATTACGTAACAGATACATTTTGTTCACCAGAGTCAGTGACAGTATATGCCCCTCCCCATATTCTAAAGAACATTATTGAAGCAAAAACAAAATTCAGTAGCTTCTCCAATTTATCCGATACACTTCGGCGTACACTTGAAATGGAACCGGTACAAGGTGTAAAGTTTGAACCACAGCACACCATAGTCACTTTCCCGATAGACATCTTGACTGAAAAAATGATAGAAGTGAAAGTAATAGGAGTAGGACTTCCTGCTCATAAACTATTAAGATTTTTTCCATCAAAGGTACAAGTCAGTTTTCTTGTCGGGCTACATAGATTTAAATACATCCATGATTCCGACTTCACTATAGAAGTATCATATGATCAAGTAGTAAAAAATAATACCTCTAAATGTCATCTTGAATTAAAGACTCGACCTTATGGTATAAATCATGTGCGCATCACACCCACAGATATTGACTACTTGATTGAAGAAAGAAAATAATGACAAAAATCTTAGGCATAACCGGAGGCATAGGCAGCGGGAAATCTGTCGTTTCCCATATATTGCGTGTCATGGAAATTCCTGTTTATGATACAGATTCACACGCAAAAGTCCTAAATGAATCAGACTCTGTCATAAGAGAAGGGTTAATTGAACTCGTTGGAGAAAAAGTATACACAGATAAAGGCTTAAATAGACAACTGCTATCAACCTATTTATTCTCTTCGCCACAAAATACCGAAAGAATAAACAAATTGATACACCCACGTGTAAAAAATGATTTTAATTTATGGGCTCATGATCAATCAGGCTATCCTTTAATATGCATTGAATCTGCCATTCTTTTTGAATCAGGATTCAACAGTTTAGTTGATGACACGATCTCGGTAATTGCTTCCGAAGAAACAAGAATACAAAGAGTTATTCAGCGAGACAAATCAAATATAGAGAAAGTAAAGGCAAGGATAAAGTCACAAATAACAGACGAACAAAGAATAAACCTCAGTCAGTATGTTATAATAAATGACGGCAACAAAGCCCTAATCCCTCAAGTTCGCAAAATAATATCGCATTATTTTCCTAATATACTTTAAATACGCGATTATTTATCAATACAACTTTTGCTAAAACGTAGTAGTATTACTACATTTGCATCTCATTATCATAAAAATAAAATATCTAAATAAAATAAATAACCATGTTACAGACTATTTTGTCAATCACAGGTCGTCCCGGTTTATACAAACTGGTATCACAAGGTCGAAATATGTTGATCGTGGAGTCTCTCATCGATAAGAAGAGACGCCCGGCCTACAGCAGCGAAAAAGCAGTTTCACTAGGGGATATTGCTATGTACACCGAGGATGGAGAGATTCCATTAAGTAAGGTGTTGCTTTCCATGAAAGAAAAGGAAAATGCCATTGAAGCTTCAATTGATCCTAAGAAGGCTACAACTAATGAAATATCAGAATATTTCGAAAGTATATTACCGAACTACGATCATGATCGTGTATATATTTCAGATATCAAAAAGCTTATTTCATGGTACAATCTTTTGATAAAGAGCGGTAATAGCAATTTTGAAGAAGATATCAAAGCTGAAGAAGAAGCGAAGCAACCTGCAGAAGAAACAGGAAAAGCTGAAACGACTAAAACAGAAGACGTTGAAAAACCTAAAAAGGCGACAAAAAAAGCAGCAGCAAAAAAGAATGATGCTGTAAAAAAGGCTACAGCAAAGAAATCAACCAAAACGGTTGCACCAAGAACAACTGCAAGAAAAACAACTGTTAGAAAAGCAGGAGACAAATAATATTATTCCTCATAATTTAAAGGCAGAACAAAGACACGAAAAGACGTCTTTGTTCTGCCTTTTTCCTTCGCAATATAAGCGGGAAGTAATCTCATCAGAATAGGATATATCTAATGTATTCATGATATTACTTTCACTTCACTATTCGTTACCTTTATCCATAATAGAATTTACAAAGTACCCATTTTTTTATCTTCCCTAAGCAACTGATGTCAAAGAATGGTTCTTATTTTAGTAAATCCAAATGAAATTCTTTTGAAAAAATAACGGCTCAAACTTGAGAATATTCCAGCTTTATACATAAAGGGTGGTCACTTTAGGGCACACCCTCTTAAAAATATAATCTATTTACCTCAAAACAAGCCATAATATATGGCTTAATATAATCCTATTCTTTTACTTTTTCTTAAATAAGTGCCTGCTCAAGCCCTAGCATATAACCTTTTTATAGTATAGCATTGCCTGAAATAATACTTTATTTTCCATATTTATCAAAATCATGAATCGAAGAAAGAAATGGTAATTTCATGTTTTTAATATTACCATTGCTATCTACCATTATATAACGAGGTATGGATATAATATCCAAATATATTTTATATTCTTTCCCGATAATCACATAAGCTTTATCTAATATATTAAGGGATTTTGCCTTATCTTTCGCCTTATTTACATCTTCCCGTTTATCGATGGAGAGGTAAATAAAATGGTTACCTCTTTTCTCCAATTCTTCTATATTCTTTTTCCCCCTTCTGATTTCTCCTATACAGGAACCACACCAACTCGCCCAATTATCTATTATCACCTGAGAACCTTCATTTTTCTTTAGTAAATCTCTGAAAGTAAGAACCGAATCATCTGACAGCTTTATAAGTTTTTCATTTAATATCTCAGCAGGAAATGGATGATTAATCTTTTTATACATACCGTAAGAATATTGAATTAGTGCTTTACTATCGCTATTCTGTATTTTTCTTAAATATAAATCATACCATTTCTCTACATCAGGTTCCGAAATATTCCCCCTTTCGCTATATGCCTTTCTACTAAAAGAATAAAAATTTATAGCAATCAAATAATCTGCCAACTCTCCAGAAAAGTATTTTTTAATTGTATCTGTTTGGGCTACTAATTTTTTTTTCGATTTAATATCTTTACATAAGAGATTACTTAAGATTTCCATCCCCGTCTTATATCCTGGATTATGCATATAAATTGTATTTTCACAGCTGATTTTCGAAGGAAAATATTTGCTTTTCATTCTCATCAAATCATTCCATGTAAGTTTATTACGGCTAATACTGTTTGCATGTTCCAAATAAAAAAAAGTCGTAGCTTTCTCTTCATTTAACATAAAATTTTGAAGAAGACCATGTTTTATATTGGCCCTGATCATTTTGCATTTAGATGCATAGGCACTATCAATTATTTGAACCGATTTTTGCAATGGAACAGATTCAATGATATTCCATATCTCATTCTTACTAAATTCAATTTTTAAATTACGATATGCATTGTAGTTTTCTTTCATCTCTCCTGAAAAACATACTTTAAATTTTTGTTTATCATTTTCGGCATATTCTGCAACTATTTTTGCTCTATCACCTGGAGTAATGATCATCCTATTTCCACGATCTCTTAGCCAACCACAATCAACAAGTATAGGTTTGACCGTACGGACGGTAATCGTATATACACTATCATTTAATATATGCTTTTCTCCTATTGATTTTAGATCAAATCTTTTATACCCATCTATAACTATCCAAATTTTAGGGAGCTGCGAAAAAGTCAAACAAGACGCGCCTTTTGTTTTATCCAAAACGGTTATTACCACATCATTAGAAGCCATCAATTGTGTAATTGAACACATAATTGATAAAATAAGTAAACAAATCTTTTTCATTTCTGTTATAATTTATATATCAACACGTTTTACAAATAATTATTATTTTCCCCATCAATACAAGTTTTGATGGGGAAAACATTTAATCTACACAAAAATACATGTGATATTCTGTCCACTTTCACATGTATTCATTTCTAAGCAACTTACTTTTTCTGATACACACGCACATAATCAATATAGTATTTCAACGGAAAAGCAGAGTCATCAGGAGTTCCTGCATTTCCACCGATAGCCAAATTCAATAAAATGTAATGTGCTTGACGGAATGGATATTGATAAGCGCCATCACCTCCTGAAGAACCGTTTTGAGTATTGGCTTGATTGGTTTCATTTACCAATTCGTCATCAATGTAAATGCGAAGAACATTCTCATCCCAGTCCATACGCCATATATGATATTTAGATGCCCAGTTCGGATCTTTAGCTGTGAAATAAGACAATGGCTTTACAACAGAGTTCCAATTCCCACTCCAACGTGTGTCACTACCCCAACATGTATTGGCATGTATAGCCGATACTCCACCTGAAGGATAGGACTCTAATATATCAATTTCACCACAAGAAGGCCATTCATACCAATTACCCAATGTCCAAATAGCCGGCCAAGAACCTGCAGAAGTAGGAATCTTGGCACGCACTAAAATACGGCCGTATTTAAAAGAGAATTTACCACTCGTTGTCATTGAAGAGGAGGTATATTGAGCATAATCACGATTTGTTTTCCAATCGCTACTTCCATTTACGTAGTTCGGGTTCTTCACTTGTTCTTTATTTCCGGTAATTACCAAAGCACCGTTTCCGTCACAAGTAGCATTATCAGATTGATACCATTGTAATTCCTGATTACGAACAAAGCCCTTTTCAAAATTCCAGTATTGACTGTTAACAGCACCAGCTGTATTAAACTCATCACTCCAAACTAATTGCATACCGTCTACAGCCGGCCTAACAGTCGTAGGATCTGGTTTAGTCTGATCGATGCCCGGCAATTTTACAATCAACATAACCGTATTCAAAGTAGAATTAATCTTATAAGAATTAGAATTCTTTATCTGAATAGGTAAAATAAAAGTTCCTTGTGCATCACCGGTTGTCTGCTCTTGTAATAAGGCATTCCTATGAATGGTTATGGCAAAATTTTCACCAATCTTCTGACCTTTCATCAATGTCATTTGAGTGGCACTAAAAGCATATCCGTCAGATTGCATTTGTTTTGCCTTATAGAATGGACTGCTAGTGTCATTGTTATCAGCAGCAGCTTGGATCAAGGAGTCTAATTTCAAAGTATCCAATGCAACATCGACTTTAGTATCTTTATCGGCCGCATCGTTCTTATATAAAGACAAATCTAAATTAACAATCGTATCCGTAGTAAGTCCCTGAATACTCATGATATAATTTATATTGCCTTGTTTGTACCATTGATCTTTAGCTTGTTTAATCTCTAAAACTGATAAATTCCCATTATTGGAAACTTTATCCTTTTCATCATTATTGCAAGATTCCAATGCTATGGGGAATGACACTAAAACGAAACAAACTATCGAGAAAATTCTTAATTTCAATTTTTTCATATTCAATCATATTAAATTATGGCAATGCAACTGTTTCTGGATCGTATACATTTATTTGAGCATCATAAAATGCGAACTCTGCTAAATTGAAGTATTTCACATCTCCGTAAGTCTTAGTTACCGTGAAACGGAAGTGAGCAAACTTGATATCCGATTTAATTAAATCAGAAGTATATTCAGCTTTGGATCCAGAAGGTAAACCAGAAGAAATAGTCTGCAATGTTTCCCAGTTCAACCCATCGGAACTCACCTGAATTTGAACCTCACGAGGTCCTACTTGCGAACCATTTCGGTTTTGATAATAGAATACGAAATTTTGATGTTGTTCATTAAAATCAATTTGGATATATTGGGGCAATGGTTTCTGAGGACTACTCCAACGTGTGTGGAAGAACGTGCTTACGTCTCCATCTATTAAATTCTTAATTGGTCCTTCTGTTGGTTCCGGATCATCTGCACTAAGTTGACTGGCTGTCAATATTACTTTTGATTTCGTAACAGTTACCACAGATGGAGCAACACCAGAAAAAGCTTTCACAGTAGTGACTTTTCCACCCTGATGATGTGCATTAAATGTTTGGAAAGTAAAACTATATTCACCGAAACGATGACGTGTATTATCTATAAGTATTGAGTCTGTGTAAACAGAAGCAATTTTACTCACTTGTTGTTTAGTCAACGGATCGTAATACTTAATCTGCACATAATCATAATTTGAATCCGTAGGTATAGCCCACTTCAATAAAACTTGCCCTGGCAAAGAATCAGACTTAATTACGGAAGCTTCAAGCGATGTAGGCGCAGCCGACGACCCTTCGATTTCAATATTTTCGAATTTATCATCGCATGAGCTGCAAAGCGCAATAGCAACGAGACTCAACAATATAAATTTTATCTTTTTCATGGTTCTCTTCTTTTAATAGTTACTTGGTTCATTCCCAACTCGGATTTTGGGTTAAATTAGGATTCTTCAGAAGTTCAGACTGAGGTATCGGGAAAAGATACATTTTATCACTCCAAGAACGATTTTCAACTCTACGTCGATAAGAGTATGTTCCATCACTGTTTTGAGTAATAGCCATTTCTGTAACATTCTTTAACTTATCACCTTCTTTCCATCTTCTCAAATCCCAAAAGCGATGTCCTTCAAAGGCTAATTCAACCATTCGCTCATCTTCATACTGCATCCAAAAATCTGCAGGAGATAAGCCGGATGATAACGCAGGCATTTGAACATCCGAACGGCTACGAATTACATTTACAGCTGCACGCGCAGACATTGGGAATTCAATAGAAGTTACATCTGCAGATCCTAAATATTTAAAGACTGCTTCTGCATAATCCAAGTAGAATTCACCCAAACGATAAGTAATCCAGGAATGACGTTTAGTCGTACTATTACCCGAAGTTAAGTTTACAGAGGAGTCCAAGTATTTTTTCAAATAATAACCAGTCGGAGTAGCTCCTGCTATCGGTTCTCCATTGACACCACCATAATAGGTCTGTAAAGGCAAACTATTATAAGCCGGCCATCCCTTATCACCATTGATTGCAATAGTCATAGCCAAGCGAGGATCTCTACCCAAATAAGGATTTTGAGAATCATAACCACTCCCTGTTTCATTCCATAATTTTCCTGTAGATTTCATTTGATAAGCATCTACCAAAGTTTGAGTAGGACAGTTCCCTGAATGTCCGCCTTCAACGCCAATCGGAAAATTTGTACTTTCTAAGGACTGAGAATCTCCCACACGACGAACAAAAATCATTTCTGCACTTTTCCAGTTGTCAGTGCCCCACAAATCGGCATATTTACCTAATTTAACGCCATAAGTTGAACAAGAATCAATTACCGCTTTACTTGCCAACGCAGCTTTATGCCACAACTCTGCATCATTATTCTTATTGAACAAAGGGCTAGCAGCATATAATAATGTGCGAGCTTTCAAAGCCAAAACTGCTAATTTTGTAACACGCCCAGTTTCACCTGAAGCTGCATCCACAGAATTCAGCTTGGTATAAGAAACCGGTAAACTATCGGAAATCGCATCGCACTCTTTTACAATGAAGTTAAATACGTCAGATGCCGGTGTTCTAGAAAGCGTATTCGCTTCCTCCTGAGTTGTAACCGTTGTCGTCAAAGGCACATCACCATATTGACGAGCCAAATTAAAGTAAAAATAAGCGCGTAAGAAGCGGACTTCAAATTGATAACGATGATAACGCATCATCTGTCCTGCATAATCTTTATTGAACTTATAATCAGAGAATTTTAACCCCAATCCCTCTTTTAAATAGTAATTTGCAGCGCGAATAGCCCAGTAGCTATCACTCCAGCAAGCAGATTTAGCATTGGTAGAACTCCATGCTCCATTATAAAAGTCACGCACAGAGCCTGACTTCCAAGCATATTCGGATTCATCACAGGCAGAAGCTAAAAGACCACCATCATAATTTCCAAAGTCATAATCCAATTTACCATAAATATTAGTTATAAAACCACACGTATTATCAAAATTGGAAAAGATATAATCTTTATCGTAATTGGAATACTCATGGTAATCCATCTCATCACTGCAAGATGCTAACAAAGCCATGCAAGCAATCCCTCCTAATATCATTTTTAATTTCATGATTCTTCGCTTTTATTATTTATTAAAAACCAAGTACTAAACCGATGTTTACAGAACGATTCAATGGATAAGTCGCTCCATATTGTTCTGGATCTGCAATTTTAATGTGGTCAAAGCAAAGCAAATCTATTCCTCTAACATATAGTTTTGCATTCTGAAAAACCTTCATTTTGTTTAACAAATTCTGAGAGAAATTATAATGCAGTTCAACACTACGCAATTTCAAAAAAGAACGATCTGCCAACCAAATAGAATTGGTACGGAAATTATTATCATTACTTTGTGAGCACAAACGAGGATATTTAGCATTCGGATTATTTGGAGTCCAACGATTCTCATAATAATACTTAGAAATATTAGTATTATTAACCAACGGCCAATAAACACTCTGTGTATTCAGCACTGCTGTATAATGTCCCGTTCCCTGGAACATAGCATCAAAGCCCAAACCTCTCCAATCCAAACCAAGATGAAAAGAATAATAAATCTCAGGACAGTTATAATTATATCCCATAGCAACAGCATCATTCTCATTAATAATACCATCACCATTTTGATCTTTATATTTGATATCACCAGCCTTTACCTCAGAAAATTGTTGTATTGGGCTATGATCAATATCAGCTTGGTCTTTGAAGAACCCTATAGCCTGAAGACCAAAAATTTGTCCTACAGAACGACCCGTTTCTTTCAAATAACCATAAGCTTTCGGTTCTTCTAATTCATTGATAATTTTATTTTTAGATAACGTAAAGTTAACGCCACCGTTTAGAGTTAATTCACCTATTTTCTTAATATAATTAGCTCCAACCTCAAAGCCCCAACTATCAACAACTCCGGCATTTACATAAGGACTACTCATTCCAAGAACAGAAGAATTACGTCCTCCTTCAGAGACCCAAATATTACTTCGACGTTGATAATACCCATCTACAGTTAAATTCAGACCTTTAAATAAAGTAGCATCTAAGCCGATATTGTATTTGTTTGCTTTTTCATGAGTAGAATTCAGAGAGGCCAAACGACCTTCGGTCCAACCGCTATATCCATCATAATTTTGTCCCATTGGATAACTACTTCCCCCGCCAAAAGATTGTTCCCAATAATCTTCAGATGGAATAACATCTGTATTGATAATACCCCAAGAAGCACGGAGTTTCAAGAAGTCAACAAAAGAGAGATTTTTGATAAAAGTTTCATTAGACAATACCCATGCTGCAGATACGGTTGGAGAAAACGCCCATTTATGACCTGGAGCTAGCTTATTGGATGAAGATCCGACTAAAGTCAAATCCAAGAAATAGCGATGTAAATACCCATAATGAGTATATGATGCTACATTCTGACGATAGTAAGTATTATTTTGTCCGTTAGAGCTACGATACTCATAATTCCACATCAACATGGAAGACAAGCTATGATCACCAAATGTATGATTATAATCAAACCCGCCCATGAAATTAAAATTACTATTTTCCCAATCAAGCTTACTGTCAGACCCCATGGAACTATCGCTACCGGCACTAAAACGAGTAGTCGTAGTAGGCACTCCGTTGCTCCATCCTGTAGCAGCATCACTTCCATATTTATAGGACTTTGAATGATTTTCCCAATAAGCAGAGATATTATCATAAGCAAGTTGAAGCGTTGCACTCAATCCTGGAGTAATGGAAGATAAATCTTGCTTCAAGGTCATATCAGAGAACAACGCATGAGTATGACCTTTTGTGTAAGCACGCCCTTCTGTCAAAGCAACGGTATTGTAATAACCGTCCCAGGTTGAACTTCCACCCCATATACCATCCTGAGTCTTGATTGGGAATGCAGCTGCAGGAGTTGTATAAATTTTACCCCACAAATCATCACTTGATAACCCCGGGCGGCTAGACTCTTGCAATACACCCATCAAATCAACTTTTAACAAAGTTTTAGAGGTCAAATCTATATCCAAATTGGTTCTTAAATTTGCCTTTGAATATTTATTTTGAGTAGAATAGCCTTCATTCATATTCGAATGAGCAATAAAACCGTCATTCATCTGCACATTCAGCAAAGTATAATAGCGCATGTGATTTCCTCCACCACGAAAGCTTAAATTATAAATATTTGAAGCACCGGTATCCTTGAATGTCTCTTTGATCCAATTTACATTAGGATACAAATAAGGATATTTTCCTGATTGGAAACAGTTCAACTCATCCTGAGAATACTTTGCAGTTTTACCATCGTTAAGTAATGCCTCATTCATAGCATTAGCATAGGTATAGGAATCTACAAAATCAGGACGACGTTCTTCCCAATTAATAGCATGATCATACGTAAATCGAATTTCTCGTGTATTATATTTTCCTCGCTTCGTCACAATATTTACGGCTCCATTAATACCTTTGTATCCATAAAGAGCAACTGCGGCAGCATCTTTCAATATTGTAACAGATTCAACTTCTTCTGGAGTAACATAAGAAATGTTCCGCTCAATACCGTCTACCAATATCAGTGGACTATTGCTGGAAAGCGTTTGTAAGCCACGTACATAAAAAGTCGGATCATATGAAGCATAATCTCCTGTTCCTTGTAAAGTGGTCAAGCCTAATACATTTCCAAATAAAGAGTTTCCGATATTTTTGGAAGAACGTTTGTTGAAATCTTCGTTGAAAGCACTTGCTACAGATGCTGTAGACTCCCCAACAGACTGGTCAATACCAAATCCAATATTTACAGGTTGAGCTGAATATCCCATAACAATGGTCATCAATTTATCTGTTTCTACAGAAACAGTCTGCTTACTTTGATCCGGTGCGCTAATTTGCAATTCATTCTTTGCCTCAGCGCTAATCACAAATTTACCATTTTCATCGGTTGAGACTCTGGTCAGAGGTTTATTGACCACTGAAACCAAAGCTCCCGGAACTGCTTTTCCATATTTATCAACAACAAAACCCATCACATTATGTGATGTTTGAGCCATGCCATTCATACTCAAAGAGGCAAGGAAAAACAAAGCCAATATTTTGTTTTTTTTCATAAAAGTCTTTTTTACATTCATATGTCAATTAAATTACCAACCTGGATTTTGAGTCAATCCATATCCCTTGTTGATCTCTGTTGGAGGGAATGCAGATAAATACCATTTCGGATCAAATGAGGTCCACCATGTACGGGATTTATTTACCAACGGGAATTTTTCATATTTAAAATGAATAGGGCCGCTTGTACTGTAGCCGACTTGACCGGATTTCTTATCTGACCAAGAAGCGTTTAGTACATTTCCACTATTATCCAAACGATAGATGCGCAATCCATGCAATTGTTCTTTGAACAAATCAGCTCTCTTGTAACGAATCATATCAAAGAAGCGAGTCTCTTCGAGACCTAACTCACATGCACGTTCACGAAGGATTTCATTAATAAGAACATCTTTATCATGCAGATTCTCTGTCGGATTACAAGCCGCTAATCCACCTAGCCCTACACGTGAGCGCACTACGTCAACTTGTTGAATAGCTCCATCATAATCTCCATTTTGAGCTAATGCCTCTGCATAGATTAAATACAATTCAGACAAACGCAAATAAGGCCATTCTGTCGGTTTATTTTTGCTATCATCATACATATAAAATTTATTATTGGCATAGCCCGTTGCATATTGTCCAGTCTCCTGGGTTGGGCAATCTTGTGCTTCACGCCCTTTTACCCATAATTCAGCAAAACGACCACTCATATCTCCATTATCGTTCAAACTCATAGGTAAGTTATTTACAACAATGGTTTCATATAAACGAGGATCACGGGTCAAATTATATTTGCTATCCATAAACATGCTATCCAACCCACTAGTCTGCTCTAACTTGTCGTAATTGAACGGATGACCATCTTTCCATGGAAACATTTCGGCATACTCTTCTGTCGGAGTATAGCCACCATACCCATTCCATGTGTGAAAGCAATAGTTCCAATCACTATTATTAGTTGTATAACGGACACGGGTTGACAATAACATCTCAGTTGTACCTCGAGTAGAATAAGCCTTGCGAAAGGCTGCTCGATAGTCACCTGGGCGAGAACCTGCAGCTTGTACCAATCCGTAATAACCGTCTTTAGTCAATTCGGTAAAGAAATCCTGACAAGCAGTTAAACATTGTTTCCAAATATCTTGTCTATATCCACCATACCATACTTGTTTCTTTTGGACAGCAGTTTGATCACCGGTAGTGCAATAAGGCTGTGCGTCATTAAATAAAGGAGATGCAGCAAAAACTAAAATTTTACACTTTAATCCCATGGCAGCAGCTTTGGTAAAACGTCCGTCCCAGTTTGACTGTTCGGAGTCATCCAATTTCCAAGGAAGGTCTTTGGCCGCCTCGTCCAACAATCCTGTCATAAAATTAACAGTTTCTTCTACACTGCCACGAGGGTAATCATAGGCGGCCTCTGTTCCTGAAAAAGATTTCTTTATAAGAGGAAGCCCCCCGTAATGACGGAATATATCAAAATAACGGGAAGCAATAATACATTTAGCTTCCGCTTTTAAACGAGCTTTCTCTGAATCATCCATTCCCGGAGTTTTATCTATATTCTCCATAAATATATAAGATTCTCTAACAGCCACCCATACATTCTTTATCGTATAGCCGAACTTTCCATCATTTCCCGGGATATAGGCACCGGAATAATATTGTCGGTTCACTTCATCCCAATCATTATGACTATGAAAACAATCGGACAAAGCATCCATGATACCGGTGTTCATCAAACTTTCATTTCCTCCCCAGTAGTAAGGGAGTCCATAATAAAGGTTGCTATATGTATCCCACAAGAACCGACGAGCATATTCCGCATTGTTAAACACGGTGTCAATAGTAACATCCGAACCCGGAGCTTTATCTATAAAAGCATTTCCGAATTTAATCTCATCGACACATGATGTCATGACTACGAGCCCTAAAAAGGCCGCAATAAACCATTTATTGAAGTGTTTCATTTTTATTTCAGATTAGAATCCGACTTTTAAACTTAAAGAATAGGTCTTTGTCAACGGGTATGACGGACGGTCACTGGTACGAGACTCCGGATCACCCCACTTAAAACCTGTTATTGTAAAGATATTATATCCGCTAAAAGACAGGGCCAAATCATTCATTTTCATGCTTCTCATAAATGCAAAATTGAAATGATAAGTGATCTGTATACTCTTTAAACGAAGATAACTAGCATCAGCTAAATACAATGTAGAACCTGCATAGTTATTGGTTGCATGTGACTTGGTTGCTCTAGGATATTTAGAGTTTTGCGAAGGATTACTTGGTGTCCATGTGTTTTCATATTGATATAATAGCAAACCTTTGTTTTGTGTATCACCCAACGGTTGACGAAATGTTTCATCCAACATACGGTCTACATTCCAGGCACCTGTCCATTGCATTGTCACATCCAAATTTTTCCAACTACAGCCCATATTTAAACCTGCAACATACTCTGGATCATCTGTGTGACTTAAAGATTTACTCTGATCATTACTGTCAATGACACCATCATTATTCAAATCAACATAGACGCAGTCTCCAGGCAATAATCCACCAGGATGGGTAGCAATGTCATGATGATATTGTGCATTATAACGTTCATTGGCTGTTTCATCATAAAAGCCCCAAAATTTATAAAGGCTACGTGCACCGATACGACGTCCGGTGCTCATCATCCACTGATAGTTCTGAGGAGCTTCTCCTTCGTTTATAATCTTATTTTTGTTATAAGAAAGATTTGCACCAATCCAATAACGAAAGTCATGTCCAATCTTATCAGACCAATTAATAGAGGCTTCAAAACCTGAGCTATTTACTTTTCCTAAGTTAGCATAAGGAACACTGAAACCTAAAAATCCAGGAACGACATTAGAACGAATCAAAATATCTTTACGACGTTCATAATAATAGTCAAAAGAAGTCTTCAAACGATCTTGTAAAAAATTAGCCTCAACTCCATAATCCTGTTTAAAAGCTTTTTCCCAAGTTACATTAGGATTGTGTTTGGCAGATTCATAAGCACCGGATTTATTGCTACCAGTGTTGGTACCGAAGTTGTAGCCGTCACCACCCAGAACGTAAGAGTCAGGAGTATACATGAAGCGATCTCCACCTACTTGATCATTACCAACCAAACCATAAGATATACGAAACTTCAAGAAACTAATCACGCTCTTCAACGGATCAAAAAAAGTTTCTTCACTTGGAATCCAACCTATTGATCCTGCAGGAAACCAGCCATAACGTTTATTGGGAGGGAAGTTTTCAGAACCATTATGTCCCAAATCAAACTCTGCAATGTATTTATTCTTGAAATCGTACAAAGTACGCCCTACCATACCTACATAAGCATGCGGAATATCGGAGTAAGTACTTGGATAGTATTGTTTCGATTGATTGTATAAAAGTAAAGCCCCGATGTGATGTCCTCCAAACGTACGATTATAGCCAATACTAGTTTCCATATACCAGTTCCGATCTTTGCCAAAACTTTCACTATATCCTAACTGAGAATCATTACCATTCTTGCGATATTCAATCGAACCATCTGACTGAATAACTGGATTATAATTGGCTACAGAAGCCCCACGGTTTTTTGTCAAATAATAGGAACTATTATAGGATCCTTTTATATTAAAGGTAAGACCTTTAGTTACAAAATCCAATTTTTGATTCAATATCAAGTCAACATTCAACGTATTAGAGTTTTTAGCCATAAAGCCCAATCCGTAGTAAGCACCCAATCCACTAGCTCCAACAAATGGCATGTTTTCAACATCCGTATAATCCGTTGTTGTCAACACATACTTTCCATTGACAATACCTGGGCTCGAAAAAGGAGTTGCCCAATACAAATGACGAAACAACTGGTTATTATCTTCTCCGGAATAAGGAGTTGTCTTATCATCTAAACGACCACCTAAATTAACGGATAGAACAGTTGTCTTTGTCAAATCAAAGTCTAAGTTAGCACGATAATTGAATCGTTTATAATTAAAGTTGAAATCATAAGGAAGAGACAATTGTTTGAATAGACCACTTTGTGTAAAAGCTCCGACAGACACAAAATAACGAACACCTTCTACACCTCCGGAAATATTTATATTATGTTGTGATTGCAAAGCTGCATTTTTAAAACAATAATCCATCCAGTTGGTATCAGGAAAACGAATCGGATCAGAATGATCTTTAAACTTTTGCAAAACTTCTGAGGAAAATCCGGAGCCAGATACACCGTCATTAGTTTGCATTTGATTATAATAAGTAGCATACTGATAAGAGTCCGCTAATTTAAGCTTATTGCTTGCCACATTTACACTAGCAGATGTTGTAACGGATACATGTGCTTTTCCTTCGCTACCACGTTTCGTAGTAATTAAGATAACACCATTTGCACCACGCACACCGAATACTGCCGTTGCAGAAGCATCTTTCAATACCGTAATATTTTCAATTTCATTCGGGTCAATATCATTGAAATCACGTTCTACACCATCAACCTGAATCAACGGACTCGCACCATTCAATGTCGGAATACCACGTACATAGATCGATGCAGCATCAGCTCCCGGTTCTCCTGAATATTGTACAGTAGAAACTCCTGGAAGTTGTCCTGATAGCATATTAGAAATAGAACCTGTGGGTGTTTTCAATAATTCATCACCTTTTATACTTGATATGGCACCTGTAACAGTAACCTTTTTCTGAACACCATATGCTACGACCTGAACTTCTTTTAGCATAGTAGAGTGATCAGACAAAATAACAACGATAGGTTGTCCTTGGGCTACGACTGTCTGCGGATCATATCCGACATACGAAATAGAAAGCTTAGCACCTACCTGCGCACTCAGAACAAACTTACCATCCACATCGGTAATTGTTCCCCCTCGGCTTCCAACAATACTGACACTCGCGCCAAGGACCGGATCACCGTTGCTATCTTTCACAATTCCAGAAATTTGATGTTTCTGTGATACATTAGAAACATTTTGTGCATGTAGATCCAATATAGGACAACTTAATAAAAGGCCTATACAAAGCAGCATCATGCATAATCGATTTTTCACAGCATCAGAGCTTTTCATTTTTACATAATTTAATTATTATTATTTTTACCAGATCATCCTCGTTTGAGGATATTAATAAGAGATTATCATAAATAATGTCTCAGTCATTATTTACTACCATGATATTTTTCATTCAAGCAAATCGCTGTCTATATATCCAACGGTCGCTATGATACCTCCGTAAACTCAGTCCATACATTCCACAATAAAAACAACTAAGACCACTTATAGACAAATGGATAAATGATCTAATAACAATAAGTCTGTTTTCCACTTTCATAATAATTCATTTTGTTAAGATTAACCTGTAGTGAAGTACTGTTTTGCACCTCTAATATATAATTGTGCAAAAAAAAGGAAAGTAACTATAACACATGTCCGATTATAGTTCAAAAGAGGAGAATATTAATTAATGTTTATCTGGAGCAAAGAAATAGACATGAAAAGCCTATTAGTAGTGATAATCACCCACTAAATGTATGAAGATAATTATTGAAAATTTAAGAATAATATCATAGGCACACATTAAAAAGACTCTACTATTCCAGCATATTTGACAAAATCACACTCTCCCTAACTTCAAATACAACACTTTACCTAATATTTATTATTTACTATAATTTGAATTTCTCAACATATTCATTTACCAGCATGCCGAATTCTTTTTTAAAACATGAGCTAAAATACTTTGGGTCATTGAATCCTACCAAATAAGCTAATTCAGAGACACGAATATTAGGATTCTCTTCCACAATCTTGCATGCCGCTTTCAAACGAATATTTCGGATAAAGGCAGAAGTATTTAATCCTGTCAATGACTTTAACTTATTATATAATGTTGATTTACTTGTATTCATTTCTGTGACAAACTTCGCTTGGTCAAACTCCGTGTCATCAAGATTACGATTCACGCAATCAATAGCTCGTTGCAAGAAATCCTCATCCATACTTGTATAGTTTAAATCTTTCAACTCAAATACAAGCTGATTCTTGAAATCTTTTTGCAGACGACTGCGGCTAGTCAATAGATTCTTTATACGAGCCAATAATACAGAAAGCTGGAAAGGCTTTGTAATGTATCCGTCAGCACCTGAGTCATATCCTTCGGTGCGATCTTCATCTTTATCTTTTGCAGTTAGCAAGACTATGGGTATATGGCAGTAATCAATATTGTTCTTTATATACTTTGTGAATTCTATGCCATCCATCACAGGCATCATCACATCACTGACAATCAAATCAACTTGTTCAGATTGAACGACCTTTATTCCGTCTTCGCCATTAACCGCTTTTATTACATGATAATCATGACTCAATAACTTTGACATTAATGTAAGCAGTTCTGTATTATCCTCAACAATCAGGACTTTATTCTTTTCTTTATCATCAATAACATCTTGTTCTTCCTCCGGCATTTCATCAATCAACGTATTCGACTCAGCAACCATATCAGTTGACAGATATCCCGATGCACCTCTTTCATCAATTTGTTCGGGACTAAAGAAGGAACGATCCACAGGAATGGTCACAACAAACAGACTACCCTCACCCGATTCACTTTCAACAGTAATAATTCCGCCATGCAATGATACCAAATCATTGGTTAACGAAAGACCGATACCGGTACCTTGCGTTTTAAACTTACGATACTCACCATCATAGAAACGTTCAAACAGGTGAGCCTTTGCATCTTCTGATATTCCTACACCATTATCCTTTACTATGAAAACAATATGATTATCATCTTCTCCATAATTAAATGAAACTTGCACAGATCCACCTTCTTTATTATATTTTGCTGCATTAGAAAGAAGATTGTAAATTATCTTATCGAATTTATCTTGATCAAAATAACCGACAATATCATCCTTATCACACTGATATGTAAGATGCAAATTCTTCTTGTTCATCAATGGATAGAAACTTTCCACTTCACTCTTCACAAAAGTTGACAGATTACCTTTTGAGACTTGCAATTTCAAGTTGCCGGTTTGTGCCTTTCTGAATTCTAATATTTGTTGTATCAAACGGATCAAACGATTCACATTTGTCTTCATCACACTATAGTCTTCCGAATTTTGCGGAGCGATCATTCTTAAATGATCTACTGAAGCAGATATAATAGCTAGTGGTGTAAGTAACTCATGAGTGATATTTGTAAAGAATTGCAACTTGCTATGGTTCAAAATCTCTATCTGTTTCTTCTCCATTTCCTCCATACGCAAACTATTTTGAAGTTGCATGCGGTTACGACTAACGCGAATAATGATGTAAATAATGCCTCCAATCAGAATACAATAAATCAGATAGGCCCACCATGTGGCATAAAATGGAGGTTGCACCACTACTGTGATTGTATACGGCATATCATACCAAAAACCCGAAGAATCCGTTGCACGCAAAGAAAAATGATAGGTTCCTGAAGGTAGATTGCTGTAGTAGGCAAAACGTCGGTTGGCATCAGTATATTGCCAAGCATCATCAAATCCGGCTAACTGATAGGCGTATTTGCATTGATTGGAATGTGCATATGTTAGAGAAGAAAACTCAAATGTAAAATTATTGCAGGACGGTGGAATCACAATTTTGCGCGTAAATGAAGGAGTCACATCCGAAATGCGAGATCGTAATATTGAATCCAATTCAGAGTATGATCGATCATAAATCTTTAAATCTGTGACAGCAACTGTAGGTACAGTTACATTCAGAGCATTTAAACTCTGTGGCACAAACGAGCAAAAGCCCTTATAGTATCCGAAGAAAAGTTCATTACCATACTTTGTAACTGCATTCGGAATAAAGAAGTTGTCTTGTAGCCCGTCTGCCGTAGTGTAAATCTGGATAGCAGGATGCATGATGTCTTTGTTAAAAGTCACTTTAACAATACCATAGTTAGTGCTTATCCATAGGTTCCCAAATCTATCTTCAACAATACTACGGGCATCATCACCGGGAATATGAAAGACTTTGTTTACAGGAATAAAGGTATCAGACTTCCTATCCCACAAAAGTAAACCGCCACTGTTTGAGACAGCCCAAATATTCGAACGATGATCCTGAATTAATGAAATAACATCTGATATCGGAAGCTTCTTATTTTCCGGAGAATAATGATGGAACTTCAATTTAGTTGGATGAAACGGATCTCCTGAAATACGTATAATGCCTTGGTCATCAGTAGAAACCCATATATTACCTAATTTATCCTCCATGATACTTTGGGCTTTGCAATTACTAAGCTCACGATTACCGTCATGAATAAAATTTAGCCGATATCCTTTGTTGTTTCTCAACATTACTGATATTCCCGAGCGTTGCCCTACCCAGGTGACTCCATTACGAGCCCGATGAAGGCACAATACACAATCCTCAATCAACCATTTTGAATTAGTACTGGATAACGTCTTCACTGGTTTCCCTTTTTTATAAATCAGGATACCTCCTCCATATGTAGCAAACCAGATCTCTCCATTTGGCTGACTAATAATACTGTAAATTGAAGGCATCTCTTTTAATGAGGCAAACTCAGGCATCTGAGTATAAAAAGTACTTGTGTTATTCACGCGGTCGTAAAGTGCTAAACCATAAGAGCCCACACCTATCCATATCTTATTAGGACTCGCCACATACATTGTGCGAACAGCATTTGTGGAAACAACTTTCTTGATGGAGCTCAAGTCGTATGAGCGAAAGAAAGACGGTCGTGTAGATGTTTGCAATACGCCGGAACCAATAGTACCCAACCAAAAATCACCTTTACCGTTTGTCAACACTGAATTGATTTCATTGCCGGGCAGAGGATACTGTTTGCTGGTCGTGGTGTAATTAATAAATGAATTTTGAGGATGATCGATGGTCATAATGCTTAATCCTGTACGAGTACCCACCCATAAAGTGTGTGTCAAGGGATCTTCTGTGATGGAATAGACGATATTGTCGGGCAAACTGTTAGGATTTAAAGAATTATTGGCATAGGACTTAATAATCGGGTGCTTCACATCCTGTGGATTCTCAATACAAAATAATCCGCAAAGCCATGTGCCTACCCATAATCTATTATAGCTATCCAGATAAAGAGTATGGGCCGATTGACGAGCATTAAATTGGGGATAAGCTTGAAAAACGCCAGTACGAGGATTGAATCTATATAATCCCGAACACCATGTACCCATTAATATATCTCCGTTGGTATCTTGCAACAGTGATTTCACTGAATAACTTGCTGGAATATTACGAGTTGTTTTGCTATTGTATGTGCGAAAAGATTTGTTTTTAGGATTGTATCTGGATAATCCATCATCCGTACCAATCCATACATTGTTGTCCAATGTGACCAATAATGTAGAGATCGTATTATTACCCGACAGATTTACTTTCCTAATATTACCCGTACGTTTATTAAGCATATACAGACCGTTGCCTGTCCCGATCCAAAGATTATAAGAATAATCTTCTGCCAGACAATAAATATTGTTGCTCACAAACAAATTAGGGGAAAAAGCACTTGTACGATATGATTTCACTTGATAACCGTCATAAGAACAAAGCCCTGAACGAGTTGCCAACCACATAAAACCCTCATGATCCCTATATACCTGCTGTACTTCATCTGATGGAAGAGAGTTTAGCGTAGATATCGGCCAAAAATTAAGTTTACTGATTGTTGAATCAATAGAAAAAGCATTTAAAGAGATGATAATAAAAGCAAATAGGAAGCACTGTCGTTTCATAATAGTATTTTTATCATTTAATACGCAAAGCTACAATATTTTCACAAACAAAAATTTCTTTCCAACCATTAAAATAATTCCATTAACCATTTTCTTGAAAGGGTTTAAGGATTGTCATGATATTCATGTAAGACATCTATGTTTACAAATAATTTGCAGTTAGGATTTACATGAACAGTTCCAATTATCCTCTTACCATTCTTCACAATTGTTACTGATACTTTCATTATATGCCTCGTTTTATTGAAAAGATAAGCAGCATAAGGATCATTCTTCTCCAAAACCGCTTGCACTGATTTTGAATCGGTTGAGACATACAGATTAAGCGGCTGTGACAATGAAGTATTAGCATTCAATGTCACCACAGTCTTTCCCGTATGTCCGGATATATCGGTAAGTAATGAAAATACGGGAGCGCCTTCCTTGCACTGTACTGTTAATAATGTAGAAGGTTGTCCATAAAATCTACTGACAAACAAATATTTTGTATCATCTAGGTCTTGGGCCACCACAGCTTTCCATCCATTCGAAACCTCTGGATATTGAGCTTGAGTTGCCAACAAAGAAGTCGTCTTTGCATCTACATTCGAATAAAAGATCCCTGTTCGTGATGTGATCACATTCCCTGAAATGAAATTTTGTTTCTGAGAATTGTATGCTCCATACAATAATGACGTATAAATGGAATTGACCAACTGTTTCTTTCCAAATGCCATTGGAGATTGAGCACGATAAACAGCTCCGACCTGATTATCTATATTCGCCCAATTTCCTTTAAGCAACAACAATGAATCTCCTTTTACCACTTGTCTGCCATCTTGAGTATAAAGCATGCGTTCTGTACTTGTAAAAGGATCCATAGATACACCCATCGGTATTCCTTCTTCTTTCATTACCGATACGGAATCCTGTGCAACCACTTCATCTTGATAAATCACTGCATTGCCAGGAGTTACACAGTAGGCAATATATTGCTTCATTGTTTTCTGATTGAGCGACAAGATACCATTGGTACTGAATCCTTTTGATTGCAAATTAGAACTGACCGAATCTACATCTGCATCCGATGCTCGGTTTGTAGTAATAAATCCAGTGAAATTGCCTGTATTACCTTCTTTATAAGGTATCCATATCTTATTCTTGTCGGGACTTGATGTGGCAATCATTCCCATAAATGATTTCTTACGAGTCATCCACGAAAACGAAGCAAAGCGATCTTTACTGCGAGAATAAGTGACACCTACATCTTTAAATTGACGAACCGGCACTTGCCGCTGATCAAAGTCGCTCCATATTGAAGGTTTCATTTCTTGAACAGGAAAATATTCATGATAGAGATAAGTGAATGCAATGCGCCTTCCAGTAACAGCCATACGCCGCTCATTAATGTCAGGATGCAACATAAATGCCCCATCGTCAGTTGTTGACTGGCGCGCTGCTGTATACTTCAATGCCATTTGTTCCAACATATAGGCATCAGGGTTGCGATAGATTGTTGCTAAAGCTGCATAGGAAGCTAGTTGATCATATAAGTACATCGACCAATCGTTGCCATTGGGCATAGCCAACTCTCCATCAGCTAAAGCCAATCCCGACAAAACCTTATCCCACACGTTCGTTACATTATGCTTCAATGCTTCGGGAGCCGTATATTTCTGCTGCATCATATGATAAGCCAAATAAGATTCAGATAATTCCTGAATCACCACATTTTGATAACTGGTGTGGAAGAAGTTGTGATTCTCTAAAGTGTAATCATCAAAAAGAGTCTTTCCTATATACCAATCTTTCACGGGTTTACCGTCAACTATTGTTGTATCTTCTTTATCAGCAATGTTACTATATGAATTCATTGCAAACTCTTTACACTTTTGCAACCATTTGCCTGCACGTGGGTCATTGGGATAAAGAGAGATTGCCAATGACAACACATTTGTATCCCATCCATTTTCTTCTGCTTTGGTATCGGAGATATATCCGGTAGGTATGGTTCTTGTTACTTCCCTATCGGCCTCAGCCGTAATCATTCTTCGAACATATTCTTTTTGCTGGTCCGACAATTCATTGCCCAATAAGAAAGTAGCATAGCCGATGGATTCTGCCCACATGGAAGACTCCCATGTATATTGATCCTCTCCGCTTCCCCAATATTTATGATCTGTACAGAGTTGTGTTTTGTTGGCAGTGTGAGTACTATATGAATAAATGATTGCATTGATTGCCATACGTTTTACATCCTCTTTGTCCAGTCCGGCAGGATATTTTTGATCTGCACCATATTTATATAGAAAGGCACAGATAAAAGCATAGTCGGCATTGGTACGTGCACCGTGTTCGTTACTTTGTCCGTTACCGAAATAATGATATTCGCCTAGTGAATGGTATTGTTTGGAAGCATAATCCATGTGACGCACCAGCATGCGGATCATCAATTGTTTCATTCCCGATTCACTCATCGGATCGGTATTAATAACACCTTCAGTCACACTTTTTCCGATTGTAGCAAAAGCAGTACTCCCCAACATGAGAGACAAACAAACTAGATACTTGACTGATTTCAGCAACATATACTTTTACTTTTTAGCGAGATGAGTCATTTCAGAAGCAGCCAACAAGAAAGCCCCTACTCCAAAATTTGCTGTTGAGTTCTTATCTACCATCTGTCCGGGGATTGCTCTCTCACCAATTGGTTGCACATAGCCCAATGTTCCATCCTGCTGTACAGCTATCTTGGTTAAATAGTTCCAGGCTTTGAGAGTGGGCGACAAATAAGTAGCCCTATCAAGAAGGCCGTGATTCAGTCCCCAAGCTAACCCGAATGTAAACAAAGAGGTTCCACTGGTTTCATATCCGGGTGCATGATTGGCATCCAACATACTGCGGGTCCAGAATCCATCCTTTTGCTGACAAGCAATGATAGCTTTTGCCATTTGCTTATACCTCTTTATATAGAAGGCTCGATGAATATCGTTTTTGGGTAGTTCATTAATTACTCTTGCCAACGCGGCAAACACCCAACCATCGCCACGTGCCCAGAAATCTTTCAGTCCGTTTACACTCTTATGTTTGGGATATACATACTTTGCATCACGATAAAAAAGATGAGTGCTGTCATCATACATAATGCTTTCGGCATATTTGTAATACTCATACATCTTCTGCAGGTATTGTGGATCTTTGGTGATTCCATACATCTTGGTCATTACAGGCATTACCATGAACAACCCGTCAGCCCACCACCAGTAATCATTCTTAGTTGTGCTCATCTCATATTTCGTCACCTCACGGGCACGAGCAATCCTTATGGAATCAGGCTTTATCTTATAAAGTTCGGCATAAACTTGAAAACATATTTGCCAGTCGCCGAACAAGACATGATTCATATCCTCTCCGTAATTATATTGCCATTCCTGCTTATTGGTTGAGGTGGCACCTTGCCAATGATTATGCGAAGCCCAATCCAAAGTATAATTGAGATAATCCTCACGATGAGTAGTACGATAAGCCTCCATATTGCCTACATGATACACGGCATTGTCCCAAAAAGCCCTACCAGAGGGCGAATTGTTTTTCTGCCAGTGATCATTCACCTTGGTCATTACATGGATGATGTCTCCCTTTGAAGGTATATTTTGTGCACTTACACCTAATGCCGTAAACAACAATATGAAAAAAGAATATATCCACTTCATAGCATCTTAATATTTAAGTCCCCAAAAGTAATGATTTAACTTCTTTTTCATACCCAATTATGAGTATTTTAAGTAGAATAATAATCAAAACCGTTTTTTATTTGTTATATTTACAGGAATGATAATATGTTTGACTTAAAAATAAACGCAAATGATTATTGAAAAAGTTCATGGAAGAGAAATCCTCGATTCAAGAGGTAATCCCACAGTTGAAGTTGAAGTGACTCTAGAGTCAGGTATTGTAGGACGCGCATCCGTACCATCAGGAGCATCCACCGGTGAAAATGAAGCTTTGGAACTACGCGACGGTGATAAAAAGAGATATGGAGGCAATGGTGTTTTAAAAGCGGTAGAAAATATAAACAAGATTATTGCTCCGGCGATCATCGGTACGTCTACTCTTGAACAACGTACTATTGATCAGATGATGATCGAACTGGACGGCACCAAAACAAAATCAAAATTAGGAGCAAACGCCATCCTAGGTGTATCATTGGCTGTTGCCCATGCAGCTGCCAGTTATTTGGATATTCCATTATACAGATACATTGGTGGTACAAACACATACGTTCTACCTATCCCGATGATGAACATCATCAACGGTGGATCGCACAGTGATTCTCCTATTGCCTTTCAGGAATTCATGATTCGCCCCGTAGGTGCACCTTCGTTCCGCGAAGGCTTACGAATGGGTGCTGAAGTATTCCACGCTTTGAAGAAAGTCTTGAAAGATCGTGGTTTGAGCACGGCTGTTGGTGATGAAGGTGGCTTTGCCCCTGAACTAAAAGGTACGGAAGATGCTGTTGAATCTATCATCAAAGCCATTGAGGCTGCCGGATACAAAGCCGGTAAGGACGTAATGATCGGCATGGATTGTGCTTCAAGCGAATTCTACAAGAACGGAGTCTACGACTATACCGTATTTGAAGGAGAGAAGGGAAAGAAACGCACAGCGGATCAACAAATCGATTACTTGGAAGAGTTGATAAACAAATATCCTATTGACAGTATCGAAGATGGTATGAGCGAAAACGATTGGGAAGGCTGGAAGAAACTGACTGCACGTCTTGGCAAACGTATTCAATTGGTAGGTGACGACTTGTTCGTAACCAATGTAGACTTCTTGTCGAAAGGTATCAAAGAGGGTTGTGCCAACTCTATCTTGATCAAAGTAAACCAAATCGGTACATTGAGTGAAACACTTGATGCCATCGAAATGGCTCACCGTCATGGATATAGCACCGTCACTTCACATCGCTCAGGCGAAACGGAAGATACTACCATTGCTGATATTGCTGTAGCAACCAACGCCGGACAAATAAAAACCGGTTCAATGAGTCGTACCGACCGATTGGCTAAATACAATCAATTGCTTCGCATCGAAGAAGAATTGGGAGATTTGGCTGAGTATGGTTATCAGAAACTTAAATAAGAGTTCTTCATCATATGATATGAAGAGAGGGCATATCCTAAACGATATGCCCTCTTTGTATTATAGAAACCCAAAAAACTCTTCATGCATTTTATCCGATCATACCTTGCATTTCTAGACATCGCCAGCGGCTTTTTTCCATCTTCAAAGCGACATTTTCATTTTCTACAATTGTAAAAAACATTTCTTACCAAGGTGGAAAACGTTTCTTACCTTGGTGGAAAATGATTTCCACCTGGGTAAAACGATACTTTACTGCTTACGAACGGATAAAAAGCAAAGAAGGTGCGCCACCACGGCACACCTTCTATTTATGATCTTTGTTAGTATTTATTTTAATATAAGCAATATATTCCTATTTACACTTGTCTACCTTTCAGAGCTTCTATCCAAGCCTTGCAATCCGGTATTTCAAATGACTGGCGGTGCAGTTCAATCAAGCCCTCCTCACTCCAATCATTAAGAATCTTGGAGACCTTCATCCTGTTCATACCTACTTCCTGCGCAAGGTCTTCCATCTTACAACGTATAGACTTTCTTCCAAAGTCATAATGAACACGTTCATATATATAGGAGAACAAATTCTGCTCAGCACCATCAGGATGATAATCCCACACCTTCCTATTCAAATTGATTCCACCCCTACTCAACAATATACGGAAATTCATACGACATATCTCGAACTGGTCAAGAACGGAAAAGATATATGACTTATCCATTTGCACGATCTGTGTCTCTTTATACCCTTTATAAGTAGAAAAGAAATGACCATTAAGGCTGAACAATGCATCCGGCTCAAACACAGCAGGAGCCTCAACATATTCAACGATGGATATATTACCGGTATGAGAAGTAGATATTATTTCAACCACCCCTCGTATAAGAAAGACCAAGTTGCTGCATCTTTCACCTGACTCTACAATCAGTTCGCCTGTTCGATACTTACCAAAATCAAGTTTAACCTTCTCTATTATGCTGGTAAATTCCTTCACAGACAATCCCTGAAATAGAGGCAATTGTAAAAGTATGTCGTACATTGTGTTCATAATAATAACGAATTTATTATATCATCACTCTCAAGCGACTGTGAACAAAAATACTTATTTACAAATAGCTTTCTGCAAAAGAGAGATACTTTTTGTTTTTTTTATTATATCTTTGCATGAAATAAACAAGAGTAAAGTATTTATGTTCACAGACATCAGCTTTAAAGAGATAACAAGTGCATTCATCGTATTGTTCGCAGTAATTGATATTATTGGGTCAATTCCTATAATAATTAACTTAAAAGAATCAGGACGAAAGATAAATTGCATCAGAGCGACATGGCTTTCAGCTGCATTGATGGTCGGCTTCTTCTTTGGAGGAAATATACTTTTGGCACTGTTCCATGTGGACATACAATCTTTTGCTATCGCCGGAGCAATCATTATATTTTTATTGGCACTGGAAATGATTCTGGATATAGAAATATTCAAGAATCAAGGACCTATCAAAGAAGCTACTCTGGTTCCATTGGTATTTCCCTTACTGGCAGGTGCGGGGGCATTCACCACATTACTTTCACTACGTGCCGAATTTGCCGCAGTCAACATTTTAATAGCATTAGCGCTGAATATGGTCTGGGTATACGTTGTGCTGAAGTCAACAAACAAAGTTGAAAGATTCCTTGGAAAAGGCGGCATCTACATCTTAAGAAAGTTTTTTGGAATCATTCTTTTAGCTATTTCCGTGAAGCTGTTTACTAGCAATTTGAAATGGCTTCTTGACTCACTTGGTCAATAAAAGGCCCATTTCACTATAAAATTACCTCACCCTACTAAAATATAGAACTCACTCTTTCCTTTTTAAATTTTATTTATTATATTTGAAACGAATATAATATTAGAACATTAAAAATGATAACGCTATGAGTTATTTGAGATTTGATAAGGCTTTGATGACAAATCTACAAGAATCGCTACAGAAAGAAATTCTTCGGACAAACAAATCAGGGGCTTATCATTGTAGTACAATCGTTGATTGTAATACTCGAAAATACCATGGACTACTTGTTATTCCCATACCTGAGATAGACGACGACAATCACGTATTGTTGTCCTCACTTGACGAAACTGTAATTCAACACGGTGCAGAGTTTAACCTGGGATTACACAAATATCAAGGTGACACATTTAGCCCCAATGGTCATAAATACATCCGCGAATACACGTGCGACAAAGTGCCCCGCACCATATATCGCGTGGGTGGAGTAATACTTTTAAAAGAAAAAGTTTTTGTTCATCATGAGAACAGAATCTTAATAAAATATACCTTGCTTGACGCCCATTCTACAACAACGCTTCGACTACGTCCCTTTCTGGCATTCAGAAGCGTAAATGCTTATTCGCATGAGAACAGCAACATTCTTAGTGAATATCAACTGGCAGACAATGGCATCAGTACCACCATGTATCCACAGTACCCACTGCTATACATGCAACTAAACAAGAAAAACGAATTTAAATATATACCTTATTGGTATAATGGGGTGGAATATCCCAAAGAGCAAGAAAGAGGTTATGAATATAAAGAAGACCTCTATGTTCCGGGATACTTTGAATTCAATATAAAGAAAGGTGAAAGCGTCATCTTCTCGGCCGGTACATCCGAAATGTCAACGCGCACTCTCAAAAAGACTTATGAGATGGAGGTAGAAAAGAGAATTCCTCGCGATAGCTTTCGAAACTGCCTGATCAATTCCGCCAATCAATTCTACAATATACACAACGATAAACACTATATTATTGCCGGTTATCCGTGGTTTAAATGCAGAGCACGCGATCAATTCATCTCTCTGCCCGGGCTCACACTGGCTACTAACAATCAAGAAGAGTTTGAAGCGGTAATGAGAACCTCGGAAGAGGCCATATACCAATACATGACAGAAGCAAAAGTCTGTCATAAAATCTATGAAATGGATCAGCCGGATGTCATGTTATGGGCTATCTGGGCTATACAACAATATGCCAAAAATATCGGAAGAGACGCATGTTATGAGAAGTATGGCAAACTGCTCAAAGATATGACAGAGTTTATCCGAATGGGGAAACATGACAATTTGTTTCTGCATGACAACGGACTTCTTTATGCCAATGGCAAAGACAAAGCAATCACATGGATGAATGCTACGGTAAACGGACAGCCGGTGACACCACGATCAGGATACATTGTAGAGTTTAATGCGCTATGGTACAATGCACTTAAATTCGTTGCAAACATCTATCGCGAACAGGAATCTGAAACCGGCTATGCTGATACGCTTGATGAATTGGCTGTGAAAACTGCCAGCTCATTCAAAGATACATTCCTTAATGAATACGGATACTTGCTTGATTATGTGGATGGACAATTGATGGATTGGAGTGTACGCCCCAATATGATATTCACTGTTGCCTTCGATTATTCACCTCTCAATATAAAAGAAAAGAAAATAGTGCTTGACACGGTCACAAAAGAATTGCTTACCTCCAAAGGATTAAGATCATTGAGTCCTAAAAGCAGCGGATACAATCCCATGTACTTCGGTGCTGAAGAACAACGTGACAAGGCTTACCACCAAGGTACGGCATGGCCATGGCTAATGGGATTCTATCTTGAAGCCTATCTGAAAATATATAAAATGAGCGGGCTCTCTTTCGTAGAACGTTCACTTATCGGGTTTGATTCGGATATGACTCAACAATGTATAAGTACGCTTTCTGAATTGTACGACGGCAATCCGCCTTTCATAGGACATGGTGCAATATCTTATGCAATGAACGTTGCCGAGATGCTGCGTATCACAAAACTATTGTCAAGAATGAATTACGAGGAGGGGATGATATGAAAGTATTGATGTTCGGATGGGAATTTCCCCCTCACATCCTTGGAGGATTAGGAACCGCCAGTTACGGTTTGACAAAAGGACTGGCTCAACAGTCTGATATGGAGATAACATTCTGTATACCGAAACCGCACGGAGACGAAGACCAAAGTTTCATGAAAATCATAGGTATGAACTCTACGCCGGTCGTATGGAAGGATGTTAATTGGGATTATGTAAACAGCCGTATAGGAGGTTATATGAATCCACAACTTTACTACGACTTGCGCGATCATATTTATGCTGATTTCAGATACATAAATACAAACGATTTAGGATGCATTAATTTCTCGGGACGTTACCCGGATAACTTGCAGGAAGAAATAAATAACTATTCGATAGTAGCCGGCGTAGTGGCACGTCAACAACAATATGATATCATACATGCTCACGATTGGCTCACCTATCCGGCAGGCATACATGCAAAAATGGTTTCAGGAAAACCATTGGTCATACATGTACATGCCACCGATTTCGACCGCAGCCGTGGACAGGTCAACCCTACCGTATATTCCATCGAAAAGGACGGAATGGATCATGCTGACCGTATCATGTGTGTAAGCGAACTAACCCGTCAAACGGTTATCGATAAATACAATCAAGATCCTCACAAAGTATATACGATACACAATGCCGTGTCACCTTTATCGCAAGAAATTAAAGATATCGTTCCACACAAGAATCTGAATGAGAAAATAGTCACATTCCTCGGACGAATCACTATGCAGAAAGGGCCTGAATACTTTGTAGAAGCAGCCTCAATGGTACTTGAACGTACTCAAAACATCCGTTTTGTAATGGCTGGTAACGGAGATATGATGGAAAAGATGATTCAACTTGTTGCTAAACGTGGCATAGCCGATCGCTTCCACTTCCCCGGATTCATGCGTGGTAATGAAGTTTACGAGGTACTGAAATCAAGCAATGTATACATCATGCCATCGGTTTCCGAGCCATTTGGGATATCGCCTCTTGAAGCTATGCAATGCAAAGTACCGTCAATCATTTCTAAACAATCCGGTTGTGCTGAGATATTAACCAAATGCATCAAAGTAGACTATTGGGACATACAGGCAATGGCAGATGCAATCTACGGCATTTGCACCTATCCTTCCCTCTATGAATATCTTAGGGATGAAGGAAAAAAAGAAGTAGATTCGATTACATGGGAAAAAGTGGGTCGAAGAATCAGAGCCATCTATAATGACTTACTAAAATAACAACAGCAAAAAAATAAATCAGCATAAAATGAAAACGATTTGCCTATTCTTTGAAATACATAAATTCATTCATTTGAAACGTTATCGTTTCTTTGATATCGGGAACGATCATTACTACTATGATGATTTTACCAATGAAACGCATATAAACGATGTGGCGGAACATTCATACAGGCCTGCACTCGATACTCTTTATGAAATGATAAAGAACTCCAATAAGGAGTTCAAGATTTCTTTATCCATATCAGGTGTAGCAATAGAACAAATGGAAATGCATGCACCGGACATTATACAAAAGATACAAGACTTGCTAGATACGGGATGCGTTGAATTGGTGGCTGAGCCTTATGCTCACAGTCTTTCATCAATCATAGATGAAGAGACATTCCGCGACGAAGTGAAACGTCAGATGAAAAAGCTGAAAGAAGTATTCGGTCAACATCCTAAAGTTCTACGCAACACCAATATGCTCTATTCAGATAATATCGGTGCAATTGTTGCAGACATGGGATTCAAAGGTATGCTTACTGAAGGAGCTCGCCACGTAATGGGATGGAAGAGCCCACACTATTTATACAATTGCAATATTGCTTCAAGTTTGAAATTGTTGGTTCGTGACTTCAAGCTCAGCGACGACATCAGTCTCCGATTCTCAAACAGCGAATGGAATGAATACCCTCTTTTTGCGGATACATATATGGATTGGATTGCCTCTTATCCGCCTGAGGAACAAGTCTTTAATATCTTTATGAATCTGGATTCCATCGGCATGGCACAACCGCTATCCTCAAACATCTTGGAGTTTTTGAAAGCACTACCCGAATGTGCCAAGCAAAGAGATATTACATTCTCCAAACCCAGCGAGATCATAGGACGCTCAAAATCTGTAGGACCGATTGATGTACCCGATCCCATGTCATGGAGCGATGAAGAAAGAGATGTGTCATCCTGGTTGGGAAACAGTATGCAACAAGAAGCATTCAACAAGCTCTATAGTGTGGCAGAAAGAGTAAGACTATGCAGTGATAGAAGAGTAAAACAAGATTTTGATTATCTGCAAGCCAGTAATCACTTTAGATTCATGACAACCAAAAATTCTGGTATTGGCATAAATAGAGGGCTGTATGATTCTCCTTTTGATGCATTTACCAACTACATGAATATTCTTGGTGATTTTATTAAACGAGTTGGATCTCTCTATCCTGAAGATGTAGACAATGAAGAACTGAATCCGTTGTTGATAACAATCAAGAACCAAGGAGATGAGATCAGTCAGTTGAATGATAAATTGGAAATTCTGGAGAAAAAGAATGAAAAACTAAACACGACACTAAAAAAGATTCAGGATAAAACCAAGACAGCCACAGCGAATAACGAAGCGGCTCCCATGACTCCTAAACGGATCAAAAAGGATAAAGTCAAACAATAAAACTTCATAGAATAAAGAAAGGTTGAGATATTATAAATAATTCTCAACCTTTTTTTATATATTACTTTAACTGATTTATTCTCCCATCAACTGATCATATAAATTGCTGCATGCTTCAACATACTGGTCTTTATCACCGATATAATCGATAACAGGAACATTTTTTGAACGTGCATAATCCATAATTCCGGCATGTACAGTTTCACTATTCTGCACTACACCATCTGAGTAATCAATAGCTAACTTCATCAAAGAAGTATAATCAACATGTTCGTCAAGATGCAACGCCTTCACAGCCTTTTCATTGAATCCACGCATAACTAAATTACGCTGGAAATCAGAATTGAAAGGTTCTTTCGGCTCTTTGTCATAAATCGAAGTCACGATCTTAGCATTTGCAAAAGACGGTTCATCATGAAAAGCCTTCTTAATAAACAACGGGGCCAATGCAGTCATCCATCCTTGACAATGAATAACATCAGGTACCCAACGAAGTTTTTTTACAGTTTCAATCACTCCACGAGCATAGAAGATAGCACGACTATCATCTTCCGCAGGATCATTGTTCTCACTTTCAGGGCCACCAAGTACATCTTGGAATGAATCTTCATTATCAATAAAATAAACCTGCATTCGAGCAGTTTGAATTGATGCAACCTTTATGATAAGAGGGTGATCCGTGTCATCAATAATCATATTCATACCCGAAAGACGAATCACTTCATGGAGTTGATTTCTACGCTCATTAATATTCCCCCACTTAGGCATAAATGTACGGATTTCCCGTCCGGTGTCTTGAATTGCTTGTGGCAATTCCCTTCCTATTGTCGACATTTGACTCTCAGGAACGTATGGAGTAATCTCTTGTGTAATAAACAATACTTTTTTTGCCTTCATCATTTCAAAAACTTTCTCTATAAATGGTGTGCAAAGATACGAAAAATATAAACTCAAAAGGTGTTTGTTCCCATTAAATTTAAATAAATTCTTCGTTATGTGATAAATAATGTGTTATTTTGCACCGAATTTCAAACGACACGAAATTAAAAGTTTTATAAAATGAAAATTATAAATTCTATTAATGCCCTGAAGGCTGAGCTTGAGGCTGCTCGCAAGAGTGGTAAAAGTGTGGGATTGGTTCCAACAATGGGAGCTCTTCATGCAGGACATGCCTCTTTAGTAAAACGTAGCGTCTCTGAAAATGACGTTACTGTGGTAAGCATATTTGTGAATCCTACTCAATTTAATGATAAAAACGATTTAAAGAAATATCCACGTACACTTAAAGAAGACTCTCAATTATTGGAAGCAGCAGGTGCAACCTACGTATTTGCTCCCTCAGTTGAAGAGATATATCCCGAACCGGATACACGCAAGTTTGATTTTTCACCATTGGACCAAGTGATGGAAGGTCCGCGCCGCCCGGGACATTTCAATGGTGTAGGACAAATCGTAAGCAAACTCTTTTATGCGGTTGAGCCTGATCGGGCTTACTTCGGTGAAAAGGATTTTCAGCAAGTGGCAATCATTCGTAAAATGGTGGAACTACTTAATCTGAAAATACAAATTGTAAGTTGCCCTATTATGCGTGAAACAGATGGATTGGCATTAAGTAGCCGCAACAAATTAATGAGCGATGCAGAAAGAACAACATCACTTAATATTTCCAAGACTTTATTTGCGAGCAAAAAATATGCTGAGAATCACACCTTGACTGAAACAAAGAAATTTGTTGAAGAGTGCATTGCCTCTACAGATGGATTGGAGCTTGAATATTTCGAAATTGTAAATGGCAATACTTTACAAACTGTACATGAATGGAATGATGCTGATTATATTGTAGGATGTATCACCGTACATTGTGGCAGTGTTCGATTAATCGATAATATAAAATATAAAAAGGAGACCGGGAAATGATGATTGAAGTTTTAAAATCGAAAATACATTGTGCACGTGTCACGTGTGCAAATCTCAATTATATGGGAAGTATTACGATTGATGAAGATCTCATGGACGCCGCAAATATGATTGCCGGTGAAAAGGTTTATATTGCTGACAATAATAATGGCGAGCGCTTCGAAACCTATATAATAAAGGGTGAACGCGGTTCTGGCGAAATTTGCCTGAATGGTGCTGCTGCACGCAAAGTTCAAGTTGATGATATCATCATCATTATGAGCTATGCATTGATGGATTTTGAAGAAGCAAAGAAGTTCAAAGCAACTATTGTTTTCCCTGATATGGAAACAAATCAAATTATAAAATAAAGGAACAATATTATATAATATTACTACCGTCACGCTTTTATGACTTCTAAACCAAGTAATAAAAGCATGGCGGTATTTTGTTCCTAACAATTTGATTATCAATCCGCATAAGTTAAATTTCTCTGAAAAGCCATTTATATAGTTTGAAATAATTAATTTTGCACATTAATAGCACAAATTATACAAATATGAACCGTAATCTATTTTTTTATGTATTCCTTCTTTTGGGTATAGAACTGACCTCTTGCATCCAGCAGACCAGTCTTTATGACCCGAATGCTACATCTACGACCAATTCAACCGGAGTCCCGGAATCAGACATCTATCTTTATCCTTTTAATGATGAATCTTCAAATAACGTAGTTGAGCTAACGATTAGCACCAATAAAGCACTTAACGCGGATGCAATACAAACCGAAATTCCTCATCTTAAATACAACAAAGAATGGCTCTGCCTTTTTACTCAAGATGATTGCAACCATTCCACTTATGCATACACATGGGCTTCAATCAATGGAAAGCCACAAACTGATAGTACATTTTACGATGTACAACAACTTCTTGCAGGGGATTTACCTCCGGATACTTTTTCATATCACAAATCTCTGGGGTGTACAGATGGAGCAGGAAATGAAGTAAGATTTGCTTTTACCACCGCTCTATTCCAAGAAAATAAGAATCTGAATGACTTAACAAGCGTCAGAAAAGGATATACCGATAACTATTTTAGGTTTTATATGAAAAGCACCCTAACATGGAGTGACATAAGAGATATGCTAAATTATGGAAATGGAATAGCATTTCATAACGGAGAAGATGATAATTGGAGTGCAAATGAAGACAGCATACTAAAACATTATTCTATCGGACAAGACTCTATCATAAAGCACTTATCCGGTAGAGGAAGTAAAATGTTAGCTGATCCGGATGGAAATATACATTATATTAATGCAGCATACAGATTTCCTACAATTCAAACATTAACTGCTGAAGGTAATGCTAACACAAAAGTCTATCCATTCAAAGTAGAGACGGATCTAAAAGAAGATATAATAGAAAGAACATTCTATGACACTCCTAGTCAAATAAAAACTGCCATTATTGAGAATATGAATACACCGAAAGAGCAAAGACCTGCTATCACCATAGGTGCCCATAGAGCCTATGACGATACAGGAAAATTATTTTTATGGATCAACGATACTTACGGAAAAGATGGAGATGATACCGTATGGTTTCCCTGTCAAGAAGAATATTATGAATACTGCTATTATAGGAATCATGCAAAAATCACAAAAAGCTCCGATGGCAATACCTTAAAACTTACGGTTTCCATGCCTAGCGGAGAATATTTTTATTACCCCAGCATAACAGTAAATCTATCAGGATTAAAAAAGAGTGATATTCAATCTATCACGACAAGCAGCAATGTTACAGGTTTATCATACGCCGATCACAAGAACAACTTAATGATAAACATCAACTGTAGGACACATTTGCTAGATTTGGCGAAACACTATGTATCGGTATATCTAAAAAGTAAAACAGAAGACAAACTCAGAGATGCAAAATATTTTGTGAATATGCTTAAAGATTCTGATGACAAGGAGACTTTATTAAAAAGCTTAAAATAAATAGTGTTGTCTTATATGGTTAACCAAAATCGCTTAAGAGAGTGACTATACTCGCTATAACGAGCTGTCTGCATCGTTACTAAGGGTGGGGAAACTCGCAGTTATGGGACGGTGAACTCGCTGTTGACAGGTGGACAACTCGCTACAGCGATTTGTTAGAAAGAATACTTTGAGTTTTGGGGAAGAGCTTTTTTGAGTTTAACTACCTTATGAAGGCTAAAGATTTATTCGCTTGGCATTATAGACATTTTGCACTATTCCTCAAATATCAGAAAACTGTTTTTTCCTTTCATCCTTCACTTTACCTTTATTCATAGGCGTTACAGAATGAACGAATGAAGGCTCCGTTTCGTTTTGTCCCTTCATCCTATTTTCAGAGAGCAGAAATCTTGACAAAATCAAAGGGTGTTTTGATTATCTCAACTTGTTCAATTATTCAAATGAACTGTATGTTTTGGTAGACTCAAGCAGTTCGGTTCTTCAAAACATACAGTTCACTTTGGAAATTGCCCGTCGGTAATCCTGCAACTGCTGCTCTGCTCTTACTCTGCTACGCGCCTGTAGTTCTGAAACTACACGCCTACTCTCAGACAAACGCAGACGGGCAGGAAGATGAATGCCCGCCGGTAATCGGAAAGAAGGCTTTAGTGAATGTGTTAATTTTTGTCAATCCTTCATGCGTTCATTCGTAAGTTGATGAGGATGTGTGAGTTTGAAGGATGAAGGGTAATTTACACATTCTGTATTTTAGGTGTTTTGAATCTTTCGAAAGATAACTTTTTATGCAGGACGAAACAAAGAATTATCGACGCGTTGATTTCTCCCAACTTCCCAACTTTGATCTTCTACGTGCATACAAATATGATACTCCTTTTATGACATTCAAATTCATAAACAAGAAATAATAGGGGATAAAAAGGAGCTTGTTCCTTATTTGTTTATCTGCTAATTGTTTACCTCTTAACCCCATCAAGTAGAACAAGCATTGGATGATAAAAAACGTAATATAAAATGGCGTAGGATGCATACAAATCACAACTAAATTTATGGGGAAAAGGGCAAAAAACATACACGGTGTAATAGACCATCGCAAGACACGATGAGAAATATATTGAAAGCTCAATATACCATATTTTAAGATATTGAATAGCTTCCTCAAACGCCATATCGACTGCAAACCTCCCGCAGAAATTCTTACTTTACGAATTTGTTCATCCTTCATTCCGACAGATCCGCCCTCTACCGCATACGCCTCTTTGCAATAAGCGATCTTGTAACCGCTTGCAGCAATATTCATAGATAGCATAAAATCATCAAGCAATGTATCTTTACTTACAGGCTCATATAATTCCGTGCGCAAAGCAAATAATTCTCCCGCTGCACCTACAGTCGAATACAGCTTTGAATCATATTCCTTCAATATGGATTCATATTTCCAATAAAGACCTTCACCTCCACCTGCGGCATTATCTTTTTCCCGCTTTTCTATGCGTTTCTCACCAGCCACACATCCCACCCTAGGATTAGAGAAGCAACGGACAATCTCCATTATCGCACTTCCATTTAAATTGGTATTGGCATCTGTAAAAACGACCAAAGGTGTCTCAACGAACTGCATGCCCCTATTCATCGCAGCAGTCTTACCATTACGTTGCGTTTCAAAATAAACGGAGGCTTCCTTATATTTCTCCAAGAGTATATTAGTATGATCATCACTTCCATCAGTAACCCACACAATATGTAATTTATCTTTCGGATAATCCAAAGATAAACAATTTTGCATTTTTCCGCTCACGACATATTCCTCATTATATGCCGTGATAAACAATGTCACTTCCGGCAAAACATTCGGAAAAGTATATTCTTTTGGAGTTACAAACAACTCTTTGATCTTCACCATCAAAAACAGCAATAAGCCATAGCCCAAATAGGTATAGAAAACAAGGAATAAACAGATCCAAAATACAATATATAATGCTGTCATTTGTCTTTATTTATTAGATTATCATCATTATCTTCATAACTTCTCTTGCCCCAAAATAACCCAAAGAATCCTCTAAGCATCTTTTTCAATCGCAAAAACATTGCAGTCCTAAATGATCCATTTAATTTCAAAATACTATTGTTTGTGATAGGACGAGCTTGTCGCGATAAGATCATTTTAATTTTTCCGTCCTGCTTAAGGCTAAGAGCTAACGAACCGTCTTCTCCACGTATAAGGTCTTTACGGAAACCATATTTCCGAGCTTCATCAATACGGAATGCCATTGACATACCACGTACATTTAATTCAGGACGTTTAAAATTCTGAATGATTAAAAAACAATCACGAAGCAACTCAAAGAAAAATAGTTTTATTGTCGATAAATCCTTATCAGGCAAAAAACTCCATAATCCGTAAGCAACCATTACATCTTCATCTTGAAGAGAATCTATCATTGTTTGTATATAATATTTAGGGTAAATTGTATCAGCATCTATACATACATAATAGTCTCCTCGTGCATGGTCTAAGCCGCATTGCCTGGCATATCCCGGACTTTTCTTCTCTTCATACAACACAGGAGCATTTATCCTACGGCAAATCTCAGAAGTTTTATCTTCTGAGGCATTATCTACAATAAATATTTCCATTGGATATTCACACACATTATCTGCCAAAGACCACAAACAGCTAAGTATGTGTGACTCCTCATTATGAACAATAATAACAACTGAAACTAAAGGATGAGCAGATTGCTTCTCCTCTAATTTCATAGAAATCTCATCAAAAATAGGTTGATGAATAGTCTCTATCGGACACTCATAAATTGATATATATTTTGAAAGCCATTTTGACATAAGATATACTTTAAAAATTGAGAGTCCATAAAAAAACAAGAAAATATAAAGATATTCCTTCTATCTAAAAGCATTCATTTTGTAACTCCAAATTTAAGGCTGAATACATGCAACAGACTTAGAAGAAATATATCGGCAAGATATAAAGAAAAGAATGAATTTGCAAGAAAGAATGCAGAAATATAAATTACACTCATTTGAAATAGCATATTCTACTTCACTAGTGTCCACTTAATATGATTCACAAGCATTGAAAACGTCTATGAATAAAGATTTACAAGGATTTTAATCTACGTAACAAATCGTATATTAACAATCTCATAACACTTAATTTACAGATAATTAAGTAGACTTTATCTAAGTATATGGCTGCTATTTTTTTAGCGAACATAGCGGCCTATCACAACATTTCTTTATTAAATAGCAGATGACTTCCAGTTGCATTAATCGATCAAGGTAACTTTTCCATATTTTGACAATTACAAGAAGATATAAAAATCAATTCAGCGAAAGGGTTGGTAAATATTACAACAGAATATCCTTTTATATATTAGCACAAATAAATAACAGCATCAATCACTATTTGCCAAAATTTCCATATATTTGCCATTATTTATTTTTCAATAAATACAATATATTATGGATATAGCTCTATGTACTGACAATCATTATGTAATTCCGTGTGGAGTTCTGTTGTGTTCAATTTGTGAAAACAATAAAAACAATGATCTACAATTTCATATTATAAGTGCGGATCTTTTACACGCAAATCAAGAATCTCTAAAGAATATTGTTACTCAATATCGGAAAAAAATATTTTTTCATACAATAAAAGACTCTAAACTTGAGAAATGTCCTGCTGGGCAGAAGACTCAAAATACTTATATAAAATTAGCCACATATTATAGATTATTCTTATCAGACATATTACAAAATATAGATAAAGTTCTATATCTAGATTGCGATCTGCTAGTAAAACACTCGTTAATAGACTTATGGGATTATGATATAAACAACTATGCTATTGGTGCTATTCCCGATGATGACACAGATGATCCCCAAATGTATAACAGACTTCAATATGATTCAAAATATGGATATTTTAACTCTGGAGTTCTTCTAATCAATCTAAAATACTGGAGAAAAAATAGCCTGAAAGACGAGCTGCTGAATTATATTACACAATATCCAGAACGCTTAACATACCACGATCAAGATGCACTAAATTTTGTAATGAAAAACAAGAAAAAGCAGTTACCTTTAAGATACAATGTTCAAAATGGATTCTATCAAAAAATGACATCCATTTTTAAGAACAATGAAGAAATAAAATTAGCATGTAAAGATCCTTATATTTTGCATTTTTCAGGTTCTGTAAAGCCCTGGTTTAAAGAGTGTGAGCATCCACTAAGGAATGAATTTTTCAAATATTTATCTCTTACTGAATGGAAAGATATGCAACCCTATCATATGAAAATGAATTTAAAAGAACGCATATGGTATTTACAGCATAAAATATCGATTTGGAGAAGTTACTTTAATTCTAAAATTATTTCCAAATAAGAAAAGTACACACCTACAATTATTAACGATTAAGAATATTTGAGAACAAAACTTCCCATTGCTTCCCTATCGTATCCATATCGAAACGATCAATACTTCTCTTCGCTTGCACTCCCATTCGTTTCCGCTCATCGGTATGCTCTATCAAATAACTAATTTTCTCAGATAATTGTTCAATATCTCCATTCTTTACCAGCAGCCCATTTTCTTGATCCTTGATTATATCTTTAGGGCCACAAGGACAAGTAAACGAAACACAGGGCAACCCACAAGCCATAGCTTCTATCAGCGCTAATGGAAGTCCTTCATATCTGGAACTCAAAACAAAAAGAGAACTGTCAAAGTATTTTGACTCAATATCATGCACAGCATCATTGCAAATAAAAGATTCTGTAATGTGCTTATTCATGGCTATACGTTGGTATGCAGAGCGATCTCCACCACCATAAATATTCAGTACCCAATCAGGATGCCTTTTACTTACCAAGACCCATGCATCAGCCAGCAAATCAAACCCTTTCTGCTCTGTATACCTCCCAATAGCTATTATCATCTTCTTTTCACAGCTCGATTGTTTTTCCGGAACAAATGAGATCGGATTATATATAACGTGGATATTGTCCATTTGAGGCCAATTCAATTTATCCTCCTCCGTTAATACTACAAATGCCGACAACCTCTTTATCTCTCTTAAAAGCTTATTAAACCAAACGTTACTGATGAATGTGTTAATGAAAACAGGCAAATACTTTATATGGACTTCCCTATATCCTATTCTCGAAAAATGAATTTCTCCCACTTTCTTACTTCCGTCGGGAATATTATTAATGAAATTTATTTCACGCCGCATAGCTGAAACGGTAATATCCGGCTTCACCTCCATCAGAAAATTTCGAAGTCTGCGTTTATACAAATATTGCTTCTTGAAGTACTGAAAAATCTTTTTGAATGTAGGGTAAGTATATAGCACGTCAAAATTAACATGTACATTCTGAAGTTTTATTCTTTCAGATAAAGGGAAATACGATGCTCCACTTCCATCTTCAGTCAAAAGAACTGTTACATCATAGCCAGCAATATCTGCCATATAGTTTGCTTTCATAATGAGTACACGTTCCATTCCTGAACCGCCCCAAATTCCACCAATAATATATACTATTTTTCTTTTCATTTCTTCTGTACTTTTTCAAAAATAGTTTTCCACTGTTGAGCTATTTGATCTAAACTGTATTTCTCTACACTCTTTATTGCATTTATCCCCATGCCCCTTCTTATATCATCAGACTCAATCAGATAATTTATTTTCTCAGCCAATTGTTCTGTATCTCCTGTCTTTACCAACAAGCCATTTACACCATCATCTATAATATCTCGAGGACCACAAGGGCACGCAAATGACACAGCAGGGACACCGCATGCCATAGCTTCAAGGAGAACTACACCAAATCCTTCAAAACGTGAACTTAAAACAAAGATAGAACTTTCAATATATTTACTGGCAATATTCGATTCCGGTCCATTTAAGTAACAAGAATCTTCCACCTGATATTCTTTAGCAAGATTACTATATAAAGTTCTATCACCCTTACCATAAATAGACAACGACCAATCTTCATGTTTCTTTGCAACAATGCTCCAAGCCTTTATTAATAAATCAAAGCCTTTCTGAGGTACATACCGACCAACAGCTATTACTTTTTTTTCATTGCATGTTGAGTAAGCCTTCGATATAAATGACAAGGGATTCGGAACAACCGTCACATTTTGTAATTCACTCCATTTCGCTTTATCCTCATTTGTGAGGCAAACAAACAAATCCAATCGTTTCAATTGACGAACCAATTGTCTCATCCATAAATCGGAAATAGCTTTTTTTATTAAATTGTGATCACGTCCGTCCAAATCTCTGAAGTTATCTCTATTTATATGAATTTCGCCTATCTTGACGCTACCATCAGCTATATCACAAATAAAATTTATTTCACGCCTCAACATGGATACAGTTATATCCGGCTTGATTTGCATTAAACATTCAGTAAGCTTCTTTTTATAAATGCGCTGTTTCCTCAAATACATTAATACCTTTTTATACAAAGGCAATGCCCATAATTGCTCAAAATTCACATGCAATTGTATAAGATTTACCTTAGGAGACAAATCATAATACGGAGGTTTCAGTCCACCATCAGTCATAATAATCGTAACATCTAATCCCAATACATCAGCAAAATAATTTGCCTTTATAGTGAGCACTCTTTCCATTCCTCCTGGAATATATAACGATGGTATGCAATAGGCGATTTTCATATGAAAAGATTTTATTACAAAAATAGTCCTTTATTTAAACTTCTACCTTAAATAGAGATTTTTTCAACACATTCTACGACTTTTCCCATCTGATTCTCCCAATTCAAATATTTTATGCTTTCTCTTATTTCACGAGAAGAAAACAAATGACCATCATAGAAATCAAGAATTTTTTCGATATCAATGGGAGCCTCATCCGATGTAGCTTTCATTATATAAGGCCTATCATCAAAATCCGAATCTGTTTCCGAGTAAATAAAAGGAATACCTCGGGCTGCATACTCACGATTCTTTAATGTTTTTATTTTATCTATACCCGTTCTATGTCGTCCTAAACTAGCAATTGCGAAATCGGCTTGTTCAAACAAGTCATCAAGTTCTTTGCCAAAAAGTTGACCATGAAATATCATATACTTTTTTATATGGTACTTGGCGATAGTACTCTCAAACAACCTCTTTTCCGATTCACCTATTCCCCCTACAACGTGGAAATAAACTTCACGGTCATGTGCCGCATTATAATACTCTCCCAACCCATTTATCACTCGATCAAAAGCATGCCAATAATGCACTTCAGCCACACCTATTAAATGGAAAGGAGAAGGTTTTACACGCAATGTCTTCTTTACTGGGACTGAATCAAAATCAATTCCATTAGATATTTTGATGGTTTTTGAGCCAAAAATAACATTCTCATCTGAAAAAGTGACTATTCTCAATAGTTTTTTAGCTAATCTGTATCGAAATAGTTGATCAACCTTTAGTCCCAATCGTTCTTTATACGAAAAGCCCCTATATTCCTGATCATAAGGATAGGTAGGAATTTCCATTACGGTTTTCACGCCGATTAACCTTAATTGATTAAGAAAATGAATAATGAATGGATCAGCATTATTAAATGAACGAATGTAAATCATCTGAATATGATGAGCTTTAATATATTCAATCACCGATCCATAACAAACTCTTTTTCTAATTGAAGCCAAGAATCCTGTTCCATAATCTTCCAAAACATCATCATTAATCATCCTACAACGATGATTATTGGGTAATAAATCGTAATGACAGACATCAACAGTATGACCTGCATCCTTCAGCCCTTTTACTTGATTTAGTATCTTTTTACTAACACCACTATAAACTGAAAACCCATGAAAGACAAAAAATAATATTTTCATTTGATTTTTTGCTCAATAAGATGATTAAAAAGCTCTCGCCATCTTTCCATGATGACATCCTCTGAATAACGTATAACGTTTTTCTTAGCCCGCTGTCCCATCATTTTCCTTTCATCAGAATGTTCTATCATATATGCAATTTTCTCACTTAACTCCTTTATGTCTCCATTTTTCACTAAAAGTCCATCAACATTATCACTAATAATTTCTGATGGTCCACTTGGACAATCAAAAGAAATGCAAGGTAATCCACAAGACATAGCCTCAATTAATGCCATGCCAAATCCTTCAAATCGAGAACTTGAAACCAAGAATGAACTTGATAAATATTCTTTACGAATGTCCTTTACAGGATCTTTCAGAATAAACGACGATTTGATATCTTTCTCTTTAATCATTTCCTCCAAATCATTCTCCAACAACCCTTCTCCATATACTTGTATCCGCCATTCAGGATATTGATCATGGATTAAAGCCCAAGCTTCTATCAACAAATCAAAACCTTTTTCTTCGCTCAAACGCCCAACACTAATTATATTTTTGAAAGAATTGTCACTGCTCTCTTCGTCAAAAAACGGGAGGGAATTGGGAACGACATAAATATGGTCACATACTGATTTCCATTCAACAGCATCCTTTTCGGTTAATACGACCAATGCGGTGAGTTTCTTTACGGCATCTTCCATCTTTTTTCGCCAATGCTTGGCTACAAGCCTATAAAGAAAAGAACCATTTTCCATGCGATGGAAGTTACGTATATAACGTTTTACAACATGCACCTCTTCTATTTTTAGACTTCCATCATCCAATTCCGGCAAAAAGTCTAATTCTCTTCCAAATGCACTTATGGTAAAATCCGGTTTTATTTTTCTTAATTCTTCAATAACCCGGCACTTATACTTTCTCATTAATTTTAAATAATAATAGCCTCTCAACAAAATTGAATGCTGATATTGCTGACCAAACATGATGTTCAAGTTGATTAGATGAACTTTTGGAGAAAGAGGGAAAACCGGTGAAACATTGCCTTGAGAATCTGTAATAATGGTCACATCATATCCAAACTTTTCAGCAAAGTAATTAGCTTTATTTGAAATGACTCTATCTGCTCCACCAATCGTAAGCAATGCGGTATATAAATAGACGATCTTCATGGTAAATTAATTTACACAAATTTACTAAATATAAATAAGAAGGCGAAAAGTTTAAATTAAAAAAATATAACAACCACAATTCTATATCCTTTGGAAATGACATTTATCACCTACATGAATATTTGTCTTGCTGGAAATTGCACAAATGACTTATTTCTTATATATTTGTTTCAAACGAATCAATAAACTACAATATGCCATCATTAACCATAAAAGACCTCATAAGATATACACGGATATACATCATCCACCTTATCACTGCATTAAGGTCATCAAGGCTTGAACTAAAAGAAAATATAGTTATTATTGCGCCCCACCCTGATGACGAAGTGCTTGCATGTTCAGGGCTTATTGAGCAATGTCTTTCATCAAAGAAAAATGTAAGTGTCATCATATTGACCCAGGGAGAAAGAACACATAGTGAATGTTGCTCAGAAAAAGAAACAATAATAAACCGAAGCAAACTAACAATAAATGCATTAGCAATACTCCACTTGCCTATTCAGAACCTATACAGGTTGAAATTCCCTGATGGAGGAGTCTCTGCACAATGCGAAGAAACAAAAGAACTCTATCGTTTATTAAATGTAATAAAGCCTGATACTATATTTATACCACATCCTCTTGATAGATGGAGTGATCATATTGAAGCTGGAAATTTAATAAAAGAATTTTATCAAGAGGAAACTGGCATTCTCATTTACGAATACTGTGTTTGGTTCTGGTATTGGTTTCATAATACTCCAAAACTAAAGTGGAAGAATTCATTTATTCTTAAAATGGGAGAAGATGAACGCAGATTAAAATGCAGAGCTATTGACGCATACGTAGCACCTCTAGCAACGTGCGGTAAACCTTGGTCAGGACTATTACCCACCGTTCTAATTCACGCGTGCAAATGGTACAAAGAATTATTCTTTAGAATCAAATAAAAATCATTCTTTCACAAATCGCCCTTTTTTCCATTCCATTTTCACCGCATCTTTCTTCAAGAAAGGTGATAATTTCGCTAGATCATCCCTGCCAAGAGTTTCGGGAGTTGTATACATGAAACTGATTTTCTGGTCTTTTGATGAGAGATCGGCTTTAACCAAATCCATTGTCAGCACACTTGAAGCCATAATGAAGGATTCCTCTTGGGTAGTATCTACAGATACAAAAAAATCTGCTTGAGAAGGCAAAGTTATATAATTTGACGCAGGCATTTCTTTCCATTTCATATTATAAAAATGAACCTCACTATCACAAGCAGGTCCGTAAAAAGTTTTCACGGCACAGATAATTCGCGTTGAATCAGACAGAGGTAGGATTTTCATTTGAAAAGTAGATGATTCAGTAGTTTGCACCATCAAATAATCATCAGTCAGTTCTTTCATCTCTGACTTCTTATCAAACTTATTTTGTACAACAGCTTTCATTTTACTGGCAAGAAAATCTGCAAAATCTTCCCTATTTACTTTTGTCAGTAATTGATTTAAAGAATCAGGCATATTGACATACAAGCTTTTGGCCGTCTGAGCATTTATCCCAATCACTAGGAAGAAGAAAGAAACTAGTAGAAGAATTCTTTTGTTCATAAATTGCAATCCATTAAATGTTCAACAAATATATACTTTTTTCGGTAACTCAAAAAATTTACCTCACAATATTATTCCTCACTCTATTTTTTTTAATAACTTTGCCTTCGCTTATTAACACCGAAATAAGACTTGTAACACTTAATATAAATTAATTATGCAAACAATTGACAATTTCAATTTTGCCGGCAAAAAGGCATTTGTTCGAGTTGATTTCAATGTTCCATTGGATGAGAACTTTAATATTACAGATGATACGCGTATTCGCGCGGCTCTGCCTACTTTGAAAAAAATCTTAGGTGATGGAGGTATACTGATTATTGGTTCTCACTTAGGTCGCCCAAAAGGAGTTACAGATAAATATTCATTAAAACATATCGTAGACCACGTCTCTGAACTATTAGGTGTTAAAGTACAATTTGCGCCTGACTGCCAAAAAGCTCAAGCTCAAGTTGCAGCTTTGAAACCGGGAGAAGCTCTTTTGCTTGAAAATCTTCGTTTCTATGATGAAGAGCAAGGTAAACCGACAGGATTGGCTGATGATGCTACTGATGAAGAAAAAGCTGCTGCAAAGAAGACCATTAAAGAAAGCCAAAAGACATTCACTAAAGTTTTGGCAGACTATGCTGATGCATATGTAAACGACGCATTTGGAACTGCTCACCGTGCACATGCATCCACAGCTTTAATCGCTAAATATTTCGACGTAGACCACAAAATGTTCGGATATTTGATGCAAAAAGAGGTTCTGGCCGTAAATAAAATATTGAATGATATACATCGTCCTTTCACCGCAATCATGGGAGGTTCTAAAGTATCATCAAAAATCGAAATCATTGAGAACTTATTAAGTAAAGTAGACAATCTGATCATTGCAGGTGGTATGACATATACCTTCACCAAAGCTCAAGGTGGAAAAATCGGAACTTCTATTTGCGAAGATGATAAACTTGATCTGGCACTTGACTTAATTAAAAAGGCTAAAGAGAAAGGTGTTAACCTTGTTTTAGCTGTTGATGCAAAGATTGCTGACAAATTTGCGAATGATGCTGATACAAAATTTGTAGATGTGAAAGAAATCCCTGATGGATGGGAAGGATTGGATATCGGTCCTAAATCTGAAAAGATATTTGCAGAAGTAATCAAAAATTCCAGAACAATTCTTTGGAATGGTCCTACTGGAGTCTTCGAATTCGATAACTTCACTCATGGATCTCGTACTGTTGGCGAAGCTATTGTTGAAGCAACGAAAAACGGAGCGTTCTCACTCGTTGGAGGAGGAGATTCTGTTGCTTGTGTAAATAAATTCGGACTTGCTGACAAAGTTTCATATGTATCTACAGGTGGAGGTGCATTACTTGAGGCTATTGAAGGTAAAGTTCTTCCTGGAATTGCAGCTATTCAAGAGGCATAAATATTAAATGTATAAAATGTAAGGGTGCTTTGTCTTTATGATTCGGCACCCTTTACTAATACTTATGAAAAAATTAATAACCTTCATTTTCCTAATCATCTTATCAAGTAGTTGTATATTCAAACAACGCAAAAAATCAAATGCTAAAGCTCCACTGCAATTACAAAGTCTTAGCATCGGTATAATGCCATCTATGGACTACATTCCATTTGCCGTCGCCAGACAAGCTGGAATATATGATTCTTTGGGACTCTCTGTTAACTTTAATGTCTATTATAGTGCTGAAGAAAGAGACCTAGCTTTTCATCGAGGACTTGAAGATGGAATTATCACAGATATTCCATGTGCAATTCTTCAACAAAACAGATATGACAATGGAAAGATTATCATGCAAACTGATGGGTATTATTCATTTATCGCAAAAAAGACGGCTAAGTCCATATCTAGTTTGAAAAATGATAATATTGCTGTTTCACACAATACTGCATTAGACTTTCTTACGGGCATTGCCATGCAAGAAGCTCATGTAATGACCCACGTGAACAAGCCGGAAATCAATAAAATAACTATGCGCCTAACCACATTACTGGACAATAAAAATAAATTTATTACAGCCGCATTTTTACCTGACCCGGCAGCAACTATTGCATTGAAGACTGGAAAAATGAACCAATTAATCAATAGTGATCAAATGGGATATCATCTTAACGTTTTTATGGTAAGCAAAGAAGCCCTTACTAATAAACGATACGAAATTCAAACTTTGATCAAAGGATATAATCTTGCTATTGCCTATATAAAAGCTCACCCTCGTAAAATATGGGATAAAAATATACTATATCAATTGAATATAGATAAGAAAACAGCTCTAAGCATTGATATTCCTCATTATCTGAAAGCGACACTACCAAGTGAAAGAGATATCCGGTTAAGCAGGATATGGCTTAGGGCAAAGGGCATGCTCAGTCCTCAATCTAACACTTATCATTTGATTGATTCTACATTTTGTACAGATCATTAATTTAAAAACAAAATATTTCACGTTATGAAAACTCTTACTAAAAAATGCCTATGTGCAGCAATGCTTGTTTCACTCGGATGCTTTAATAATGCATTTGCACAAACATCAAAAGATTATCATTTCAGCGATGTTCTCAACAAATTGGATGAACACCTTTCTGTGCACGGATATGCACAAGGTGGATATATTTATGATGATCAAGCCACTCCCGACAATACATTTAGGATTGACAGAATTGTTGGCTTTGTCAATGGGAAAGTAACAAATAAATGGGATTGCTATTTCATGTATAGTTTTTCCGGTGACAATAAAAGCCATGCATTAGAACTTTGGACTGAATATCATTTCACGCCAGCCTTCAACGTAAAAATAGGTGAATTCAAAACACCATTTTCTATTGAAAGTCCTCTTTCCCCGACAGTTCTCGCATTCAACACTATGTCCCAAGCTTCAAACTATTTAATGGGAAATACAGCTGCAGACGTTAAATACGGAAGTAATAGCGGACGTGACCAAGGATTACAAATATCAGGAGATTTAATTCCATACAATGATAAGAACCTACTTACTTACCAATTAGCAATAATGAACGGGCAAGGAATCAATGTCAGTGACAAAAATAATCAAAAAGATCTAGTTTGGTCTTTAACCTTACACCCTAATCAAAAATTGGATTTGAATGTATCAAGTATGAAAGGAAAAGGCTATGCATTAGCTAATGAATATGAAATAAAAGCAGGCGACAATTACACTCGAAACCGTGCATCTGTCGGTTTGGAATATAAAGGGGATCCATTTGAAGTTCGAACAGAGTACATTTACGGAAAAGATGGGAATCATCATAGTGAAGGCTATTATGCAACAGCCGGCTACCATGTAACACCCCAATTTGATATCCTGGCTTCATATGATTATTTCAACAAGAACAAAGATATAACCCATCAAAATGAAGTAGATTATAAGATGGGCGTGCAATATTGGTTTTATCCTCGCTGCCGCGTACAACTACAATACACATATAAAGATAGAGACAACCAATTAGACCAAGAAAACAATAATTTAGTGGAAGCATTGGTACAAGTTCGCTTCTAAAAAATGACTCAAGCTTTGTAAGTAAATATCTCCAGTGTTAAACTAGATAAGCCATAGGTGAAAAATAAAATATTTCTTAACCTTCAATATTTAAATAGCACTAAATTTTTACTTACAAAACTAGAATCAAATAATAAGCACTTTGGCACAAGTATTGCTTAATACTCAAAAAACGATAGAATATGGATCAAAGATTTATTGAAGAAAATTATTATAAAATAACAAGGCTTCTCAATGATAAAAGACTGAGCGAAGCTATAGAGAACATATATGCTCTAATGGAGAATCTTCCTATTGATGATTTGAAGCTAGACCTCCAAAACATCGAAATGAATTATAAGCTAATGCTAAACTATATGAGCAAAGGCATTGATGACCCGGAACGAGAAAAAGTTCATTCTACCCTGCTAACCGAAGTCTGCACCATTGCAGACAAAGTACGATTAAACTTACTTGTACCAAATTCTTTTGCTTATTATTTTGAAGAAAAAAGACGCTATAACTATGATTATTCGACTTCCTTTGAAGACATTATAAAAACATTGATAGAGTCAAAAAACAAATTTGAAATCAAGAAAGAAAACTCAACGGAAGAAAATCCATATGACTTAAATGTCAGTTTGCAACATGAAGAAGCTCTAAACATCCTCTTTCACCAAACATGGCTTAATGATTTTTGGAATAGAAATGATGCTGAAAATTTTAGCATACTCCTTAACAACCCTGACATTATGAACATCGATAAAGCTGTAATTGTCAGTGCTGTAACGTTATCTCTCATGGAACATTTCGACGAGAAAAAATTATTATTTTTATTTGACGCATACGACCACGAAGAACTGATCATTAATCAAAGAGCGATAGTTGGAATTGTATTTACGATCTATTATTACTGTCATCGAATTCCAATCTATAAAGAAGTATACTCCAGACTAAAAATGCTTGAAGACGACCCTCTCTTTTCCAAGAACATGATTATTATTCAGCACCAATTGCTTCAGAGTATGGAAACTGAAAAAATTGAGAAAAAAATGAGTGAAGAGATTATTCCTGCCATGCTAAAGAATTCCACTCTTAAAAAGAAAAGTGATGATCCCAAGAACAGCCCATTAAATATAATTCAGGATGATATGAATCCGGAATGGTCTAATTGGATGGAAAAGAGCGGCATAGAAGACAAACTAAGAGAGATGAGTGATTTGCAAGCAGAGGGAGCAGATGTCTATATGGCAACATTTGCACAACTCAAAACTTACCCTTTCTTCCGAGAAATAACCAACTGGTTTTATCCGTTCACCCCGAAACACTCATGGATTATAAAATCTTATCAAAACGACACGCTCAAAGGAAATAATAACTTATCAAGATCTCTCATACATTCACACTTGTTCTGTGACAGCGATAAATATTCTTTTTGCTTTACCATGTCACAAATGGCAGATACCCAAAAGAAAATGATTGCTCAACAATTATCTGAACAAAATGAAATAATGAATGAACAAATTCATGAGGATCAAGCTAATAAAAAAACGATAATAAGTAGATCATACATCAACGATCTTTACAGATTCCATAAAATATTTTATAGAAGAATAGATTTCCTAGATCCATTCAAACAAAACATCAGATTGTACTTGTGTGATTTAGTAGACAATATTTTTGATGAAAAAGACACCCAATTAGCCATTGCTGATTATTTATTCAGACATGAATTTTATTCTGAAGCAAGGATTTTATTCCTCACATTAATGCAAAAGAAAGATCCGGATACCCTAAAGGAAGTTTTACAAAAGTTGGGTTATTGCATGCAGAAAACTCAATCGTATAGCAATGCTATCAAATATTATTCTGAAGCTGAAATTATTGATCCTGACAATGTTTGGACATCGCACCACTTAGCCATTTGTTATAAAGCAGTGTATGATTACGATATGGCATTAAAGTATTATATGAAAATAGCAGATGCCAAATCATCCAGTATTCCTATAAATGTGCAAATAGCTTTTTGCCTAATGCAAACATACCAATATGAGAAAGCATTAAACTTCTATTATAAGATAGAATTTCTTGAAGAAAATGCTCCTACCACAAAAGTATGGAAATATATTGCATGGTGTTCTTTGCTCTGCAACAAATTGGAAAAAGCAAAAGACTATAGCACCAAATTGCTTCATAAAGAGTATTCGTCTGAAAACTATTTACTTGCCGGCAATATCTGTTGGGTTATGGGGCAAAGAGTACAGGCTTTTAACTATTACCACCAAAGCCTGCTACTATACGAACGCTTTGAGACTTTTAACGATCAGTTTAATAAAGATTCAAAAGATTTGCTTCGAGTAAATCTTTTCAAAAAGGATGACGTACCGCTAATACACGATATACTGTTCACTCTATACAAGAACTAATTAAAAGGGAATATGTCAACAAATATGACATATTCCCTTTTTCATCGTACAAATACATAATAAACATTCAGTGGCTATTTCTATAAATAGCCTCCAAATAACTTTATCCTCTTTTTGTGGCATTTTATCCACCTGTGTTAATCATATTATCCATAAAATTGCATCGTTAATTTAAAATCGGAATATATGAAAACATTAATCAATCGCTTCGCTTCTATTTTCCTCCCGCCATAACAGATGGCACCATTCATCGCTCAAATAAAACATATCATGAGCGTATAATTTACATAATACCACAAACATTAACATTAAAATTTTATTACATGAAAAAGGCAATCTTGATATTAATCGGAGTGTTTTCCTTCACGACTTTTTCTTTTGCACAATCAGATAGACAAAATGTCTCGCAAAATGAACGAGGGAAAATAACCGTAAAAGGGAAAGTGACAGATGAAAACGGATCACCACTAATGGGAGCATCTGTGCGAATAAAAGGGACAACAATCGGCACAATGACAGACGAAGAAGGCTCATATACATTAAATGCCCAACCGAATGCAACATTATCTGTTTCATTTGTCGGATATACAGACCGTGACATATTAATCAATAGGCAGACTAATATTCCGATCACTCTTAAAGAAGATTCAAAAAGAATCGATGAAATTGTTGTCGTAGGCTACGGATCACAAAAGAAAAGCGACCTTACCGGATCAGTTGCAATTGTTGATATGAAAGAAATGAAGAAAATATCAAACAGTAACATGAGTACAATGCTAGAAGGTAAAATTGCAGGAGTGAGTGTCACATCTGATGGTCAACCAGGAGCAGATCCAACAGTTCGTATTCGCGGTATTGGATCATTTAATGATGTTTCTCCACTATATGTTGTAGACGGTGTTCCAGTAGGTACCACCATTCGTGATTTTTCTCCCAGCGATATTGAAACTATGCAAGTATTGAAAGACGCATCTGCTGCTGCAATCTATGGCGCACGTGCGGCTAATGGAGTAATTATCATTACTACTAAGCATGGCAAACAAAACACACCTTTAAAAGTAGATTATTCAGGCTATTTCGGATTCGATAACATAGCTAAGACTATGCCTGTCCTAGGGCGTGCAGATTATCAAACCATTAACAACCGTAGCCGTACAAATTACGGAGAGGATGTTTGGTCGGCTAATGATTCCAAATCCTCGGATTATATTAATAACATTGATACAGACTGGCAAAAAGAGGCACTAAAAACCGGCATTCGTCAAGATCATAATGTCAACCTTTCCGGTGGCGGTCAAAATTCCAGTTACAATGCCTCTTTGGACTACTTCAATTCTAAAGGTACTATGGTAGGGAAAGGACCTGATTTTAGCCGATATACTTTCCGCTTCACAAATACAGCACAAGTAAAAATCTTTAAACTTGAAACCTCTGTCACCTATTCTCACTCTCATCAAAATGATCTAAATTCAACCGATCAAAGTAGTTTTTCAGGAGGGAATCCACCTATCATATTCAAAGTAATAAGTGCAATTCCAACAATGAAAGTATATGATTCCACCACAAGTAGTGGTTATGGAACATATAATACAGCCACACAAGGTGAGACTTATTCATTAAATATGGTTGCAATGAACAATATTTTACAAGCATACACGGATGTAGATAGAATTCTAGCAAGTGGTTATTTAGAAACCGATTTAGGGAAACTATTTAACTTCAATAAAAATAATTCTTTGAAATATAAGATAAACCTTTCATGGAACAAAACTTACGCTAAAGATTTCAGCTGGGTACCGGCATTCAGCATTTCTGATTTCTACACAAACACAGTTGCAAAACTTGATGAAGGCTATAGAAACTACAAAACAGCATTGGTTGAAAATATACTCACCTATGATGGTACATTCGGGCAACACAAAATCAACGCAATGATCGGCCAAACATACCAAGCAGAAAATTACAATACGATCACTGGCCACGGTGAAGGTTTCTCCACTCCTTACTACAAAGAAATATCAAATGCAGAGACCACTACTAGTGCAAGTTCTAGCACAGAACATTATATTTCATCTTACCTGGCACGTTTAAATTACGAATACGGTGATCGCTACTTGCTATCAGGAACAATCCGTCGCGACGGCTCTTCACGTTTTGGTAAAAGCCATCGCTACGGTTATTTTCCATCAGTTGCAGTAGGTTGGAAAATCAATCATGAGAAATTCTTTAAAGTCGATGAAAACCTGATCTCTGAATTAAAATTAAGAGCAAGCTGGGGTGAACTCGGTAATGAGAATATTGGTGATTACCAATATATGCAAACAGTAAACCGAGGAGGTTACGTTTATAGTTTCAATGGAACCACTGTATACGGAAGTAGTGAATCGTCAGTCATTGATAATGATTTAAAATGGGAAAGCAAACGAATGGCAAATATAGGATTGGATCTTACCATGTTCGGACGTTCATTGGATCTCAGTGCAGAATATTATAATTCAAGAAGCACAGACCTGTTAGTGGGGGTCACCATACCTTATTCTGTCGGCTCCATCAATAGCTCACCAACAGTAAATGCAGGTACAATGGAGAACTCCGGTTTTGAATTAACAATGGCTTATCACAATCATAAGCACCCCTTTAGTTACGATATTTCAGCCAATGCATCCACATTACGCAATAGGGTGCTTCGTCTAAGTGAAAGTGGTACCCCTATCTATGGTAGTTGTTCAATTACTCAAGTTGGAAAAGAAGTTGGGCGTCAATATGGCTATGTGTATGATGGCATTTTCCAATCTCAAGATGAAATAAATGCAGCTCCATTTCAAAATGCAGCTACTGCTCCCGGTGATATCAAGTTCAAGAATCTAGATAATGACAACAAGATAACCGCCTCAGACTGTCAAGATTTAGGAAGTTCTATTCCTCACCTCTCATATGGCTTAAACTTCAACTGCAGTTATAAAAACTTTGATTTCTCAGTATTTGCACATGGAGTTGGAAACTTTTTGGTTGCTGATTACATTTATCGTGGTCTAATGCATACATCTGGTGGGTTAAACTGGCATAAAGACATCTTAAAAAGCTGGACGGCCACAAATACGAATACAAATGTTCCTCGTGTAGTATATGTAGATTCCAATGATAATGACCGTAACTCAAACCGTCCGGGATGGTTGCAAAATGGAGCATATTTAAAGATTGGTGATATACAAATAGGCTACTCCGTTCCCGAACATCTGATAAGCAAAGCTTTCTCTTCAATGAGAATCTATGCATCATGTCAAAATGTATGTACCATCTCCGGTTACAAAGGATATAATCCTGATTTTGCCGGTGGAGTATGGAATCCGGGATATAACTATTGTTCATATCCAACGCCCCGTACATTTATGTTCGGAATCAATATGAGTATTAAATAACTTCAAAAAGTAAGAGTATGAAAAATTATAGATATATACTGTTTGCGTCATTTATATTCACGATGTTGTTTTCATCGTGTGATGGTAAATTGGATGTCACTAACCCCAATAAGCAAACTTCATCCGATTTCTGGACTTCAGAAAGCGATATTGCAGAAGGTGTCATTGCCATCTATAACCGATTGATTCTTGACGGATCCTTTCAAAGAACAACCCCATTATTAGAAGATGTACGGGGCGACGATGTATTCTCAAAATCAGCATGGACTATATATCCACTAACTGGAACATTTACTGTCAATGCTGACTATGACGTTCTTTATTGGCCTTGGCGTGAATTCTATCAATTAATAGAAAAAGCCAATTTGGTATTTTATTATGCACCCAACATTACATTCAGTGACACGAATTATGAAAATCGCTTGCTAGGGCAGGCCTATTTTCTACGTGCCTTAGCATATTATGAACTTGCAGAAAATTACCAAAAAGTTCCACTGATACTTTCTCATCCAACCAATGCTAGTGAATATTATCCTTCAACTGCAACAGAGGATCAACTATGGTCTGCCATTATTTCTGATTTGAAGAAAGCCCAATCGATGCTACCAAAATCTTATGAAAGTGTTACCGGTGACGATAAAGGCCAAGTAGGCAGAGCCACATGGGGTGCTGCAACCGGATTATTGGGTAAAGCCTATATGATTCGTGCAAATTATGATAGTGCTGCCATTGAATTAAAAAAAGTTATTGACTCCGGAATTTATAAATTAGTGAGCAACTATGGAGACAACTTCACCATGAATAACGAAAATAATAGTGAATCGCTATTTGAAATTCAATTTACCAGCGGAGGTACAACTGAAAACTGGCTAGGTGATCCTACATCAGCATGGAAACAAGCCAGTTGTCAAGACTACTGTTATGGTATGTCTGCATTCGGTGCCTGGGAAGACTTTCATCCGACAAAATGGCTATATAACGAATTCAAAAAAGAGCGTTGTAATGACGGTACTCTTGATCCACGTCTTTATTGGACCATCGTTTCGTATGAACCTGAATATAGTAAATATACTGATGGCAGATCAAATCAAATTTTCGGAATATACCCGTATTCAACGAACAAGATAGATAGTACAAATACAACTATCTACTTAGCAAAATACACTTATGCACGTATCAGCGGACACACCTCCGAAGGTGATGGATTACGCGACAATTCAACAATTAACTATCGTTTTATGCGCTATTCGGAAGTTCTACTATTATACGCTGAAGCACTTAATGAACTTAATGGTCCCACCTCTGATGTATACAGCTATATTCAAAAGGTACGTGATAGAGCTAATCTTCCAGATCTGGCTACCACTAAGTCCAACCTAACTCAAGCAGAGATGCGTGAACAAATTGCTCATGAGCGGGCTCTCGAGCTGGGAGTGGAAGGCGTTCGTCTGTTCGATATTATGAGATGGGGATGGCTCAGTGATTCGGATAAACTTAATGAGTTAAAAAAGCATGATAGCGAATTTAACACTTATACGACAGGACATCAATATCTTCCTATTCCACAGGTTGAGTTAAATACAAATCCCAATTTATCAGGTAATTCTGCAAATTAATTAACTGTACAATTGCCAAGTGCCTCCTGCTCCATACGGAGTAAGAGACACTTGCTTAAGCACCTCTTTTAATACATGATTCATTATGAAAAAGTTTTTAATATACTCTTTTCTGTTTACATTGGCATTTTCAATGATTTCATGTGGAAGCAGTGGTAACGGTACAAGCGAACCGTCAACGACAACTGACACAACCACAACCTCATCTACATTTGATATCAACACAATCAAAGATACTTATGCAGATGTTGCCGCTTTCACATATTATGAAAGTTGGGGGAGCTATAATGTACACGATCCCTCTATAAAAAAATTCGATGACTATTATTATTGTTATAGCACTGACGTGGGATATGGAATAACCGTACGTTCCGGCATACAAATCCGTAAATCAAAAGATTTAGTAAAATGGACTTTTGTTGGATGGGTGTTCAGTTCGTTGCCTTCACTTGGGTCAACATACATTACCAATAACGGAGGCACACCTTACGATGCTCTTTGGGCTCCATATGTCATGAAGTATGGCTCTGAATACAGACTTTATTATTCACTATCTTCTGCTGTATCAAGACTAAGTTGTATTGGACTGGCAACATCAAGTTCTCCCACAGGACCATGGACAGAGAAGGGACTGGTTGTAACATCTGCCAATGACGCGACCACACAGACAAATGCGATAGATCCTACAATTATCACTACTGACGATGGGAAACAATACATGTATTATGGTTCTGCTTGGGATGGAATATACATGCTGCAGCTTAACCCTGAAACCGGACTAGCCATGACATCAGGCAATAAAGGTACACGAATAGCAAACAGAGGTTTTACGAACGGTGCTTATAACGGAAATATCGAAGGGTCTGAAATCATTTACAACTCTAGTCTTAAGAAATATTACTTATTCATTGCTTATGACTGGCTGCAAACAAAATACAATACTCGCGTATGTAGATCAGACTCTCCTACAGGCCCATTCTACGATTATAATGGTGTGGATGCCAACACCAATGTTGATCATGGTCCAATGATTATTGCTCCCTATCAGTTTACCGGTCATGACGGTTGGCAAGGAACATCACATGTCAGTGTATTCGATGACGGATCCGGACAATATTATATTGCCCATCAAGCACGTCCCAGCATTGATAGTAACTATATGGATCTTCATGTCAGAAAAATTTTCTGGACAAATGACGGATGGCCTGTTGCTTCACCGGAACGCTATGCATGGGAAAATAATAATACCATTTCTCAAGATAGTTTAGCTGGTACATGGGACTACATTTCATTAGGATATAAAGTGGTTCCAGGTTATTCCTCCACACAGACTGATCCAAATCTTCAAGTAGCAACAACATTAACCATTGCATCCAATGGTACATTCAATAGCAGCAGTGCCAATACATGGAGCTATAATGCTCCTTGGCTCACTCTAAAATGGAGTACCGGATACACTGATATAGTTTATGTTGCTAAAGGTCATGATTGGGAAAAGGCAAATCGTCCATCCACGATTATATTTACAGGTCTAAATAATAAAGGTACAGCTATTTGGGGAAAGAAATTAAAATAATCTGAAAACATTCAACCTAAATTAGAACAATTACAGCATTATTTCAAAACATGCAAATTGCATTTAATAAATATTCTTCAAACCATTGAAGATGAGAATAAAATGTAAAATGCATGTTTTACTTATTTACGTTAAACTCTGTTGCATTCCCCAAACCTCATTGAGTCATCTAATATTTCTTTCTATTTTGCCACAAAATAGTTACATTTGTAAAATACAAATCAAAAGAGATGAAGATTATGGATGAATTTGAAAACATTCCTTATCAAACAATTGATTGGGACACAGTGCCTGAAGAAAGGCACGATGGTGAAGAGGGTTTTGCTACATGGAAAACGCTTCAGTTTAAAGGTTTAAGAATCAGAATTGTAAAATATTCAAAAGGTTATCTGGCAAATCATTGGTGTCATAAAGGACACATACTCCATTGCCTCAAAGGAGAAATGGTCAGTGAACTCGAAGGCGGAGAAAAATTTACTTTAAAACCCGGTATGACTTATGTAGTGTCCGATAATCTTAGCTCCCACCGTAGTTATACCAAAGAGGGGGTGGAAGTACTTATCATTGATGGAGACTTCCTAAAATCTAAATAGCCTCTATCTGCAAAAAATTACCTAAAGCAAAATACACAGAAAATAAAAAGCCGGAACTTCATATTGTCAACTATGAATTCCGGCTTTAAAATGTAGCAATAGAGCATTACATTCTATCTAGAAATAAAGCTAGTGATTGATCGTGGAGGTAAATAGGTCAAAGAACCTTGTAATAAGCCAACCGGGGACAGATTCTCTCCTTTTTTATCTGAAGTACGATACATCTGCCACTTCAGTTTCTTCCCATTATTCATATCAAATTCAAACTTTTTCACGTCTTTCGAATAATTGATAGCAACCACTACCCATTGACCATCTTTGTTTCTATAGGCTGAGCACATAATACCTTTAGGATCTGTATCACCTTCCAACACCTTTTTTCCTTGCTCATTTTGAACACTTATTTTCACACGCACGGCACTCGGACGAATGAAGCGACTGTAATTTCCTAAAGCCCACATCAACTTTGAATCTACCACACGCCCCGTATGCCAGGCATTATTGCTATATACTCGCATAAGTCCATCCTTATAATCTCCACCAATAGCACGCCACCATTGCCAACTGGACGCCCCGGCACAGACAATATCATAATGAATAATTCGCGCTACATAAAGAGCCGTCTTCATGGTACGATCAAAACCTCCTCCGCCACCAATTTCCTCATCATTCCCCATTATGCAAGTTTCTGTCTGCCAAAATCCTATGTTGTATTTATTTAAGGTATCACGCAACTCACACCGAATATCGTGCAAGTTGCTCAAAGGTGTATTTGTCCAATAACTATGTCCAACTACTAGACGGGGTACATTCGGAGTCTCTCCCAAATAAGTAATAGCACTATCGGGGCTAAAGAAAGATCGAATGCCGTAGCCTCTTTGCCAATCAGTCATATTGGTGCGAAGCAAGCAACGATAATCTGACGATTCGTCTACCAATATCTTTGTATCCAGGCCCTTTGCCACAAACTTTTTACTGACACACTTCACTAAATGAGAAACCTCTTGATTCGTAGCCGGTGTACCTTCCTGTTTGGGCCCAATCCAGTTCCAATGTCCATCAGGTTCATTTACCGGACACAAATAATTGAATTTTATACTGTCATGTTTTTCTATGCCCTCAACCACAGTTGACAGAAAACGGGCATAGTCTTCATAGCAGTCTTTCTTTAGATTAAAAGTAGCGTCACGTCCGGTATTGGTCGCAAGTCCATTCTGAGTATAATAAACAGGGGGAGAATTCAGAAATGCTAAAAAATAATTCACACCCCGCTCTTTGGCCAATTTTAAAAAGTGACGTTGTCCCTGTTGCTTACTCCAATTATAAGTACCGTCAGACTGTAAGAAACATTCTGTACGTGTTCCTGATGAAATACAGCTTCTATCTCCTTGTTCGAAACTCCCTGCGCCTACATTAAATCTCCATATAGAGAGTCCAATGCCTTTCGGTTGCCCATTTGCTCCATTTTGTGTACTAAACAACCAATCGGCTATTTGCTCCTGTTGCTTTTGGGGCCACAATCCCACAAACTGCATACTCCATGCATCCGATGCACCAAAATGTTCCATCGTCTGGCAAGTCTGAGTTGTTTCTATTTTATAATGCACAACTGTACCTGACCATCCGCTGGTCGCAAAGAGAAAGAATAATCCTTCAAGAATTAATAACCTACTGTATTTCATATTTGCCTATAAAGATATTAGTTAAGCTCGTACACTAAAGTTGCTACCGACTTTGCAGGTATAATTCCTGTTTGATAATCCGGTTCCAATTTCAAATCTTTCGCAGCAGATGTTGTATATTGTTGTAAAGATTGTACTTTCTTGCCCATACTTTGAATATCCGTATTTATTTTAACAGATTTCTTTGTCGTGTTCGTATAGATTACGACAAGCTTGTCTTTGCTCGGTGATAAATAAGCAGAGCCAAAGAAAGTATTTGATTGTTGAGGAATATCCAATGCCACGCGCTGATATCCCGGGCGTACAAACAAGCTGTAATTACCCAGTACCCATAAATTCTTTCCGGCCGAATAGGTTCCACTTTTTGCTATATCTCCATAGTCACCATCTGCCGGTGTGATACGAATCAAATAAAAACGGCTTTTCTGACTCCAGCGTTCTTGAGCCGCACTTGTCCAGTATGACCATGAACTTACATTCGCCGTAACCAAATCATGATGTATCACTTTTGACATGGCAATGGCCAAATCCATATACGAAGCATCGTCATATTTCGGGCAATCTTCATACCCTTCTCCCATCATACTCCATTCTGTTTGATAAACTTTCAGGTTATATTGTTGAGCGGCAGTGTATACTTTACTACGTACATCATTCAGTGTATTCCAATTCAAGTCGGTCCAATAACTATGCCCGCAAACAATGGCTGGCATATGTGTTAAACCACCGATATAATCCTGTGAACTTGGATCAAAAAAATCTTTAATCACATTACTGCGTGCTGCGCCTACATCACTGGCTGTTTCATAAAGATAATTCCAGGCTCCAGCTTCGGCAAGAAGCATTTTCGTATCACTCAACCCTTTTGTAGTCAAACTTTTGTCCAATTCCTTAGCCAATCGTGCTATTTCACTGTTTTGCCATCCGCTTCCTTCTTGTCCGCTAGCCCAATTGTATTGAGGTTCATTCACCGGACTGATCAAAGGAATCGTATACCCATTTTGTTGAAAGTGCTGAGTTACAGTCGATAAAAAATCAGCATATTTAGTATAACAATCATCTTTTAAATTACTGTATGCACCCATGTTTGAATAACCTTTCCCGTTACGTGTATAATACACTGGAGGAGTATTGCTGAACAATACAAATTGGTTGCAACCATAATTTTTAGCCTGCTGCATAAAATACTGCTGACCTTGAGCTTTTGTCCAATCATATGTTCCGTCTTCCGATAAAAAGCATTCAGCCCTACGAGTCTTATCATCTATTCCACTTGCATCTCCTTGTTCTGTAGTTCCTCCACCCACATTCACCCGCCACATTGACAAGCCAATACCGTCGGGAGTTCCTGAATTTATATTTTGAGAGAACAATAATTTGGCTATCCCCGCTTTGGATGTAGCATCCCAATATTTACCGATATAATCCATCGTCCATGCATCCGAAGCTGCAAAACCGTCAATGGTTTGGTAAGTTGTCGCGGCATTTACCGTCGCACTTACAGTCGTATCAGCACTCACCTGAAGAGTATAATCAGGCGAGAAGGGTTTATCTTCGCTACATGAACATAGCGTTGCCAAATAAGAAAGCCCTAGAAAGATATATATTTTTTTCATACTATTAGTCGCTATTCATTAAAAGTAAAAATGTTATCCTGAAAAATCAATCTTTTAAACCTATCCTTTAATATCCGGGATTCTGTACAATACTTCCACTTGACATTGTCACTTCTGTGGAAGGTATCGGGAACAGTTCATCGCGTCCTTCTTTAAAATTAATACCCTTATTGCTATTTTCTTTCTGATTTGTCTTCTCATACTTATCGGTAGACGTTTCCATATTGTATTTTACAAACGTACCATTTGTTCCCATAATATCGCTAATTGCCACTTTGCCGTCATCATCTTTCCAACGACGCAAGTCATACAAGCGATTGTCCTCCAAAGCCAGTTCCAAACGACGTTCCAATCTTATCGCATTACGAAGTACTTTCCCGGTAGAAGTCACAGGAGACAAGCTTACACGTGCTCTCACTTTATTCAATGCCCATTGTGCTTCACCATCATGGCTCAATGCATTTTCCACTTCTGCATACATTAATAGAACATCTGCATAACGCAATAACCGATAGTTCAAAGGAATATGCGGTGCATCATAAGGAGTCGGGCGTTTACTTACGGGTATATATAATTTGCGTGTTACACGTCCCGACTTGTGTTCATCCGCTTTAATCGGATAAGGCTTATCCGCTGTCCAAGCAGGATCACCCGGCACGGAAGTAGCACCATTTTTTATAATGGTCCATGCCAAACGTATGCTATCTCCGGCATCTTTATATGCATTTTCCAAATTACTTGTCGGCAATCCCCAAGACCATCCCGAGTCATCGCGAGATCCGCAAACAACAGAGATTCTTTCACCTAAATTATAAGTAATATCACTGTTTGTCTGAACTTCAAATAATGATTCTATACTATTATTATGGTCTATACTCCATACATCTCCAAAATTAGGAAGAAGATCATACTCAGGTGTATTGGCTGAATATGTTCCACGGCAAGTAACTTGCTGTAACAAATCTTCAGCTTCAGTATATTTTTCTTCATACAAATACACCTTTGCCAATAGTCCTTGCGCTGCTCCTTTGGTCGCACGTCCCAAGTCATTGCTGCTATACCCGCTTTTTTTAGGGAGGTCGGAAATTGCATCGGTTAGATCCTGCTCAATCTGTGCATAAGTTTGCGCTGCAGTAGCTTTTTGTATACCTTGAATTTCTGTTGGCATTTTCAATCCCAAAACTAAAGGGACACCACCAAAATTCTTCAAGAGATCAAAATATTGAAAAGCCCTCAAAAACTTAGCTTCAGCAATATATCTCTTTTTCAAAGATTCATCCTGAAAGGTCACACTCGGAATTTTTTCAATAGCGACATTGCACCTCAGAATACCTTTGTAACGATATTGCCAGAAGTTTTGACAACCGTCACTTGCCGAATATGTATTTCCCGTATAGTGAGCTAAATCACGATAAGCTCCCGGATCTTGAGTTGTGTTCCCCATCCACATGTCATCCGAACACATATCACCAATAATATAGAATTTCTGTATTTGCCACCAATCATCATAAAAAATAGATTGATAGCATCCCGTAACTTGTTGTTTGCATTCATCTTCTGTTTTAAAATACTCGCTCAAATCTTGTTGTCCCAGGACCGGTTCATCCAGAAAACTGGAACATCCGGTAAGAGACAATGTTAATGCGGCGGCCATTGATAGCCCTATGATATATTTTTTCATGGTCTGTAATTTTAATTAGAAATTCATATTTAATCCAAAAAGATAGGTGCGTGGATTAGGATAACCAGCCCAATCAATGCCTGCTTGGGTTACACTACCCAAAGAAGCTGCTTCCGGATCCATCCCCGAATATTTGGTGATGGTAAATAAATTCTGAGCTGAGAAAGAGAATCTCAATGTCACTTTCCTCATCAAGTTTTTCGGCAAGGTATATCCGATCTGCAATAATTTGCAACGGAAATATGAGCCGTTCTCCACGAAGAACGTAGAAGGACGCTTGTAATTCATATTCGCATCATTCACTGACAGACGAGGTATATTGTTGCTGGTTCCTTCACCATGCCATACTTTATTATATGTTCCTGCATATACATTTTCGCCACCTACGCCTGAGTATTTACCCTTAGTAGTATTAAATACATCGTTTCCCAAAGTTCCATAGAAATTAGCCAAAAGATCAAAGTTCTTGTATCCTACATGACCGTTAACACCTATCATCAAATCAGGGAATGGATCACCAATATATTTTTTATCTTTCTCATCCAGCACGCCGTCATGGTTCAAGTCCTTGTAACGAATATCACCGGGCTGAGCATTCGGCTGAAGAATTTCGCCATGTTCTCCGGTATGAGAAGTCACGTCCGTTTGATTTTGGAAAAGACCGTCTGCTACATATCCATAGAACTGGCTGATTTTATGTCCTTCTTCATTGCGGATAATGTAATCGCCATTAAAACTTCCTGTATAGATCGGTTCACCCAGCAATTTAACTGCTGTATTCTTTACAGAAGAAAGGTTCACTCCTATACCATAGCTGAAATCGCCTTTATGATCTTCCCAATTCACAGAAGCTTCCCAACCTACGGCTTTCATACTACCTACATTTTCCCACATTTGTCCGTTCCACATCGGATAACCCAAAACCAAAAGGTTATCTTTCTTCATCAACATATCATATGATTTCTTGTGAAACCAGTCAGCAGTTATGGTCAATCGATTGCTCAAAAGCGACATATCCACTCCTACTCCGAAATCTTCTACAGTTTCCCATTTCACTTTCGTATTCCCTATAGAACCGACCGATGTACCGATTTGACGGCTAGCATCCGAGCCAAATACATAATCAGAAGAACCGATAGTAGACTGATAGGCTGAATTATCAATATTTTGATTACCTACACGTCCCCAACCGGCACGTACTTTCAAATTATCAAAGATATGTTGGTTTTTCATAAAATTCTCACCGGTCACGCGCCATGCTACAGATGCAGCAGGGAATGTAGCATATTTGCTACCTTGCACAAATTTTGAAGAACCGTCCACACGTACGGATGCTGTTACATAGTAACGATCATTATAATTATACATTACACGTCCCAAATAAGAAATCAATGAAGAGTATGCATTAACACCCGATGATTTTTGATTTTGAGTACCTGCATTCACATATCGGAGCGTCTCATCATTTGAAGGAGTGTTATCACGTGATCCGGATAAGGTGTAATCCTGAAAACGCTCCATCGTATAACCACCCATTAAATTTAAATTATGTTTCTTGTTGAACGTGTGCATATAAGTAGCTGTATTCGTCCAGTTCCAATCCACCCAATTTTCTGCAGAACGTTTGACCGTACTTGTTTCAGCCTGCTCCAAATTATCAATAAAGAATTGAGGAGTAAAACTATCTGACAAACGGAAACGTGCATTAATGCCGAATTGCGAACGAAGAATCAGACCTTTAATCGGCTCAATACTTACAAACGGAGTAGCCAACAATCCATATTCATCACTCTTTGAATCCTGACGGGCCAAACTCCCAGCGGGGTTCCATACCTGACTATTATGAGAGCGTGCATAGTTACTGTATTGATTGCTTCCCCATTCACTTTGAGGACGCATCACTGGAGTCGTTGGATCCATAGCCATGATATTCCCCATCAAATCAGGGGTATCATTCCAATTCTCATATTTGGGAGTAAAATCAATTCCGGCTTTTACTACTTTATTGAAATTATATTCCATACTGAAACGAGCTGTTAACTTTTGCCAATCGCCTGACGTGTATTGAGACTTTTGCTTAAAGTAACCGATATCCGTTGAGAACAAAAATTTGTCTGTACCTCCGGAAAAACCAAAATTGTAATTTTGAAGCAATGCAGTACTGCGCATACATTCTTTCCACCAATCAGTTCCTTCTGCATCAGTAATGTTATCCTTGCTATTATATACAGGTTCATTGCCATCATTGATATATCTTGCTTTAAATACATGTTCGTATTCAGATGCTTTTGCCATTTTCGGTTTTGCCAACGTCTGTAGACCGAGGGACGTAGAAAAAGTAAACTTAGTTGCTCCTTTCTGACCTTTTTTTGTAGTAATCAATACTACACCATTAGACCCTCTAGTACCGTAAATAGCTGCAGCCGAAGCATCTTTCAGCACTTGCATACTTTCAATATCATCTTGATTCAGAAAATTGACATTGGTCCCTACCGGCATTCCATCCACAACATACAAAGGGTCTGAACCGTTAATAGTGGATACACCTCTAATGATAACACGAGGTACAGAACCGGGGCTACCACCTGTCGTGATCTGCACGCCATTTATCTTTCCCTGCAATGAATTCATTACATTACCTGAATTCAAAGTTTTTAGATCATCGCCTTTAATAGCTGAAATAGAACTGGTCAAATCACTCTTTTTAACCGTACCGTAACCGATCACCACCACCTCATCAAGGCTTGAGACATTTTCGGTCATTTCCAAATTAATAGAGGATTGTCCGTTCAGTTTTATCTCTTGGGCTTTGTAACCGACCATTGAAAAAACTATTGTAGCATTCTTTGATACATTAGTCAATGTGTAGTTACCATCCAGATCTGTCATAGTTCCATTATTGGTACCTTTTACTATGACTGTCAGGCCAATCATCGGTTGTTTATCATTTGCTGAAATGACTTTACCGGTCAACTTTACTTGCTGGGCAAAAAGGCTCACAGTAAAGAATGATAATAATATGAATAGATATTGCTTCATGTTTTTATGGCATTTTATTAATAGACTCATTAATCAATAGGATATAATTTTGAACGTAGTAAATAAGTATCGAATTTAAACATATACTTACCACTCTTCTTTACGGTAACCGTACTCATATTCTTTCCAGCATTTTTAGTGTTATATTCATTTTCACCTGAATCAATATCTCCGTCTTCAAAGCGCCAGAATGGTTCAACCCACCATCCCCATGGGTGCTGAGGAGTAATCGTAAATTGAATTTGTGTACCGGCAGTAAGAGTCATTTGTCCATAGAAAAGAAATTTATTATTGGCATCCTGTGTCAGGATAAAAGGACTGGAAGTACTCCAGCTCGGTGTTCCCGGTAATCCAATTCCAGCCAATCCTAGTTGCAATGGCATCGTTCCGGCTGTAGGATCAGAGTCATTCAAATAAACTTGCTTTCCAATCCCCAAAGGCGTATCATTAGGAACAAATGAATTCACACTATACGCTCCTGTTTTTGTATTAAACGTTATCTCATAATAACCTATTGCAGGCAGTACAATCGGTTGTGAATAATCGGGTTCATCAGTCAATGTGCTTGTATTATCAGGATTAATGCCGAAGCAGATTGGTGAGAAATCTGTTTTTTGCGGTATGAAACGGATCTTTGTATTGGCTGCTTCCGAATAATATCGTGCTCTATATTGATAAGCTCCAGTATGTTCCACTAACATAGGTATACCGAATAAATCACTTGTCAATTGCTTCACATCCGTTACATCTGTCAAATACATTTTAGCGAAATCAGGCATTTGAGATACACTCACAACGCTGTTTGCCACCACTTTATTCGCGAATTTATCTACAGCGGTTATAGTCATTTTATATTTAGCCTCTTTTGAAGGAAGAATATATGACTTGGTTGTTTCCAACTCTTTCACACCTCCGGCTGTAATACTATCCGATATATTCAGATCAGGAATAGTAATTTTCACATAATCCAATGCTTTGTTATCATCGGCAGTGAAATGTACCTTTAATGTAGTCTGATCTTTTATCAACACCGTAATAGCCGTATCGGGAACTGTAGCAAAGGTGGGAGCTGTAAAGTCTCCATCCATAGTAACCAATAACGTAGCATCCGTGGTACGGCCTCCTATATCAGTTGCAGTCACCTTAATAGGAAAGCTGTTGCCGGTAAGAGTCGTTGATGAAGTATAGCTATAATTTAAATCGTAAGAATTAAGCGGTTTACCATAGATGTCAATCAATTCTATAGTCTTGTCCAATGATAAATCCGAATTTTGAAGTCTGATAGACCGAAGTCCGTCATTGTCGGTCACTTTGCCGGAAATAGCAAAAGCACGTCCTAATTCTGTTTGAATGTGCTCAGTGCTTAATGTAATAATAGGACTCTTTCCATCCACCGTCGGATAGTCATTATCACTACATCCGATGTTGAGAAAGAGTGTTGCAAAAAATGTCCATAGTAAGACAGGATGCAAAAACTTAATCTGCTGATAATTCATAATAAAAGATGTTTTAAGATTAATAATCGATAAGCTCACATAGTATCAGATGTCTGAACTACGTGGCAAAAATAGGATATACTTTCCTTAAATGCCGTACACAAATCATGCATAAAAGGTATCAAATCATGCATTGAACGATTTATAGTCTAAGAATAGAGATTTTATTTTTATCTTTGCCACATCGAGAAACGAGATAAGGTGCACTGGTTTTATGGAAAAAAAATTCATTCTTATTTTTATATTTTTGCCTTTGTTGTCATTCGCACAACCCTATGCGGTAAAGCAACTGAACCTGGAAAAAGGACTTTCCAATAATTTTGTTGTCAGCATCGCCCAGGACAAGCAAGGCTTCTTATGGTTCGCCACCGAAGAAGGGTTGAACAAATTTGACGGATCCCACTTTATTGCTTATTATAAAGAACAAGGATCACAAAACAGCATTACAGGCAATGAATTGAATTGCGTACTGGATGATCCTATAGATTCAATACTTTGGATCGGTACACAGCGTTCGGGATTGAATGCCTATGACTATATACACGATTCATTCAAATATTATTTGCACAACGCCAAGAATCCTCATAGCCTCGTCACGAATGACATTACCAACATACAACCTGCAACCAATGGCAATTTGTGGGTTACTACTTATTGGAAAGGGATAGACTACTTTGATAAAAAAAGGCAACGTTTCATTCATTACAATCAACAAACGGTTCACAGTCTTGCCAGCAACCACGTGTGGAGCGTAGCGGACAGTGGCAACGGTATATTGTATATCGGTCATGTACACGAAGGCTTCAGTATACTTTATATTAAAGAGAAGCGGGCAAAGAACTTCAGAAATAATCCGCTTCAAATCAACAGCCTCCCGGGCAATGATGTGCATTGTGTATATAGAGACAAAACCGGAAATATATGGGTAGGTACTGACAAAGGATTGGCATTGTTTGATCCTGTTAAAGAAGATTTCATCTCTTTTTCCAAAAACAACAGCACATTGTCAAATTGCATTTTTGACATCCGTCAATTTGATGACAATAAACTATGGGTGGCAACTGAATTCGGTGGAATAGCCATTCTGGACTTATCGCAACGAATGTACCTGTTGTCTCAGCAAATACCATTGCAATACATAAAAGAGGGCGATGACAAATATAGCTTGACAACCTCCAGCGTACGTTGTATTTTTCAAGATTCCTACAAGAATGTATGGGCAGGATTATGGGGAGGAGGAGTCAACTTCCTTAGCTATGACTCATCTCTGTTTAATGTACTTTGCTATTCTTCGTTGCAATCATCGCTCAACAACCTCAATACTAAAGCTGTTATAAGTGCATGTGTAGACAAAAACGGTAAACTTTGGGTAGGAACAGACGGAGGAGGGATCAATGTGTTTGACAAAGGAAAACGAATACATGTCTATAAAAAGGAGACCGGTGATCTTAGTGGAAATTCCATTCAGGCTGCATTTTGTGATTCTCGGGGAAATTTATGGTTCGGTATCTTTAATGGCGGAGCCTATTACTATGACATGCACAACGGAAAACTTCATCAAATATTTCCCCGTGAGAAAAAGAATGCGGATGTCCGATCTTTTTTTGAAGACAATACTCATCAAATATGGATCAGCACAAGCGACGGAATCTATAAGGCAAACTTGGAGAATCAGCAGATAATCACCCATTATGGATTGACAAACAGCTTGGTGAGAAGCATTTTAAAAGACTCAAAAGGCCACATTTGGGTGGGTACATTCGGAGGTGGTGTAGGAGTATACACAAGCGACTTTAAATTTATCCGCATGTTCAACACCGATGCCCATTTTCCATCCAATACCGTCAACCAAGTATATGAAGATAAGGAAAAGCGAGTGTGGGTGGCAACCGGGGAAGGACTTGTTTGCTTCTCTCCAGCAAAAGGATGGAACTACAAACTTTATGGATGGAACAGCGGATTAAATAATGTGCATATCAGAGCCATCAGCGAAGACAATCCTGGTAATATATGGATAAGTACCAACAAAGGCATCAGCTGTTTAATGAAAGGGCAAGAGAAATTCAGCAATTATGATCATCATGACAATGTGCCCATGGGAAGCTTCGCCAGCGGATGTATCACCCGACAAAATGATGGAACTCTCTACTTCGGCTCCATCAATGGACTTTGCTATTTTAATCCGAAAAAAGTATTAGCCAAACGAAATGCTCCCCCTGCAATTATTACAGGAATGAGGATTTTCGGTTCACTAAATGAATCTGAGAATAGTGAAATGGAAGAATCATTGATATCCGACAAAAAAATCAAATTAAACCATACACAAAATAATTTCAACATTTCGTTTAACGTGCAAAACTATGCAATGGCCGATCAAGTGGAATACGCATACATGCTTGAAGGACTGGATGACGAATGGTATACAGTAAATGATAATAATATAACTTTCCGTAATATTCCCCCTGGGAAATACAGACTTCTGATCAAAACACGCATTCGAAATCAGGAATGGTCAAAAGATATCACAGCCAAAGATATACAAATTGCTCCTCCCCTGTGGCTCACCGGATGGGCAAAATTTCTCTACTTATTGGGTACTATAGTTGCATTAGTCGTATCTTTCCGTGCCTATAATCGTAAAGTTAATTTGGAATATCTATATGCCTCCGAAAAAAGGAATCATGAGCAAGAACAGGAGCTCAACAATGAACGCTTGCGTTTCTACACCAATATTACTCATGAATTGCGAACCCCATTAACCCTTATTTTAGGTCCATTGGAAGACATGATTCAGAGTAAAACACTTCCGCCAAAGGATCAGCATAAAATTTCAATCATTCACCAAAGTGCACTGCGGCTGTTCAACCTGATAAACCAAATTCTTGAATTCAGGAAAACGGAAACACAAAATAAGAAATTATGTGTAAGCCGCGGAAACATAGTAGCCACCGTTTATGAAGTAGGATTGAAATATAAGGAGCTCAATCAGAAAGCAGATGTTAACATTCAAATTCAGGTGGACCAAGAAGATATATCCATCTATTTCGACAAAGAGATTGTCACAATCATCCTAGACAACTTGATATCAAATGCAGTAAAATATACTGAAAAAGGAAGCATCACCATTAGCATTTGCCAAACACAGATAGAGACTCTCAATTATGTGGAAATGAAAATTTCCGATACTGGATACGGTATATCTACGGATGCCTTGCCACATGTATTCGACCGCTATTATCAAGAAAACGGCGAGCACCAAGCATCCGGGACCGGTATAGGACTGGCATTGGTGAAAAACTTAGTCACACTGCACGAGGGAGAAATTTGGGTAGACAGCACATTAAATAGGGGTAGTTCTTTTTATTTCCGTTTATTGGCTGATAACACCTATCCAGGCAAATTGCATGCCGACTCGGAAAAAATAGTCGTAGACGATAAAACTATTTCCGACAATCATCAGGAAGAAGACACTGAGTCTACGGAAAAGAACAGACCCATTTTGTTGGTGGTTGAAGACAACCAGGATATACGAGATTATATAGCCAACGCCTTCAGCGAACAATTTGATGTAAAAACAGCAGAAAACGGCAAACAGGGTTTGGAGCAAGCATTTGATTCTATTCCCGATATTGTCGTCAGCGATATTATGATGCCAGGAATGGACGGGACCACTTTGTGCCGAAAGCTGAAAGAAGATGTGCGTACCAGCCATATCCCTATTATCCTGCTGACAGCAAAGGACTCCCTTCAAGATAAGGAAGAAGGCTATCAGGCCGGTGCAGATTCTTATCTGACCAAACCATTTAGTGCATCATTGCTACTGAGCCGCATTCAGAATTTATTGGAACAAAGGAAGCGATTGTCTGAAAAGATTGCGACTGCTCCGATGCCCGATTGGGGCGAAAAACGAACGATTATAACTGATGCACTGAACAAATTAGATCAGGATTTCATTCATAAAATAGACCATCTGATTGAAGAACGACTTTCCTCCGATAAAATTGACATCGGTTATCTTGCAGAAAATCTCTGCATGAGCAATTCCACCTTGTATCGAAAAATGAAAGCCCTCACCGGACTATCTACGAATGAATATATCCGTAAAGTAAAAATAAAACATGCCGAGCAACTCCTTCTTGAAGGGAAATACAGCATATCTGAAATTGCTTTTAAAATAGGAATTAACAGCACAGGCTATTTCCGCCAATGTTTCAAAGACGAATTCGGCATGGCACCTTCCGACTATTTGAAAAAGCTCAAATCGGAATAGAAATTTCCGTATAAAATGATGAATAAAAAGCAATTTGCCCCTCACAAATGGGTAAATTGCTTTATTTATATCCCTTTTTGAATGATATATCACCCTTTAACATACAACTTTTTATTTATATTTGCCACTGCTAATCATTATAATAGAAAACCATGAGAAACAATATTATTTTCTTTTTATTCTTTTCTGTTTTTGTTCACTGTGGTAATATACAGGCGCAAAATCACCAAACATTTGCTATAGGTGACCGTACATTTCTTTTAAACGGAAAGCCGTTTGTGATAAAAGCAGCTGAAGTGCATTATACACGTATTCCACGCCCCTATTGGGAACACAGAATTCAAATGTGCAAAGCATTAGGTATGAACACGCTCTGCCTCTATATATTTTGGAATGCACATGAACCACGTGAAGGACAATTCGACTTCAAGGGGCAGAATGACATTGCTGCATTCTGCAAACTGGCACAAAAGTATGGCATGTACGTCATTGTCAGACCGGGCCCATATGTCTGTGCTGAGTGGGAAATGGGTGGCCTGCCCTGGTGGTTGCTCAAAAAGAAAGACATTAAACTTCGTACTCTTGATCCTTACTTCATGAAACAAGTGGGTATCTTCATGAATGAAGTGGGCAAGCAACTCGCTCCATTGCAATTGGCAAATGGAGGGAACATCATCATGGTACAAGTGGAAAATGAATATGGATCCTATGGCACGGACAAACCTTATGTGTCAGCGATACGAGACTGTGTAAAAGCATCCGGATTCAACAAAGTTTCTCTCTTTCAATGTGATTGGAGCAGCAACTTTACTCACAATGCATTGGATGATCTACTTTGGACCGTCAACTTCGGGACAGGAGCAAACATTGACGAACAATTCAAGAAACTAAAGGAACTGCGTCCTAATACGCCACTGATGTGCAGCGAATTCTGGAGCGGATGGTTTGATCATTGGGGACGTAAACATGAGACACGACCGGCTAAAGACATGGTACAAGGTCTCAAGGATATGCTTGACAGAAACATTTCATTCAGCCTCTACATGACTCACGGAGGTACAACCTTCGGATGGTGGGGCGGTGCAAACAATCCCGCTTATTCAACGATGTGTTCATCTTATGACTATGATGCACCAATCAGTGAAGCAGGATGGGTCACACCCAAATACACACTATTACGTGATTTACTGAAACAATACGAACCCAAAGGATATAAACTGCTTGAAGTACCAGCTGCAAAGCCGGTCATCGCCGTTCCGGCTATACATTTCAAGAAAGTGGCTCCTCTATTTGACAATCTGCCTTCTCCAAAGTATTCAGAGAACATTCAGCCAATGGAGCAATTCGATCAGGGATGGGGACAAATACTCTATCGCACCACCCTACCCGAACTCGCAGATTCTACTCTTATCAAAATTACCGAAGTACACGACTGGGCTCAAGTCTTCGTAGATAGAAAATTGATTGCCCGCTTAGATAGAAGGTTGGGGCAATTCACCACCAAACTGCCTCCCGTGCATCAAGGAGCACGACTGGATATTTTAGTAGAAGCCATGGGACGCGTCAATTTTGATAAATCCATACACGACAGAAAAGGGATCACAGATAAAGTGGAACTGCTACCAAACAACAAAGCAGCTGTTGAACTCAGTGGATGGAAAGTCTATAGCTTTCCCGTTGACGACAATGCATTCCTCGAAAACAAGAAATACGTTACCTCCGGGAGATACAACGGACCGGCTTACTACAAAGCAACATTCAATCTTGAAAAAACCGGAGACACTTTCCTGGATATGCGCTCATGGGGAAAAGGCATGGTATGGGTCAACGGACATGCCATGGGACGTTTTTGGGAAATCGGGCCTCAACAGACTCTCTTTATGCCGGGTTGTTGGCTCAATAAGGGTGAAAACGAGATCATCGTACTCGATCTGAAAGGGCCGACAGAAGCTTCCATTCAAGGACTAAAGAAACCTATATTGGACATGCTTCGCGTAAAGACACCCACCGTACACCGTAAAGAGGGAGAAAAGTTGAACCTATCTGCCGAAAAACCTGTATTTACAGGAACATTCAAACCCGGCAACGGATGGCAGGAAGTGAAATGGGCACAACCACAGGAAGCCAACTATTTCTGCTTGGATGCAATCAGCTCACAAGACGAGACAAATGTAGCAGCCATAGCCGAAATGGACATTTTGGACCAGAACGGTAACCCCATTCCCAGAACAGACTGGAAAATACGGTACGCTGACAGCGAAGAGATTCGTAGCGGCAACTATAGTGGCGACAAAATCTTCGACTTACAAGAATCCACTTATTGGATGACGGTTGACAATGCAGCCTATCCACACCAAATTGTCATTGACCTTGGGAAGAATTACTCGGTAAGCGGATTCAGATATCTGCCACGTGCCGAAAAAGGATTCCCCGGAATGATCAAGGACTATAAGGTCTATCTGAATAAAACTGATTTCAAATACTGATAGCTGATATACATGATCATGCAAAAGATTCGAAAGACTATTTTGCATGATCATTATTTATTCTCACCACTCTATACTTATTCCCCGTATTCATATGCACTTTAGGTATATTCATCGCTACCAATGTTTTAATAAAACGATTGATCGTTGATCCACGCATAGCGGCTGGATTGGCTTGACAAGCTTCACTGTAGAGTTCGGCTGCCGACAAAAACAACACATCCTTTTCATTGGCTCTTGCCGAACGAAAGATACAATTGAAGACATCCTGTTCCACAAACATTTTGTTGTATTCGGTGTTTCGCTGCATTATTTCCGATTCATCCTCTTCGGTATACCAATAACGGGCACCACCTTTCAGTTCATGTAGTAGTTGGGCATAAATCTGACTGTGATCAATGGGTGAACAGTCTATTTTCCCTTCAGGCTCAATGCAGATGAAACGGCGACTTCCCGTTGGATCCGTTAATAAATCCTTGCAATTGGATGTCGCTATAAATGAAGCTGTACGGTGCAACTCACAAAGACCTTGTTGATAAGCACTGTTACCACATCTGTGCCCCGTTGCTGTCTTCGTGCAACTCACAAAGACCTTGTTGATAAGCCTTATTCACATTCATCCCTGCCATCTGCATCAAGTTTTTCAGTGATGCCATTCCCTTAGAAGAATATTTGTCGATCTCATCCAAATTAATAAGTGCAAACTCCGCCAACTTCTGCTCCGCACGTCCTGTGGTAGAGATATTCAACCGATCCATATAATAAGATTGCAATGCCTTAGGAAGCAGTAATTTACAGAAGGTCGATTTCTGCCGTCCTTGTCGCTTGCTGATGATGACCGGTGCCACACTGTTGCCGTGCAATTTATTCAATCCCATCCATTGGGCTGTCACGGCAAGCATCCATGTATGGAAATGGTTTACCCAATAGTCCGTGTGGGATACACGTTCAGCAAGTGGAGTGATGCGGTCGCAGCCGTCCCATTCAGGTAAATGGCGTAAATAGTCGATTATCGGATGACATGATTTCACATTGATGGATTCCACATGGCGACGCACATCCTTGTCCCAACAGTTCACGCCCTGCTTGCGAGCTTCAGTACACATGGCATTCAAAACACGGTGTGTCACTTTCCGGAAAACTTCGCGAGAATTTGCAGGTCGATATTCAGTTTGATCAGTCACCACATTATAATGCAAGTCGTAGTGGGCATCCATAAATATTTCCAGTTTGATAATTTCCTTTGCTGTATCCTCCACCTCTTTGGCAAGAGAAAACTCATGAGAAATATCCTTCTTTTGTACAGTAGTAGTAATAGTTTCATTCTTCTTTGAAACAGTTGAGCACACCTTCGTTTTTTGATCGTCGTTCATAAACCTAGTCCTTGATTCCAAGTTCCATTGAGCATCCGGGTCTCCCGTTGCCCAAAACATTGAAAAATTCGTTATCATATTCTTTCTCTTCTTTTTGAGATGCAAATATACGGCAGCCGAAAAACCCATTGTGACTTTATGTGAGCCTTTGTGCGCTTTTGTGAGTTTTTACGCCGATTTATTCCTTATTTTATTTTTCTTTAATGAGCGTTAATAGAAAAAAGACTTCAAATACATATCGCGAAGCATCCTGATAGTTACTAGTAGAACGAAAAGCTATAGCCAGTTCTAGAATTTTTTCCATTGATTGTATCTATACCAACAAACTCTACAATGTCTAAAGAAAATAAATAGCGAAACAAGATCTAATACTTTTATGAACCCTTGAGATATTCCAGAGCCTTCATTCGTTCACTCGGAAACCTCTATTAACAAAGGCTTGTGAATGGTGAATACAAAAAGGAGATGCCACACTATGTGTGACATCTCCTTTTTGTATTTAAATATTAGAACTTATCTGTACAAATATACATCTGTCAGAGAAAGAATACTTCCTAGATACGTTATCGATGGAGAGGTTGAAGATGCACCAAGTTTCAGTCCATTTACAGAATAGCCAGACCATGAACCGGTATCATCAAAACTATACACATGATATGCGCCTTCTTGAGAGAAATCTGCAGCATAAGTTACAGACGTATTCCACGAAAGATATCCAGCATTAGAGTCATACATACACAAATACATATAATATGGTCCATATGTTCCAATATAGTCACCACCGTTCAACACAATTTGATTATTGGTATATGCTGCATGCAAAATAAATCCTGATAAATCAATATTAAGACTATCTCCGGAAGCATTTGGAGTAATATTTACATCATAAGCTTCCTCTTGGGATGATGATGGATTTGTTCCTACTAAGCTCCATTCTCCTGCTATATCTGAGATTTCTCCTTGAACCACTTTAATAGAGTCACTTGATGAGCCATAGGTGTACTTTAAATAAGCTGCACGAGGATTACCAGTTGAATTTTGAGTGGTAGTAACCTGCAAGCTGTCATTAGAGACATCACAGGTAATCCAATCAGCATTTGAACTGAACTTTACAGGTACATTCTTCTTTAACCGTAATCTTTGAGAAGAAGCTGCATCACCAAAAGATACAACACCAGAGGACGAAAGGGCAACAACCATTCCATATTGAGAAACATTCACAACAGTTGAATCTACCCCGGATTTAACCACAACAGTTGTGTTCCGTGTACTTAAAGAAGTATTTATATCAGCACTTACGATCACAGTATCAGCAGATGTCTCTACTTTTAGCCATGCATCAGCAGAATATGCAGAAATTTTGCTTGGAGTATTGACCACAATCTTGCCTGAACCTCCTGATGCTCCAATGACAGTGGTTGCCGATGTTACTTTTACAGAGCTTACCTTCTCTGTAAAACTGTCGTCACTGCAGGCTGCTAACAAAAAGCAGCCTAAAGCGACAATAAAAAGAGTATGTATCTTATTCATAATTAGTTGTCATTTATTTTTTGTAAATAAGAAGTGTAACGTAATCTAGGAGTGTAACTGAGTCCTGAACTATCATAATTCCCATTAGAGAAAGTGACAAAGATAAACGAATCTACAGCATAACTCCATTTGCCATTGTCGACAAATTTAAACAACATATTAGAACCTGAAACCGGTTTTAAATCCATTCCTACTCCGGATGACCATGTAAAATATCCCCCATCTGCAATAGACCATGGACATAATCTGACATCATAAGTTGTGCCATTGATTTTGTAGTTGCCTAAATCCTGATAAACTAACGAAAGCGTACCCCTAGCTTGCGAATAATCATATTGAAAATTATACGCAAGACTATCACTATGTGCTACTAATCCATCTCCATCGCTATTTGGTGTTAGGGTATAAGGATATTTCTTTAATTTCAAAGCCTTGTCATAAAAATACAAATAATAACGACCTGAATATTCAGTGATATCATGATAATTAGCAGGGCGATAGAATTGCAAAGACGCTGAAGAAGATGTTGGTATGCTGAAACTTCCCGTCGTACTATTCCATATGAGATTTTGCACACTCGTTTTATTGATCGTCACTGCACTATCCAACTGATAGCCTTTGCTTGTCACGACATACGAACGACTATAAGTGTTACTACCAACTGTTATCGTTGCCAAACGATTATCAAATATAAAACTAGCCAAACTATCATTATTTACAACATATTTAAATGTAGCTTTCTTTATAGCATTGTCTATCGTATAAACGCTATCAATGTATGAACTCCATTTCGTAGTTTCAGGCATACGGGTCATTACCATTTTATTCTTCCATTTCTTACCCTTCAGAACAATAGAATCCTGAGTAGCTTTCATAATGATGAACTCGTAATCACCTTGTTGACCGTCAACATCACCGGAGCTGGCTGAAGCAAAATAATGCATAATCATATTGTAAGTATTGAAAGTCAGCACGGGACCTTGGTCTTTTGTTATAGCATAATCGGACGTAATCGTAGTATCTGCATTCGCAATCTCAGATGCCACTGTTGCTTTACCGCCTTTGAACTTAACTAGAAAAGTGTATCCTCCTTCAGAATAATCTTCCCCTGCATAATAGTGAAACAACCATCCATTTGTAGAAGACTCCAAGATCTTTTGATCATTAGTGACTGCTTCGGATATTCTGGTTGACGCGCTTTCGTCAAATGTATCTTTTTCATCATGCAAACATGATTGAAAACTAAACGCGACGAACGTGAGTACTAAGCCATATAATATTTTTTTCATAATTATTTCAATTAAAATGTTCCAAATCCAATGTCTTTAAATTATTCTCGCGACGTTGAATAATATCACGCAATTCATCTAAATCTATATTCCATGAATCTTGCATGTAACTTTTTACATAAGCAAGCTTTTGCATGATAATACCAGCACCTGTTGTACCCGCATTAGCTAAAATTGCATTCCAAGAAGTAGGTGAACTTGTCACATAAACAGACAGTGTTTCTGCAAAATCTTCAAAAGGTTCACTCATCGAATATGGAGTAACAAATCCACTTTGATTAGCAACTGCATCGGATTCAGTATACCAATCACTCCCCACATAACTTGATTCTGTGATTAGTTGAAAGGCTGTATCATAGGGCTTCTTTTGATTCAGAATATGCGTAAACTCATGATGCATTGTATGAAAATAATACTCATTCAATGAATTGAAATCTTTCAACATAGCATCGGTCAAATTATTTACACAATACAAAGTGACTTTCAATCCACCTTCGGCTGTCCCCAAAATAATTGTACCATCACTTTTATAAGCCGGTGAACCTATTAAATTAATAATTCTTGGAACATTACTTTTTGTAAAATCAATGCCGGCAGCTTCGTCATAAGATTCCAACCAAAGGTATTTTACAATTATAGCCAATTTGGCGGATTTTGCAGAATCAGCAGGAACTAATGTGTATTTCTTATCTGACTCAATATCTTCCATTTTATACTTAAAATCGATATTATAAGGATTCGTATAGTTTTTCAGGAGCCATTCCTCAAATTCATTGCGTGTCGGCGATGAAGTATCAAATATGCTTGTAGAGCTAGGACCATCATCGCTACATGAAGTCATGCCCCATATCAGCGTCAATGCAAATATAAAGATAAATAAATTTTTCATTGTCTTCTAATTTTAGTTCATTCGTTAGTTTCTCGAATTTGCTTGCATACCGGCGGCGATTACATCCTGTGGCAATTGAAGAGCACGACGGGGATCTTTCACACTCAAAGAGTCAGTAATAGCGTCTATCTTATTGCTGGTATTTAATTGACGACGATAAATCACCATACCATAACGCTTGATATCTTGCCAGCGCAATCCATCGTGAATCGTTAATAAACGACGCAATTGCAAGATGCATTGCAATAACGGTTCTTCTGTAGTAGATTCAATTGCAAAAGAAGTATTGAATTTTTTCTTTACCGTTGGTACAGAAGTTGTGTAATAACTAACGTTATTATAATAATCCACAATTTGAGATAATGTCAACGAAATACCCTTTACAGAAAACTTTGAAAGTAATATATTTATATCATTGACAGCTGCCGGATAATTATGTTGAAGTGCATAAGCTTCCGCACGACAAAGTAATGTTTCTTCTGCATTAAATGCTGAAAAGACAGTATGAGTATAACCAATCTGACTGACTTTATCAGAATATTCAAAGTAATAACCGATTTTTCGAATGATAACTTTCGGTAAATCACTATAACTAGCATAGCTGTAATTCAAAGCTACATTTGCAACACCCCACGGACCTTCAGCAGCTATAGTTTCATATTTAGAAATAAGTGAATTATGAGTATACCCACAACCAACATCATATGGACCGGCCACAAGAGGCCAATTACATTGGGCAGAAATCAATAAAAAATTTGTCTGTAACGAAGAACTTACATAAGCATTCGGACGAATTTGACCATTTTGCGATAATGCATTCCATGAAGCCCAATCTCTTAATTTATTTGCCGGGGTACTTCCCAAAGCTTTTGTTGCATAAGCAATAGCTTTATCATATTGATGATAATAAAGATAGAAACGTGCCGCAAATGCATAAGCCGCCGTTTGGGTAAAGTGATATTTCGGCTCATCATAATTATTGGAAAGCAAGGGTATACCTTGTTCCAAATCTACAGCAATCTTCTTATACAAATCAGATAAGGAACCACGCTCATATTTTTCGCCCACACTTGATTCAGGAACAGTAGGATATGGCAATCCCAAATTTGTAGCCGCAGTAGTTTCATCATAAGCATGACAGAAAACAGTACTTAACATGAATCCTGCATAGGCACGGCAGACAAGTGCCTCACCTTTTTGAGATGTACACAAAGTTGAATCACTCGCACGAATATATTGCAAAGCAGTATTACATGTAGAGAACACTGTATAATAACTTTCCCATAACCCTTGAGGTGTATCATTATCCTCTATTTCAGTTACATCTGTCCAATTATAAGCCTGAGTTTGAAAACGACCGTATGCCGTATATACATTGGCATTTTCATCTGTATTATCGGATGCCATTTCGGCCATAAAAGCTGGATAAGAAGTGGAATAAGCTGAAACCAATAATTTACTTATTTGATCGGCACTATGCAATTCCGTTCTATTGTCAGGCAGGGTATCCAAAAAGCTGTCACATGATGTTACCACACTAATCAATGCGATACCCAACAATGAGCATTTTATATATTTCTTAAACTTTTTCATACTAAAAACTTTTTAATTATAAACTAACCTTGAGTGTAAACGTAAATTGCTTCGGAACTGGAGCGGAAACACCTCCTGAACGGAAGAATTCCGGATCTTGCCCATTAAGCTTTGAATCGGCATAAATCAAGAACAGATTTGTTGCTTGTAATTTCACTGAAAGATTTGATATACGTGCTGATTTAAACCATGATTTTGGGAAATCATAACCTAATGAGATCTCTTTCATACGGATAAAATCACCTTTAGCAATACGTACATCAGAATAGTTATAAGCATTGTATCCATAGCTAATATCTGTATTGTCATTATATTGTCGTGAACTCAATATCACCGGGACATTAGTTTTGGCTTCATCACCCGGTAATTCCCAACGATTTTTAAAATCTTTTGTCATAGATGACAAATCATTATAATAGGCGGAATAAACAGGGTCAAGTCTGATAACGTTACCAAAAGAATAAGTGACGTACACATTCAATCTTAGTCCTTTGTAACTAAATATATTACCGAAACTTCCTGTAATGGTAGGATCGGTAGGCCCTTCATATTTCAAATAACCGGTTTTGATACGCTCTTGGAAGTTTATGTTACTTGATGTGACTTCCCCTGATTCATTTAAAAATGTTGGAAAACCGTCTTCAGTTAACCCTTTAAACGGAATAGAAAACAAACTACGTACAGGATAGCCCTTACGAGCAAAGCCATTTGCAGTAATTAAATCGATCACACGTGCTTGTGCCATCAAATCAGTTACTTTATTTGTTGAATGTGAGAAAATGAAATCTGTAGTCCATGAAAAATCGCTGGTCTTGATATTTTTGGTAGATAAGGTCAACTCCTCTCCACTGGATTTCATACTTGCCATGTTGGCATACTCAATAATTTGTCCGCCAACCCCTTCTGTACTAACAGGGCCTATCAAATCATAATTGTTACGTTTGTACCAATCAAAAACGACATTTACGCGATTATGCAAAAAACCTGCATCAATGCCAAGATTCAATTCATGTTTCTTTTCATAAGTAAGATTGCTGTTCTCCAATTTAGTAATTTGAATACCGGTCTCTTTATCATCAGCAAATGGACGATAAGGTGAATAGGTTTTCATGATAACCGTAGAATTTGCAACATCTTCGGGCCCCCGATCAGCGGTCAAACTATATGATGCTTTAATAGACAAATGTGACAATGCCGGTTGCAAAACTTTAAAGAACTTTTCTTCATGCACATTCCATGCTCCGGAGATATTCCAGGTAGGCAACCATCTTGCAGAACGAGATTTTCCCAATTTATTAGTACCTTCATAACGAAGAGTCCCGTTCAAAATATAACGTCCCTTGTATGAATAGGTGCCATTACCGAAAAATGCAGCACTACGCACATGAGTATTACTTATTGCATAGTAATTTTTACCGTCTTCAACACCTTGTTTGAAAAATTGATACACATAAAAAGGAGTTTCACCCGATTCATATTGTAGACCCCATCCATTAAAGTTTGTACGATTGCGATCTGTCTTATTGGTTTCCATACCACCAAACAAATTAACAATATGCTTATTATTAAATGTATGTGCCCAATTAGCTGTTGCTCGAAAATCATATCCCAACATCCGATTATCGGTACGTTGGTAAATACCACCTTCCGGCAAAATTGAAATAGGTAAAGCATAAGGAGTATCAGGATCTGTATAAAGATAAGTATTCGCATCGCGAATGGTTGTTGTCCCCATTGCTCTATAAGATTCTGCCTGATTCGAATCATCCAATATTTTATGCTCTTGTGAAGTGGCTGAATATTTCAAAGCACCTAATACAGAGATTTCCAAATCAGGAATAGGTTTCCACCTCAACTCACCTTGAAACTTAGTATCTATCACATTCAAATCTATATAGTTTGATTCCAGCTCATGCTCAATATTAAACGGAGCATAATTACAGGTATAATAAGCATTTGGATCCAGTGCACGAGAAGAATTCAGCGCATAACTATATGGATTAATATCAAAATCTCGCTTGACCTTACCGGAGACCACGTCTATATCTTGACTCAGTGTTCCTGGTGCTTTTTGTTTCCTATAGGAAGAACTGGAAATCAAATTAAGAGATAAATTATCATACAAATGATATGTTGCATTCAGATTTGCCGTATATCTATTCACCTGACTTTGTTTATACCATCCAGGGTCATATAAAACACTTAAAGATGCATAGTAATTGGAACGCTCGGTTCCACCGGAAATACTGACAGAATGCTCTTGCATAATGTCATTGCTGAACAGCTTATCAAACCAATTGGTATTTCGCATTTCTGCATTTTGCAAATATTGGTTTCTAGCTTCCTGCGTATTTGCCAATCCAAACTGTCCTGTAGTAGGATCGTATGCATTAATCATCTGATACATCTTTCCATAAACACCACTGTTCTTTGCATTAGCCAAATCAGAAAAGTTAAGCCACCCTTTCTGCTGCATCTCACCATAAATGCTCATTTGATCTTGCGAATTCAAGATATTAAAATTGCTGTATGAGGGAATTAGACGAGAAGTAAATTCACCGGTGTAGCTAATATGGCTTTGACCGGTTTTTCCTTTTTTAGTGGTAATGACAATCACACCGGCCATGGCACGCGCACCATAGATGGATGTGGCACTACCATCTTTCAGTATCTGAAAGCTTTCAATATCATCCGGATTTAAACCGGCAATGGCAGAACTAATCAGGGTTTCAGCATCACCGGATGAAAGATCATCGGCACTTACTTCGGTGACATCCTCAAGAATGACACCATCTACAACCCACAATGGCTTTGAACTGCCGTAAATAGAAGTAGCCCCACGAACTCTAATCTTAGGAGCTGTACCAAACGTTCCAGAGACATTTTGCACAGAAACACCGGCAGAACGTCCTTCCAACGAACGGCTAATATCCGGCAAACCGCTTATCATAGCGTCTTCTGCATTAATCTTGTCAGTAGCACCGGTAAACAAGCGTTTATCCATTTTAGACATACCGGTCACTACAACTTCACCAACGTTCTGATCAGAGCTTTTCAGAACAATTTTCAAATCCAGCTTGGCTTTTACCTCCTGCCGTTCATAGCCGACATAAGAGATTAACAACGTTTTACCTATTGAGGCGTTTAATACGAATTTACCGTCAGCATCAGTCATTGCACCAACGGTACTACCTTTTACTAATATAGATGCCCCCATCACCGGTTGACCGGCGTCATCAAGAACCAAACCATTAATAGGCTTGTTTTGTGCAAAGGACAAAACCATGCTCAGTAAAACACAAAGGACTGTCATCCCCAACTTTTTCATAAGCGTACTTAGTTTAATTTGTATAATATATCACTAACTTAAGCAAACACTGCTCAAGATCAAAAATTAATTAAAAACAGATCTAAGAAACTTTTACAATTACGATATTTTACCTTAAAAAATAAGTTTAAAGCAGAGTTCTCGCATCTTTAGATTGAAAAAAGTTTAATAGTATTTTATCTATAGAATGCAAACATAAATTAAATTATTGAATAACAAGGCATAAAGATAGTATTTTAACACAAATAATGAATAAATGTATACAAAATAGCATATTAGCTAATATAATATTCAATACATCAATACTTAAAATATTCGTTTTTTTTAGCTTAACGGATGTATTAATACAATAAAAAGAGGGTGCGTCAAAACTGACACACCCTCTTTTTATGTAAATATTATGATTTCCTTACTTCAATAGATCAAGTGCTTTAAAGCATTTTACCAAACGTTCGATGGCCATATCTACTTGCTCTTTGGTATGAGTAGCCATCAATGAGAAACGAATAAGTGTGTCATTCGGTGAACAAGCCGGTGGTATAACCGGATTAATGAATACTCCTTCATCAAATGCCATCTTTGTTACTTTAAATGTTTTATCCATATCACGAACAAACAATGGAATAATAGGAGTGGCTGTTTTGCCTATTTCAAAACCGAGATCACGGAAACTTTTCAACGCATAGTTGGTCAAATCCCATAGATGTGCCAAACGTTCAGGTTCACGTTGCATGATATGAAGTGACTCACGAGCTGCAGCTGTAGCTCCAGGAGTTGCACTAGCACTAAAGATGTATGGACGTGAATTATGACGCAAATAATTGATAATAGATTCATCAGCGGCAATGAAACCTCCAATTGAAGCTAGTGATTTACTAAATGTACCCATAATCAAATCAACATCCTTAGTCAATCCGAAATGATCACATGTACCACGTCCTTGACGTCCTAAAACTCCAAGTCCATGAGCTTCATCTACCATGATGTTTGCATTATATTTTTTCGACAGTTTTACTATTTCAGGTAAATCAGCAATATCACCTTCCATACTAAATACACCATCAACAACAATAAGCTTAATGCTTTCAGGACGACAACGCTTCAACTCTTTTTCAAGAGCTTCCATATCGTTGTGCTTATACTTCAATGTGGTTGAAAACGAAAGTCTACGACCATCAACAATTGAAGCATGATCCAACTCGTCACATATAATATAGTCTTCGCGACCTGTAACACATGATAAAACGCCTAAATTTGTCTGAAATCCAGTTGAATAAATCAGCGCATCTTCCTTGCCAACAAACTCAGCTAATTCATGCTCCAATTCTATATGTATATCCAACGTACCGTTTAGGAAACGAGATCCGGCACAACCCGATCCATACTTTTTCGTAGCTTCAACAGCAGCCTCTATTACTTTTGGATGATTTGTCAACCCGAGATATGCGTTGGAACCGAACATTAACACTTTCTTTCCACTCATGACCACTTCTGTGTCTTGAGCACTGTCTATGCAACGGAAATAGGGATAAACACCCTGTGCCATTATTTTTTGCGGAAGATCATATTTTCCTAATTTGTCTTGTAATAAACCCATAGTTATAGAATTCTTATTTTTTCTGATCCTTAAAATTTAAACAGGCTGCAAAGATAACAAAATATCTACTAAATTTTATATTTTAACAAAATATTTCATTTTATTCTGATGAAAAAAAACTAATTTGAGAGCCCCTTTGCATAAAATTCGTACTTTTGTAACCAAACTTACGTATATATGACGAGCAAGAGGAAAATTAGATTTGTTGTAAACCCTATTTCGGGTACAAATAGTAAGAACAAAATAATAACTATCATTGGTTCTGACATCAATTCCGAGCAATTTGATTATGAAGTAATCATGACCGAAAATGCTGGCCACGCTAGGGAGCTGACCAAAGAGGCTGTGCAAAAAAATTACTTTGCAGTTGTTGCTGTTGGAGGAGATGGAACTATTAATGAAATCGGATCGGCACTAATCAACACCAAAACGGCATTGGGAATAATTCCAAGTGGATCAGGCAACGGATTAGGAAGAAGCTTACATATTCCTCACAACAATGTACATGAATGCATAAACATCATTAATAGCAGCTTAACTCATCGAATTGATTATGGAACGTTATCGGGACATCCATTCTTTTGTACTTGTGGTGTCGGCTTCGATGCTTTTATCAGTATGAAATTTTCTGAAGCAGGCAAACGCGGACTACGTACTTATCTAGAGCAGACATTAAACGAATACTTAAAATATAAGCCTGAAACTTATATCCTTGAAACTGAATCTGGTAAGAAAAAGTACAAAGCTTTTCTTATTGCATGCGCAAATGCTACTCAATATGGAAATAATGCATACATCGCTCCACAAGCATCGCTACATGATGGACTAATGGATGTAACCATATTGGAACCATTTACATTTGTGGACATTCCTGCTTTAACCTTACAACTATTCACACGTACCATAGATTGGAACGGACGTATCAAGACGTTTAAATGTAAAAAAGTAACCATACATCGCCATACCCCGGGCGTAGCTCATGTTGACGGTGATCCATTAAACATGGAAAAGGACCTTCCCGTAGAAATTATACGAGGGGGATTAAAGATAATTGTGCCACGGAAAATTCACAAAGAGTTATTACTTGTAAAGAAAACGACGGATTTTGTGAATCCATTACTAAATGAAATGGCTATTAAAAATAAAAAGTTCTTAGAAAAGAATCTGGAATATTTGGAAAAGCTGAAAGAAACTTTCGGACTATAAAACAAAAAGGGCATACCCACTTAAGCACGCCCTTTTAATTGATTTATTGACTTTTATTTAAAAGATCCACCTATGATGTCAAGTAATTCATTTGTAATTGCTTGCTGACGACTCTTATTATATTGAATGGTCAAATCTTGTAATAATTCTTCTGCATTATCCGATGCCGTTTGCATAGCCATCATGCGAGCTGCATATTCAGATGCATTGCTATCAAGTAAAGCTGTAAACATGCGTAATGAAATTACCTGAGGAATCATTACACTCAACAATTCCGCACTTGAAGGTTCAACAATATAGTCCAAAGCCGGCCCTTCATGTTCTGCTTCAATTTGAAGCGGCAGATAAGTTTCATTCAAAAGCTGCTGCGATGATGTACTTTTCATATGATGGTATATAATTTCCACCTTATCAAACTCTCCATCAGCATACTTTTTCATGATTCCCGCTGCCAAATCAGCCGCTGCCTTGTAACTAGGTTTATCAGCCATCAGCTCATAATCGCCTTGAACTTGAAAACCAGCCTTTTGAGCTACATGACTTATTTTTTTTCCAACAGGATAAATAAATATATCCTTTTTAGTAAGTTCATTGTAACTATCGACCACATTATTGAGCAAGCGCGCTACATTTGAATTAAAAGCACCACAAAGAGATGAATTTGACGAAAATACTACAATCGCTAATTTATGCACAGGTCGAGCTGTGATATAATTGGATTGAAAATCTTGCTCAGTAGCCATAAAAGCCGTAAGCATATCATACAATTTTCTTTCATAAGGAAGCATACTGGTAATAGCAGCTTGAGCATGATGCAACTTTGCAGAAGCAACCATCTTCATTGCTGAAGTAATCTTCATGGTACTGGTAACCGAGGTGATCCTTCCTTTTACTTCTTTTAGTGACGCCATATGCTATATTATTTTTTATATCCTTTTGCAAGATCCGTAGCTACCTCTTCTAATATTTTGGTAACGTCATCATTGATTACACCAGTTTTCAAGATGTCTAATACATCTTTTTGGTGATTATTTCGCATATTCAGCAATAAATTGGTTTGGAATTCTTGCACATGATCCAAAGGTACATCCTTCAATAATCCATGTGTTCCACAAAATAAAATTGCGATTTGCTCTTCAACAGGCATTGGATTATACTGAGGCTGAACCAATAAACGGGCATTTTTCTGCCCCTTATCAATTGTAAATGCAGTAACAGGATCCATATCGCCTCCAAATTTCGTAAATGATTCCAACTCACGATATTGTGCTTGATCTGTTTTTAATGTGCCGGCAACCTTTTTCATTGCCTTAATTTGTGCATTACCACCCACACGAGATACAGATATTCCTACATTAATAGCTGGACGATTTCCTTGGTTGAACAAATCAGTATCTAAGAATATCTGTCCATCTGTAATTGAAATAACATTCGTTGGTATATATGCAGAAACGTCACCCGCTTGCGTTTCAATAATTGGAAGTGCCGTTAACGAACCTCCTCCTTTCACTTTACCTACCAAGCTCTTTGGCAAATCGTTCATCTGCTCTGCAACCTCTTGCTGATTAATAACTTTTGCCGCACGTTCAAGTAAACGTGAATGCAGATAAAAAACATCACCCGGATAAGCCTCACGACCGGATGGACGTCTCAAAATCAAAGATACTTCTCGATATGCAACAGCCTGCTTTGACAAATCATCATAAACCACCAAAGCATCACGACCGGTATCACGAAAATATTCTCCGATGGCAGCACCCGCAAACGCTGCGTAATATTGTAATGCAGCGGGATCAGAAGCTGTAGCCGAAACAACAACAGTGTAAGGCATGGCACCCTTCTCTTTCAATATATCAACCAACGATGCAACTGTTGATCCTTTCTGTCCAATGGCCACATAAATACAATAAACAGGTTTACCGGCTTCGTAATTACTTTTTTGATTAATAATTGTATCAATAGCAATGGCTGTTTTACCGGTTTGTCTATCACCGATAATCAACTCACGTTGACCACGACCAATAGGTATCATCGAATCAACAGCTTTCAATCCTGTCTGTATAGGTTCATCAACCGGTTGACGGAATACAACCCCGGGAGCTTTACGCTCCAAAGGTAACTCAATACGCTCACCTTTGATCTCACCTTTACCATCCAGAGGTTCACCCAATGGATTGACGACACGCCCTAGCATGCCCTCTCCTACATTAATTGATGCGATTAATCCTGTACGTTTTACAATGTCACCTTCTTTTATTTGATCAGTAGGTCCCAACAATACAGCACCCACATTGTCCTCCTCAAGATTCATCACAACGGCTTTTATTCCATTTTCGAATTCAAGAAGTTCACTGGCCTCTGCATTATTCAAGCCAAAGATACGTACAACGCCATCACTGACCTGCAATACGGATCCTACCTCATCGAACTTTAATTTAGTATCAATTCCCTCAAGTTGCATACGTAGCACTTCGGAAATCTCACTTGGTTTTATATTTTCTGACATATGAATATTTTCTCCTTATAAAAGACTATTCTTCTTTATAAATTGGGCTTTTACCCTTTTTAATTGAGTGGCGACACTCGCATCCATCCGATAAGTTCCAATACTTAAGATAAATCCACCAAGAATATCTTTCTTGACTGAAGTTTTAAATTCCAAAGTTTCATTATCATTTTTAGCAATCAACTTACGAATCTGTTCCAATGCGGCATCCGAAACAGGAGTAGCTGTAACCAATGCAACAGTTTGAATGTGGTTCGCTTTTCGGTACAAATCAATATAAAGCAATGAAATAGATTGCAAGAAATCCTCACGTCTTTGATGCAATACAAGTTGGATGAAACGTATGAACTGTTCACACACATTGCCTCCGGCAGCCACTGTTATCAATTTCAGTTTATCATCAGCCATCATCATCGGGTTCTCCAAGGCCGTCTTAATTTGAGGCTCCTGAAAATAACTCTGAGATAACTGTTGCATATCTGAATACACAGCCGTACCTGCCTTTTGCTCATGCGCAAAAGCTAGAAGAGCTTTTGCATAACGCATTGGTATTATTCCTGTATCCATCTTCTTCTCGTTTATGACTTAGACGCTTCAATCTCTTCAAGCATACGATCAACTAAATCCATCTGATCTTTATCTTTATCTATTTTCTGACGTATCACCTTTGTAGCGACATCTACAGCAAGACCAGCTATTTCGCGACGAACGCTTTGAATAGCTTCGATTTTTTCAGCTTCAATTTGTTGACGTATCTCATTCAATTGCTTTTTGCCTGCAACTTGTGCCTCTTTTCTGGCATCTTCAATGATCTTATCATGCATTGATTGTGCCTCATTGAGAATTTTCACTTGTTGCGCTCTGGCTTCAGCCAATATTTTTTCGCTATTGACTTTTATATCGGCAAGCTGTTCGTTTGCTTCATTGGCCTTTGCTAAGCTTTGATCTATAAAAGTTTTTCGATCGTCCACCATCTTTGTGACAACAGGAAAACCATATTTTGCCAATAAAATAAACACTACAACGAATGCAAGAAGCATCCAAAACAGCAAGCCTGCATCAGGTAACAGAAGTGACATATATTATAATATTTCTGCTAACAATGCAATAATGACTGCAAACAATGCAACACCTTCAACTAAGGCTGCAATAATAATCATGTTTGTACGAATAACATCCACTGATGACGGTTGACGAGCAATGGCATCCATTGCAGAACCTCCAATGCGACCAATACCGATACCTGCACCTATAGCTGCTAAACCTCCGCCAATAGCGGCACCCATTTTTCCGAATTCAAAGCTGCCTGCGGCAACTGCTAGTAATGTTGATAATAACATAATTTCTTAATTTTAAAACGTTATACTTTTACTTCTTTATTATTCTGCTTTTATACTTTTTGGAGCTTCTCCTGAAATAGCTATTCCAATGAACACAGCTGAAAGCATCGTAAATACATAAGCCTGAATCCAAGCCACCAACAATTCAAGACAATCCATGAAGATTGCAAAAGCAACCGAAACGATACTCATTGGAGTGCAAATGACTGCGCTAATAGTTGATGTAAGGAATATAATACTTACCAAACTGAGAAGAATAGTATGACCAGCCATCATATTTGCAAAAAGACGAATCATTAATGCAAAAGGTTTAGTAAACACACCAAAAATCTCAATAGGTATCATTATAGGCTTAATCGCAAGAGGAACATTCGGCCAAAACACATCTTTCCAATATGTTTTCGTTCCGTATATATTCGTCAAGATAAAGGTACATATAGCCAAGAAGAACGTGATGGTTATATTACCGGTTACATTGGCTCCTCCGGGAAAGATAGGAATCAGTCCCATTAAGTTATTTATAAAAATAAAAAAGAATGCGGTTTGCAAATAAGGCGCAAACTTTTTGTATTTAGGACCCACACAGGGTTTTATCAAATCATCATTAATATTCATGATAAACAATTCCATGAATCCAATAAATCCGCCCGGTGCTTTATTCGGATGACGCTTTGCCCAACGACCGCAACTGATAATTATGACACAAAGCAAAACACTGTTTATCAACAATGCCAAAGCATCTTTAGTAAGCGATAAATCAAAAGGACGAACTTCTTTACCTAAACTGTCCTTCTGCACCAATTTGCCTTCATACGGACCTGAAACAGCTTTATAGAAACCATCATAACTTCCGGTTTCTTCAATGCAGGAAGAGGAAAATACATGCCATGAACCCGTATTTGTATCTCTAATAATAATAGGCAAAGGTATAACAACCTTCGTATTGCCCCAAGTTGTGATATGCCATTCATATGAGTCCTTGATGTGTCCGAAAATAATTTCCTTCACATTCACCTTAGTTTTACCAGATGATGAAGGAGCCGACTGAGCAAAAGTGCCAATGGAAAATGCAATAAAGCAAAGAAAAAAAGCAATCTTCTTAATATGAGAAATCTTTCTATCCATTCTTTTCTTTTTTTAGGCTCTTTTCAAATTTCATGAAATAGCCAGTTTCATATATCAAATAGGCAAAATAAAATATACCTATCATTAAAAATATTTGAATAACATGATTTTTAAGTAGAAAAGTATAAGCGAAAAACAAAAGCATCATAATAAAAAACTTCACGACTTTCAGACCCATATAGATTACAACCATCTGCTTATCATCCGTATGTCTATGGAATTCCAATACTAATGTCAAACATACCCCCATTATCAAAAATACAATTGGTATAGGCAAAAAACTTACAACTTTGCTTGGATCATGACTTATCAGATAACCTTCACAGCCGAATGTAACAATCACCACTTCGACAAACAAACACAGTAAAGATTTTTTGACCAATCTACTCATTGTATTTTTTCTACTTATTAATCATTAAGTTTGATTATTCAGCACAAACTGAAATCACATTCTCTTTCACTTCTACAAAACCACCTTTTATACTCACTGTTTTCTCTTCTCCTCCAGCATCATCAAAAAAGATAACATCTCCGGAATTCAACGTTGATATCAAAGAAGCATGATCTTTCAAGACCTCAAAAGAGCCTACCGCTCCAGGTAAAACAACTTTACTTACTTCACCGCTAAAAAGTAAACGCTCAGGCGATAATATATCTAATTTCATATTTAATTTTTAGCTTGATCAAGAATTTTCTTTCCCTTAGCTATAGCATCGTCGATCGTACCTACATTCAAGAATGCTTGTTCAGGCAAATAATCAACTTCTCCATCTAATATCATCTTAAACCCACGAATGGTTTCACTTATTGGCACCATCACACCAGGCAATCCTGTAAATTGCGACGCAACAGTAAACGGCTGAGACAAGAAACGTTGAACACGTCGAGCACGGTTTACGACCATACGATCTTCATCCGACAGCTCTTCCATACCCAAAATGGAAATGATATCTTGCAATTCCTTATTACGCTGTAAAATTTGTTTTACACGTTGTGCCGTATCATAATGTTCTTGGCCAATAACCAACGGATCCATTATACGCGAAGTTGATTCCAAAGGATCAACAGCAGGATAAATACCCAACTCAGTAATTTTTCTTGATAAAGAAGTGGTTGCATCCAAATGCGAGAATGTCGTCGCAGGAGCAGGGTCTGTCAAGTCATCAGCTGGTACATACACTGCTTGAACAGAGGTAATGGAACCATCTTTAGTAGAAGCAATACGCTCCTGCATTTGTCCCATTTCAGTGGCCAATGTCGGTTGATACCCCACAGCAGAAGGCATACGTCCTAACAACGCAGACACCTCAGAACCGGCTTGAGTAAAACGGAAAATATTATCTATAAATAAAAGGATATCTCTTTTCTCTCCGGAATCTTTACCTAAGTCTCTGAAATATTCAGCAACAGTTAATCCGGACAAAGCAACAGCAGAACGTGCACCTGGTGGTTCATTCATCTGACCATATACCAAAGCGGCTTGAGATTTTCCTAATTCGTCATAATCTACTTTGGACAAATCCCAATTTCCCTCTTCCATTGATTTTTTAAACTCGGCACCATATTTAATAACGCCTGACTCAATCATTTCACGAAGCAAGTCATTACCCTCACGTGTACGTTCACCTACACCTGCAAAAACAGAGAAGCCATTACCTCCTTTAGCGACATTATTAATCAACTCCATGATCAATACTGTTTTACCAACACCGGCGCCACCGAATAATCCGATTTTACCACCTTTCATATATGGTTCCAACAAATCGATCACCTTGATACCCGTAAATAAAACATCACGTGAAGTAGTCAGATCTTCAAATTTGGGAGGCTCACGATGTATAGGTAATGCCCCGGTTTCATCCAAAGATTTCATACCATCAACTGCATCACCAATGACATTCATCAAACGTCCTTTTACCTGATTTCCAACTGGCATTTTAATAGATTCTCCCAAGGGAAGAACATCTAATCCTCGTTTCAAACCATCCGTACTATCCATGGCTACTGAACGAACCGTATCTTCGCCTATATGCTGTTGCACCTCTAATATAAGGTTCATCCCATTAGGACGTTTTACTTGCATGGCATCATGTATGCGAGGCAGATTCACTTTACCTTTCGCATTCTCAAAATATACATCCACGACAGGACCTATAACCTGAGAAATATGCCCTAGAATTTGTGACATAAGCTCTTCTTTATTATTAAATTATCTCTATTCGACTTCTAATTGAACAATAGCAAAGGTATAAACATTCTTCTTACATCAATCATAAAGACTGTGAAAAAACATTGTTTAAAGTGTATTAGTGGACAAAAAGGAAACAAAATATTACAAATAAGACCAAAACGCTGACAGAAATATAGAAAAATCCACATATAAAAAACACGCCGATAATGAAAAAAGTTCATCATCGGCATGCTCTATAAAAAACATCTTCAATTTTCAAGATTGATGTTGCGGCCTCAACAAATCTGTTACAGATTTCACGGGATTAAATGTATCCAAAGGCACTTCTACAAATATGGTATTCCAATCGCTCATCGCTCCATTCCAAAGCCCAGGTAATTCAAGAGCTCTCAAATCTTTTCCATTTTTTGATTTCTGAGAGATAAAGCCCGTTGACGGATCCACATATTTTGTCAAATCAAATTTCTTACCTTTATAATCACGCAAGCCACACACTAAATCAACCGGATTAAAATGCGTTCCCTGCATGAACATCGCTTTCATTTCCGGATCATCCATATCAATTTGTGAACTTTCAAGGATTTGCAATGAAACTGTTCCATCTGCATTATATGCCAAAAACGGACCACCACCGGCTTCACCGACATTTCTAACCATACCGCAAACACGCATTGGACGATTTAGTTTGTTTTTCAAATAAAGAACCATATCGGCATCTTCCATTTGCTTTAATGAAACATTCTTCACACAAAGTTGCTTTTGAACGAACTGAATAATTTCACGCAATTGTTCTATAGAGTATTTCCCCGTATCCAGCAGATTCAAATACTCAAAAGCCTTTGCCTGTAATGTAACTAATACACCGGCCAATGCTTTCTTAAACCTTATTGTATATCCCTTAATCGAATCGGGAACGACATTATCTATATTTTTGATAAAAGCGACATCACCGTCCAAATCATTTAGATTCTCAATTAATGCGCCATGACCACCTGGGCGAAACATTAAACTTCCTTTCTCATCCCGAAAAGGAGTATTATCCAAATTTACAGCAATCGTATCCGTTGAAGCTTTCTGGTCTGAAAACGAAATGACGTATTTAACGCCATATTTCTTTTCAAGACTCGGTACAACCGACACTACTTTCTTCTTAAATAATCCCAAATGAGCAGGTGAAACCGTAAAATGGACATGCACTTGTTTTTCCTCATCAGCTGCATATAAAGCCCCTTCCACTAAATGTTCCTCCAAAGGAGTACGGGCACCCTCCATATATTTATGGAATTTCAATAAGCCTTTAGGCAAATTGCCATACCCAAGTCCTTTATCATTTAATAAGTTGTCTATGATGGCCTTATAAGCTCCTCCAGCAAGAAGGTTGTCAATATTTTCGCCCTCATTTTTCACACACACCTCATTCAAATCATCATAGAAAGCAAAATTCTTAATATTCTCAAAAAACTTCTTCTCATCTTCTTTCGAAGGTACATCATAATCGGCAGATAAAAAGCCAAAGAGACTTTTAAACATTCTACTTGCTGCTCCTGAAGCCGGTACAAACTTTATAATTTTCTTGCCTGATAGAGTATAATTGTTCCATATCTCAAGATATGAATCTGTTTCATTTTTATCAAGCAAAAGAATACCCTTTTCCGTTGATGCAGCAGCTTGCAATTTCATATATGGGAACCCTTTTTTAAAACATTCCATCTGCACAGCAATCTTCTCTTCACTTATACCTTTTGCGGCTAATAATACCTTGTCTTGTGGATCCATCATTGTATCAAAATATTAATTTACTTCCAAAAGTACAAAAAGTTATTTATTCTTTGCAACAGTGACAACTAAAAAATGTATTTTTACAGATAATTAAAACGAAAAAGACATGGGACAAGCACTTGTTTTTACAGAAGAAGAAAAAACGCTCCTACGCCAACTATATAAGAAACTACGCCTAACAGCAGGAGACAGCGTTACAGATGAACAAATAGTCAAACTTAAAGAACTTCTTTCTGACAGTACTAAAAATGGAGTTCTTCCTCGGAATAATTTCGATATGAACCCCATCATCAGGGATATGCAAACATCTATCATCATTTCTGAAGAGATAGGATTGAAAGGTTCATGTCTAATCGGAATCATGCTGCATGATTTAGTAAGAAATGAAACTTTAAAAGCAGATACAGTTAAAACCTTATTCGGTACTGATACAACTCGCATTATTGAAGGTTTGGTAAAGACTGAAAAGCTTTATGATCGGAGTTTAGCTATTGATTCCGAGAATTTCAGGAATCTATTACTTTCATTTGCTGAAGATATGCGGGTAATCCTGATAATGATTGCCGACAGGGTAAATTTGATGAGGCAAATAAAAGATTCGCCAAACGAAACGGACCGGATACGCATCGCCAATGAAGCAGCATATTTGTATGCACCGCTAGCCCATAAACTCGGACTTTACAAATTAAAATCCGAATTAGAAGACTTGTCTCTCAAATATTTAGAACATGATGTATACTACGATATCAAGAATAAATTGAATGAGACAAAACGTAGCCGAGATGCATATATTGCCGACTTCATTGCTCCTATTAAAGACAGCCTTGAAAAAGACGGATATAAATTCAGCATCAAAGGACGAACTAAATCCATCCACTCTATATGGCACAAGATACGTCAACAAAAAACAGACTTCAACAAGATATATGACTTATTTGCTATCCGTATCATTCTGGATGCTCCACTAGATAAAGAGAAAAAAATCTGTTGGGAAGTATATAGTATTATCACCGATAAATATAAACCGAATCCCAATCGACTTCGTGACTGGCTTTCTGTGCCCAAAAGCAACGGATACGAATCCTTGCACACCACAGTAATGGGACCGGGAGGAAAGTGGGTTGAAGTTCAAATTCGTACACGCAGAATGGACGAGATTGCTGAAAGAGGTTTGGCTGCTCACTGGAAATATAAAGGATTAAAAGGTGCTAATGGATTAGATGATTGGTTGACATCTGTGCGTGAGGCTTTGGAAAACACAGAAGATGATTCCCAAAAGATGATCAACCAATTTAAAATGGATTTATACGCTGATGAAGTCTTTGTGTTTTCACCCAAAGGTGATTTATTCAAATTACCCAAAGGTGCTACAATACTTGATTTCGCATTCCACATTCACAGTAAAATCGGTTGTAATTGTACTGGTGGCAAAGTGAACGGAAAGAATGTGCAATTACGCCAAGTTTTAAATAATGGTGACCAAGTGGAAGTGATCACAGCAAGCACTCAATATCCGAAACAAGATTGGTTGAACATTGTGACCACCACGAAGGCTCGCAACAAAATACGTCTTGAACTAAAGGAAATGGCATCGCGACAGGCTGAATTTGCCAAAGAAGATGTACAACGTAAATTTAAAAATCGGAAAATCGATTATGACGAAGCTGTCATGATGCGACTAATAAAAAAATACGGATACAAAACCGTTACGGATTTCTATCAAAAGGTTGCAGAAGGTACCATGGATGTTAATGATGTGGTCGACAATTATCTTGAACTTATTCAAAAAGATCAAGATCAACTTAATAATCTTCCTTATCGTAGTGCAGAAGAATTCAGCATTTTGGAGGAAGAATCCCAAGCCTCCAGCAAAGACGATGTATTGATCATTGATAATAGTTTAAAAGGCATTGACTTTTCATTATCTAAATGCTGCCACCCAATTTATGGTGACGATGTTTTCGGATTCGTTGCTGTTAATGGAGGTATCAGAATTCATAGACAAGACTGTCCCAATGCTGCACAATTAAAAAAACGGTTCGAATATCGCATAGTAAAAGCTCGTTGGGCCGGAAAATCAGAAGGTAAACAATATCCTATAACATTGCATGTTGTGGGTATTGATGATATAGGTATTGTCACGAATCTCACCTCTATCATTTCTAAAGAAAAAGATTCCTCTTTACGAAGTATTAGCATCGACAGCCATGATGGATTATTTACCGGCCACCTTACAGTTAATATCAGTGACACAAGCAAACTTAATCAATTGATTAAGAAACTACAAGCGGTCAAAGGTGTGAAACAAATAGATAGGTAAACAGAAGTAACCATAAACCATACGATAGTGGGAAAGAAGGCAACTATATTACTGCTTCACTATTTAACCGGGATATTCACAGTTATCTTGGCTATAGTTACAATTATGTCTCAAAATAGTGAACACTACAGCATAAGAGATTATCCGATCATAGCATTCCTCCATCTAGCAACTATCCCTCTGTTGATAATGAATGCAATCATTTTCGTTTGGTGGTTGATCCGGTTTAAATTCTGGCTTTGGTTTCCACTCATTACATTAATATATAGTACATCATTCATTTTAACCATATACCGTCCGGCTTTCCTGTACAAAGAAATAACGAGTGTGCCCGGAAAAACTATCAAAGTCGCTACATTCAACATTGCCGGATTTGACAATGGAGTTACCAGATGGTCCGTCTCGGCACTTGCTAACAATTTTAAAAAAGATAATCCTGATATAATATGTATGCAAGAGTTTGTTTTCACCAAAGAGTTTGAGCTGGATAGTATATCCCGTATTTTCAAGGATTATCCATATTATGCTGTTGCGGACAGAAAACATCCCATATTGCTTGCAATATACAGTAAGTATCCCATCATTTCAAGCAAATTCTATAGATTCAAAGACGAAGCAATAAATGGAATAATCCTATCAACCATAAATGTAAAGGGAAAGAAAATAGACATACTCACGACCCACTTACAAACCACCAACTTCAATCAAAATCGTTCAATGATTAAGGAGAGTCTTTCAAAAGGTCTCTACTCAAAGCTATATGCATTCAATTCCTTCAGAAATGCGCTGTACCATAATTTCCTCGATAGAACCATTCAATCAAAAGCACTTGCGTTAATAAAAAAGCACGATGTACATTATCCTCTTATTATATGTGGCGACCTTAACTCCACTCCTTTTTCATACGTATATTCACAAGTAAAGGGAAACCTCAATGATGCATTTGTTGATAACGGGCAAGGAAAAGGAAGTACATACAAGTATCTTCGCCGACTATTCCGAATCGACCACATATTCTATGATTCGACATATTTTAAAGTAAAAAGCTGTGAAGTGAAACATGACTATGATTTCAGTGATCATTATCCGCAGATAGCCACGTTTGTCATAAAATAGAAAATTCATCGGCATCATCCAGCACAGAAAACTTTTCGCGGAAAGCCTGCAATCGCTTCATATCTATTTCAACAGTTGACGAAACTATTTCATTAATCGGACAAATAACTAACGGATTGCCAAAGCAGTCAATCACGACACTTTCTCCTGAATAATGACAATACGGATCATTGCCTACACGATTTACGCCGACAACATAGCATTGGTTTTCAATTGCTCTGGCTCTAAGAAGCGTGTTCCATACATTTTGTCGACTGAGAGGCCAATTGGCTGCATACAAAATCAAATCATAATCCTTCTTATTGCGAGTCCACACCGGAAAACGCAAATCATAACAGACAAGCAACATTATGCGAACGCCTCTCCACTCTACTACCACGCGCTGATCACCACGTGTAAAATGTAGATTTTCTCCTCCAGAAGTAAAAAGATGATACTTATCATAATAAACATAAGTACCATCCGATTTCATAAAATAAAACCGATTATAGAACTTTTCAGACTCATACACAGCAAGACTTCCGGCAATGGCACAATTTCGTTCCATAGCCTTTTGCCTCATCCACAACAAAGAAGGCGATTCTTCTGCGATTTCAGCAACATTCTTAGGTTCAGTAATAAATCCGGTGCTCCACATTTCAGGCAACACATACAAATCGGCATCTTCACTCTTATCCAGCAAAGCATCCGCTTCAGCGATATTCCGAGCAACATCCGTCCAAACAATATCTGTTTGCAAAATGGTAACTTTCATTATTACTTATTTCTTTTAGATTACAAAAATGGACTGCATGACTTCCATCCCATCCATGCAGTCCATATACTTTTTATCAGCAAACTTCAACTTTGCCGGCCAACTCTTTCGCTTTATCTCTAAGCGGAGTTGTATCCGAACCAAGAGGAGCATTGCATAATACCACACCCATTCTACGATTAGGACGTGTAGTAGGTTTTCCAAAAATTCTCAAGCGAGTATAATCAGCACTCAAAACATTCTCCATACCTTTATATTCAGGAGCCTTGTCACTTGCTTCTGTAGCTAGAATCACGGCACTAGCCCCTACCCGTTCTTGATGAATAGCAGGAATAGGCAATCCAAGTACTGCACGCAAATGCAATTCAAATTCATTCAAATTCTGAGTATCAGCCATCGTCACCATACCGGTATCATGCGGACGTGGAGACAATTCAGAGAAGTAAACACCTTCTTTATTACTTAAGAAAAATTCTACTCCCCATATCCCGGCACCGGTTAAAGCATTTGTCACCTTTTCAGCCATCATCTCAGCCTCTTTCAACTGCTTCGGATCAATCACAGCCGGTTGCCAGCTCTCACGATAGTCGCCACCTTTTTGCACATGTCCGATAGGAGCACAAAACAAAGTCGGTCCATTTTTCTGTGTCACAGTCAATAATGTTATTTCACTGTCAAAACGTATGAACTCTTCAATGATCAATTCCTTTACATCACCACGGCTCCCTTCCATACCATAATGCCAGGCATGCTCCAGATCATCAGCAGACTTCACCACAGACTGTCCCTTACCGGAAGATGACATCAACGGCTTCACCACACATGGAAAACCTATTTTCTCGGAAGCTTCTTTCAGTTCATTAAATGTCGTGGCATAAAAATACTTAGCAGTTTTAAGCTTCAACTCTTTAGCAGCCAAATCGCGGATAGCTTTCCGGTTCATCGTATAATTTACAGCCCGGGCACTTGGCACAACCTGTATTCCTTCTTTTTCATAGCCATAAAGACGTTCCGTACGGATTGCTTCAATTTCAGGAACGATAAGATCCGGTTGATGTTTCTTCACAGCAGCGTCCAAGGCATCACCATCAAGCATATCAAACACTTCATATTCGTCAGCCACTTGCATAGCGGGAGCTCCGGCATACTTGTCGCAAGCAATTACATACTGTCCCTTACGCTTAGCAGCGATAACAAATTCCTTACCCAACTCGCCTGAACCTAACAAAAGAATTTTTTTAATCATAATTATTTTGAAATTATTATATAAGTTGTTTTATCATTTGCCATTCAGGCGCAACAGCCAAATGGCGTAAATCTTTTTCCATTCGGGCTTGCAACTCCGAAACAGTGCAATGATGTTCCTCTGCAAGCACTGCAATAGAAGTCGACGAAGCTCCGTTAACACCGAAAAAAGCCGAAATAATTTTCACATCATCATCAGGCAAAAGATAAAGTAGATGCTTGATAAAATGTTCAACACGTTCGCTCACCGAATCAGGATGCTGATGCAAACGCAACAAGAAAGCGGATAAATCTTGTGATAATGAATCCATGCTCTTTATTATTTTAGAAAATCTTCGCGCATCGGTGCGAATGTATCAAGCAATACCCCACTCTCTATACACTCGCAATTATGTATTTTATCAGACTCAATGTACACTGAATCTCCAGCTTTCACTACAGATGATTTCTCACCGACATTAAACTTAAACGTACCGGAAGCTATATAAGTGACCTGTGTATGTGGATGTGAATGAGGATCACTCACAATACCGCTTTCAAAAGCCACCTTCACCATCATCAAGTCTTTGTTAAAACCCAATATCTGACGCTTCACACCCTTTGAGAGTTGTTCCCACTCTGTCTTTTCCTCAAGGATAAATGCAGAACTTTCTAACTTTTGTACCATGTCAATCAGTATTTATTTTGATTGCAAAATTAATAGAAATAATTCAAATACTCAGATCATTGATTCAAAAATCGTTATCTTTGTCCGCAGTATGAATACAAATAAAGAACAAAGTGTATAAATCAATATTCATTGTAAGTACGGGCAGTTTTTTAGGTGGCACTTTTCGTTACTTCCTGCCACAGATTCTTGGTCTACACTCTGCATCCTTTCCATTCGGGACATTTATAATAAATGTATTAGGTTGCTTCATCATCGGTATATTATATGGATTATTTGAACGTGGCAACCTGCTCAATACAAATCTACGTTTGTTCCTTACAGTTGGTTTTTGTGGAGGCTTCACTACATTTTCATCATTCATCAATGAGAATTTCAAGCTCATCCTTCAACAAAACTTTCTGTTACCAGCCCTATACATAACTCTCAGTCTTACAATAGGATTGCTAATGTTATACATAGGGCATCAACTAGTGAAAATTGCTTGAAACCCTTATCTGAAAGGCAACGAATGAAGACATTTTCAAAAAAAGTATAAAAAAGCTTTGGCTATTAATTATAAAAACGTATCTTTGCACCCGCAATTCAGAGATGAATGGTTCAGTAGCTCAGCTGGATAGAGCAACAGCCTTCTAAGCTGTGGGTCAAGGGTTCGAATCCCTTCTGGATCACAACTAGGCGTAACGGAAGTTGCGCCTAGTTCATTTAAAATCAATTATTTATCTTATTATCAGTATATTACGGGCATATTGTTTAATCCGATATGTGTCTTAATAAACACCTGTAATCAATTAAAAACATGCAAATGTGTTACCTCATTAAGGCTAGTATCACAAAATGTGTTACCAATGAAAATAAGATTTATTTTTGATCGAAAAAGAAAATCAAATGAACATGTTCCGGGAGACATTGAACTCCTACTCTACTTTGCACGTAACGAAAGGAAATACTACAAAACTGACATTGGGGTCTTATCCAATGAATGGAACGGATATGTAATTAATCGAAAAGATTCTAATAAATTGAATGCAGAATTATCAAATATTAGAAAGAAGTATGAAAAAATAATCCATGACATGCAAGTTGACGGAATAAAATTGACGGTAAGCAATTTTAACGAATATCTATCACCTAGAAGCGAAGTTCCAGAAAGCTTTCTTAATTTCATGTACGAAGAAATCTGCAAAAACAAAATAAGAGACACAACAAAAAAACAACATTTCAGTGCATACAATGCACTTGTAAGGTTTGGCAAGATTAAATCATTCACAAGTCTTACTATTAATAATATAGAAGCTTTTAATACATTCTTAAGAAATGAAGATCAAAAACGTTGCCAAACAACAATACATGGGTATCATAAAAGGATCAAACCTTATATCGCTAAAGCCTATCAGCTCGGTTATATTGCCAACAATCCTTACAATCGATTTACAGACATCAAGGGCAAAAGTAAAGAACGTAATCCGCTAATGCAAGAAGAATTAGACAAACTAGAAGCAATTAAATTGCCGGAAAGATTAGAAAAGACACGCGATCTATTCGTTTTCTCATGCTATACCGGGCTTGCGTATGCAGACCTAGAAGTCTTCGATTACGAGAAAGAAGTTGTTGAAAGTAACGGGATGAAATTTATAGACGGGCATAGGTTTAAGACTGGAGCAGAATTCTACACACCTATATTACCACCGGCAATGAAAGTGCTAGAGAAATATCATTTAAAGCTTCCCCGAATATCAAATCAAAAGTATAATGATTACTTACATATCATTGAAGCACGTTTAGGACTCAAAAAGCCTTTGACCTCTCATGTTGCCCGACACACATTTGCAACAACTGTTGCATTGGCGCATGATGTACCGATTGAAAGCGTTAGTAAGATGTTAGGACATAAGGATATTAAGACTACACAGATTTACGCCAAAGTACTTAAGAGTACTATTGAAAGGAATGTAATACAAAAGATGCTGTAATAAAGAAAGGGAACCAATGTGGTTCCCCTTCTCTGTTTTTATTAATAAACCTTTCATATCTATAAAGCAATCGAAATGATTCTTGGTAATCTCAATAACTTAAAGTTTGAATATCAGCCATTTGACAGTTCTTTTATTCTAACCGTTGTTAATGCAATCCATTAAATTTCAAGCAATTAATTATTTAATGGACTATTATTAAATTAGACTATTGTGCTTTAGTTTAAAACCCACATCACTTCATTTATATCGTCTTTTCCACCAAACTGACTGCTTAGTGCGGCATTGATATTGTTGCTATTGTATGTATATTCACTTGAAGGATACATCCAACGTTTTGGTATCTTTCCATTATTTCCGATGCCACTTCCAGATACATCATACACAGGATATCCGGTTCTTCTCTGATCAAAGAAAATTTGCCATCCCGTATTGAAAAACATCGAAATATGTTTTTGAATCATAATTTGCTCTATTGGATCACCTGCGGTTAAAGATACATTCGATTGACTAATATAATTATTTACCGTAGCATCATCTGTTATGTTATAAAATGCCATAGATGCACGAATTCCATTTTCATAATAGCTTTCAGCTGTGCCGGAAGATATCCAACCTCTTTCTCTCGCTTCAGCCAAAATAAACTCCAGCTCAGAATAGTTCATAAGCACGCCCGGTTCGGCAGCGACATTAAGATAATACCTTGAATTAATTGCAGAAGCATTACCTGAAGAAGCCGCCACTGCAACATCGCCCAAGGGCGCACTTCCCAGAATGCCTTCATAAGCATTAAAATCTGTTTTAGCTAATCCATTGGAGACAGCATTAGGCGTTCTACTTGCCATTTGAAACAAGCGTGGATCTTCTAAAGCTTTTAGTCTGTCGACAAAGGTTTTTTCCATATAACATTCACTCTCCAAATCATTATTGTAATAACCGGGGTAATGGTTACCGGCTTGAATAGAATATTGTATAACTCCATTATCATCGTTTGAAGTCATCAGCGGATATTTCGAAGGGCTACTTACAATATCATTAAACCGTTGAATTATCTGCAGATCGTTATCAGTCGTTTTCTTTGATAAATCCATTAAGACCCTTAAATAGTAACTGTCAATAAGTTTTCTCCACTTTGTTTTGTCGCCACCGTAAATAATATCGTTGCTTGAGGAAATGTTGCCTGAACTTGTTACCAGTCCATCGGAAGCTGATTTCAAGTCATTTAAGACTTTCAAATAAATTGATTTTTGAGTGTCATAAACAGGTTTTGTAATTCCTTCATCCACTTTTCCTATTTGCAAATAAGGAAGATCTCCAAAATTTTGAGTCATCTCTATGATAAAATAGGATTTAAAAAACTTGGATAAACAATTATATATGGTATCATTTGTCCTAGTAGCCTCATCTTCCATTTTTAAAGATTGCTTTATATCGTCATAATAATCAAAACTACCAGTTTGCCAATTGTAGTACTGATATGGTGAACTGCTTTCAGTATAAACCATATAGCGATTAGTAAAAGTGGAATTTTCACTGACATTGTTTGAAAAAGCAGCAACTTCCAAAGTTGTTAATATGAGTTGAGGTTTAGTTGTTGTAGACCTGTTGGGATCGTTATGCAATTCATTAAGATCGGAACAACCAATTACAAAGATCCCTAAAAAGACGACCATCCCTATTTTAAAGATTATATTTTTCATTTTATGCTAATTAAAATTGAATATTAATATTAAAACCGTAGCTTCTCATTGAAGGAGATTGCAAGTTACTATCATCTGTTTCCGGGTCAATATCTTTGATCTTGGATGCAAGCCAGAGGTTTCTTCCTACTAAAGAAACACTTACCCCTGTAAATGGAGATTTTTTCAACATTTTATTATCTAACTTGTAAGTCAACATAAGTTCACGCAACTTGATAAAATCTCTTTTGAAATAATGCCATGCATCCATACCTGAGTTATAAGTCTTCATATAAGCGATATAATTTATTTCCGTATTGTTTGCGGTGTAAGTACGACTGTCACTTGCAATTTCACCGGTAGTCGGATTAAATGTTGCTGATCCTCCTGCCAATGTCACACTATTAGGAACTACATAAGTAGACAAACCTGCGCAGGCGTCATCTCTGTATTTATTAACTGATTGTGGCGATGTGCCTCCCCAAAGCATTTTTTGTATTGTGGTAGATCCTATTAACCCACCTAAACTTCCGTCAAAAGAGAAGGATAAATCCCAATTTTTGTAGCTGATATTGTTGGTCAATCCGTATATCAAGTTGGGATCGCTATAGCCTCTTTTCGTATTATAAGGGTTCCAAAGAGGCATACCGTTAGTTCCGACAACAGTCTGTCCGTCTGCATTTTTTTGCACATCCTGTGCATATATCACATCTGTTCGTTCGCCTTTTTTAGCCAAATCTATGCCATATTCTTCGCCTGGTGCCAATTTAACTTGATAGTTTCTGTAATGAGACATGTTTAAAAGTGTATTCCATTTAAAATTTTCCGTTCTAACAGGAATACAGTTTAGGTTTACTTCCCACCCTTTTATACCTGTTTCGCCTTGATAATTTTCAATGGCAGAGGTGTAACCTGTAGTTTCTGATAATGTTACGTTCATCAATGCGTCACTAATAAGAGTACTGTAATAGGTGGCCTCTATACCTATCCTATTGCCTAAAAATTTAAGTTCAGTTCCTATTTCCCAACTCTTTTCTAATTGGTTTTTAATGTCCGAACCAATGGATGCATTTGAATATGATACCGAAGTGGCATTGCCCCATTTTGTTCCTGATGAATAAGCCGTAATAAATGAATATACTCCATTAGGCCCCATGCCGGTACGTCCTTGCATGTAACCTCCGCGAAGTTTAGCGTAAGAAAACCATTCTGGCAATTTAACCAAATCAGATAAAATAACACTTCCTGTTGCAGATGGATAAAAATATGAATTGTTTTTTGTAGGCAATATGGATATTTTATCATTTCTGCCTGTTATTGATAAGTGACAAGCCTTATAAATATCAAAATCCAAATATCCGTAAACGCTATTGGAACCCCACTTCGTCAATGTTGAACTTGTTGTAACGGCATTGGTACTATTGGATAAGCTATAGAACCCTGGTACAGTCAATCCATCCGTAGAAGAAGTGCTGTATCTTTTATTTGAATAATAATTTATATAACCGCCTTCTGCCTTTAATTTAAAATCGGGAGAAAACATTTTTTCATAAACTAAACTTGCTGTAGTGTTTATATCAAAATAATTAGTGTTTTCCATGCTGTAGTCACCTAATGATTTTGAACTATATCCCATAAAACTGTATGGCACTTTATAATCTCTGAAAAGGGACCAATTGTTTATACCCGTAATGAATTTCCCCGTCAAACCAGGTAAAAATTGATAAGAGACGCTGGCATTGCCGAATGTGTTGTTTTTATCATAACTCCTCAAATATTCATAGGCGATGAAATAGGGATTGTTATACCAGCTTGTATTATAATTCCTTTGTTGCAATCCTTCCTTTCCCGACTGCCAGTAATTTCTTAAATCTCTAACATCTACATCTGCTCCCGTCCATAGAATTAAATTATAAAAATAGTTTGTAGGGCCATAAGTCAATTCAGGAAAATTCTTAGTATATTGTTTATTATATGTTAGAGATGCCGAAATATCCATTCCCTTTAATGGATTCATAGTGCCGCCTACCATAAAAGAAGTATTCTTTAAATCAGTATTCGGCACAATACCATATTGATAAATGTTTGATAGTGAAATTCTGTAAGAACCACCTTCGCCTCCCCAATCCACTGAAACGTTGTCTGATTGCAGAAGACCTGTTCTGAAGAAATTTTTTATATTGTTTTTTCCTCTTGAAACCCAAGGTAACGGAGTCAATTTTCCTGTTGAAGCATCTACCGGACTGTTGAATTGAGTAGTTTCCATATAACCGCTTGAAGTTGATGAATCCGTTTGATCCAATTTCGGTCCCCAGACCCATCCACCGCCTTCAGTACCGCTGCCAGATCCGTCTACATAAGCATATTTTCCGTTATCGCCGTTTCCATATTCAGTTTGCACCTTAGGAACTCTTAGGAAACTTGGTTGCCACATCGTACTATTGTTGAATGATACATGCGCCTTACCTTTTTCTCCTTTTTTCGTAGTAATCATAATGGCGCCTCTTAAACCTTTAGATCCGAATAGCGCAGCTGCTACCGAACCTTTCAGAACATCCACTTTTTCGATATTGTCAGCGTTTATTTTCCATAAGTCTCCGTCAGTAGGAATGCCGTCAAGAACTATCAACACATCGCTTCTGCCTCTAAGTTCAATACTCGGATCAGCAAATAATGTTGTAGAATTATGAATGTTCAAACCAGCCACCTTACCCGTCAATTGACTGAGGGCATTGTCTTCCTTCGCTTTTGCCATGGTTGATCCATCTACACTTTGCGTAGCATAACCAAGCGTATTTTTGTCTTTCTTTATACCTAACGCCGTCACAACTACTTCTTTCGTTGAGTTTGATGTTTCGCTAAGTGTCACAACCATATTTTGTCCGTCTACAGTGACATTTTTTGTTTCATAACCCATATATGAAACAGTCAGTATATCCCCAATGGTTGCAGAAATATTGAACTTGCCATCTATGCCTGTGGCAGTTCCGGTTTTTTTTTCTCCTTTTACAACAATGTTAGCCCCAGGCAATGCTGAGCCTTCATTATCAGTTACTTTTCCATGTATAGCTATTCCCTGAGCGAATGAAAATGAGCTGTACAAAATCATTGATAAAATCCAAAGCACTCGTTTCCTTTTTAACATACTGTTTTGCAAATTAATTAATAATATTTCCATAAAAAATTACTTGTTATCTTTAACAATCCAATAATTCAACGTCTGATTAGGTGTCTCTAAAACAAATTTGTAAAACCCACTTTCTCTTAACTCCTTGTTTAGTATCATTTTTTCATCGGAAAGTTTTACTGTAGCTATTTTTTGATATTTATCCGGTTCATTTTTTTTAAAGTTATTGGTATAGCTTACTAAAATGTCGGCAGTTTGTTTTTTATTGTCGGAGAGATTTTTCCATGTAAAGCAAAACTTCCCATCATGTTCTTCTGATTTAAAATTAGAGAAATCAGCCTTTCCAATAAATGGAACTCCATCCCATTCGTATTTTACATCTTTCGGCACATCGATATCCATAAAATTTACGATTGAAGGCAATATTGATACGATACCGGGAGTAGATTTTTTTAAAGATGAGTTTACGTCTTTGTAATTTGTAACAATCCATGTACCGCGTTCTCTATCTGATTGTCCGCCATGGCCTTTCCCATCTACAGGTGAACGACCATGGTCTGTTGTGATGACCAAAAGCCATTTTTCATTATTGTTTTTCTCTCTGTCTTTAATTGCATTCCATATTTTACCTACTAAAGCGTCTTCGAAATTTATGGCATCTTCCATTTGTTTGCTATCTCCATACATATGTCCCATATCGTCAGTGAATTCAAGATAAACCCATGACAGATCAGGTGCATTTTCTCTCACACATTTCGCAGCTTCAACAACTACCTTCTCGTCAATATTTTTCATAAAAATTCTCTCATTGTCATGTGGGAAATTGATAGTATCCAATTCAAAACCGTCACAAGAGTAGTCCATTTTAATGTTATTGGTTTCGTTTTTCGCTTCACCAATTAATTTTGTTCTATTGTCTTGCCATGAAGAAAAAACCGCAATTTTTTTATTTGAATATTTGTCTTTTAACAACCTAAAAACAGTTGGATAACTATAATTCGGATCTTTTATGTCATTATCCCATACATTGTGTTTGTTTACCCATGTCCCGGTTAATAAACTGTTATAACCTACGGCTGAAATAGTGGGTGTTTGCGAGTAGGTCCCTTTTTCACCGCCAACAAATGCAGGTGTAAACGCTCCACATGCAGAGATTGAATCCAAATAAGGAGTTTGAGCTTTTTTCAGCATATCCAGAGCTATTCCGTCAACAATAATAAATAAAGTCTTTTTTACTTGTGGCTTTGTCTGTGCCACGATAGAATTTGATAAAACACATAAAAAAAACAGTAACAACAATAAATAAGCATTCTTTTTCATTATTCTAAATAGTTAATTAAACAATAGTGCATAAATCCATAATCACTGAAAGACAAATTGTCAATTTATGTTGCCAATATCTTTTCAGGTGCAAAAAAAGACTAAACAAATTACATCTTGATTAAAGGAGCTTCTCATAGATATTAATATTTATGGATGCCCACAATTGTCCTAAAATATTTCAAAAAATGAGATATGAATTAATAGGCAGTATGGAGATTAACGACGGACTATTCAACACACAAATAACTGAGGAATAAAAAGATAAGCCACTAAGATGAGGCTGTAGAAGTCAAATAAAACGGCAGTATTACTTGACTTCTATAATGACAACAGTGCAGATCTCCCGTTCAAAGAAATGTACTGATAATCAATAATTTAACATAGCCAAAGAATAAGTTACTCTACTGAATTTTAATCATTTAACTATAAGTTTAACGCACTATTGTAAAATAATATCCAACTTGCACTTTTCTAAAAATCAAAGTTTTTTACTAACTAGTATAATTAATAAATTTAAAAGGAGGTTATTGATATGCTCTACGAAATTTCTACGCTTTCCTGCCCGTTGCTCTCCATTGAGGACGTCTCGCAGCGCTCTAATAGTTGGGTCTCAGACACGCAGGCAACAGGAAAAGTGTTAGGCTCGTGGCGGACAGAAATCGGCACGCTCGGTCGACTAATAATTTTACGAAGCTTTGAAACGGCCGATGTCCTCGCAACAGAACGTCGCCGCGCTCTGCTGAGTGCAAACCCATTCAATGCTAACGGAGTTGTTACATCGCTTAGCATGGAGAGCTACATGCCCTTTCCATTCTTGCCGCCAGTCCAACCCCACGCCTTCGGCTCTGTTTATGAATTTCGCACCTACCACCTCACACCCGGAGGACTGCCCCCAACCCTGTTAGGATGGGAAAACGCGATAGAACCGGCTAAAAAATACACCGCTCATTTGGTGATCAACATGTACGCGCTAGACGGACCACCACGAATCACCCATATATGGGGCTTCACCTCCCTTGAGCAGCGCGCTATGTTACGTGCCAGTGCCTATGGTGCCGGCGTCTGGCCGCCTCATGGCGGTCCGGAACATATCTTAGAAGCCACATCGACCATTGCACTACCACAACCCTGGTCTCCGCTTCAGTGATAGATATAGGAATCTGAGTAGCAAACGGACGGGAGCCCAGTAAGTAAATTAAAGATGTGTTTCCATATACATGACACAATAGCTATTACAGCAAAGATCTTGCGGAATTTCTTCCTTACAACCTGAAAGCTCAAATAGAAGAAAATATATAAATTAGGAATGTCTCTGGAAGTCTTCTAACTGTCTCCGAATGTTTTAGAAGTTTCTTGAATATATCTTTGAATAATAGTGCAAATCCTTGAAGAATATCTGTAGACTTTTGATATTTTTCAAGGATTTAAAAGTACTGAGTCCGCTTAATGCTTACCAATCAAATTAGAAACAGTTGGTTTTTCTATTGGATAATGTTCTTTCTCGTAGGAAATTACAACATCAGACATTATAGAAAGTTCTACTGCTTTTTTATCATTTACTGGGCAATCCTCGCCGACTTGGGGAAGAAGCTCTTCTACTTTTCCTAATGCGAACTCATATTGTTCTTTTGTTATTTTATTCATATTTCTTTTTCTATCTTATTATTCACAGAATGCTTTTCCAAATATATAAGCAAAGATTCCATTTCATCACCTACCCTTATTGATATATTAACCCCATTAATAATTATTTCTGTGCGCTTTTCTTCAAAGATAATTTTCTCTATATCAAACAAGGAATAATCAATCTTATTAAAATCTAACAAATCTTCAGCAAAATAAACCCTTGCATGTTCTAAAGTTTGAAACTTACGATACATAATAACCTCATCTTTCAGATAAAAGATATTCCTAAAATGCCAAGGTGTGATACTGTCAATGGACTGAATATCATTTGCGACTATAACTAAAAGGGCTTTCATTTTTCTAATCATTGTATTAAAGTGTATACTGTGGCATCTTTCGTTCACTCTCTATTAAACATTTATGACACCAATACAAAATTAATACTTTTACCTCAACTTTCACTATTTTAAAGAAGAGTTCCAATTGCCAGCGATATTTATATAAAGCAAGCGATCTTCTAAGCAGAGACTTCAAGATTATTGGTCAGATAGATAAAAGTTCTGTTCAACGTCCCTGCATAGAAAACGCCCCTGCGAAGTTTAGTATCATCTAATACAGAAATAAAATGTCCATAATCGCCCTAAAAAACATCAAATAATAAATCAATGTACTCAAAATTGTATTAATTTTATGATCCAAAAGATAAATGACGAATGACACTATTGGATTTCTATAAAACATTTTCGAATTGCCCTAAAATTACAACATATGAAAAACTTATCTTATTTTCTTATTCTTGAGGTTTTGATGTTAATGACATCTTGTACTAATTCTGATGTTGTCTCTAATAAACTTAATGTCGGCGAAAAAAATTGCTATTACGTCTCTATCAGCGGAAGTGATTCTAATGCCGGGACTATTGATGCTCCCTTTGCCACCTTAAGCAAAGCTCAATCGCTCGTGCAGCCCGGCGACACAGTGTACATACGGAAAGGTGTATATAAAGTGGCGGAAAACCAGGTCATGGAGAATGATAGCAATAGCATTTGGGATTATGTTTTTAACATGAATAAAAGTGGAACAATAGACAAAAACATATATTATTCCGGCTACAAAAATGAACGTCCGGTGTTTGATTTATCGACAGTAAAACCGGAAAATAAAAGGGTTATCGTTTTTTATGTAAGCGGATCTTATCTTCATTTTAAAAATATTGAAGTCACCGGTACTCAAGTAACGATACTCACTCATACTCAATCGGAATGCTTCCATAACGAAGGAGGTAATAATAATATATATGAGAACTTATCAATGCATGATGGTATGGCCATCGGATTTTATTTGACTAAAGGCATGAACAATTTAATATTGAATTGTGACGCATATAACAATTATGATCCGGTGTCTGAAGGCGGTGCTGGAGGAAATGTCGACGGATTCGGCTGCCATCCTAATTCAGCAGGCAGTACAGGCAATGTGTTCAGAGGGTGTCGTGCCTGGTACAATAGTGATGACGGATTTGATTTGATAAATTCGTACGCTGCAACTACTTTTGATCATTGTTGGTCATTCTTAAACGGCTACAAAACTGATGGTTCGCTTGCTGCTGACGGCAATGGTTTTAAAGCAGGGGGATACGGAATGACCGCCGGAACAAAAATCCCTTCAGTAATTCCGAGCCATACCGTGAGATTTTGTCTTGCTTATGGTAATAAAAGTAACGGATTTTATTCTAACCATCATTTGAACGGTGATACATGGCTTAATAATACAGCTTATAAAAATTCCACCAATTTTAATATGGTTAATCGAAAATCTGCAACTGAAATAGTTGATGTAGACGGATATAATCATGTGCTTACAAATAATTTATCATTCAGTCCTAAGAAGACAGGTGAAGATATTATGAATATTGATTTAAGCAAATGTACGGTAAATAATAATACTTTTTTGCCTAATCAAATGACTGTGACAAGTGATGATTTTGTCGGTTTAGATGCATCTCAGTTGACACGCTCACGTAAAACGGACGGCAGTCTTCCTGATATTGATTTTATGGTATTAAAAGAAAACAATAGTTTATACAAAGCCAGCATCGGGTATAGTGTTACTGATAAATAAATGTTATGAGTGCCACATTAAGCCTAGCATTTCCAGCCAATGAAAATAATAGCAAGGGTCACCTGAATTAGGGTAAAATGGTATATAGAATGAACTACATCAAAGCAATCAAAATGAGCCCTTAGTAAGCATCTACGGTGTTTAGTCCTTTCAGCCCATAGTTCTTTTAATCTGAAATATTTGTCATACTTCGATGTTCATTTCCCCAACTTAGCATGAGATCAATTAGGGGCAAAAGGCTTTTCCCTATTTCAGTTAAAGAATACTCAACTTTCGGAGGTAACACCGGGTAAATTTTCTTTTCAATTATGTTGTTTCTCTCCAATTCGAAAAGTTGTTGATTAATCACCCTTAAAGAAGCTTCGGGATGAGACCTATGTAATTCACTAGGTCTTTTGATGCCTTTATTAATATCATTAATTAGACATGTTTTCCATTTTCCACCAATAATCTCCATGGTAACAACAATACCACAATTCAAATCCTTTGGAATTTTCTTCTCATACATAACTATTCAGTTAGATGTTTAATACTGTAATCATAGGGTTTATTTAATAAAGAATACCACCCTCAATCATCGTCAGCAAAAATACAAAAAAGAAAATGAAGCTGTCATTTTAGTCGATTTATTGATTAAATATTTTTAGTTTCATTGAGTCTGTAAGAAGTCCGATTCACGCAAATAAGATAGGCTGATAGAATTATCTCCTGACTGATCTATCGCGGATGATCTTTTAGAGGAAGGGGTAAAATAATCACTATAGGATAATTTTCACACATATTGTACACCTCAACAGAAACCTCTAGCTTTGCAGTTCACATAACATAATTAAAAATCAGTTTTATGAATACAAAACAGTCCTCTCAACTTACATCCTCAAGTCAGTTACTGACAGATTTGGAAAAGAAAAAAATAGCCGAAACGTTCCTTCATGCAGTTGGAACTCAAAATTGGGATTTGCTCCATTCTATTATTACAGAAGATATTTCCTGGACTTTACCTGGTACAAGTTTAATTTCTGGCGAAGTTCATGGTGTAAATGCAATAATAACAAGAGCTCAACAAATTGTTAATTCTGGTGCCAGTTTAGAATTGAAACATATTTTATATGGACAATATAATGTTTCATTATTTGTTCATAATCAAGCTTCAAGAGGCGAACTTATACTGGATGAGCACCTTGCTACAGTTTGCACAATTTGTAATGGAAAAATCTCTAAAATTGAAACCTATGTTTCCGATGTTGATGGAGTAAATGCTTTCTTTAAATAGCAAGGATCCAGGTGCGATGATATATAGGTTCATACCCCAAACCTATATACCATCACCCTATGATCCTATATAGGATGAACTGTTAAAGGTATATACCAAAGTAACCGACATTAGCCGCCCCTTCACCTGATAAACTAAACCATACAAAGATGTGAAACTTGCCTTCACCATTCAAACTATCTTATTTACAGCATTTTAAAGGTGAACAAATGAAGGCATAAATTTCACCCCCACCCTTCACTGTTCACCAAACAGCAATAAAATATACCGGTGAGTATTTACCAAAGAGCCCGTATATTGTTGGTTCGTTACCCGCCTGCAAAATAAATAAGATGAGATTTCCAAAACTCCCCTTATGAAGCAAGAAATACAATCAAAACACTTTATTGATTTCGGTGAAGGCAAAAAGCAGTCAGCCAGCCTTCACCACTTCACTCGTAAAGTTCTAAGAATGAATGAGTTTGAACGGTGAATGCAAGTTTACAAACATGTTGTATATCTTCAATTTCGGAAATAAAATTTTATTCAATGTAAGAAATACTAAAACACTATATAACTTTGTAGGCGATAAAGGAGCATATATCAGACGCTCCTTGTAAAGATTAATAGTATAGCTTTACATATAGTGTAAACTTATTGGTTCATTTAAGTAAAAGACATTCAATGTAAGGAGTACTAAAACTCTCTATAGCGTTTCGTTCTACTCAAAACGAAGAGTTGCTCAACTCATAGTTATGAGTTAGTGAAGTGTCTTAAGAGAGGTGGACAACTCAATACTAAGAGAATACAATGTCTCAATAATAAAATAAGTATGTCTTTTATAATCCGCTAAAAGCTATCGTTGGCTCAACTTTGCGATCTTTACAGCTAGACAAATAATCATCAATAGCTCCCTCAAAATCACTTTTCAATTCCTCTATCGTAGAACCTTCATAAGTGATACAATCTTTGTTCATTCCAAGTACTTTTCCAAATAAACAATGATCCTCTTCGCTGGATTCAACGCTTCCGCTATAACCCTTATACTCCAAATTTTCCATAACAACTTACTTACTCTACCGGAAAATTCTTCTCTTCATAGTCTACTACCAAATCGGAAATTAAATCCAATTCAAGCAGATTTTTATCATCAGCCGGTGTATCATTCCCAACAACTTTTAACAGCTCTTCAATTCTTTGGCAAGCTGCTTTATACTGTTCTTCAGTTTTTATCTGTTCCATATCCTACTTAAAAAAATGAATGTGTAATAAATGAAGCATGTCACAGTTTCTATTACTTATTTCGTAACCTCATCAAAATGTTCCAGTGCCCAATCAATCATCATTTGAACTACCGGCATAAAACTTTTCCCCATTTCTGTCAGAGAATACTCAACGCGCGGAGGTATCTCTGCATAAGCTTCACGTATTAAAAGATTTTCCTCTTCCAAATGCTTTAGTGTACTGGTGAGCATCTTTTGTGAAACGTCAGGAATAGCACTCATTAAATCTTTATAGCGCATCTTTGTATTCGTAGACAAAGTGTATAGCACCAATAAAGACCATTTGTCACTCATTCGTCCCAAAACATTTCTTATAGGACACGTTGGATATTTCAAATCAAGCTTTTTCATTTCTTACCCATTTTAAAATTTAATGCAAATATAGGCATAATACTCTAAAAGAGAGTAATAATACATTTAGAGTATTACAGCTAGAAAATATCAAATGCACAAAATAAGTTAAAGACAGATTTCTAGAACACTGATTATCAATAATTCTAACCATATAGGTGCGTAAAGAACCAGATTGACCAATGATTTTAAAACAATTACATTTGACACGTATTAATCATTTAAAAAATAAAAATATGAGTAAAATGAATTCATTGAAAGGATGGAATATCGGAGGATATTTCGCTCGCCGAAGTGCTCAGAGTTATTTTAACTCTAATAAAATGACATTTGCTGCTGCAGACGGTGGCTCATCATGCGGAGCGGGTGATGGTAAACCTGAACCTAAACCATCTGCCTGCGGTTCTTCTTGCGGAAGTGATGGAAAGTAATGAACAAATTCCGATCGGGAAACCGGTCGGGATTATTATTAATCAACGATTAAATGACAGAAAAAATGGAATATTTCGCTTTTCAATGGCACATTACCGACAGCTGCGACCAACGTTGCCAACATTGCTATATCTTTTCGGAAAATAATCATATTAAACTGAAAGAGATGTCGTGGAACGAGATTGAATCGGTTTTTGATAATTGTTTGGATATGTGCCAAAAGATTAATCGTATTCCTTACTTTTATATCACCGGTGGCGATCCGATTCTACACAGTCGTTTCTGGGATTTAATGGAATTGTTCAAAACAAGCAACATCGCCTTTACCATTCTTGGAAATCCATATCATCTTAACGATGAGGTTTGCCGAAAACTGAAAGAATGTGGCTGTGAACGATACCAATTATCAATAGACGGACTTCGAGAAACACATGATGCAATTCGTAAAGCGGGTTCATTCGATATAACTCTTAAAAAAATAAAATGTCTGAAAGATGCAGGAATAAGATGTGCAATTATGACAACCGTCTCTGGAACAAATGTCGATGAGATACCGGAGATTATAGATATCGTAGTGAAACATAAAGCTGATGTTTTCGCCTTCGCAAGGTATTGCCCCACAAGTTCCGAGAAAAGTACACATTTAACGCCACAACAATATAAGAATTTGCTTGAAATCTGTTGGAAAAAATTCGAGCAATATAAAGACTGTGAGACAAGCTTCAATCTCAAAGATCATCTCTGGACACTATTCCTTTATGAAAAAGGTCTTTTCACTATACCGGAAGGACTTGAAGATGATAAGATATACGAAGGTTGCAACTGTGCAAATTGCCATCTAACAATATTACCCAATGGTGAAGTATATGCCTGTCGGCGTATGAAAAGCAATGTAGGAAACTTGTTCAACGAAAAGCTATACGACATATTCACAGGAAGCAAAATCGACTTTTATCGGGATTACGAGAAGTTTGAGAAATGTTCAAAATGCGAATTAAAACGTTTTTGCCGAGGGTGTCCAGCTGTAGCATACGGATATACCAATAACTTCTATGCTGCTGACCCACAGTGCTGGAAAGAGATTGCAAAATAATAAGAGGTAAGAAAATATGAAAGCAGTAGTATTATATAAAACAGGCAAACCTGACGTACTCACAGTAAGCGAGATACCATTACCGGAGACAAAACCAGGTTGGGTGCTTATCAAAGTAAAGGCTTTCGGCCTTAACCGCTCCGAACTAGCGATGAGGGCATACGAAGGCGATGCCCCGTATATCAACTTGCCTCGCATTCTCGGAATCGAATGTGCCGGAGAAATAGCCGATCCTTCAGATAGCGGACTACCCCAAGGTCAGCGGGTTGTTGCATTAATGGGAGGCATGGGACGTTCTTTCAATGGCAGCTACGCAGAGTACGCCTTAGTGCCTGTCAGAAATGTTTTCACGGTAGATACAAATATCAGTTGGGAAGAACTGGCGGCCATACCCGAAACTTATTTTACCGCTTACGGTTCTCTTTTCAATTGTCTGCAAATCAAAAATACCGATACTCTTTTTATTCGTGGCGGAACAAGCGCTGCAGGACTCGCATCTATCCAAATGGCAAAAAGTATTGGAGCTGCGGTGCTGACTTCGACAAGAAACGAAAGCAAGTCTACTTTTTTAAAAGAGCAAGGTGCAGATCATGTAGTTATTGACAATGAAAACTTGGCGGAACAATTGTTCAGTATCTATCCCGAAGGAGTAACAAAAGTGCTCGAACTGATTGGCCCATATACCTTATTGGAATCAATAAAATTCGTCCGCTATCACGGAATTATATGTTCTACCGGTCAATTAGGAGGGAAAGGGGTATTAAATAATTTTGATCCGATAAAAGATCTTCCTAACGGAGTCTACTTAAGCAGTTTTTCCAGCAATTATCCCACACAAAAGATCATTGATACTATTTTCGAACACATGAAAATGCATCATTTACATCCAATCATTGGAAAGGTATTTTCATTAAATGAAATCAGACAGGCACACTTGATGATGGAGAATAACGAAGTTAACGGAAAAGTAGTAATAAAAATAGACTAAAACATAATAGCATGTAACACAAAATAACACGCTAACATCGACTTCAAACAATTCATAATTCATACCTGCTTCTTGAAATACCTGACGCTTAGTTCTTAAAGCAATTTTTGGAAAGTATAATTTTTACTAATTTATCATCAACACTCTTCCTAATTTGCATATCTTTATGTAGATATATGATCTACGAACGATATCGATTATGAAAGATACATACTAAAAACTTGCATTATGAAACAGTTTAATAAATTATATTTATTGATTCTATTCATCGTTTTAAGTGGATTTACGAATCAAAATAAGGAACTAAAAGTCACTTATTTGGCTAATTGCGGATATCTGTACGAGAGCAATAAATCCAAAGTACTCATTGATCCCTTTGGCTCTGAGTATGGGAACATCTTTTATTTGCCTTCAAATGAGACAAAAAAGAATATTCTCCAAGGACATAGCCCTTTTGGCAAAATTGATTTACTCTTAATCACACATATACACGGAGACCACTTTAACGCTAAGTTGGCAGAAAGTTTCCTTTTAAACAACAGGAAAGCGAAAATGATTTGTCCGTCACAAGTCTATAGGCAAATGAAAGATTCTTGTAAAAGTTTCGCTCATATAAAGTCACAAATCATCAGCCCCAACTTATCCATCAATGAATCGAAAGGACTAAAAATAAATGGAATCTCCGTTACTGCAATACGAATGCAACATGGGACTAATCGAAGCCTTGAAGGAATAAGTCCATCGGATTACACAGATTATGAAAAAACTGAGGACTTTGGATATGTTATTCATCTCGGCAAAAAGACCATTTTTCACCAAGGCGATGGTTGCCTCAAGATAAATGAAAAGGCTTTAAAAAATATTGACTGTCCCATCGATATTGCATATCTAGGCTTTTTTGATTGGGATTCTACTTCCTTGAACATCTTAAAGAAAGAGTTAAAGGCAAAAACAATCATCTTTATGCATGGAACAAAGTCTGCCAAAGAATTAGAATCGGAGCAATTTAAAAGAATAGCCCCACAACTCATATTCTTTAAAAAAGAATTAGAACAACAAGTTTTTTGATTGCAACACACAAAGATCTCACTCCTGTTCTACTAGAGAGCACCAATTAAAATCAGGATAACTAAATAGTCCCTTCTCTCCTATTTTAATCTCAGGAATAACGACTAAAGATAAAAAGGAAAGTGTCATAAACGGAGCATGTAACCGACAGCCCATTTCTTGTACTCTATTACATAAATATTTGTAGCTTGAAGCAACAGACTCACCACTTAGGTCACTCATGATACCTCCGATAGGTAACGGCAATACATCTGTCTTGTCAATATCACACACAGCCAATCCGCCTTTATGCTCTATAATGGCATTGACCACTGCTTGCAATTCACGGTCACTGCACCCCACGGCTATAATGTTATGAGAATCATGAGCCACAGAACTTCCGAATGCTCCATGTTTCAAATTAAAACCCTTACAAAAAGCCACTTGAGGTGCTCCGTTTTGATAACGATTGATATACACGATTTTTACAACATCATTCTTCTTGTCCGATTCCAAATTGTCCATTGGCTCTTCAGGAGTATAGTCATAAGCAACTGTCAACAACTCATTTTGTATCAGTGATATTATTTTCTCCGTACCGAATACCGCCTTTTTTAATGCAGATAATTCGACTTTATCATGAACGAAGTTGTTCAACATGATTTGCTCGGAAGGAATCTTATCGGCCACATCCTTCCAGTCGGCATCATATTGTTTCATACCATCAATATAAACCTTTTCCGTATCGAATGTTTTCAGATTATCAACAATAATAAAATCAGCCTTATCTCCTACCCTTAACAGCCCCACATCCTGTTTATAATGAATAAGGGGATTAACTGATGCAATCTTCAATACATCAAACAAATCGAATCCGTCAGCAACTGCTCTTTTTACTATTTTATTAATATGCCCCAATGCCATTATATCATCGGGATGAGAATCATCGGTACAAAACATTACGTTGTCGGGATCTATCTTAATAAGCGGCTTTAAGGCTTCATAATTCTGTGCTGCACTTCCTTCCCTAATGAGAATTTTCATGCCCACTCCTATTTTCTCTTCTGCTTCCTCCAAGGTGACGCATTCATGATCTACACTTATTCCACAACCGGCATACGAAGCAAGTTCCTCTCCACGTAAAGCAGGAGCATGTCCGTCAATAGGCAAGTGATGCCTCTTAGCCGCATCAAGCTTAGCCATCATATCCTCATCACGAGCTAAAACACCTGGCACATTCATTACCTCAGATAAAGCGACAAAATGCCCGGAAGCTGCCATTTCCTCAGTTTCTCCAGGAGAAATAGAACTACCTGAAACATCAAACGGAGTTGCCGGAACACACGAAGGAATGGAGAAAAAGGTCTTGATAGGAGATTTCTTACTATTCTCTCTCATAAATTCAATACCCTCAACACCCATTACATTGGCAATCTCATGAGGATCGGTCACCACGGCAACTGTGCCTTGTTGAATAACTAACTGTCCAAAATGTTGAGGTGTAAGCATTGAACTCTCAATGTGCATATGCGAATCGATGAATCCGGGAATAATATACCCTTTCATTGATGTTGCATGCCTCTTGATGTCTACAATCACACCATTTTCAACTTCCACTGATCCCTCAAATATTTCTCGTTGATGGATATCTACAATCTTACCTTCTACACTTACCATTATCCTATTGTCTTCTTATAAAACTTTACTATTAGATAACTCCTATCTAACAGCCCAAATAACTCTAAAAGAAAATCCCTACCTTAATAAGATAGAGATTCTTTGCTATTATCATGTAATTTTAATATACCATACTAACAAGCAGTAATTAAGTTCGTGAAGAACGTTCAGCTGATTCCCAATTTTCATCAAGATTGTTTGCACATTGGATTTCCAAACTCAACTGTTCAATAGCTTCATTTTTCTTTTTCAGACAATCATCAGCATCAATACAATCTGTATACTGAATAGATGATGTAACGCAGGAATAAGTAGAACCATCTGATAACACAGCTTTAATTTCTACACGCCCGGATCCATGTTCACCCCGTTCTTTTCTGATTTGCTCTAATTTCTTTGCTTCTATATTATTGCCCGTATTGCCGATAACGCAGCATTTAAATTTTATTCAGCCTTCATATTCAACTGGCCCTCTATTGCTTCTTTCAAAGACCATTTTGCTTTCAGGTAAGCTGTCTCGCCTGCCTCTTGTCCGAAATCAATGTAATAATTTGCATTGTCTTCCCGAATGTATCCATTAGGATATTTTTGTTTAAAATTATTCGTAAGTTCTTCTTTAGAAGAAGAAGTCATATCATTGTTATCCCACAATAATATGTACACTGTATCTTCATCATTTTTATAAGATGCGATATAGCTGTAATTGTTTAATTGTATCCCATTATCCTCAAACACATTTTTCGCTGATGTGAAAAATGTCTTATTAATCGATTCTATGACTGGATTATGAGAAAGCATTTCTGTTACATCCTCTTCAGTCGTATATTTCCATTTTTCAAGATTGTACCTGTTCCTGATCGAATCTACAATAACAATTGAAGTAGTCCCGACTAGGTTAGTAAATAAATCTTTTTTCATACTTATTATTCCTTATTTTAATAATACCGTGAAGATAGCTCTATATTTTCATATATGAAAATCTTCTATTAATAAACATTTTATTATTAGGTAATATTTATCTAAGCTAAACAATAATACGAATTTGTTAAACAAAAAAGCTTCAATTTTGATTGAAAATCAGAGAAATGATATTTTTTTGCGAATCAAGAAAAAAGTGGAAGTAACCCACAATATGAGTAACCTCCACTTTTCTATTATTTGAATTATTTGCCTGAATTTACATTCCGTAAGCAAACAAATTGATTGTATCATATACAATGCTGGCAACACCCAGACCAATTACTCCTAAAAGACAAATAGCAAGACTTATCTTTGTGTAGCAATCACTCTTGAAGTATGCGATAGGTTCATCATTTTCCTTGATGTACATTGCTTTTACTATCAACAGGTAATAATACAATGAGATGACAGTATTAATCAAAGCAATGAACACTACTAACCAGAATCCGGCTTTGAACGCTCCTGCAAATATAAAGAACTTGCTGAAGAATCCTGCAAACGGAGGAATACCTGCCAATGAGAATAATGAGATGGTCATTGCAAATGCCAATTTCGGATTTACTTTGTACAATCCATTATAATCACTGATATTTACTTTACCGCTCTTTTGCTCTATTACATTGATGATTCCGAAGACCGCCAAGTTAGCAGCAATATATACTAAGATGTAAAATACCAATGAAGTCATGCTCATTGAATTAGCACCCAATACACCAAGCACGATGTAACCGGCCTGAGAGACTGAACTGAAAGCCATGAAGCGTTTCAGATTGTCTTGACGGATGGCAAACAAGTTGGCTAAGGTGATAGTTACAATGATAATCCATACCAGAATCTGTTGCCAGTATCCGACCAAAGGTTGGAAACTCTTCATCAGAATTGTCAACATGGCAAATGCAGCAGCACCCTTTGAAATCACACTTAAGTATGAAGTCACACTCGTAGGTGCTCCTTGATATACATCGGCTGTCCACAAATGGAACGGTACCAAGGAAATCTTAAAGCCTAGTCCGGACAAGAAGAATGCCAGACCCATAATTGCCATAGGTTGGCTTGTTATCAGTTTGTTTACATCATCGAAATACAAAGTACCTGTAGCACCGTAAATCATTGACAAACCAAACAGCAATAAACCTGACGAAAACATGGCTGTAAGAATATATTTTGCTCCGGCTTCTGCACTCTTCTGACGGAATTTGTCAAAAGCGGCTAAAGTAGCCATAGGTATTGAAGCTGTCTCCAAACCTATATAGAACATTAAGAAGTTTCCTGCACCGATCATCAGGTACATACCCAGCAAAGTAGACAAGGTCAAAACGTAAAACTCACCACGTTTGAATGAGGTATCTTCACGTTTCAGCCAGATATCAGCTTGTAAGAATACGATAATCGTACCGATGTTAAGTACTGTACGAACGATACCGATCATCGGAGTATTATAGTACATACCGCCGAATATATCATAATTGGGCGAAGGAACTATATTGATCAAAGTATGCACACACAGCAGACCAATCGCCAGCGGCGAAAAATACTTATCGTGTTTTTTCTGACCGGTGATCACATCGAACAATAGCAAGATAACGATGACTGCCACAAGTGACAGCTCCTCTTTCATATTTAAAAATTGACTGTAATCCATTTTCTTTCTATTTTTTAATGCTTATGATTATAATGCTGCCACTGCATTAACAATTGGCATTACACTATGACTGATCATACTGCTGATCCACCAAGGTGCGCAACCTACACCGGCTACACAGAAAATAAGGCAAATGACTGCAAAACGTTCGTCCCAAGTGGCATCTGTCAACAAACGATAATGTTCATTCTCCACTTTTCCGTATGCGATCTTACCCACTAAACGCAACATATACACAGCTGCTATTACAATGGATGTAGTAGCAAAAATGGTACATACGCGGTGGAATGTATCTGCATGTTGGAATGCTCCCACAAAGATACTCATTTCAGCAACGAATCCGCTAAGACCCGGTAAACCCAAGTTGGCTAATGCTGCAATGGCAAAACCTACACATAAGAACGGCATTATCTGCATTAAGCCTGACAGCAGACGGATATCACGTGTGTGAGTACGTCCGTAAATCATACCGATCAATGCGAAGAACAAGGCTGTCATCAATCCGTGGCTCACCATTTGAAGAACGGCACCTGTCGTAGCTGTTTGATTAAGCATCAAAATAGCGAACAACACCATACTACAGTGACTCACTGATGAATAAGCATTGATATATTTCAAATCAGTTTGAACACAAGCACTGAATGCTCCGTAAACCACACCGATTGTAGCAAGTATCAAGAACAACCAAGTCCAATCATGTGCACCTAGCGGCATCAAATAAATGGCGACACGTAAACAACCGTAACCTCCAAGTTTCATCAACACACCCGCATGTAACATAGATACGGCGGTAGGTGCCGAAGCATGACCATCAGGAGACCATGTATGGAAAGGGAACATCGCGCCAAGTACTGCAAAACCCGTAAACAATAACGGGAAGAAAATGTGTTGAACCATAGGTGGAATATGATTGTTTCTAGCAATCTCCAACAAGTTCATGGTAGTGGCTCCATTACCGAAATAAATAGCCAGGATACCGATCAACAACAAAGCAGAACCTCCCATCAACATCAATGTCAACTTCATAGCTGAATATTCCTTTTTACCTGTACCCCAATAGCCGATCAACAAATACATCGGAATCAAAGCCACCTCGTAAAACATGAACATGGTAAATATGTCGATAGAAATAAAAAATCCGAATACTCCGGTTGCCAAAAAAGTGAACCAGAGGAAATATTCTTTGACCATTACTTTCATTTGCCAAGAAACGAAAGTTCCGGTAAACACAATCACTCCCGACAATAATAACATTGCCACAGATATGCCGTCAACACCCAAAGACAATTTGATGTTAAGCGGAGCATACCAAGATAGATCTGATGTGAAAAGCATTTCTCCTTGTGCACCCGCTGCGCGAGCTTGTATATACATTACTGCAGTAACAATCGCTGTGATCAACAAGGCTGATGAGCCTACGACCATCACGCCACGCACTTGATTGACATTGCGGGAAAACCAAAGACCCAGCAGCATCAACAGGGGAAATAGTACGAATAATATTAAAAAGTTCATATCTATATATTCTTATTTGATTACTTTATAATAGTGATGCAACCACAATGATTAACACGCCGACCAGGAATACATAAGTGTATTGCTGTACGCGACCACTCTGGAATCCGCGAATACTAAACGAAGTCTCATGTGTACCCCAAGCCAAGAAGTTGAAGAAACCATCAACCACATTATGGTCAAACCAGGCAATAGGAGTTGCAATGCAACCGAAAATAATCTTATGGGTAACAAACTGATACACCTCGTCAATATAAAAACGATGATAAGCCGCAGTATGCAAATTTTTCAATTTGCGTCCCAAAGCATCAGGTATCGGTTGTTTCTCTTTTGCATAGAAGAGTGTAGCCAACGCAATTGAGAATACCGCAATAGCCACACTGGTTATAGCTGTAGACATCTCAAGATGTGAGGTAAACTCATGTCCGTCAGCACTAATGAAGTGTCCGAATGGGATGAATCCTGCCACAAGAGTGACTGCACTCAAGAAGATCAATGGAATGATCATTGCTGCAGGTGCCTCATGAGGAGTATGATCATGTTCTGCTTCCTTGCCCCAGAATATACCGTAGTAAAGACGGAACATATAGAAGGCCGTCATACCGGCAATCGCTGCCATCATCCAACCAATTACAGGATTGAATTTGAAGCAAGCTGTCAGGATTTCATCTTTACTGAAGAATCCTGAGAAGGGAGGAATACCCGAAATAGCCAAACAACAAACAAGAAAGGCAATATGGGTAATAGGCATATATTTGCGAAGTCCCCCCATAAATTTCATTTCATTGCTGCCTACTGTGTGGATAATCGCACCGGCACAAAGGAATAAACAAGCCTTGAACATAGCATGAGTGAACAAGTGGAACATAGATGCCATATAACCAAGACCGCCTTCTTCGTTGAAAGCGTCCGTACCGTATCCGGCCTGTGTACATACACCCACAGCTACCATCATAAAGGCTATTTGCGAAATGGTGGAGAAAGCAAGTACACGCTTGATGTCGCTTTGAGCACAAGCAATAGCTGCAGCAAAAAATGCGGTGAACACACCTACATAAGCTACAATATGTAATACATCCGGAGCATACACGATGAAAAGCGGGAACATGCGGGCTACCAGATAAACACCGGCAACTACCATTGTTGCTGCATGAATCAAAGCTGATACCGGAGTTGGACCTTCCATAGCATCAGGCAACCAAATATGTAACGGGAACATTGCACTCTTACCGGCACCTCCGATGAACATCAAGCCTAAAGCAAGAGGTAACATCACTTTTGCGACACCGACAATATTAGCTGAAGCAAATCCTGTACTTGCGCCTACTGTGGCAAATGTATAAGATCCTTCGTAATATCCGAAAATCAAGATACCGATCAAAAAGCCCAAGTCGGCAAAACGTGTAACGATAAATGCCTTTTTGCTGGCCGATACGGCAGCAGGACGTGGGTAATAGAAACCGATAAGTAAATAGGATGATACACCCACCAATTCCCAGAACAAATACATCTGGAAAATATTGGTAGCAACGACCAAACCCAACATGGACATGGTGAAGAGCGAAAGGAAAGCGTAATAGCGTTGAAAACCTTTCTCTCCATGCATATATCCCAAACTATAGATATGCACCATCAATGATACCGTGGAAATCACGATCAACATCATCACAGAAATAGGATCTAACAAAACACCCAAATCTATGTGAAGAGTATCAGTGAAATGTAGCCACTGTACATTAAACACGGTGATTGTCTCATACACCCCTCTCGCATTGCGAGGCGCAGTAAAATACTCCCACGCAGTGATATAAGAAAGTATGGTGACAATTGCTAAAGAACAACATCCGAGTGTACCTGCAACAATAGGCTTCAGCTTGTGACCGACTAAACCTAGGAAGAGGAACATTAGCATCGGAAGTAGAACGATAAATATTGTATATTCCATTTTGTTTCTGATTTTTAATGTTTCATTTCTTCTATGTCCTTAGTCTCAATACTACTTACGTTGCGGTAGATATTGATCATGATTGCAATAGCAACAGCTGTCTCTGCTGCAGCAATAGCAATGCCGAACAACGCAAAAAAGTGACCTTCAAGATGCGAAGGAAAGAGATAGCGGTTGAATACGGCAAAGTTAATATCGGTAGCATTCAGTATAAGCTCTACCGAGATAAGCATAGCCAAGATGTTTTTGCGGGTAAGGAAACCATAAATACCGGCAACCAGCATCACGGTGCTTACTATTAAATAATATTCTATATGTATATCCATGCTGCTTTACTTTTTACGTGCTATTACTATACCACCGATCATACATGCCAGCAACAACATACTGACTGCTTCAAACGGAAGCAAATATTGATACTTGCCGCCTCCCATTAAAGCCTGACCGATCACTTCCATACTCAATTCATCATCGCCTGTGGGTACCACTTGAGCAACAAAACCATGAGAGAGGATGCAGAACAGCATAATAGCACCACCGGCAATAGCCGTGATAGCAGCTGCTGCCACTTTGCTCTTATTCAAATGAGCATTAAGATTCTTGTCTGAGCGTGTTAATAGAATTGAGAATACATACAAGACCACAATACCGCCCGCATATACAATAATCTGAGCAGCTCCAAGGAAAGTGTAGTCAAGAATGAAGTACAACATTGCCGTACTGAAAAGTACGATTAACAAATATGTGGCTGAACGCAGCATATGCTTGGTAGTTACGGTCATCACTGAGAAGATCATAATGAGCACTGCCACTGCATAGAACACCACTTGTTGAAGAGTTATATCCATGATTATTTACTTTTTAATGATGAACCTTCGTGATTAAGCTGGCGAACCAACGTTTCACGATTAAATACTGCGTTTTCGAAATGGTTTGAGAATTCGATCGCATCATGCGGACAAGCATTTACGCACAATTGGCAAAACATGCATGAACCCAAATCATATTCATATTTCACCAAATAACGTTTCTTTTTGCCTTCTGCATCGGTTTCCGTAGCTGTAATTACTTCGATCGTGTCATTCGGACAAGCGATCTGACACAAACCGCAACCTACGCATTTATGTTGATTATTCTCATCATGAGGCATAACCAGTTCACCGCGGAATCGTTCTGAAATCTGCAAAGTATCACGGTTTTCAGGATATTGCTCAGTAAGCTTGGCACGTAAGAAGATTTTCATCGTAGTGCGCATACCAATCAACAAGCTCCACAAACCTGCAAATGCATCTTTGAAATATTTATTAAACTTATTCATTTGTTTCTATGCTGATATTAAAAAACTAAACCGGTTACTTTGAGGATGGCCATCAACAACAAGTTGAGCATACCCAAGGGTAACAAATATTTCCACTCCAGTCTCAGCACCTGATCGATACGCAAGCGGGGGAATGTCCACTTGATCCACATCAGCACAAAGACAATAAAGAAGGTTTTACCCAAGAACCAAATAATTCCGGGAACATAGTCCATAATGGCATTAAATCCATCAAGTCCGCTTACATGAAAAGGCATCCAGCCACCTAAGAAAATAGTGGTTGCTATTCCTGCCACGATGAACAGATTCAAATACTCTGCCAAATAGAAGAAACCGAAGTGCATACCTGAATATTCAGTATGATATCCGGCTGTCAACTCTTGCTCTGCCTCGGAAAGGTCAAACGGTCCGCGGTTAGCTTCAGCATTACCGGCTATCAAATAAATAATGAATGCAATCACTGCAGGAATATGTCCTTTGAATATATTCCATCCGTTTGCCTGTGATTCCACGATTCCACTGATACTCATCGTACCGGTCATCACCACCATGGTCAACATCACCATACCTAGTGAAAGTTCGTAACTGATCATCATCGCACCACTACGCATGGCACCGATCAATGAATACTTGTTACGACTACTCCAACCGGCCAAAATGATACCAACTACCTCAATAGAAGATACCGCAAGCAAGAAGAATACACCTATATTATAGTCAATCACCTGAAGTCCCTTATGCCAGGGCAAGCAACTAAATGTCAAGATAGAAGCCAAAATCACCACATAAGGAGCCAATTCATAAAGCAAATTATCGGCATTCTTCAAACGAATGATTTCCTTGATAAGGATTTTGAACACATCGGCAAAGACCTGTAGAAGTCCCCATTTACCTACACGCATCGGTCCCAAACGAAGTTGGAAGAAAGCGCAGACTTTGCGTTCCATATATATAAGTATAATGGCAAAGACTGCATAGGCCAAAATCAGGGCTACAGCGATAACCAATCCTTCAATGAGATAAGCGAATCCCTGAGGCATTATGCTGCAGAGCATATCATTGATCCATGAAGTGACCGGCGCTATATTGTAATAATCTAAAAACGAATTATCCATTTTGTCTGAATTTTCTGATTAATCTGTTATCTGTCGATATCGGGGATTACGTAGTCCATTGATCCACCAATTGCAATAAGATCGGCAATCTTGTTACCCCTGCACACCGTATCCATAGCATGTACCAAGGGGAATCCTGTGCTACGATAGTGCAAACGATAAGGAACCTTGTCGCCTTTACTTTCAATCAACACACCGAACTCACCACGTGAAGCTTCGACGCTGGTACTGTATACACCTTCAGGAACACGAATGATCGGTTTGGTTTTCACCAGATAATCGCCTTCAGGAATATTGTCAATCAATTGTTCAATGATCTTCATTGATTCCATAATCTCGTCCATACGCACCATGTAACGGGCAAAACTATCACACTCATTATAGACTATTTCTTTGAAATCCACTTTACCATACATACTGTAAGGATGATGTTTGCGCACATCATTATGCCAGCCGGAAGCACGACCGCTACCACCTGTACAACCTAAAGAGATAGCATCTTCATTCGTCAATATACCCATACCCTTCAAACGAGTAGTGAATATGACATTGCCCGTAACCACTTCATGATATTCATGAATGATACCGCGCATATGTTTGATGAAAGCTTTTACATCTTTTTGGAATTCAGGATAGATATCAGCCTGTACACCACCAATGCGGTTATAGTTTTGAATCAAACGACCACCGGTAGTTTTCTCTAAAATATCCAAAATTATTTCACGATCACGGAATCCATAAAAGAACGGAGTCAGACCGCCCATATCCATGATCAAACAAGCAAAATAAAGTAAGTGAGAATCTATACGTTGCAACTCATCGATGATTGTACGAATATAATCAGCTCTTTCAGGAATTTCTATTCCTATAGCCTTCTCAATACACATACACAAAGCATGGCGGTTTTGATTGGCAGCCAAATAATCCAGACGATCAGTCAAAGCCAATGTCTGCGGATAAGTAAGACTCTCGTTCATTTTTTCGATACCACGGTGAATGTATCCACACACAGGATCTACTTTCGTAACAGTCTCACCCACCACTGAAGTACGCAAGCGAAGCACACCATGAGTAGAAGGGTGTTGAGGTCCGATATTGACCACAAATTCTTTCTTTCCGAAAATTCTATTTTTCTTGTCCAGTTCTTTGCCGTCAGCATCGAAAAGATAATCATCAGAGAATTCTTCATTCGTCTCGTTGGACATATCCAACGAATTGGAATTAAGATCATAATCCTTACGGAACGGGAAGCCCACCCAATTGTCGCGCAAGAAGATGCGGCGCATATCAGGGTTATTGGTAAACTTGATACCGAAGAAATCGTAAGCCTCGCGTTCTTTTATCTCAGCCGTTTTCCAAAGATCGCAGACACTGGGCAACAGCGGATTCTCACGATCGGTAGTTTCCGTGCGCAAAGCAATGCGATTATAAGTCTTTGTAGATTCCAGATAATAATAAGCGCCTAATGATTCGCCCCAATCCATACCTACAATATCCCTCATGAAGTCCATCGGATCCTCTTTGTCATATCTCAGACCTTCGGCAAGTTTACGAAATGAAGACGCAGGGACAGTAGCAATAAGATCAGCCTGTTCGGTAAAAGTAGCTTCAGGAACGATAGCTAATATTCTGTCTTTAATACTCATAATTATATCTCTTCTTCTTTTGGTTTTGCTTCTTTGCGATTCACGCCACCAAAAAATTTCTCAATTTTAATTTTGCGTTGTAATTGCATTAATCCATATAATAATGCTTCAGGACGCGGAGGACATCCGGGGATATATACATCCACAGGCAACACCTTATCAATACCATTCACTACATGATATGATTTTTTGAATGGTCCGCCGGTAATCGTACAAGCACCTGTTGCAACCACATATTTCGGTTCAGCCATTTGATCGTATAAACGTTTCATAGCCGGAGCCATCTTGTTGGTTACCGTTCCCATCACCATGAGAAGGTCAGCCTGTCGTGGAGAGTTACGTGTCACCTCAAAGCCGAAACGAGCCATATCATAACGGGCAGCGCCCAAAGCCATAAACTCAATGGCACAACAACTTGTACCAAAAGCCAATGACCACACAGAGTTACTACGTCCCCAGTTAATCAGGTCGTCTAAATTACCAACCACTACATTTTGTTCACCTGCAGCATTAATGTCAGTCACCATCTTTTCCAACGAAGCATTGTCTTGCCATTGGTCGTAAGGGATCGACTTAATTTTCGGTTTTTTAATTAATCCCATTCCAATGCTCCTTTCTTCCAAGCGTAAGCAAGGCCTAAGATTAATACTCCAAAAAAGAAGAGAACACCCGTGAGTCCGGCTACCCCCAACTTTCCAACAATCACTGCCCAAGGGAACAAGAACATGGTCTCGACGTCAAACATCAGATACAAAATAGCATACAAATAGTATCCCGCTTTGAATTGCATCCATGTCTCCCCCCGGGTGATCATTCCGCACTCATAAGGTTCCCCCTTTTGTGCGTTGAATGAACGTGGTCCGATGAGCTTAGCTATCAAAAGTGCCGCAAATACTAGTATTACGGCAGCTGCAATAGCGCTTATAAACATCATTAAATTCATAATGTAACGTACATTTATTTGAATAATTAATATTTCTCTACTGTTGAGGTCGCAAAGTTACTTATTTTTTTTGATAGTTTGCTATATCAATGTTACAAAATAAACAGGCAATAAAGAAATTTTTCTTCATTGCCTGTTCACTCTTAAAAGATCAATAATTACTCTTGTTACGTTACCTATTCAACCGTCTTTCGGTAGATGCCATGCTTCGTTTTTATCCATATAGTAAAGAGTGGTTTGCACTAGACGAATCAATTCATCCGCTTACTCTTCTACTCTATTATTGCCTTCTTGTATTTTTATTTCTATAAATATTTTTAAAGCGTATTAATAATTATCCATTCTCTCTATCTATGCACCAACGTTTGCAGATAACCAACAAAATTGACAGCATCCAATGGGGTCGAATGCAGTAAATCAAAAGAACGAATAGCTTCTACCACATCAGTATCCTGGGGCACTAACTTCACTTTCTTCTCCGGTTCCATCACTACGATTCCTTCCGAGGTACAATCTATTCCAGTGAATTCCACCCAATCGTCCGTTTGCGATAAGATCTGTCCACCGGCTGCTTTAATGCACACAATTACCGATTCCAAGTTGTCTGCCGGAAAGCCTGCAGTTATCATTTCCAATCCGCTTCTACGTACTTTCTTCCTCACACGATACTTCATCACTCGTGCCAAAGCATAAGCACCTGCATTGTATGCATGAAAGAAGTAGCCTATTTTCATTAGGCATAATACCTCGTTTCCACTCTCCTCCTGTTTCTTGATCAATTCTTGTTCTTTGATCGTCTGATCATTTAATTTTGCCATGATTTTTTTCTTATTTATAATTGTTTATTACTATATACCCCATAACTTATTTTTTTATTATCCATGAATGCCATCAATACCGCCACCTTCTCGTAGCCACTGTTGGCTCTGAAAATCAGTGACAGCATATCCACATCCACCATTTGTTTTCCCATGCTGTATCTGAAAAACTGGAGGAAATCCTTGGTCAATCGCAACAGCTTATCCAGCAGATCAAAGCAATCCTTATACTATGGTAACTCTTCAGATAATGCCTTTTTCTTTCGACTTGCTTACGAGGTTTTCATTTTATTACTTTTTTATTCTAACATTTAATCCTAAATAGATAAATAGCTAAAAAGCCAAAACCGGACGCACCCCATAGGTACTAGTCTTATCACTGAAACCCATCGACATGCTGCCATTAGAATTAAAGGCGACAGCGTATGCACTGCCACTCGCATACTCACTAGACGACCAATAAAGATCAGAAGTACCACTTATAATATTACTAAAGAGATCTACGCTATATCCGCTACTACTTAATGTAGATAATCTAGTATTTATTGCTGCGGCACATTGGTACGAATACCCTGCACTGCCATTACTGCCATTATACCACTGTCCAGATCCGGTACCGGTGCTTGAGGGAGTTGTAGACATTCCACCTAAATTCACAAATATATTGTACCATTGACCTATACTCGGCAAGTACCAACCACTCGTTACACTACCTGCTGGTGCGGCATAAGTGGTTGTGCTTGGTATCTGACTCGTACCATAACCTAAGGCATAATAGAATGCCGGATAATTACTTGATAAGGTACTTGAGTATGTTGTCTTTATTGTATTCGTTTTGGTATAACCATTTAGGTCTGCTATCATAGATGCCCAAGCACTATAATCACTGAACTCCGAAGTTGATGTGTTTGTGCTCCACTTAACTCCCGAACTATATGCTGCCGCATTCTTTAATGCCATCACATAACCATGTGTCCAACCTTTAGTTTGATCTGTGCTGCTTGTGGTTGCTGAAAAAACAATTCCAATTACAGTTTTCCCTGAAATAGGAGCAACAGTGCCATCACTCCAATTTCCATCACTATAGTAGTAATCTCCTGCTTTGGGAACCAAATAAGTAACCCTCACATCAGCAGCATCGGCTCCGTCGATATGTATATTATAAGTACAATTGTAATTACGGTATATATTGTAATTGGCATAATCATTCGTCCCTCTACCACCTAAATAAATGCGATAAATCGCATGCCAACAACTATCACGTTGTTGTGCATAAATGAGTAGATATGTAGCATCAGTAGGAGCATTAGATGCACTACGAGAGAAATAGGATGTTGCACCGGATTTTCTACCAACAAGATTCTCATACGTATAGAACGTAGGGCTTATGGTTGTCGTAGAGCTTAAGTTGGACACCGCATCAAAATTGCCATACGTCCCTTTCGCATTAAAGTAAGTACTATCTGTTGCGCTAGTTATGTAACTTGCCATCGGCACGTGGCACAACTGATATCCCGTAATGGTAATGCCCGTTGCAGGCGTTACATTAAATGTCACTTTTGAGCCTAATCGTGTTAAAGTAATACTTGGGGTGTTTGATGCTGCTGTGGCAGAAATGGTCACACCGCTCGTCTGGCCGAACATAACCATATTGCTACCGCTTCCCAATGTGGAAGCAGAAGACATCAAAATAAATTTCTTATTAAAGTCACTGACTGTAGCTACGTTTTTCAAAGAATCGGAAGGCAGGTTTGCTACAGCGTAGATGGTGCAACCGCTAGCCACACGAGTGGGTACAGTCACCGAAAAGGAAGACGTTTGAGATGTGCCGTATGTTTGATAAGTACTTCCGATTAACTTGCTGTTATTGTCAAATATAAGCACATTGATATTGTCCACCTGGCTTTCACTGGTGCCGGTGGACGAGAGGGAGCGTGTCAATGAAGTTTGCTGTTGAAGGTTAAATGTGAGGCGTACCTGTGTGCTGTCGCGGCTCGTGGTGGAGTCGCTCGTCACGGAATCGTCCACACAAGAGGAGAACAGCAGCAAAGGAAGAAGCAATAACCCCATCCATTTCCCTATACTTGCATATCCACGTTTTATATATCTATTTATTATCTTCTTGTTCATAAAAAAAATCTACATTTCTCTTGTTTTATTTTTTGAAAAATCAATTCCCCGCATCACTGCGGAGGATTGACGAACAATTTCTATTGTTAAATACATTTTTACAATAGTTCTATAAGCAATTATAAATATAAATCAAGTTTCTTTCTCTATTATCTATTGAGGAATCCTTACGAATCACTCTTTTTTTGTTACGGGAATTTATCCAACCACCCGGTATATTGTTCTTTGCTGCCATTTTTTCAGCATTCTCTTTATTCATCCTTAATTTATTTTTAGTAATTGTTATTGCCGGTTTCCGCGGGGACTGGCATCCCCACGGGAATCCGACAAATAACAATACAAGAATCAAATGTATGAGATCAACTCTCATTTCTTTCAGTTTCTTTTTTTATATAAATTCATCAATAGATTATAGTGCTTTGTTCATAATCATTCCACGACATCACTTGCAAGGTGAAATCAAGCTTTTGTACATCAATCACAAACGCTTTGTCATCCTCAGCTGCCAAGGTTACTTTATTGCCGTCCGCATCCGTGGAGGTCTGCCACAACAGGGTGCCGTCCTTGTAAATCTGTACCGTCACATATTCATCCGTTTTTGTAGGCAAGGTGTTCACCGCTTCTGTGGTGTAAACATCATTGTCACTGAAAGAGCCGGACGGCGAATAGATCACCGAATCACCGGTAACCACACCTGCAAACGTGATGGCATCACGAAAGCCTTGAAGCACAATATGGTAATTACCCTCACCAAATTGAGCTAGCAAATGCTTGCTCACCACATGCACGCGGGAATGCTGATTGTACATTGGCAACGTAACCGTGGTAGTGGTGGAGCTTTTGTCCACCGAAGTATAATCGAAGCGGCCATAAAACAGATGGGTAGGTGAAACAAAAGAGCCGCTTGTAGCTCGAGTGTTACTGCCCAACAAGCCGATAGATATTTGGCTGATATCCTCACCCGTTTCAGGTGCATGAATGTTGATGCTATCCGGATTCATGTTACCGAATGTCACCAACGTGGCTGGTAAATTGCTATCAAAACTGATCAGATATTTGCTATTTGATTCTGCCGTGACTACGTGATCAAACTTGTTATTTAAAAACAAATAAGCTTTCACTGTACCCACCATCGAATCGGGCAAAACATCCCCACTCTTATTCACCAATTGAGTCACCACGGCATATTGCACGCAATTGCTCATGTCCTCATTGACGCAAGAGTACAATCCCAATGCCGTCAGCATAAAGGGAAATAACAGTGATGTAAACCTACCACGTTTCATTTAAATTCTTTTCAAGCAACTACTAATCAGCCTGTCAACTATTAATTAACTACAGTGGTTTGTCCAAGATCTCCCCAATTCTGAACCGTAAGCGTCAAGTTCACTGACGCCGGATCAATATTGGTTGCCGGAGAAGTCACTCCAATGGAACGAATCACCACTGACATGGCATAGCGCGTGTTCGGAGCAACTTGAGTATCTGCGCCCGGAGTTCCTACAAAGGTTGTACCTGTTTGAGCATGATTGATCAAAATGGGGTAATACATTGGAACATTAACAGCGGCTCCAAAAGTCCAAAGTCCTTTAATTACTATTTTAGTTGCATTCGCTGTGCTAGTTGCACTTGACGATGTGTTTGGAAACACATAGAAATAAGAAGGATTAGCTGTGGTCTTCAGATACGACAATTCGGTAGCTGTTGCCGAAAAAGCTGGAGACAAAGCAGCGGAAGACAATGAAATAGACCCGCTACTTAGATAAGAATAATTGGTAAGACTAGGATTAGTGCCTGTACCATCCGTTGATTCTCCACTCTGGAAAGAGGCGGTTGAAGGCATCGTATTGTCCCAATTATCGGTGGTGTTGCCATTGTATATAAAAATTTCTTTCGGTACAAACGAAGCACCCGCATAAGCACCCGCATTTTCGAAACTGGTGGCAATGCTCGTCATAGATATACGAGAAACCATACGGACTAAATTTGCAGTAACAGCCGTACTTGAATTGGCAGCTAGAGTTCCGGTTCCAATTAGTTGCGCAGTACTCGACATGGGCAAAGCGGTAACTGTTTGACTGTTCACTGTTGCCACTGCATTAGCTGTGTTGCCATCGCTGCTTGTCGTATATCCTAAATCGGTTGCTTTAGTCGTCACGTCCAATAACGTTGTTTTCCCACTAAAATAGTTTGTTGGAGCATTGGCAAATACAG
>Ga0302208_10000009_pt1 | contig 164873 bp, 150 predicted proteins | sample II_Fen_E2_3_FD_194577 | JGI IMG/M metagenome (GOLD analysis project Ga0302208, IMG submission 194577) | Peat permafrost microbial communities from Stordalen Mire near Abisko, Sweden - II_Fen_E2_3 | ecosystem: Environmental > Terrestrial > Soil > Wetlands > Permafrost | place: Sweden: Abisko...
CGTAAATCTACGCCATTCAAACAAACTACATAACGATTGCCTTCATTCAAACTGAACATAACTTTTTTTAGGCAAAGGTCTACCTATTTTATGCTATATGAAATACGGCATATTTGGGATGCTTACTTACTATTAAACAATAGAGGCTATCCGGTTTCCCGAATAGCCTCTGTTGGTATTTAATTATTGGCAAAAGATTACATTGCATCAATTTCTTTCTTAACTGCTTCGAATTCATTATCCATCTTCAAACGATAATATAACGTTTTAAGTGTTTTCTTGTATTCGACTTCTTTTGGATTCAAATCAGCTGCTTTTTTGAAAAACGGTAGAGATTGTTTAAACACATCATCTACTTTACTCATTTCCGAATTATATAGTTTACCATCTTTAATCTTGTTGGCTTCATCCGCCATTTTCACTGCTTTATTGAAATACAAACGTCCTTTACCAGAATAAGCATCGGCCATGGTTGGATCTAATTCAATAGCTTTATCAAATGCAGCAAGCGCACTGTCAAAATTACCTAATGTTTCATCCAGATTGCCCTTTACATAACGATACATAGCTAAAGTAGGCTCCTTTTCAATCGCCTTCTCCAAATACTGCAAAGCATCTTTTGTTTTCTTGGCAAAGATATAATAATTGACAAGATTCTGGAGAAACCATGTTTCTTTAGGAAATACTTCAGCTCCTTCTTTCAGCGTTTTTACGAAGTTTACAGTATCTTTATTGCTAACATATTCTGTGTAAAGCGACTGATAAACAAACTTAGGTTCATATTTTTTATCTTTCAAGCTTTCATAGAGAACGATTGCTTTATCATGCATACCTGCATTAGCAGCAGATGCGGCACAATAGAAAGCTATCATATTATAGGTAGAGTCCATTTTGATCTCGTTTTCCATAATTGACAACTTTGGAATATTCAAATAAGCTTCAAACGTTTTTACAGCACCTGTATAGTTTTTCTTTTCAAATTGATAAGCACCATAAGCAATCAGATTCTGTTGGATTGAATAATAATCTTTCAAAATAGTCTTAATTTCTTTTGTGTACTTTGGTTTAACCTTCCCTTTTTCATTCGGCTGTTGATCTAATTTAATTGCCTTGATTAAATAATTATACGACTCCAGTATAGCTGTACCTTTTGCAATCGTATCAAAGGGTTGCTTCAACAATGCTTTTTGATAAAATGCTACATTTTCTTCACTACCAATCAAACCTGCAACATACCATGTCTCAGTCAGATTTTTTGTTGTTGAATCTTTTAATGCTAATTTAATTGCCTCGCGTGCACCGGCAAAATCAGGAGAATCCTTTAAAGCCTTATTCTTTGCTTTTGATACATTTGCTTTCTGGGCAAAAGAAAGTGTAAAGCTTATCACTAAAAATAGAGATAAAATAATTTTTTTCATGACGTGTTGTATTTTTTATTATTTAGTAATTAAGTAAAAGAACGGGCATCATGGCATCAGTTCTTTTGGTGAAAATTAATCTTCTGTTGTTTCTTCTATTTCTGTAATGGCATCTTCATTTATACCTTCATCCAGGATCTCATCTACGATGTCTTCTGAAATACTTTCCGATTGCACCTTACAAACTGCTGCTATTTCATCATTACGCTTCTCAAGATTGATCATTCTAACGCCCTGAGTTGCACGACCCATTACGCGGAAATCAGCACACTTCAGACGAATAGTAATACCTGATTTATTGATAATCATCAGGTCACTCTCATCCGTAACATTTTTAATGGCAACTAATTTACCTGTTTTCTCTGTGATATTAATGGTCTTAACCCCTTTACCACCTCGATTGGTTACACGATAAACAGCTTCTCCGTTTTCGTCATCCAACAAAGTACGTTTTCCATAACCCTGTTGCGATACAACCATGATGTTTTCATTGTCTTCCTTGTTTACACAGATCATTCCAATGACTTCATCCTGTCCATCATCATCCAATGCCATTCCACGCACTCCTGTAGCCGTACGACCCATCTGACGTACTTTAGACTCAGGGAAACGAATAGCACGACCATTACGGTTAGCCATCAATACTTCAGAGTTACCATCAGTTAAACGAACCTGAATTACCTGATCATCTTCACGAATAGTAATGGCATTCACACCATTTATACGGGGACGTGAATAGGCTTCCAATGATGTCTTTTTAATAATACCGTTTTTGGTACAAAAGATAAGATAATGCGAGTTAATATAGTCTGCATCATTCAGCCCCTTCACACGAATAAAGGCATTCACTTTATCATTGCTATCTATATTCAACATATTTTGAATGGCACGCCCTTTCGAGTTTTTTCCTCCTTCCGGGATGTCATACACTTTCAACCAGTAACATTTTCCCTTTTGCGTAAAGAACAACATAGTGTTGTGCATCGAGGCAGGATAAATGTATTCAATGAAGTCTTCGTCGCGGGAATCACTTCCTTTCGATCCTACTCCTCCACGGTTTTGAGCCCTAAACTCAGTTAATGCCGTGCGTTTAATATATCCAAGATGCGAAATAGTAATAATCATTTCGTCGTCAGCATAGAAATCTTCAGGATTAAACTCTTCTGAAGAATAGACAATCTGAGTACGGCGTACATCACCATATTTTGCTTTTACCTCCAGTAACTCATCCTTAATAATTTGCATTTGCAAATCAATATTTCCCAATATTTCTTTCAAGTGAGCTATCAAGTTCATTACATCCTGATATTCAGCACGCAATTTATCCTGCTCCATACCGGTCAATTGACGTAAGCGCATCTCAACAATAGCACGTGATTGAATCTCCGACAAGCCAAAACGTTCCATCAAATGCAATCGGGCTTCATCCGGTGTCTTGGATTCACGAATAATCCGGATAGCTTCATCCAAATTATCCAGTATAATCATAAAACCTTCCAACAAATGAGCTCGTTTTTCAGCCTCACCCAATTCGAAACGGGTACGACGAACAACTACTTCATGACGGTGTTCTACAAAATAATGAATCAAATCTTTTAGATTCAGCATTCGTGGACGACCGTTAACTAATGCAATATTGTTCACACTGAATGACGATTGCAAAGCTGTCATTTTAAAAAGCTTATTTAATATCACACTTGAATTGGCATCCCGTTTGACATCCACTACGATACGCATTCCTTCACGGTCGGACTCATCGTTAATGTGAGCAATCCCATCAATTCTCTTATCAACTACCAATGCCACGACAGCCTTAATCAGTTCCACTTTATTTACCTGATATGGGATTTCGTTGATAACGATTTTATCGCGTCCCTGGGCGTCTGTTTCTATTTCAACCTTAGAACGAACTACAATACGTCCACGACCTGTTTCAAAAGCTTCCTTTACGCCGGCGTAACCTTGAATGATACCACCGGTTGGAAAATCCGGAGCTTTGATATATTTCAGCAGTTCAGAAATTTCAATATTATTGTCTTCGATATAGGCTATCATACCATCAACGACTTCCGTTAAATTATGTGGAGCCATATTTGTGGCCATACCAACGGCAATACCTGAAGAACCATTAATTAATAAATTAGGAATACGGGTAGGTAATACTGTTGGTTCTTTCAACGTATCATCAAAGTTAAGTTGAAAGTCAATTGTATCTTTATTGATATCCACCAACATATCTTCGGCTAACTTCCGTAAACGGGCTTCGGTATAACGCATAGCAGCCGGGCTATCACCATCAACAGAACCAAAGTTACCCTGACCGTCCACTAGTGGATAACGCAGGGACCAATACTGAGCCATACGAACCAACGTGCCGTAAATGGATGAATCACCATGTGGGTGATACTTACCCATTACTTCTCCAACGATTCTTGCAGATTTTTTATAGGGCTTATCGGAGTTGTTTCCCAATTCGTTCATTCCAAATAACACCCTTCGGTGTACTGGTTTAAAACCATCGCGTACATCGGGCAACGCACGCGAAACTATTACCGACATAGAGTAATCGATGTACGAAGATTTCATTTCTTCGTCTATGTTTACCTTAATAATTCTGTCTTGATCAATCATCTATTTTTAATTTTGTTACTATCTAAAAAATCGCACTAAAGTACTGCTTTTTCTTCGATTAGACAAGGGGAAAAGCAAAAAGATACAAACAATAAGCAAGCTGATTATACAAAAAATGGATAAAATAATATAAAAAATAACACTATTTTATCCAACCTAAAATTATAATTGATTATAAAGTTTATTCCAACAGTCCTCCGGTAACAAAACAATCCTTGAAATCTTTAGATTCTTGCGGTATAAACTCAAAGAGCCCATAAACAGAAGATCCTGAACCCGACATGGATGCGTATAGTGCTCCAATTTTGTACATTGCATTCTTAATCAATTCAATTTCAGGATGGTTGCTAAATACGGATTTTTCAAAATCATTTTTAATGGTATTTTTCCAGTCCTGCAAAGGCTTTTGAATCAACTCAACAAGCGATAAATGAGGCTTTTCAGGAATTACCAGGGAATATGCCTCCGGAGTAGACACATGGATGTCAGGCTTTACAAGTAACAAGAAATATCCTTTAAGCGATAAATCGATAGGCGTAAAAACATTCCCTATTCCAGTTGCAAATACAGGTTTATTCTGAATAAAGACAGGGCAATCGGCACCCAATCTGGCAGCAAGCTTTTCCAGTTTTTTTACCGTAATTTTCAAATCAAATGACTCATTCAAGGCCTTCAACATGAAAGCGGCATCGGATGACCCCCCACCCAGTCCCGCTCCAAAAGGAATTTGTTTCACCAATGATATATCTACTGCCGGAAACTGATATTCCGATCGAAGTAAGCGATAGGCCTTAACGATCAGATTATCTTCCGGATCACCTCCCAATTCAATACCCGAAGCGGAAAAACTGTAATCCGTACAGGTCTCCGAAGGTTCTACGTCCAATACATCGCTCAGTCCAACGGGATAAAAAACAGTTTCGATATTGTGATAACCATCCGGGCGACGCTCTACAACGTTCAGCCCCAGGTTTATTTTTGCATTCGGGAAAACAACCATAATCAGTATTTGCTTTTGTAATTGAATATCAAAAGTAATATTTTTTTCTCAAACCCGAAACTTTGATTTAGTTACTTTGTAATCAAATAAATAAACAAGTTATCAACACCTGACTGTTTATAAATTTAATTTGAGTATCAAAAATTGTTTTGTACTTTTGAAACCATTTACGCAAAATCATGAATTAATTGAGACATGGCTGAAAAACGCAATTATACCAAAAAACCTACCACCCCCACTCCTATTCCGGCCAATGAATTTGGCAAACTTCCACCACAGGCTCCCGAACTCGAAGAAGCAGTGTTAGGTGCTATCATGATTGAAAAGGATGCCTATTCTCTTATTTCTGAGATTATTAAGCCGGAATGCTTTTATAAAGTCGCCCATCAAAAGATTTTTGAAGCTATCATGAATCTTGCTATGCGGCAAGAGCCTGTTGACATGCATACTGTCACCGAACAATTGCGTAAAAGTGGAACAATTGATGATGTTGGTGGCCCTTATTACATTACATTACTGACAGCTAAAGTGTCATCGGCTGCCCATCTGGAATATCATGCCCGGATTATTGTCCAAAAGTTTCTGGCACGCGAGTTAATCCGTATTTCTTCCGAAATTCAAACAAAAGCTTTTGATGACAAGTCGGATGTTGACGATTTAATGCAAGAGGCCGAAGGAATGCTTTTTGAGGTATCCCAACGAAATCTGAAGAAGGATGTTACGCAAATCAATCCGGTTATCGAGGAAGCTATTCATCGTATGCAGGCTGCCGCTGAAAAACAGGGAGCAAGTGGTGTGGCAACGGGATTCCACAGTCTGGATAAAATCACTTCAGGCTGGCAACGTTCCGATTTAATTATCATTGCAGCTCGTCCGGCCATGGGTAAAACGGCTTTTGTACTTTCCATGGCTAAGAATATGGGGGTTGACTACAATCAACCGGTAGCCATATTTTCACTCGAAATGTCCAATGTACAATTGGTCAACCGTCTTATCATGAATGTTTGTGAGCTGGAGGGTGAAAAAATCAAGAACGGTCAGCTGGATAAGGAAGAATGGAATAAACTGGATAAAGATATCAAAGACCTTATTGATGCCCCCATTTATATTGACGACACCCCCAGTTTATCAATTTTTGAATTGCGAAGTAAAGCCCGTCGGTTAGTAAAGGAGCATAAAGTACAATGTCTGATTATTGACTATTTGCAATTGATGAATGCCAGCGGCATGAGCTTTGGTAGCCGCGAGCAGGAAGTAAGTATTATTTCCCGTTCGTTGAAGGGACTGGCTAAGGAATTGGACATACCTATCATTGCCCTTTCGCAGTTAAATCGTGGAGTCGAAGGACGTTCTGGATTAGAAGGCAAGCGTCCGCAGTTATCGGATTTACGTGAATCCGGTGCCATTGAACAAGATGCCGATATGGTGTGTTTTATTCACCGTCCTGAATATTATCATCTCACTGAAGATGCTCAGGGAAATTCATTATTGGGTATTGCTGAGATTATCGTAGCAAAACACCGTAATGGTGCTACAGGTGATGTTCAGTTGAAATTTAAAGCCACCTATGCTAAGTTTATGAATAAAGACGATAAGGACAAAGATGATAATCCTTTCAACACCGGTTATCAGGTTATTCCATCTAAAATGAATGAAGGCGGAAATGATTTTTATACTGAAGGAGCTTTAACGACTCCATCAAATCCTTTTCAGGGAACAGGACGAAATGATGAAGTGCCTTTTTAGCTCATTCGGGTTTCAATGAGCTTTCTTTTCCTGATTTCAGCGGGTCATGTTTATCTTCGAATATAACGGCAAATACAATTGCAACAACTAACGAATAACCGGCAAAAACAAACCATGAAATTGGCCATCCGGCTCTATCTACAATCCACCCGGCTATATAAGATCCGATAAATGCGCCGAAACCGTTTGTCATAATCATGAAAACGCCTTGTGCACTGGAGCGAATAGATGAATCCGTTTCATTTTCCACAAAAAGTGAACCTGAGATATTAAAGAAATCAAAGGCTACACCATATACGATCATGGATAAAATCAACATCCACACTCCACTACCCGGATTTCCGGCTCCCAGCAATCCAAAGCGCAGCACCCAGGCTACCATACTTATCAACATGACCTTCTTGATACCAAATTTCCGGAGGAAATAGGGTATTAAGAGTATACATAACGTTTCAGACACTTGCGAAAGTGAAATTAAGATATTTGCATGCTCTACTCCAAAAGTTCCCTTATAGGCAATATTCTTACCGAAAAAGTTTGTCAGATAATCATTCCCAAAAGCATTTGTAATTTGAAGTGACATTCCTAACATCATGGAGAAAAGAAAGAAAATAGCCATTTTCTTTTTCTTGAAAAGGGTAAATGCCCGTAAACCCATATAATCGACCCAGGATCTTTTCTCAACATGAGCATTGATAGTACAATTTGGCAGGGTAAATGAATAAATACTTAATACAAATCCCAATCCTGCCGACAGGTATAACTGATAAGCCGTATGAGCATAGCCCAACAAATCAACCAATATCATGGAGAAAATAAATCCGACAGTTCCCCATACCCGAATACGGGGAAAGGTTTTTACAACAGGAAGGTTCTTCTTTATTAAAGCATTATAAGCAACTGAATTCGACAAGGCTATCGTTGGCATATAAAACATGACACTGCATAAAATTAAAGAATAAAGTGTCTTATAATCCGTTTGTGGTGCCGCAAATACAAGGAATATAGCCGCTAAGAAATGACAGATACCTAATAACTTTTGAGCCGGAATCCAGCGATCGGCTATAATCCCCATAATCCCCGGCATAAATAAAGAGGCAATCCCCATGGTGGCAAAAAAACTACCAATTTGAAATCCTTCAAATTTCAAACTTCCGCCAAGATATGCTCCAAGCGATATAAGCCAGGCACCCCAAATGGCATATTGAAGGAAATTCATAATTATAAGCCGAATCTTTAACTCCATATCAGTCATTTAATTATTACGTGATTTCTTGAACTATCGTTGATTATTTTGTCTTGGTTTTCCGTTTAATAGCATCCCTGAGCGTTACTGCCAATTCGTATTTCTCACTACTCAGGGCAAGGTCAAGCATTTCTTTCAATGTATCTTTCGAAAGCAAATCCAGATCATCATCCGATAAATCTTCCTCAATATCCGGTACACTCTCTTTTGTCTCCTCCGTCTCTATCGGTTCCACTTCCGTACCTACAATATCAAGAATCTCCGACTTGATAAATATCGGACTATTCGACCGTACGGCTAAAGCTACCGCATCCGAAGTACGTGCATCAACAATAAAAGAGGTATCATCTTTTAAAATATGTAACTCCGAATAAAATACGTCATTTATCATGTCATAAATCACGACCTTTTGTAAAATGGCACCGAACGAGCTCAAAATGCTGTTAATCAAATCGTGTGTTAAAGGTCTTGGAGATTTCTTATTATTCATTTTCAACGCAATAGATTGAGCTTCCGGCTCTCCAATCATAACTGAAAACCGGCGATTTCCAGTTTCTTCACTCAACACCAACCCATAGGTTCCTACAACAGTTTGATTATAAACCAACCCCGTAATCGTTAATTTTATTTCTGAATCCATTTTCTTATTTGTATAAAACAGGTCCTTAAACGTAATCTTTTTTCATTAAGAACACTTGGTTGAAACCAATATTTTTATAATGACAGCAAATATACGGCATATTTTCAAAAGTAAAAATCATAAGTAAAAGAAAACAAATAAATAATGTCATCTGTTTTTAGTAAATACAGTCGTTTTACTGTGCTACGCCATTCTTTCTAAATTCTTTGTGAGTTTCCTTTTCTTTTCACAGCATGTTTCTCCCTGCGTTAGATTGACTTTCCATTGATTACTATCAGCAATTTAAGAAAAAGACAGTTATAAGCTTTTTCATTCACAAAAGCTGTTATTTGAAATAGTTATTTTATCTTTGTACACAGATACTAAATTTTAGAATTTATCTTTATTTTGCGGAGCTCTCCTATCAATTAAGCGCTATAATTCCAGACATTATTGACCAAACATGAGACTTTTTACTGGCATTTCTATTGTTTTTGTATTCCTTACCGGCTCATTGGTTGCACAGGTCAAGAAGAGTGTTGAAGCAATACACATTTCAACCCCTCTCACCATCGATGGAGTTCTCGATGAAGAAGTATACAAACATACTCTACCGGCAAAAGATTTTGTCCAGATACAGCCTTATAATGGTAAACCTTCTACTCAACCTACCGAAGTTTATTTCTTCTACGACGAATCGGCAATTTATGTAGGAGCTATGCTCTACGACAAACCCGACAGTATCTTCAATTTACTGACCGCTCGTGATAATACCGGTATGTCCGATTATTTTGGCGTTTACATCGATCCCTACAACCAGGGACAACTGGCTTATGGTTTCTTTATTACCCCCGCCGGAGTACAATTGGACCTGAAGGCAATCAAAAGCGATGACGATAATGAAGATGCTAACTGGAATGCCGTCTGGGAAAGTAAAACCAGGATTACCGATAAAGGCTGGTCTGTGGAAATGCGTATTCCTTTTTCCGAACTCAGGTTCTCTGAAAAAGCCGGAAATACATGGGGTGTCAACATGTTCCGGAATATCAGAAGGTACAATTCCAATAATTCATGGAATTTTATCGACCGTAATGTTTCCGGTTTTATTCATCAGGAAGGCCAGTTAACCGGAATAAAAAACATTAAACCACCGCTAAGGCTGTCGTTAACTCCTTATCTGGCTACTTATTTCCAACCGAAAAGCAACACGTCTTCCTCCAGTTTTTTATACAAAGGAGGACTGGATCTGAAATATGGAATTAACGATGCTTTTACTCTCGACATGATGCTTGTTCCCGATTTTGGTCAGATACAGTCGGATGATAAAAAGCTTAATCTTTCTCCCTACGAACTATACTACAGTGAAAAAAGGCAGTTCTTTAATGAAGGTACCGAGCTTTTCCAACGGGCTAATATCTTTTATTCGCGACGTATCGGTGCTTCTCCGGTATTTAGTGCCGACAACTCCCTTCAAACAAATGAAGTTCTCAACTATAATCCCAGTGAAACACAGTTAGTGAATGCTACCAAGATCTCAGGACGTACGAATAATGGTTGGGGAATCGGCGTCTTGAATGCTGTCTCATTACCCTCATATGCCTGCCTGAAAGATACAATCACTGGCGCTACCCGTAACGTCCGAACTCAACCGCTTACAAACTATAATGTAATAGCAGTTGATAAAACGCTGAAGAACAATTCGTATATTAGCCTTATCAATACGAATGTTTATATGTTTGATAATCCTTTCAGAGCCAATGTCACGGCAACTGAATTTCAGTTCAGGGATAATACAAAAACGTATGCTTTGAAAGGCAAAGGAGCAATCAGTATGAGAGGTGATTCTGTTCTCGATAAAGGTTATTACGGATTCCTGCAATTGTTGAAGAATAAAGGAAAGTTACAGTATGGGATTTCCCAAAATATCTATACGGACAAGTACAATCCGAATGACCTTGGTTACCTCCAACGTAACAACCAGCTTACAACAGAAACCTATATTTATTATCAAAAGGTTGAGCCTTTTTGGGCCTTTAGAGAATGGAACGGGTATATTTGGTGGGATTATATTCGCATGTACAACCCGAACAGACTATACGGAAATCAGACAGGCTATAATGCCAATGCAGTATTTAAAAACAATTACAATATAAACATTAACGGACTATATTCAACCGACCTAAACGACTTTTACGAACCGAGGGCAACAGGACGTTATTATGTTAACCCAAAATTCGTCCAATATAATTTCAATCTAAATACCGATAACCGGAAGCCACTTAGCTTCTATTTTCATTACGGGCATTCCAAACAACTGACCACAGATCAGTTTGCTGATTTTGGCGATTTCCAGTCTGCACTTCGCGTCGGGCAACGATTCGAGGTCGATTATTCATTAAGTTTCAATAATACGACAAATGGAGTGGGTTTTGTGGATAAAAACAGCTCGAATGATTCGATTATTTTTGCCAAGCGGAATGTTCATTCTCTGGAAAACATTGTTACGACGTCCTATATACTAAGCAATAAAGCCAGCTTAAGTCTACGCGTCCGACATTATTGGTCGGGAGCCCTGAATAAAAAGTTCTACTTACTGCAGGAAAACGGTTCATTGGTAAGCAATCCGGATTATGCACAAAACATGAATCAGAATTACAATGACTTCACGCTTGATATGATTTTCACCTGGAACTTTGCTCCCGGTTCCGAACTCGACTGCGCATGGAAAAATGTGGCCTTAACCGATCAAAGTGCATACGTCTATAATTACTGGAATAACCTGCATAATTCCCTGCGAAACCAAACGAACAGCCTATCGGTAAAAGTTCTTTACTATATCGATTACAACAAGTTGAAAAAGAAACAAATAAACTAACCAACGGCTTGAGTTATTCCTTATATCTGCTTTTTAAATCAGTCAACAGTTTATCGTAATGCTCAAGAAAACGTTGATTAAAAATCTTTTCTTCGATTTCTTGAAACTTACCAGTTATCTCACTCTGTTTTTCAGCACTGAGTATCTTATCTGCGATCGGAAAAACAGTTTCTTCCTCCCGTTGAATATGATTTTTAAATACAGTTACATAATTGGTTAAGCTCTCGGCTAACAGTTCACATGAAAAATTGTTTCCTATCTTACAATTCTCGACGCAGCTGCTAATTTCATTCAAATACCGCATAGCTTGCGTGTGTTCATATTCGACTAGACTTAAAGGTGCTGTTGTTTTGGAGATTCCCGTTAATATAAGTTCCGGATATAAAATTCCATCTTCTTTACTTTGATGACTCTTATCAACTATAATCTTCAGATAATCTACAATTTCTTCAACATCGGTGGGGTAAAAAACATCTCTTGACCTGATTTTGGCTGCTATTTTAGTCATAATATCGAGCAACTCATTAATATCGTTGTGTTCCTTTACTAAATTTTCAGTTGGACTCATGGCTCTATTGGTTTAAATTACTTACTATTATCGTTATCCGGAGATACGACTTTCCACATTATATAAAGTCTGCTGAAAAAATCATTAATAACTGAATTATCAAAAGTGATTTTTAGAGCAGACTTATACTCAAAGACAATAAAAGCTTGTTTTTGACTTATGTGTTGTGATTTGAATTGTAGAATACCGGTAAATTGATTTAACAACCTATTTCTTCTTACAATTCCGGTAATTAAATACTTTCGGCTGTTTCTACATCTTCTTTTGCCTTATCACAACTACAAGTCATGTCATCTACAAATTTGCTGAATTTCTCTTTTAAAACATCAGCTTCCTTTACACCAATTCTATGAATTTTTCTGCGAAGAGCAGCTCCTTTTGCCGGTGCAAATAAAATACCGAGTACTGCACCTGTGGCTGCTGCAGCCACTAAACCTAATGCTAGTTTTCCTGAGTTCATACTGTAATTATTTAAAAATTAATTTATAAATAAACTGTAGAATTGATTTGGAAGAATCCCGAATCAATTATAATTGGGGATTTAGGATAAAACCATATCCCGGTTTACCTTACTTCTTTCCTTGTATTTTGATAACTTTTCAGCCCGTTTCTCTTTCATATTTTTAAGAGGAACTTTTTTGACTTTTTTCTCTTTTAATACTTTTTCCTTTGACATAACCGTTTAGTTTTAATTATGATAATCTGCACCTAAGTCCTTTTTATCAGTATTTAAAAGTCCCGGGTGTTACGATCTGTTTCCAGAGACATAATTCGGTAAAGAAAAATTTATAACTGAACCTGAATTTAAAAGAATAACATTTTAAAGGTCGAATTGTTCTGTTTTTCTGAATTATTCATTTTGTTTTTTTTGTTAAATTATCAAACAACAGATAAACAGCCATAACCGATTGCTATTATTTGTTCAAATAACTCATCCGGGCTCCTATCCTATCCGACGCTGAGAGGCTCTTTTTTTCCTCGCCATTCGTCCATACTTCAGAGGGGGTTCAGAGGGGGTTCAGAGAGGGTTCGGATAGGTGTAGCTCTCTAAACCCTCTGCCAAGTCTCTCTGGAGTCTCTCCAATTACGCTTTATACATTAATCCTGAAAAGCCGGAACAATAAGACACAGCGGGTTATGAAACATATCATTCTACCGCCCGTAATCATTCAGACAGGAATTATACACCTGTTCCGCAGGAGAAACGCGGCATTATCCATTAGCGCGGAATAGAACAAACGAATCTTATCAAACAATCAGGTGTAATATATAAATATTATTCAACTTCATATAAATATTATTCAATATTATTTACACAATAAGGAAATACTTATTACTTTTGCAACATAAAATATCAATATTATGTTACCTACCTATTGTCCAAGTTGCCATGCGCAACTTAAAGTAAAATGTCTTCAATGTGAGAACTGCCTGACGGAAGTAAGCGGTTCGTACGATTTGCCTGTGCTGGCCCTGCTGTCAGCCGAAGACCAGCAATTTATCCTGCGTTTTGTTATCAACAGCGGTAGCCTGAAAGAGATGGCTTCTGAGTTGAAACTAAGTTACCCCACGGTCAGAAATATGCTTAATGAAATAATCAATAAAATAAAAACGTATGAAAAGTAAGGACTTTTACAGATTAATGATAAATCCCTTTACCCGTATTGCAGGATGGCAGGCATTCGGAGTCGGCTTGGTGTTTGTAATTCTTATGGGAGTTATCGGAACTTACAGCAAAGTAAGTTTTAATGGAGTGATCGACGCTCATTTTGTGCCGACAATGACATTTGCACATTCATTCTCATTGCTGGCCATTGATTTAAGTTGCCTGGTAGTGGTTATGTGGATCGCCGGATTGATTATATCAAAAGGCTTTCGGTTCGTGGATATACTGGGTACCATGACGCTGGCAAAGTCACCCTTAATCGTGTTTGCCATTGCCGGATATTTCAACAAAGCAACGGATCTGGCCAGCGCACCTGCAAATCCATTGGCAATATTTCACTCGGTTTCATTTATTGTTTTGCTGATCCTGTCGCTTTTTACGATTATCTGGAATATCACGCTGATGTATAACGCATTTAAAGTATCGTGCGGCGTGAAAGGCAGCAAATTGGTGATTGCATTTATTATTGCGTTGGTTGTTTCCGAAATAATTTCACAACTGGTGATCTATCAAATCGCCTGACTTTAGAGAACTATTCATTCTTACCAATACGAAATACTCTACTCCTAATTTAAATAATATGGCATCAAAAAAATTCACTCAATTCGGAACTTTTACAGTGATACTCTTATCATTATTTTTTGTTTTTTCTATTATCATAGGGCTGACAACCGGATCAACAAACAATTTTTTCGGCTTAATGTATGGCATTCTGGCACTCCTATTATTCATTATATTACTTCTCTTCTACCAAATAGTTATTGAAATTGACGACGCTCACCTGTCCTTTAAACTGGGAATCGGAATCATCAGAAGGTCGTACAACCTATCGGAAATCGAATCGTGCAAACCGGTGAAAGATTCATTTCTGAACGGCTGGGGGATTCATAAGATCCGAAACGGATGGTATTATAATGTTTCAGGCTTTAAAGCCATTGAACTGACGTTTAAAAATACGGATAAAGTGGTAAGAATTGGCACCAACAAGCCGGAGGAAATAGCCGGACATGTTACCGGTTTGCTGAATACAACCCGGGACGTGGATTCGGAATATACATCCCGGAAAAATTCGAAACCGAAGAATACGTATATAGCCGTAGGGCTCATACTTCTTATTATTGCGCTCTTTAGTCTTTATCAATATCAGCCGACAAAGATAGACCTGCAAGAGAATCAGTTCAAAATAGTCGGCGCATACGGATTCACCGCGAATTATCGCGATATTGTCGCTATCGACACGCTGGGTCAAATGCCCGGTATCGAGATGAAAACAAATGGGTTTGCTTTTGGTAAAGTTTGTAAGGGATACTTCCGATTGACGAATATCGGAAGCGCCATACTATTTATAAATTTCAACGTGTCGCCTTTTGTTCAGGTAGTTCTAAAGAACAAGTCCGTGGTATATTTCAATTTAAAAGACCGTCCATCAACCATTGAAGCATTCGACAGGATGAAATCAAAATCAACATTAAACGCAGTCAAACAAATAAAGTCATTATGATAAAAAGAAATGTTTTAATCAGTTTATTCCTGATTTCAGCCATGCTGGTTTTTGGTCAGGACATTATTCCGGGAGAATGGGATGGCGTACTCAACGTCCAGGGAATACAATTGCATGTGGTTTTTCACATTACCAAAACCGATACCGGATATTCGGCGACGATGGATAGTCCCGATCAGGGAGCAAAAGACATCCCAATGAGTAAAGCTACCTTTGAAAATCAGGTATTGTCACTGGATATGGCAGCAGCCCAAATTAACTACACCGGTAAACCGGACAAGGCAGGAATCATGGTTGGGACGTTTCACCAGGGAGGACAATCATTCCCGTTGAATTTAACGCGTAAAGCAGCAGAAGTAGCCGTATTAAAGCCGCAGCAAGTCCCTGCAAACCCCGATGGACATAATAGCATTACGGGAGAATGGAATGGCGTGCTGAAAGTACAGGGGATACAATTGCGTTTGGTTTTCCATATTACAAAAAACGACACCGGGTATTCGGCGACGATGGACAGCCCCGACCAGGGAGCAAAGGATATTCCAATGAGCAAAGTGACCTATGAAAATCAGGTTTTGACAATAGACATGGCAGCAGCTCAGATTGAATACACTGGAAAACCGGATAGTGCAGGCGTAGTGGTCGGAACGTTTACGCAGGCAGGGCAATCACTCCCGTTGAATTTAACCCATAAGGCGGTAAAGACAGCGGAATTAAAGCGTCCGCAGGATCCGGTTAAACCGTATCCGTATTATCAGGAGGAAGTCAGTATTGAGAATGCGAAAGACAACCTTACCCTGGCCGGCACATTGACTTTGCCACAACGGGAAGGTAAGTTTCCGGCAGTCATTCTGATCACCGGTAGTGGTCCGCAAAACCGTGACGAAGAACTGATGGGTCACCGGCCGTTTCTGGTCTTATCGGATTATCTGACGCGTAACGGCATAGTGGTACTGCGGTGTGACGACCGGGGAACCTTCGGCTCGAAGGGTGATTTTGCAAAATCAACAACATTTGACTTTGCTACGGACGTCGAAGCCGAAATTCGTTATTTAATGACCCGCAAAGAAATCGATCATGAGCGCATCGGTCTAATCGGTCACAGCGAAGGCGGAATCATAGCACCCCTGGTAGCATTAAGTAATAAAAACGTTCGTTTCATAGTATTAATGGCAGGGACGGGTATTTCAGGAGATAAATTATTACTTTTGCAACAGGAATTAATCGGACGCGCTTCCGGTATCAAAGAAGATGACCTGAAAGAAACAGCCGACATAAATCGGGGATTATACGATCTGATTATTCAATCGAATCGGCCCGATTCACTCAACAAACAGCTCACCGATTATATAAAGTTCAGGATTAGAAACGCCAAAAATAAGGACATGCCCAAGGGTATGACCGAAGATGATATCGTAAAACAAGAACTTGCTCAACTGTCTACGCCGTGGATACAATGTTTCATTCGTTATAATCCGTTGATCACACTTGAAAGAGTGAAATGTCCGGTGTTAGCAATCAATGGCAGCAAAGATCTGCAGGTTCCTTCGAAAGTTAACTTACCCGCGATTGAAAAAGCATTGGAAAAAGGTGGAAATAAAAGAGTAACCATTAAAGAATTGCCGGGATTAAATCATTTATTTCAGGAATGCACCACCGGATTACCCAAAGAATACAGCGAAATAGAGCAAACCATTTCACCGGTAGCATTGGAAACCATTACAAGCTGGATAAAACAGACGATTAAATAACTATATACTTAGATTTATTATCTCAAATAAAAAAATGAAAAAAATAGTTTTCTCACTTATCCTTCTTTTCAGTGTAAGTTTGGCAACTTCTGCTCAAACGTTTTACAATGCTTCCGATTCATTGTTTTTGTACATGGGCCGGGGCGATTTCAGCAATGCGACACACCCGAAGTTTTGGGCACCGGGTGTCCAGATTATTTTTTCATTCAAAGGAGATGTTTGTACCATTGATTTGACCGACGAATATCTCTATGGTAAGAATTTAAACTACATCCAGTTGATTGTCGATGGAAAGTATTCACGTTTTAAGCTGTCAAAAAAAGACAGCAAAATATCCCTGACGAAACTTTCGAACGGTAAGCATACGGTCGTGCTATGTAAAACGACGGAATCGAATATCGGTTATCTGCAATTCAACGGCGTGACTTGTAAGAAACTATTGCGTTCCCACAAACTGCCTACACGCAAAATAGAATGTTTCGGGAATTCCATTACTTGCGGAACGGGGAGTGATTTGGCCGAAATACCTTGCGGGAAAGGCGTATGGCAGGATCAGCACAATGCTTACTTAAGCTACGGGGCACAAACGGCACGGGCGCTGAAAGCACAGTATCACCTGACCTCTTATTCCGGAATCGGACTTATGCACAGCTGCTGTGACCTGAAAATCACCATGCCTCAGATCTACGACAAAGTGAACATGCGCGACAATGAAATTAAATGGGATTTCTCAAAATACCAACCCGACATCGTCACCATTTGCCTGGGTCAGAACGACGGAATACAAGATAAAAGAACATTTTGCAATAACTACGTGCAGTTTGTACAATCATTGCGAAAAGTATATCCTGATGCCAGAATTATTTTGCTCACCAGCCCAATGGCCGACGATAAACTGTCAGACGTTTTAAGATTATATTTAACTAACATAGAAACGGAACTGAACGACAAGGGAGATAACAAAGTGAGCACCTTCTTCTTTAGTCGCAGTTACAACAGCGGTTGCGATTCGCACCCATCACTGGCCGAACATAAACTCATAGCCGCCGAACTGACGAATTATCTCAAGAAATTAATGAATTGGTAACCCGTTTAGAATATCACTTTCAATAGTTATAAAAACTCCATATGCCAACCGACAAACATGAAGAAGATCTGAAACAACATATCAAAAATCAGATTGCCTTCAATAAGGGTAAAAACATAATTACCAATACGGGACCCAACGGTTTGCAGTTTATCGAAGGAACAGAAACTCTGGTTGAGAAAATACGAAACCTGGATATAAAATCTGAACAGTTGCTGATAGACTATCTGACGGACGAATCATTGCAGGAATTTTGCCGGGTAAACCAGTTCTTTTCATTCAATGCAGCTTCGGTAATCGGATTAAAAGCAATCTATGCCGAACTGAATCATAAAATCAGGATACTCGACAACAATGCAGGGCGTGCCGAACTGGATGCTATCAGCCAGGAGCATTACCGGAATCTGTGTGACTGGCTGGTACGGACCAACCGGTTTGCAGAGACCATGTATTCGAATGAGAGGGAGTATGTTCAACCGGTGGCTTGCTCCGAATACACGCCGGACTTACAATTAAAGCTTCTTCATATCCAGTTGGAACAACTGCACGAGCCAGTTCTGGACGTGGGTTGTGGTCGCGAAATGAATTTGGTGAATTACCTGCGCGATAATAGTATCGAAGCTTACGGAATTGACCGTTTCGATAATGAGAATCCCTGCTATTACAAGACAGACTGGCTGGAATATGATTTTGAACCCGGCAAATGGGGAAGTATTATCAGCAACCTTGGCTTTTCGAACCATTTTATCCACCATAATCTGCGAACCGACGGCAATTACATGGAATATGCCCAAAAGTATATGCAGATACTCCATTCGCTTCAGCCCGGAGGTACATTCTTTTATGCCCCCGACCTTCCCTTTATTGAAAAACATTTAGACCGGACGACATTTCAGTGTGCAGGCGATACGATTGAAGGTTATCTGTTTAGATCCAGCAGGATTATAAGAATTTCTCAGTAATTGGAGCGTGACTTTAAGTTGCACTCCAACTTATACGAAAAAATTTGCTGAAAAATGATTATCTTTGCATTCCGAAAACAAATTATAATAGTGATGACTTCCCCGAAATGAAGCCATCTCTAAAACAAAAGATATTATGGCAAAAGAATTGACTTCACGTAGCGAAAACTACTCACAGTGGTATAACGATTTGGTAATAAAAGCCGACCTGGCCGAGAGTTCGGCCGTGCGGGGCTGCATGGTGATTAAACCTTATGGATACGCCATTTGGGAAAAGATACAAGCAGAGCTGGATCGCATGTTCAAGGAAACAGGTCATGTGAATGCTTATTTCCCATTGTTTATTCCAAAATCATTTCTGAGCAAAGAAGCCGAACATGTTGAAGGATTCGCCAAAGAATGTGCCGTAGTTACCCATCATCGCCTGATGGCCGATCCGAATGGAAAAGGATTGGTCGTTGATCCCGAGGCCAAACTCGAGGAAGAGCTAATCGTCCGCCCTACTTCCGAAACCATTATCTGGAGCACCTATAAAAACTGGATTCAATCCTATCGCGACCTTCCGTTATTGATAAATCAATGGGCAAACGTGGTCCGTTGGGAGATGCGTACCCGCTTATTCCTGCGTACTGCCGAATTCCTTTGGCAAGAGGGCCACACGGCTCATGCCACCGAAGCCGAAGCAGTGGCTGAAGCCCAAAAAATGCTGGAAGTATATGCCGACTTTGCCGAACGCTTCATGGCAGTTCCGGTATTGAAAGGTGTAAAATCGCCTAACGAGCGCTTTGCCGGAGCGCTGGATACCTATTGTATTGAAGCCCTAATGCAGGATGGGAAGGCATTACAGGCCGGGACTTCACACTTTCTCGGACAAAATTTTGCAAAAGCTTTTGACGTTACCTTCGTCGACAAAAATAATAAGATCGACTATGTTTGGGCTACTTCATGGGGCGTATCGACGCGACTGATGGGAGCTCTGATTATGACTCACTCCGATGATAACGGGCTGGTTCTTCCTCCGAACCTCGCCCCTTTCCAGGTGGTGATCGTTCCTATTTACAAGAACGACGAACAACTGGCAGCCATCTCCGAAAAAGTAGCCGAAATCACCTCGAAACTGAAAACATTGGGTATTTCGTTTAAATATGATAACAACGACAACAAAAAGCCGGGGTGGAAATTTGCCGAATATGAACTGAAAGGAGTTCCCGTACGATTGGCTATGGGCGCACGCGATCTGGAACACGGAACCGTAGAAGTGGCACGCCGGGATACATTGACCAAGGAAACTGTTTCATTCGACGATATTGAAAACTATATTGCTCAGCTGTTGAAAGATATTCAGGCCAACATTTACCAGAAAGCATTCGATTATCGCGTTTCCGTCACCCGCGAAGTAAACTCCTACGAAGAGTTCAAGGTGGAAATCGAAAAAGGAGGATTCCTAATGTGCCACTGGGACGGTACGCCCGAAACCGAAGAACTGATCAAGGAAGAAACGAAGGCCACGATCCGCTGTATTCCCTTAAACGGCGATACAACTCCGGGATTTTGCATGGTAACCGGCAAACCTTCCGCGCAACGGGTAGCATTTGCCCGCGCATATTAACCGGATTCCGGTAAATTCATTGAAAAAGACAGGTCGGATCGGCCTGTCTTTTTTTTTCAGCCTATCTCCTGCCCCATCATCGTCAAAGTCCCGCCAACACGCTATTTTGCATATCTGATTAAAATATTTTGAAAATAATTGGTCTATATATATAATTATTCAAAGATAAATATTTATATTTGACGCTTTAATTTAGTCATTTACCTCAAAAAAACGCGTTTTTTGGCAATCCGAAATAGAAACAGGAAATAACGCATACGTTATGTGGTGTTTGGAAATAAAAACAAGGAAAAACGTACGCGTTATTTGCTGTTCTGAATCCGAAACAAGGAAAAACGTACGCGTTTTATGGTGTTTGGAAACTGAAACAACAAAAAACGCACGCGCTTTCGGTCGTTCGGAAAACGGAACATATAAAAACGCACATTTTGCAGAATAAAAATGATATAGATCATTGAAAATCGTTATCTGTAACCTAAGATCGACTTAAGATAAACTTCATCTATAACCGGATGAATTGAACTAAAATAAAGTCATATTTTAATCTTACAAATTATGAAACAAATTAGCACGATTTTTTTTCGATCACTTCCCAATGATGAACATCTACAGTTTCAAACGGATGTCAAAGCACTTATCGACGCAAATAAGCCTTCCGCTTTGCGTATTACGAATCTTTATGTGGTCTACGATCAGGCGTATACTACAGAAAAAGTTACGATTGAAACAGTGCTTGCCAATCCATTGACTAAAGTCATCAAAGAGGCCGATACCTTCCGGGATATGCTCGAACATGGATTTTACCTGTTTGTCGAATCGGAGACCATGCATTTCAACCCTTCTCATCGGGAAGCAGCCGGGAAGATCATCCACCTTCTCGATCAGTATGGCGATTTGCGGGATCTGAACTACAGCAAAAAGAGCAGCAATATCCTCACCCGGAACGATGAGCTGCGCAATACCTGTATGGGGGATATAGAAACGATCGGCGGGACTGAATGGCTAAACGCTATTGAAGCTGCAGCCATTGATTTTAATACCAAATACAACACGCGATCCATGCATGAAGCCGGCAAATCGAATCACAACGTAGGCGCAGCCCGTATTCAGATAGATTCGGCCCTCGATGCTATCGTAAAGCAGATTAACGCTGTAAACTGGGTGAACGGAGTGGGCGAATATGATGAATTTATCGACCAAATGAATCACATCATCAAGCATTACAAAGGGCTGATAGTCGCCCGCAAAGGACGCAAAAAAGCGGAGGATACACCGACAACACCGGAAAAATAAATTTAGAAAAGATGTCCTCACAACAAATTGAGAAAGGAGCTTTCACTTCGGGTGAAAGCTCCTTTTATAGATAACGGAATAACGATTGGATTCCGGGCTGAGGATTCAAAGGATTATTTAATACATTAAATTGATTCGTTTACTCCTGATTTCAAACTGAAGGTTGTATATTTGCATTGCATTATGAATTTTATAAAACAAAAGAAAATCACGAAATGTTATCAATCCCGAAATACCGGCGGGAAGAGAATCAAAGAAAATAATAAATCACGCCCTATCAAATACACAAACAGTTCACGTCAAATCGTATCACATTAGCCGGACATAACAATTCCGGCTATTTTTAGTCATACAATTGATGATTCAACATCCCTGAATTAATAAAGCGACACGGGAAACGCAGAAAGACAATGAAAAGATTTTTAATTTTAATATCGGTGATTGGATGCTGGAGCTCTGCTATTTTCGGGCTGTCGCCAGTAGATGTGGCCGAAAACACCCTGAAAGTAAACGGAAACAGCGAAGAAGTATTTTATTACGGGTTTGCAGCAGGCGATCAGCTTGTCTTTTCGTTTAAAGAAGTACACAACTGGGCATTGGAAGAGTTGGAAATTAGCGAACTTCCTTCGTCGGCGAAGTTTATGGATTACAAAGTACGGAAAATTGAGAATAAGACATTGCATGTTTTGCGGACGGGGATTTATAAATTCCGCCTTGTGAATCCGGCCAACTCGGCCAGGATATGCCGTATAAAGATTCAGCGGATTCCGGCAGGTATCAATACGCAGGATTTCAATTCGTCGGTTTACTGGCACACGGTACAGGATACCACATATGTCCCGACGCAGAATAATTACGTTATGAAGCGCGACACGGCAGCTCAGACGTTGGTGGAACGGATTACCAAAATTGCTTCGTCGAATATTATAAACGGCAATTCAAACAAAGATCTTATCGATTTTACGCTGCCCCGGGGAACGGTATCATGGAGTTATTATATCGGCGTGGGTACGGAAGGACAGAAAGCATTTACAAAAGCAAAAACGGGGTTCCTGAATTCGGCGGCTTCGTTATCTTCGCATATTCCGGGCTACGGGAGTATGGCTGCATTAGCATTGTATGGATTTAACGCGTTTAGTATGATTCAGGGAGAGGATAATGTGAAGTTTTGGTTTATCGGAGATGAAACCAATGCATCTTTGTTCCGCTTTGGGAAGAAATTCAGGAGTTTCAGGCAAGGAGATGTATTAAATGACGCCGCCCAGATAAAGAAACCGTTGTCCGGGAAGATATTTTTGGGTCTCCTGAACGATAACCTGATTGAACCTATAAACGTGACGGTATCGGTAACAGCAATCGTGGTAACCGAGCAAAATTCAATCCGAAATAATAAACTGATGAAGATAACTAATCGCGAGGAAGCGTATTTGAAAAACTAAAGCCTGCGCTGAATAAAATTAAGGATGTTTCCCTCCCCGAAGGCTCTGAGGAGAGCCTTGCCAGGAACACCCAAGACAATAAAGCAACGTTAAGTCAAATCCATCCAGTGAATCACCCGGATGAACAGGAATAATTTCCAATTGTTTGCTTACAGTTACCACCACTGCCTCATTCAGCTCGTTTTTTACAACAAACCGATGAATTCCACACTGAGGGCATTGAAGATTCCTCATTCCGTTACGTTTTAGGTGTTAGTAAATTGGGTTGGGTCGTGTTTGGATCAATCTTCGTTCTCAATTTCATCAATAGGCTCTGCCGGATCTTCGGTTTCAGCAATAATTTCCGCTGTTTCGGTAAGAGCATCATTGTTCTCAACAAATTTTCTGTCAGTGTAATTATCGCCGGTCACTTCAAAAAGATTTTCATCTTCACAGCGAAAGACCCGTCCGGGGAATCTGCCCAGCCAGTTCATATTGTGAGTCGCCATAATAACTGTAGTGCCAGACTGACGGATATTATAAAGCAGTTCGATAAGCTCGTTGCCTGTTTCGGGATCGAGGTTTCCGGTTGGTTCATCTGCCAGAATCATTTCGGGAGAATTAAGCAGAGCCCGCGCTATAACAATGCGTTGTTGCTCTCCGCCCGAAAGTTGATGAGGCATCTTATTTCCCACCGAACTCATTCCAACCTGAGTCAGAACCTTGTCGATTTGTTCATTTATCACCTGTTGATCTTTCCATTCGGTTGCACGCAACACAAAATCGAGGTTCTGGTAAACAGTCCGGTCTGTCAACAATTGGAAATCCTGAAACACAATACCAATTTTACGTCGCAGAAAAGGAATTTCTTTGGTCTTCAAAGCTTTTAAATCATATCCCAGCGCACTGGCTTCTCCAAATAAGACAGGTATCTCGTGATAAATAGATTTTAGTAACGTACTTTTGCCACTTCCTACTTTTCCCAGCAAATAGATAAATTCGCCCGAATGTATTTCGAGTTGAACATCTTTTAGTACCAACAATTCTTGTTGATAAAGATCGACATCAACATATTTTATCAATAGTTCGTTTTCCATAAAATTTTCAGTTATCAGAACTGTTCCCTGTAAATTATTTATGTCTTTTCTTTAATTCGCGGGCCAAATCATCGAGGGAATATCCCTTTGATGTCAGCAAAACAATAAGATGATACATTAAGTCGGAAGCTTCGTAAATAAAACCTTCTTCCGTACCGTTGGTAGCTTCGATAACTGTTTCAACAGCCTCTTCCCCTACTTTTTGTGCCATTCTGTTTACTCCTTTTTTGAAAAGCGAAGTCGTATATGAACCTTCCGGCATTTCGCGGAAACGAACGGTAATAAAATCCTGTAAATACTTCAGAAAAGTTATATCTCCTTCATTGCTTTCACCCCAGCACGTATCCGTGCCCGTATGACAAACAGGGCCGACAGGATGTACTTTTATCAACAGGGTATCATTATCGCAATCAGGGGTAATAGAAACAACATTCAAAAAGTTACCGCTTTCCTCACCCTTTGTCCACAGACGATTTTTTGTACGACTGAAAAAGGTTACTTTTCCTGTTTCCTGCGTTTTTGCTAAAGACTCTTCGTTCATATAACCCAACATTAATACTTTGGATGTTAACTCATCCTGGATAATTGCGGGAACTAAACCTGCCATCTTTTGAAAATCTATATTCATTTTTTATTCGGATTTATGCCTATCGAACTAATAGTTTGCGAAATTACAAAAAATCGTTCTAAATAGAGAATAATAATATAAAAATTTAGAGTTCTGATTGATTTATTGGAAAAAAAAAGATGCCACTCATAGCATTGAATGGCATCTTTTTCTTTGAGATTTATTCTACTTCCTTTTATATTCTGAGAAAGTATAGGGAAACGAGTTCTTTTCATCAGCTTCGTGGTCTTCGTGTTTCACTTCATCCCATTCATTGAGGTCAATTTCAGGAAAGAAAGTATCCGCCGAGAATTCTTTATGAACCCAGGTGATATACATAAAGTCAGCTTTATGTATACACTGTTTATACACTGTTGCACCTCCGATTATAAACACTTGTTCCTCATGTTCGCAAAGATACAAAGCATCTTCAAGCGAATCGGCTTCAAAATAGCCATTGTTTACTCCTTCCGACATTACGGATGTAAGTACAATGTTTTTTCGGTTAGGAAGTGGGCCTTTTGTTAGACTTTCAAATGTTCGTTTTCCCATTATAACAGCATGACCTGTTGTGAGTAGTCTAAAATGCTTCAGGTCTGCCGGCAAATGCCAGGGTAGATTGTTTGATTTACCGATAGCAAAATTATCGGCAACTGCGGCAATAATCGAGATTTTTGACATAATATTTGGATTAAAAAGCTCCTGTTTCTATAGTATTCATTCAGACAGGTATGCAAAATTACAAAAAATGTACTAACAATCCATTCATTTGTTCATTTAATTCATTAAACCGCCACAATTCCTTTAATGTGTGGATGTGGATCATAATTTATTAATTCGAAATCAGAAATATGGAATGAAAATATATCGTGTACATTCGGGTTTATGATCATGGTTGGCAATGGGCGGGGCTCACGGGTTAGCTGCAGCCGGACTTGCTCCAAATGATTGGTATAGATATGCGCATCACCCAATGTATGGACAAAATCACCTGCTTTTAATCCGGTAACCTGTGCCATCATTTGCAACAACAAAGCATATGAAGCGATATTGAATGGGACACCTAGAAAAATATCAGCACTGCGTTGATATAGTTGCAAACTTAATTTGCCGTCGGCTACATAAAACTGGAAGAAAGCATGGCAGGGAGGTAGATTCATATTCGGAATGTCGGCTACATTCCATGCACTTACAATGATACGACGTGAATCGGGATTATGCTTTATAGCGTTAACTGCATCGGTAATCTGATCAATATGACCGCCATTATAATCGGGCCACGACCGCCACTGATACCCATATATTGGTCCCAGATCACCATTTTCATCAGCCCATTCGTTCCATATTTTCACTCCGTTGTCCTGGAGGTATTTTACATTCGTGTCACCATTCAAGAACCATAATAATTCATGAATAATTGATTTCAAATGAAGTTTTTTCGTTGTCAGACACGGGAAGCCATCTTCAATATTAAAGCGCATTTGATGACCAAACACACTGATTGTTCCGGTCCCGGTCCGGTCTTCCTTATGAACACCTTCGGATAATACCCGGTTTAAAAGGTCTATATATTGTTTCATTAAATACTGATTTCAAAAAATAAAAACAAATTATACGAATGCCGTATATTCAAACTAAAAAAAATAAAGTTGTTGATCTCCTAATGAGTCGGTTTACTAATAAAGCTTATACGTAGTTTTCACCACTCTGAACTCCGTACGGCGATTTATTTGGTTGGCTATTTCCTGTTGTTCTGGGGTTAATTTTGTTACAAAGTTTTCGTCCAACACGTCATTTTCTTTGAGAAATTTATACTTCTTTGCTAAACTGACGTCAACTACAACCGGCTTTTCTTCTCCATTCCCTACAGAGGACAATCTGTTAGCTGATATTCCTTTGGAGATTAAATAATCGATAACCGATTTAGCCCGTTTTTCTGATAAAATTTTATTAGCTTCATTATTGCCAATATAATCTGTATTTGCACTGACTTCAATCGTGACATTCGGATTATCGTTAAGCATTTTTACTAAAGTCTGCAATCCTGATTCTGATGCAGGAGTTAAATTCCATTTTCCAAATTCATAGAATATATTTTCAATCTGAACAGGTTTATACAGCGTCGATAACTGAAAGTTAACTGTAAACGTTTTACTGTCTGCGAATCCCTGAGTTGTGACCTTGTTCTTTTGATTTATATATCCACGACATGAAGCCATCATGACACAATCCATATTCTTTTCCAGCTTCATCCGGTAAGTTCCATCTTTTTTGGCTTGCACCCGGGCATTTACTCCCGTGTTACTGACCATGCGAATAATGGCATCAGGCAATACATTGCCTTTTTCATCGACCACTTTTCCTTCAATACTATAAGCCAGTTCGGGTAATTCAAAACTCCAGATAGCATCATTTCCGTTCTTTTCATTACGGTTGGATGAGAAAAATCCCTTTTCCTCATTTCCTGAAAAGGTTATTCCAAAATCGTCACCTGAAGAATTAAAGGGTGCTCCCAGATTTTCTACTTTCCAACCGCCTTCCTTTTTAGGGGTGGCTTTGTAAATATCAAGTCCTCCAAATCCCGGTTGACCGTTAGATGCAAAATACAAAGTTCCATCAGCACGTACACTTGGAAACATTTCATCTCCGGGAGTATTTATGTCCGGTCCAAGATTTTCAATAAATTTACACTCTCCGTTCACCAATGTTGCTTTCCAAATATCTTTTCCTCCAAATCCTTTTTTGAAATCTGAAACAAAATACAACGTCTGTCCATCCGGCGATATAGCAGGATGGGCTACAGAAATAGTAGTGTCATTAAATATCTTTATTCTTTTCGGAGTACTCCAGGTTCCTCCGGCTCTGTTTGTTGAAAAGATATCAGTGCCTTTTTCTCCATCAGATACATAAGGAGATCGCGTATAATACATAATTTTTCCATCTGCGCTAAGCGAACAAACTCCTTCATCATTGATTGTATTGACATCCCCATCCAAAACTTCAGGAACTTCCCACTTCCCTAACGCATTTTTACGGCTCATATATAAATCGTTATTCGGCAAACCGGTAATACGGCTATTTTTCTGAACTACTTTTTTATTGGCAGGACGATTGGACGTAAATACTACCTGATCGGTGTTTGAGCCCATAAAAGAAGGACTAAAACTGGACGAACGACGTTTGTTTAATTCCACAGAACGCTTTACAACATATCTGTTCGGAGTATTTTTCCAATCGGGAATAAAGTGACAGGAAATTAATCCGTTTTTTGCTACCTGATTCGTTGAATCTTTGTCCAGATAGATTTCGTAATTTTTCGCAGCCTCTGCATATTTACCGTTTTGTTGCAATACTTGTGCGTAGTGTAGAAATACAATCGTATCGGAATAATTATATCGTATGGCATTTATATAGGCTTGCTCTGCCCTACCTTGGTTAGTGAACCTGTAACATTCCCCAAGGCGGAAAGCAATTTTTCCTCGTTTTGATTTATCTTTTGAAGTCAGTTTTGAATAAACTCTTTTATATAAATTTCCTGCAGCATAATACTCCCCGATGTCATAACGTTTATCCGCTTTCCTTATTAGCATACCAATGCCACAACCTTGCAACAAAACAGAAACAACAAGAATAAAAAAAATAGAGATTTTTTTATGCATATAGAAAGTTATGTTCGGAATTTATATTCCAAGAGTTTGAAGAGATCAAATCAATTCATGTATCACCAGTCCCGATCGTAACTTAGGTTCAAACCAGGTCGTTTTAGGAGGCATAATGTTTCCTGTATCTGCTATGTCAATCAGTTGTTTCATCGAAACGGGATAAAGAGCTAATGCTAAGCGCATTTCACCACTATCTACCCTGCGTTTCAGCTCTCCCAATCCACGAATTCCACCAATAAAATCAATTCGTTTATCACTCCGCAGATCTTTAATACCCAGTATTTCGTCCAGTATCAAATTCGACGAAATCGTTACATCCAACACTTCAATCGGATCATTGTCATTAAACGTTCCTGCTTTAGCGGTTAACGAATACCAGTTACCCGATAAGTATAACGCAAAATTATGTAATTTATTGGGTCTGTAGATTTCATCTCCTTTTAATTTGACATCGAAATTAACTAATAATTTTGTCAGCAATTCTTCGTCTGTCAGATTATTCAGATCTTTTACCACACGGTTGTAATCAATAATGTTCAACTGATTATCGGGGAAGCAAACTGCCATAAAGTAATTATATTCTTCATTACCTGTATGATTCGGATTTTGGTTTCTTTTTTCAACACCTACTAAAGCCGCTGCAGCACTCCGGTGATGACCATCAGCTATATAAAGCGAAGGAATTGCTGCAAATAATTCGGTAATACGCGCTATTATTTCTGCATTATCAATGATCCAGAACTGATGGCCGAAACCATCGCCCGGAGCAATAAATTCGTATTCAGGAGTTCCTTTTACCGTTTCAGCAACCAGTGCATCCAATTCGGACTGATGAGGATAAGCAAAGAATACCGGTTCGATATTGGCATTATTAACCCTCACATGTTTCATACGGTCTTCTTCTTTATCCCGTCGGGTCAATTCATGCTTCTTGATATTTCCGTTTAAATAATCGTCCACGTTGGCGCAAACTACCAGGCCATACTGGGTTTTTCCGTTCATGGTCTGGGCATACACGTAGTATTTTTCTGTTTCATCCTGCTGCAACCATCCTGCCGCACGGAATTTGGCAAAGTTTTCTGCTGCTTTTGCATATACTTTTTCATCATGTTCATCCGTTCCGGGTTCAAAATCTATTTCTGGTTTAATAATATGATACAAAGACATTGGATTGCCTTCGGATTCGATACGGGCTTCTTCCGAGTTTAACACATCATAAGGGCGGGAAGCCACTTTTTCTACCAGATTTTGAGGAGGACGAATGCCCTTAAAGGGTTTAATAATAGCCATGATTTATACGTTAAGCGTTAATTTTTTTTTAGTCCACAAATGTACAAAAAATTCTTTTGAATTGTGGATTTATCATAGTTCCAATTAGCCTGAAGCCGCATTATTATAAAATTTCCCAAAATAATCCGGATTATTTTGGGAAAATAAGGAGGTTCAGTCTACAAAGTAAAAAAATAAATCGGGCAAAAACATGTATTCGTAAGCGGTTATTAATTAAAATGTTCTGACGGTAAATTTCTGTATGTTCGCTCGATATCTGCCGAGCTAAACGGAAGTTTACTGGTCGATAGTTCAGGTATATTATACGACTTTAATGTTTCATCATAATGTGCCGGGTTCTTTTGAGGTAATACAAAGGGTTTGTGTACCTTGCCGGCCTTGTCTACATATGCAAAATAAGGTTTACCATACTGCCCGTCATCGCGTTTGCTGGCAAAAACAAACCAACGACTATTGGACGACCAACTGTGATATGTATCCGATTTATCCGAATTAACAGCCTTTAGATTATCCCTTGCTCCTGTCTGCAGATTCATTAGTTGCAAGTCTGTCTCCCGATGCCAAATGGGGAAAGTCCCGTAATCGGCCACTGTATATAAGATATATTTCCCATCAGGCGAAGCCTTGGGAAAGCACACCGATTTGCCGGTTAAACAGGCATTCCACAATGTATCTACTTTATTCCCAAATTCTTTTTTATCTGCATCAAATGCTATTCTGCAAAGACTATATTTTAAATTATTCACTTTATCAGGAAACGATACTTTCGGAGCAGAGCAAAAGTAGATAAACTTTCCATCAGCCGAAAAGACAGGAAAGGTTTCTAATACATTAGGATTGGAAAGCATAGGTGACTGTAACATTCGGTTACCATCAAAATCAGCCACAACGACATCGGATGCTGTATCATACACTTCCATTCGTCTGCTGCCTTGCATGTGGAGTTCCGGAATAATAATATTCGTTGAGAAAACACCGAAACGTCCTGTTGGATGAAATGCACCATACACCGCGCCCGAAACCATGTTACCACTCTTCAATGTTAGCTTGCGCAGTTTTCCGTTACGGTTTAAAACAGTACCCCCATTCTTGCCACGAAGATGAAACATAGAAAGATTTCCACTCTGATTTCCATAAACATGACAGTTCATGCACGACTGGTTCAATTGGTTATTATCCGCTATTACCCGTTCATCAAAGTTTTCAAGGTTCCTTTCGCATAGTTGCAGACCGTTCCAGACCTCATATCCGGGCTCTATCAACCGGTAGCTTAAATAACTATCAATCTTATCACCCACAACCTGCCATTGAAAAGTCCGGTAGCTTATCCATTCTCCGTGAATACGGGCTGTAACCTGCACGGTAAGGCTTTTACCCGTCTCTTTGTTCAACAATTGTTTCCAGGCTTTTATCGGGAAACAAACCTTAGTATTACTATTAATAATCAAGCTGTCCGATCCGCCTTTTACCTTTACCTCAACCGCATCAGCCTCGCCACGTAACAAGAAGTTCAACGGCGCAATATTATCCGGGATCGTTACTCCGATATAATCTGGATAGATTGCAGGCAAGGTATTAACCCGCTTTACATGATCGGGGGTAGGCGTACATGCTATCAGCAAAATAGCACAAAACAAAACAATATAATTAACGGGGCTATTTTTCATGACTTTGTGAATGTAGCAAAATGATAATAAAACCAATAAGTTTTACCGTAGTTAAGTTGTAGGACATTACCGTTTCCCTGATTGGCTTCATACTTACTTGTGTATTCATTGAATTCATTTAATACATCCGGCGGAATACAATAACGCTTAACTTCATCAATCGTAGCATGGCGGCCAAACAATCCAATAAGTAAGGCCTCACTGTACAAACGGTTCGGTATCTCTTTCCCTATATTTTTATATACGTCATAATCCTTCATAAAAGCAGATAGGTCTTTTGACAGTAAATCATAGCAAAGCAAATAATCCAGTGCCATATTATTATTGGGATGACTGTTTAATAAGGCTCGAAGTGAGGATGTCTGATCACGGGCACTACGCAAAGTATCCTGTGTCGGTATAAATAATCGCTTCCGCTCCAACCAGTTTTTCAATACTTTATTCTCTCTAACCGGCATATGTTGATCTGCCCAGTTTTTATAAAGCCATGTTTTCTGCAATAAACGCAAATATTTCATGGCCGCCTCGTTATCACCGTTGATCAGGTTTATCTCTGCTAATCTCATGACCATACGCGCACTGCGATGATTGGGTGAAAAAATCATACCCAGCAAGGCTGCATGTTCAGCCATTGTCATATCGCCTAACGCAAACCACACTTCATTACTGCTCCAGATCGAAAGAAACGGAGTTTCGGAATTCAACGGAGCCAGTAATCCCAACGGTCCCGGTTGGTATTCATTCATTAATACCAATGGCAGGCATCCCTGCATAGCGTGCGAAAGATTGTAATAGTATGTAGCATTATTCAACTTCAAATCTTCTTTCTGTGATAATTGCGCTACCTTGTTCCATTGTCCAAAAGAACTCAACACATCCATCTCCAATAACTTTTCATGGGTTAAGTTTGGCGTATTGAAAAAGGAGGTTGTAGGATATTGATACGACTGCTCCAAGGTCAAATGATACCACTGTCTGAGCACAGCGGGTGTACCCAATGCTACCACTATAAGTAATAAAGGTAAAAAGTAGCTATGCGATTTAATTTCATACGCTACGGCTAACAATAGGAAAGCAAAAAAGCCATAACCAAATAACCAATAACTTAATACAAGCAACAATACACCAGGTATCCAACGCCTGCGTTGCGAACAAACTGTATATGGCAGAAACAGGACAATCCCCCCAATCAATGAAATGGTAGAAGAAAATCCATAATACAATCCGCAGTTTCGAAGGGCTTCCCAGGTTATCAAAATAAGAGATAGCAACAGATTCACCCAAAACTGAATTTCGTTGCCTCGTTCCTCTTTATCTGTAAGAGTGAAATAAAATTTTCCAAGAGCCATATAACAAACTCCCCCTAACAACAGCAAAAATAACGTAAGAGCCATGGCTCCTCCGTAATTAAAATAAAAGAACTGCGTCATAAAATCACCTGACAAACAGGCAAGCCATGCCGGATGTTGGAAATATGTGGCTATATAATCACTTGAATACAGGAATAACTGTATCTGTAAGCGATAGGCAAGATGGTAAAGATAGAACCATTGAAAAAAAACAAAGCAGACTACAGCCCACAATGACACAACAGCTATGGCAATATATTTGCTTGTTGCTTTCATTTATTATTTTTGAATTGTTTGGAGAGTTAATGATATAGAAACTAACAAATTATTGAAAAGCTCTTATTCATTAATAGATTTTAAAAGCACAAATATAATAAAATATTTTACAAAACTGGAAATGAATTGATAAAAATAAAGTGATTGATAACTAATCTATTTCTTAAATAACTCAAACAATTAAATGTCTCATTTTTAAATTAAACAAAACTAAGATTGGCTATTTTCTGCTTTTCCTGAATTACGTGTTTTTACAGTTTAATCACGGTAACCGGCTCTTATATTGACGGAATATCTTGAAATGAACGACGAATTCATCTTTCCTGCTCCCGGCCATTTGTTACCGACAATGCCGCAAAAAATATATCTGATACAAAATCAGGATGATATGATGGTATCATATACAAAAGAATCAGAAGAAAACGTATATCTACAACGGTTCAGCGAATTGAATACGAATTTCAATTCCAATCAAACTGGAATAATCGAAACGGTTGAAGTCTTTAACATTCATATTCGCAGGAATAGAATACGTACTTAGAATTCGCTTTATTCCGCTGATTCCAACACAATAAACATTCTGCTCTTTACTGAAATATGAAAATATCGTGTTTTTAGTGCTTATATATCGGATACAGAAGTAATACGACCTTTTTTAAGTGAGCTTTTTTTAAAATGATTAGCTGTCATTTACCTACTTCTCAAACAACTTTTTCAACAAGTCCGGTCGCTTGAGGCGTTGCAGATCCCGTATGATTTGGTTTTTATACTCACTTTTGTACCAAAAGAAAAATTTCCGTTGTTCCAGTTTTTCGTCTTTGCTTTTGGCTATATAGACAGGTTCCAGTGTATACGGGTGATAACCTGAATAATAGATTTCTGTAGCAAGGGTCATTGGAGTTGGCGTAAAATCCTGTACTTGTTCCAACCTGAAGTCCAGTTTTTTGGTCAGCGCTGCCAATTCAGCCATATCTTCGTTCGAACTGCCCGGATGACTGGATATAAAGTAAGGGATCAATTGTTGGTTCAGTCCTGCTTCCCGGTTTATGCGATCGAATTGCGTCTTAAATTGTCCGAAATACGTAAACGAAGGCTTCCGCATTAAATTCAATACTTTCTCTGAAGTATGCTCCGGTGCAATCTTCAAACGGCCGGATACATGATTGGTTATCAGTTCACGCGTATAATCGGCATGACTTTTATTTACTTCCGGATTTTTGGTATCGCTCAATAACATATCGTACCGCACACCACTTCCGATAAACGATTTCTTTATTCCGGGAATTTTATCCACCGAACGATAAATGTCCAGCAATTTACTATGGTCGGTATTCAGATTAATACAAACCTTCGGAAAAATGCAGGAAGGTTTGTTGCATTTTCGGCAAATCTCCATGTCAATTCCGTGCATGGCATACATATTTGCAGACGGGCCGCCAAGATCGCTTAAATAGCCCTTAAAATCATTCATAGAGGTAATCTTCTTTACCTCCTTGAGGATAGATTCTTTGGAACGTGAAACGATATGCTTACCCTGATGAGCCGAAATAGTACAGAATGCACAACCCCCGAAGCAGCCTCTGTGCAAATTGACCGAAAACTTGATCATTTCGTAAGCAGGAATAGTTTTGTTTTTATATTTCGGATGAGGCATACGGGTATAGGGCAAATCAAACGAAGCATCTAATTCGGCTTCACTAAGCGGTTCATAAGGTGGATTGACAATCACCCGACGATTCCCTGTTTGTTGCACCAGTCTGGAAGCATGATATTTATTCGATTCCTCTTCAATATGCCGGAAGTTGGAAGCGTATTTCTTTTTATCCGTCAGGCATACTTCGTGGGATACAAGCGTAATATCTTTCCAACCGGGATGCTCAGGTATCTCTTTTGATAAATAGGATGTTTGGGGAATATCTTTTATCTCTTTAAGTGTTTTACCGCCTCGCAGTTGTCGTACCAATTCAACCAACGGCTTCTCCCCCATTCCGTAAATCAATAAATCAGCCTTTGAATCCACCAAAATACTTGGCATCAACTTATCCGACCAGTAATCGTAATGCGTGAAACGACGTAATGAAGCTTCAATCCCTCCTATCACTATTGGCACTTCAGGATAAAGTTTTCTAATGATATTGCTGTACGTGATGGTCGCATAATCAGGTCGCATACCTGCCTTACCATCCGGTGTATAAGCATCGTCGGAACGCAGGCGTTTATTGGCTGTATAATGATTCACCATGGAGTCCATATTTCCTGCCGATATGGCAAAAAACAACCGTGGTCGTCCCATCTTCTTGAAATCACGTAAATCATCGCGCCAGTTAGGTTGCGGTACAAGGGCTACCTGCAAGCCCTGTGCTTCCAGTATTCGTCCAATGACTGCCGCGCCGAATGAAGGATGATCAATATAGGCATCGCCACTGAATAGTACGACATCTACTTCATCCCAACCCCGAAGTTCGAGTTCTTTTTTGGTAGTGGGAAGAAAGTCGGTAAGTTGATAGACCATTATGTTGAATAGTTGAACAGATAATGTGATAATAATTTTGACAAAGCTCTTTTTACTTGTATCGCATCATTTCACACGACAAAAATACAAATAAAATTATCATCACTCACCTTACAAACAAACCGACAGGAAAGAATCTTCTTATTTTTGTGTCGCCTCCTTTTCTTTCTGTATTAGTTAGCGAGGTAGAGGAGTGAACTTATATCTATCCGGTCTGCTAAAACGGCAAGACGACCTTCCCTTTTTTATACCTCTGAGTAAGTGACAATTTCCAAAAACCGGAAGGAAGCCTCCAAGCCTACATATTCTATGAAAGTTGGAAATTTTCCTGAGATTTAGCGACACCCAAGGATTACAATCAGAAGCTATATTATTTATAAATATCATAGTTTGATTCCTTAAATATGCCATTTCTCATATCATTGATTATCTTAACATTAGTAAGTTTTACAAGGTAGGTAACATCAGATGATTCATTGCTTCTGGGGTTATATGGATCATCTTCACCTACTAAAATTCCGACACCTTCCATTTTACCATTAGTGTTTACAAGGAAACGATAGAAAGATCCATCAAAAACATCAAAACGTGTTGTTATAATTTTACCCTCATCGTAGACTTTTGTTTCATATTTGTTCAATTCCTTTACTTTTAAAAATACATTAAGCATTTTATTTCTGAAAGAATCACTTATAGGTACTGAATAAAATAAAGTTTTAATTGGTAGTGGAGTGGTATCTCTGTTTTCTCTTAAAACCATGTGGATAGAATGCACTCCTCTCGATTGAGGATCTATGACCTTTTCTTCAAAGAGCCTTTTCCATAGTTCAACCTTTATGTTTTTATCAAGACATCTCACTTCAAGATAGGACTTACCCTTGGTTTCGATAATACGAAAAGAAGCATTTGACTTCACCTCCGGATCTACTATGAAAGCAATACACTCAGTTGTGTCATTTGTTATAAATGGTGGTTGTAAGTAACTTAGTTTCTCATTTTCAATAATTTTAGATATATCAACTCGTTTCACCAAAGGCTGGCAAAATACATAATTAGAAAGAATGCAAAAAACAACCAGTAAAAGTCTGTTTGAAAAAGGACTTTTACCATCACTGTCCAGAATACCCATTCTCGATTTTTTTTTCATAAACACTACCTTGATATTTAATTATACAGAAACTATTAGGGAAGTCATTTTGTTCTGCTTCTAAATCATTTGCATATTGGCTCCCTCAGGTAATTGGAGTTTCAGGTCAACTCCAATTACCTGAGGGAGCCGAATTTAGAGTTTCAACTCACGAATAGCTGTTTTTTTTCTTTACTTGTTGTACTTTAACTGCCACACGATACAATCATTTGGCAGACATCATGGTATACTGCGATAATCAAAGAGATCTCAGAAAAAATTCTAATATCAGGTTCTTCTGCCAGCGCGAATCAGATATTTTGGTTGTTCAACGTTTATATTTAAGAAAAAGGAATCGAAGACTACTTTTTTAGTTTTGAAACTACAAATTACATAGTTCGTATATTGCTTTCCATAATATTCAAATCGAATTGCATACACCTTATCACCGAAATGCACTTGTTTGTTAAAATTCAACTGGCATATTGTTCGTTGAATTAATAATTCTTCCAGTATTAAGCGTCTTTTTTCAGTTATATCAAACTGTTCAGCTTTCTTTTTACCCAAAACAACATCTATGTAATTGTCGGATATAGAGTCTGGTGACACAATGTTGGTTGAAGCCCAACTTTTAATGATGCTATATGCGTAAGATGATTTATTAACCCCTCGTGTTGTATCGGTTTTATGGGATTCATAAGAATAATACTTGAGATTCATTTTATCTACATTAAAATCTCGTGTTAATATTTCTTTGGCCTTTTGTCTGAAATCGTCCGACATTATCGTTTTTTCCTTCTCTGTCATACCTCTTGTGTCATAAAACTCGCTATAAACATACCCCGGTCTGATAAAAAATCTACGAAACTTATGACCAGCTTTTATTCCTGAATTACCACTTGTTGAAGCTGAGAGCACTTCATCTCCTGAAAAATAATTCCTATAATGATTATATCTGACTGAATCAGTTATTGTTTCTACATAAGCATAACGAAATGACGTGTATTCATCAGCGTTTGTTATGTTGTCTTGTGTCCAGTTATTAATAAGGTTTTCGAAGTTTGTTTCACAATTCACGATTGAATCCCCAAGTTCATAAATGGATACCGTTTTCTGCCCATACGTACAAATAGCTATAAGCAGCATTAAAATTGAAATTGTAGTTTGCTTTTTCATCTTCTTTATTTTTTAGTTGTACGAGAAATCCGCAAAGAATACTGAAAATCATTTCTCTCGGACGGATTTCCAATAGTCAATCCTTTTTTTCCGGTATACCGCGCATAATTGTTGAATCGTTTTTATCGGGTGCCACATTCAAGTCTTTTATCATTAAATTTGTATGTTGTATCACTTTTTTCATTAGTTCAAACAATGGTTCTGACATATTTACTTCACTCGCTTTTGTTATTGTAAAATAAAAAGCTTTATTCTCATATTTAGTGTAAGGATCCATTCTGTCGGTTGCTTTCTTAAGAATTAGCTTTTGTTCTGCAGTGGCATTTTGAAGATTTAAAGTATCCATATCCAAATACTCGCTCTTCATTTGAGCAATAAAAGCTGAATCGGCCACGTGTTTCGGCTTCGTACTTATTGTCGTATTTTCGGGTTTGAAAATAGGGCTTCTCAGAAACTCACTCATACATTTAGCCTGGACTATACTCATTATTTCATTTTGAATTTCAGGCGCCGTATTTATAAGCTTCTGTCCCGTCTTGGTTTTGTAAAAACGGATCAGGTCTTTTATTTCCTGTTGAGTATAATACCTGTCATAGATTCCTACCATATCTTCTTCCATAATCTTCTTAAACATTGGTTTTATTGAATTCATGAATGAAGTGTTTAACCCGTTTGAAACACTATCTTTTTGGAAACTTTGAAATGGAAACACAAGTTTGTCGAACATTGATTCAGTTTTCATTAAACTGAATAACTCCTTGATTGATTCCTCTTTGGTTTGAGAAAATGCAGCAAAGGCGCTTACTGCGAGAATGATTGAAACGAAGATTCTTTTTTTCATAATGATTGATTTATTGGTGCTGTCTTTTGTCTGAATAAAAGTGATACGTATCGTTAGCCGAAAATTTCTTGTATTCGGTTCCGTCCAATACTTTTTGTGCCAGTTTACCCGAGTGAAAGTTCAGGCTGTTGCTTTTAAGTGATGAATACTAAAGCTATCTATAATCGTATTTTTTCTTTTCAATTTTAAATTGTCAAACCACCACACTTGCTCCCCGTCAAACGTAGCATGAGTTGTTGGACGTTTGGCGAAGGATCTAGCCGTTGTCAATAGCTAAAAGGAAAGTGTTTCGGAATCAGGTTCTGTCTGATAGCTATCCCGGGCTTTGCCGGAATAAAATTCGTACATCTCCATATTCTCTGTCAAAAAGTTGGATGCTTTTCTTTTTTTTGAGTCTGCTTGATAAGCAGAATAGTCGTGAACCACTATCTTTAAGTCACTCTTATTCTTCCCGGCAAGTTGGAAGTTCGTATTTAAAGATGTGGGATAGGAAACACAGCCTGCAAACGAAAAAAGGAGACTGCTGATGAATAAACATAAGAAATACAATAAATTTGCACTCTTCATAGTCCATAGTTTCAAAGATAGAGGGTTTTCTGTTTTTAGTATTTTAAATTATAGATATTTAATTTATAACAATAGATATTTAATTTATATAGATTAAATATCTATTGATTAAATTTTATGGCATTGCCTTTTAATATTATTCTTAAATTATGTAATCCAGAAGCAAATACCATAACCAAACTTATGACATATAAAGCTATTTTTGACAATACAACACAGCCGAAATGCCGTTCTCAGGTATTCAACAAACGGCAATAAAAGAAATTTTTCTAAGCCGGGGCAATTGTCTTTTTCTATCTTCTAACGATTAAAAACTATATATCTGAAAATAAATTGCTACTTTTGCATTTTATCTTACTATTCAACTTAATATGGAATATACAACCTTACAGGGAAAGCTGATTATGCCTGAATACGGGCGCAATATACAACAGATGGTAGCTCACGCCCTCACTATCGAAGACCGGGAAGAACGAACCCGTTGCGTGAAAACCATTATCAATATCATGGGAAATCTGTTCCCTTATTTGCGGGATGTGAACGATTTCAAACATAAATTATGGGATCATGTGGCTATTATGTCCGATTTCAAACTGGATATTGACTTCCCTTACGAAGTATTACTGGAAGAAAATCTGTTTACCCGCCCTGAAAGTATCCCGTACAAAAACTCCAGAATACGCTATATGCATTATGGACGTACCCTGGAAGAAATGATTGAAAAGGTAGCAACTTATCCTGAAGGGGAAGAAAAAAACGAATTAATCCGTTTGATTGCCAATCAAATGAAGAAGTGTTTTCTGACCTGGAATAAAGAAGTAGTGGATGACCGTAAGATCTTTGATGACCTGCGCGAACTATCTAAAGGGAAGTTGGACATCCCTGAAGATTTCTTTAAATTGGTAGAATCCAGGGATGTATTATTCAACCGAAAAAACAAACCAAAGAAGAAAAAATAATCCCATAAATTCGGGTCCGCTGATTTCGGGTTGAAAAATGGCTTAAAACTGACAGCAAAACCCGTATCGTTTCTTTCATTCGTCTTAAACCGTAACATCCAAAACACGAAACAACGAAAATATGTCCTCTTTTCAAATAGAAGGCGGCCACCGGCTTTCAGGGTCTATTACCCCGCAAGGAGCTAAAAACGAAGCGTTACAGGTCATCTGCGCTGTATTGTTAACATCACAACCAGTAACCATTAGCAACATTCCGGACATTGTGGATGTCAATAACCTGATAGGTCTATTAGGTGACATGGGCGTTGACATTAAACGTGATAATAACGACACGTACACGTTTAAGGCCGAAAACATAAACCTGGAGTATCTGCAGACAGAAAATTTTTACAGTCAGAGTGCTTCACTGAGAGGTTCGGTCATGATTGTTGGTCCTATGTTGGCACGTTTCGGGAAAGCAATGATTTCTAAACCGGGAGGTGATAAAATAGGACGACGGAGACTGGATACGCATTTCGCCGGTATGCAAAAGTTGGGAGCCAACTTTCGCTATAACGCCGTATTGAAACGTTACGAAATAGAAGCCTCTAAACTTACCGGATGCTATATGTTGTTAGACGAAGCATCGGTTACAGGTACAGCCAACATCCTTATGGCAGCCGTTATGGCCGAAGGAACCACTACCATTTACAATGCCGCCTGCGAACCTTACATACAACAACTTTGCCAGATGCTGAACAACATGGGAGCCTCTATATCGGGAGTTGGATCGAACTTGCTGATAGTTGAAGGCGTAAAGACATTAGGTGGTTGTACCCACCGTATTCTTCCCGACATGATTGAAGTAGGTAGCTTTATCGGCATGGCAGCCATGACTGCTTCGGAAATCACCATCAAAGATGTTGCTTACCACGAATTAGGGATCATACCGGATAGCTTTCGCCGAATGGGAATACGCCTTGAACAACGGGGTGACGATATTTTCATACCACAACAAAACGACTATACCATCGAATCGTTTATTGACGGATCGATTATGACCATAGCTGATGCTCCATGGCCGGGACTGACACCCGATTTACTCAGTGTATTTCTGGTTATTGCCACCAGAGCACACGGAAGCGTGTTGATTCACCAGAAGATGTTCGAAAGTCGCTTGTTCTTCGTGGATAAACTGATTGATATGGGAGCCCAAATCATACTTTGCGATCCGCACCGTGCAACTGTTATTGGCCAGGGAGGACATATTCAGTTACGTGGCTCTGTCATGAGTTCACCGGATATTCGTGCCGGCATCGCCTTATTGATTGCCGCACTTTCCGCCGAAGGAACCAGTATAATACATAATATCGATCAGATTGACCGCGGTTATCAGGATATTGAAAAACGATTGAATGCACTGGGTGCCAATATTAAAAGAATTGATTAACTACAAACAACAAAAGGTACGACAAAAGGACCAATATCAAATAAAATTATTTGTACCGCACAATTAAACGCTTGGGAGATTATTTTCCCGGGCGTTTTGCTTTCAGGCAATTGTGTATCGAATAGGTCAACAAATTAATCCGTGATAAACAAAGAGACTGACAATCTGTTAATACAAAAAAAGCTCCTGAGAATTGTAACATTCCCGGGAGCTTTTTAAACGAACAAAAACAAATGATTATTTTTTTACAAACACAACTTTCTCTGATCCTTTATTGACAATTTCATTGAAATAGTATTTAATTTTATTGTAATCATCTGAGTTATAGACCGGAATTTTAAAATAATAATTTAAAGAAACAACTATCTTATTTTCCGAAACGTTTGCAATGTATTCCAGTTCAAACTGATCGTTATTAATTTTATCATTCGCAGGCATAAAATCAACCTTATAGCCTTCAGGAATATTAATTTCAGTGTAATAGACCCTGCTTTTAGGATAAGTCATATCAATAGGATATGTACGGGTCGCCTGCTTAAGAGGACTCTCAGTCATAACTTCACGAAGGAAAGGAGACACATATATCTTATTGTTTACTTTTTCCGGTCGGTCAGTTATACTGTATTTCAAAATATAGGGTTTTTTAATATCTGTCTGATTGGTCACAACAATTGATGAATCGACGACTGAATATCCTTTATCAAGCAGATACTTTTTTATGGTCTTAGCATCTGAACCGAAGTCATTGCGACAATCAAATGCCAGATATTCCGTAGCAACAGTTTTAACAGCCGAATTTTGTGTTGAATCGGACAACGTAATATTAATTATTTCCTGCGTCTTGGAAGGAAGCAGACTCTGAAGACCCAACCACTCCACTTTATCTTTCTGAATAATCAACCCCTTGTCATTTATACATTTCTCAGGGATCCTGTAATTAGCCAGGAGAGGTAACGTGGCATCCGAAAGCACATTTTTACCATCGATATCGGCCAGAATCACCACATAATTAAAATAATGTTCAAACGGATAATCGGTCTTTATTTTTCCGTTTTTGCGGGTACTGAGAATAACCGGCCAGGCCTTTACACCGGCAGCATTAAGTAATCCGACTGTAAATAAATTTAGGTCCGCATCATTTCCCAATTTATCTTTCATAAATACTTTGGGAGATTTAGAAGCCTGATTTCCATATCTTTTATTCCAACTATAATTTGATTTCACATAATTTAAAATAGAATCGAATTTCTGTTGAGTAGGCAATGACGAAAAGCTTTTCAGATCAAATATCTTTGAAGCCAGGCTTTCACTTTTTCTGGAATATCCACCAAAATCTTCGTCTTTCACAAAATCTTTCACCATTTCGGGCCAGGTAGTCATTATATTATGTGAAGCACCATATTGATCCGTTATTTTTGAAAGTTGAAAATCTATTTTCATTATATAGTCATTCTCTGAGGTGATAAATTCCTCATCTTTAAATGCAGGCACATTTTTCATTACATACTCATAATCCTTATCCTGATATTTTATACCTGCAAACTGACGATCGCCACCCTCATCAAGGTATGATTTCTGAGAATCGATTTTACCGGCACCTTGTAAAAGCGAAGTATATTGATAAAACGGAATCATTTTGACAATATACTTGCTATATATCACCGGAATTTTCCATTGAAATTCCCAATTTCGAAGATTAAAAAAGAATTGGGATCTGACTTTATAACGATACTCAATAATAGAACCTTCTTTTACATTGGGCATGGCAAACTTTTTGAGATTCCAAAACTGATTTAGCTTTTCTTCATGACAATTTTTTAAATCAAGATTTGTCCGGGTAAACAGGCCTTTTTCAAAATTATAGGTACATGCTTCAAGGTCATAGACCTCCTCATAAATATCACCTTGTTGATAATAGGGAATTTCAATACTTGCCCATTTAATACCGGCTTCTTTTAAAACCTTCAATCGGGTAGTACGCTCGTAAATCAAATCGAAAGAATCGTGGGCATCCTGAAAATAAGAACTACCAACATCGGATATCACTACGGCTTCGGCGCTTTTATCCTGCGAATAAAAAGCTAAATCCACATCATCTTTACCAACCTTTCCAAATTCATTATTAAAATTCTGAGCCTGCAACAAGGGGCGCATGACCAAAATAAACATTAAGAGAAAAAATAATTGTTTCATGATTAGTCTTGTTTTTTGGTTACTATATATGAGCTGTTTTCAATATCATAAACCGCTCTTACAAATTTGAAAAAGTCTTTATATTGTGCCAACGGGTAATCGCCAGCATTCAATAAAAAGCTTTTTACGACCTCAATTTTATTGTTATTCTGAAGAAAGCGGATAGAATAATTCCCAAATGCAGAATTAATGATTTGATTCTTTGGCAACCCTGATAATTGATACCCAACCGGTATCAGGTAATCGATGGTATCCAGTTTATTTATCGGATAATCTAGTTGGACGGGATATTTACGGTTTTTAGGGTCTTTAAATGGCGGAATGGAGAAGGGAACCAAAGAAATAAGCAGTTCATTACCATATTTTTTAAATAGTTTATTTGCCCGGGCAGTATAGTTCAGAGTAATAAAAGCAGAATCACGGGGAGCAGGAATCAGATTAAAATCAATCATTTCGAAGCCGGGTTCGATGAAATTTTCACGAATAATCCGGGACTTTTTGGAGTCACTCACCGAACGGGTCCAATCGGAGAGAGACTCGAATGATTCGCCTTTAAATGTATTGTGAAAGCTGGCAACAATATCGTTGATAATTTCTGAGCTAACATGTATAGTTCTGGTATCCAGCACATCCTCTTTTGAGAGCTTCGGCGAGCAGGTAAAATGACTGTTATCTTTATCATTCAAAAAAACCGGACGATTCTGGGTAAACGCCCCTAAATAATTGAATGGGCCTTTACTGGTACAATCCAACCAAAGAGTATCCTTCTGAAGTGGCACACAGAGAAAGACATGATCGAACTGCATCGAAGGGAAATGCACATCGATCTTTTTTATCAAATCGCCCGACTCAACTTCAGTATAAATAGAAGGAATACCTATATAACTTAATACCGATTTAAAATAATTAGTCAACGCCTTGCAATCGCCGTATTTATTGACGGCTACATAGCTGGCCGGATAAGGCTTCATACCCCCTGTTTTAATGGAGATATTTACATAATGAGTAGCATCCTGCAGATAATGGTACAATATCCGTACCTTCTCTTTATCATTTTTTACCCCTGCGATTAATGAATTAATTTGCTGTTTCTCTCCTTCCGGCAACTCACCTGATCCATCCAGCAAACGGCAAATCCAGTTCCCATAGGTCTTCCAGGAAGCAAACGATCCTTCCTGATCATATTTGAATTTCCACGGAACGACGACCACTTTTGGAAGATAGATACTCTTATCAGGCGAATAAATCTCTGATTCAATCTGGCTCATATAAGAAGCTTTCCACGTGTATTTTAATCTTTCTTTTATAGTATCCGTTCTCATACTATCGACAAGTTGAGAAGAATAGGCAATTTTATAATTCAGCGGAATATCAAGTGTCAATGTTGCTTTTTGAGTTGGAACATCACGGGCTATATATGGTAACCAGTAATCAAGATGTAAAAAAGCATCCTGCTGCTCCTGATAAGAATAACAAAGGGTATACGGATAGACATTGTGGATCAGCGTAAATTCTTTCACAAAATCATCTTCGTACAAAGAATAATCAGATATTGAGCTTCAATCTTTAATATCCCCCGATTTAAGTTTCTTGACGATCAGTCCATCTTTATCTTTTATATACGCTTCAATTTTCGAAACTTTGACCATCTTCGAATAAGGGATACTTATTTCAGCATACTCCTCCCCTTCCCGGTTATTAATCTTCAATACATAACTCCGGGATGTATAAAGTTTGCCGTCTTTTACGAATACATCTGTTTGTTGATTTTCCAGGACGGCATCGGGAGTCTCTGCCGAAAGAGAAAGACAATTTAAGCAAATAATCGCAATCCATGCTGCTCTTAATCGAGGCAAAATTGTTTTAGGGGTCATTATATCAGGCTTATCAGTTATTAATCTTTCTTTCCATATATAATTCAGACTTACTCATTTTTCAATTTCGCGTTAGTTTTAATAAAAACATTAACTATTTTACAGAGAAAGTCTACATTTATTAAACATTGCAAAACTATAAAAAACATTTGATTTAACAACTTTAATGACTGCATATTTTAAATAAATTCGAATATTAACATAATTCCCTTGATTGAAAGGATATGTGACTGTTGGTTTCAATATTTAATCGTATTTATAATGATATTATTGAAACTTTTAATAGGTTACAATGAGAAGAATATTACACTCTCAGTCATAATCAGGTATCAAGTGGAATCGGAGAGATTTCAGAGAGGGTTGGTTGGGGGGGTTAAAGAGGTATACCTCATGGAACCCTCTCTGAACCCTCTCTAAACCCTCTCTGAACCCCCTCTGAAGTATAACCGAATAGTATGAGAAAAAAAATGCTTACTTCGTCGTTTAAGCGAAGCTGTTTCCTGAATAAAAAAAGACAGGATCGATTATCTAAAAATCTGTCGGCAGATAATTAGAGCCGTTAAATCCGCGTCAAACGTGTTCAATTCCTTTTCCGGATTAGGTAAGGATACTTTTATTATTGTATTATTCCTGTTTCATATCCGACCGGGTATAAAGCAAAACAAGAATGATACCGATTGATAATAAAGTTCAACTGCTGAAAACAATAAAAAGAGAAAAAAAGATTGGAATAAAAAGAATAGAAAATCCTGGTTGCAAATTTATACGGCTTATGATTCGTTGGAGGTTTTATAAACTGACTTTTCAAGTTGATAATTTTGGCTGAAAGATTACAGGACAGTTTTACAGGCGGGATTATTCACCTAGAATCAATCATTTAAAACATTATTTGCTAAAACCTTTTGTCAGTCAAATAATTGTTCGTATCTTTGCCCCGCTTTAATAAAAACTAAGTATTCATTATTAAAAAGCTAACAAACAATATGTTAAATCATTATGAAACCGTTTTCATTCTAACTCCCGTTTTGTCTGATGTCCAGATGAAGGAAGCGGTAGACAAATTCAAGGCCATTCTGACAGAAAATGGCGCAACTATTACCAATGAGGAAAATTGGGGATTGCGGAAATTGCAATATCCGATTCAGAAAAAATCTACAGGTTTTTATTCGTTGCTTCAATTTGATGCCGAACCTACTGTGATCGCTACGCTGGAAACACAATTCCGCCGCGACGAACGTGTACTTCGTTTCTTATCGTTCCGTCTGGACAAATACGCATTCGAGTATGCAGAAAAAAGAAAAAGTGTTAAATCTAAAGAAGTAAAGGAGAACTAAACCATGGCAGCAAACAACGGAGATATCAGATACTTAACTCCACCATCCGTAGATGTAAAAAAGAAAAAATACTGTCGCTTCAAAAAGAGCGGTATTAAGTACATCGATTACAAAGATCCGGAATTTTTGAAAAAATTCTTAAACGAACAAGGAAAAATTCTTCCACGTCGCCTTACCGGTACTTCGTTGAAATTTCAACGTAAAGTAGCTCAAGCTGTAAAAAGAGCACGTCACATTGCGTTGCTTCCTTATGTAACCGATATGATGAAATAATAAACCAGGAGGAAAAAGTATGGAAATTATATTAAAAGAAGATGTAGCCAATTTAGGTTACAAGGGTGATATTCTGAAAGTGAAAGACGGTTACGGACGTAACTTTCTGATTCCAACAAAAAAAGCTATTCTGGCAACCGAATCGGCTAAAAAAATGTTGGCTGAAGACCTGAAACAACGTGCTCACAAACTGGAACGTATTAAAAACGAAGCTATCGAACTGGCTGAAAAACTGAAAGACATCGTATTGAATGTTGGTGCAAAAACCAGCACAACCGGTAAAATTTTCGGTGCTGTCGGTCCTATTCAGATTGCAGATGCTTTTGAAAAAGCAGGCTTTACAGTTGACCGTAAAGTTATTGTTTTAAAAGATCCTATCAAAGAAATCGGTTCATATCATGCAACCCTGAAACTTCACAAAGAAGTAACTATTGAAGTTGCTTTTGAAGTCGTAGCAGAATAAGATATTCTTATCAATTAAATAAAAAGACCTGTACACAAAAACGTACAGGTCTTTTTTTATTTAATTTAAACAACCGGACAAAGGCTTTTAGATAAGATTAGCACTTAATCTACAATTTATATTCATAGAAAATAATATCCCGACAGAATAAATTGCACATTGAAAACTGATTTGAGCAATTCATATTACAGAAGTATTATTATGAAATAAATTTCATTGATTTTACATACAAAAAATCATTTAACCCTGTAATAAACCTTCAAAAATCATTACTTTTGTGGTACCATACATTTAATGGTAAATCTTCAATTGCATTTTTTATGATGAAACCGATCATACCTCCTGTTGACAGAGAAATTCTAAAAAAAGAACTTACCGGGGATAAATTTCTTCGTCCGACAAACAAAGCACATAACGAAATATATGTAGTTACGGCTCACAATTCACCCAATATAATGCGTGAGATAGGACGTCTGCGTGAACTATCCTTTCGTTCGGGAGGTGGTGGTACCGGGGAAGAGATTGATACCGATGATTTCGATTATATGGCAAAGCCGTATTATCAGCTTTTCGTATGGGATCCGACAGCAGAAGAAATTATAGGAGGTTACCGCTATTTACCGGGTATAGATGTCGACTATGATGAACAGGGACAACCTAAGTTCGTCATGGCTCATTTGTTTACATTTACCGATAAATTTATTAAGGAATATATCCCTTATACGATTGAATTAGGTCGTGCCTTTGTACAACCGGATTATCAGACAGCCAAAATGGGGACAAAAAGTCTTTTTGCGCTTGATAATTTATGGGATGGATTAGGCGCCTTAATACATACGGTAAAGAATAGTCGCTATTTTATTGGAAAAGTGACGATCTACGAACATTATCCGCTTTTAGCCCGCGAATTGATCTATGAATATATGCATCGTTATTTTCCGGATCCAGATAACATGATAAGTCCGAAGAATCCGATACACGTCAGTGAAGAAACCAATAAACTGGCAAGTGACATTTTTATCCACAATGATGTATCTTCTGATTACAAAGCCCTCCAGAAGGTTATTCGATCCGAAGGTGAGACGATTCCATCCATGTTTAATGCTTATATCGGACTGACCCATACCATGCGTTTTTTCGGCTCTATTTACGATCCGGATTTTGGTTCTGTTTATGAAACGGGTATTATGATCACAATGGCTGATTTGCTTGAAGCAAAGCGTAAACGTTACATAGAGCCTTACAGGGATTACTTAAAGAAGGTGCTTGAAGAACGTAAAATAGCGAAAAGAGCTGCCAAGGAGAAGAAAAAGGCTGAAAAAATCGAGAAGAAATTAACTAAAACGGAAAGAAAGAAAGCGCAGAAAAAAGATCAAACGATTTAAAGCTTAAATACATGACAATAAAATAATTTGTTTGTATTTTAGAACAAGCAATATACAACACATTGATTAATTTAACCCATTATTTTTGCAGCAACAGATACACATGATTGCCTCTTGTCTCTGGGTCCTTCCTACTATGAAAGAATTAACCATTTGCGAGTAATTCACGGGCATTCAGTAAAGCTGCATCGGTCACATTCTTTCCACTCAGCATCTGTGCAAGCTCATCTAACCGTTCATTTGTATTTAAACGTTGAATGTGTGTTTGAGTTTGCAAACCGCTTTCATCTTTGTATACACGATAATGGCAGGCACCTTTTGCAGCGATCTGCGGTAGATGGGTAATAGTTATCACCTGCATATCGGCACTCATGGTTTGCATTATTTCACCCATCCGGTTAGCAATTTCACCTGAAACTCCCGTATCTATTTCATCGAAAATAATAGTCGGTAAATCCGCCTTATGAGCAACCAACGATTTGATTGCTAACATCAGGCGCGACACTTCACCTCCTGAAGCAATCAGAGTAACCGGCTGTACCGGACGATTCTTGTTCGCAGAAAAAAGAAATTGTACTTCATCATTCCCGCTATCCGTAAAATCATCATTCGATGAGACCAAAATTTGAAATTGAATATTAGGCATGCCTAATTTAGTGAGTTGAGCAACAAGATAGTTTTCAATCGGCTTACAGGCTTTTATTCTGCTTTCAGTCAAACGAACAGCTTCTTTCTTTAACTGTTCGAATAAAGCATTTAATTTATTCTTTAATGTTTCAAGCTCTTCGTCAAACGAATCAATGCGCTGCAATTGTTTTCCAAAGCTATTACGCAGTTGAATCAGCTCTCCCACAGAGATTACTTTATATTTCTTTTGTAGGGTAAAAAGTTCACTTAGGCGGCTTTCAACCCATTCAAGACGTGTCGGATTAAACTCAACCCTTTCTTCAAACGAACGCATTTCAACCGATATATCTTTCAATTCAATGAGCGATGATTGCAACCGCTCATACCAGTTATTACCATTCGGAATAAAATTTCTGATATGAGATAGAGCTGAAATACTTTCCTTTAATAATGGCAATGAAGCATGGTCTTCTTCTAAAAGTTGTTGCATTTTGAACAATCCGGACTTAATCTCTTCGGCATGACTCAGCGTTTCTTGTTCGGACTCAAGTTCTGCTTGTTCATTCTCCAACAAACCAGCATCCGTAAGTTGCTGGAACTGAAACTGAATATAATCGACATCCGAAGCTTGCTTTTCTGCCGTTTTTTGCAATTGTTTTAGTTCAGCCTGCAAATTCCGCCAACTTAAATAAGATTGTTTATAGGTAGATAAAATTTGAGCGTTTTGTGCAATAGTATCAACCACATCTAGTTGATAACCGACATTAGAAAGCAATAAATTCTCATGTTGTGAATGAATATCAATCAAGCGGATACTTAGATCCCTGATTATATTCAACCCAACGGGCGTATCATTGATAAAGGCACGTGATTTTCCTGAATTAGTAAGTTCTCTACGAATAATACAACAGCCATCATTATCCAGGTCATTCTGCTTGAAAAAGCTATTTAAATGAGTGTAGGCTGAGATGTCGAATTCTGCTTCAATCACACACTTATCAGCGTCTGTTTTTATAGACTTCGTATCGGCACGTTGGCCCAAAATCAGTGAAAGAGCCCCTAAAATGATCGACTTACCCGCTCCCGTCTCGCCGGTAATAACCGAGAATCCTGATTCAAAATCAATACTTAATTCGGAGATTAAAGCATAATTCGAAATATGTAACGATTTAAGCATAAATTATTGTTTAGAATTACAACTATCAAAAGATAAAAACTGAAATTCATATAATGGGTTTTAGACGCTTGAAAGTTGTCATTTGAATGAAAGATTACTATTTTAAAATCTTTTCATAATTTGAACTTTGTGTAGGATTTACATCTGAAAGAATTTGAACGGCATCTATTTTTTCCTGGATAGTAGCCTTTGAAAAAATATTGATAAGTTCGTCATTCTTAGCATCCAGGAAAGAAGAAATAACAATTGCAGAAGGTGTTGCACGATTTGTTTCTCTCAAAACAGGTAACCCTTCAACAATACGGGCTCGGGCATTCGCAATATTGGTAGACATTTCATCCAACCCTAACCGATGATATTCATAAAAATAATTCCGATATTTATTAAATGCTTCATCCAATAAATTATTGATTAGAGCATAACGGTTCCTGGTACTTTCAAAGGCTTTCCAACCTACTAAATCGGCACCCTGAGCCGAATTTACGATGTTCTCTGCGGCCTGAAAACAAGAAGTTCCACCCAACCTTGAATAGGAATCCAGATCATAACCGATTATGATATAAGCATAATATGCTAAAACAGCTGTGAGATTGGAAGTGATCGAACTTTGATTCATTTCCAATTGGTCATATTCTTTATAGTTAAAAGTAAAATTAAGATCTCTGAAATTGAAAAGCGTACTATAATAAGAAGCGTTATAGACTGGCCGGCGTGATTGGATTTGAATTTCGGAAGTAAAAACATTTCCATCCACTTTCTTTACAACAATATTTAGAGTACACTCTATCCGTTCATCATTTGCAAACGATAGTTCTGTCCATCTACGGTTATTCATAAACTCCGTAATTGACTTTTTTAGCGTATTATAAACCGATTTATTTGTAACAGAATTATTCTGAACCTGATCTGAATTAATTTGCACGGTACAGTTCAACTCCTGCGCATGAAGAAATCCGGCAAAAAGTATAAAGGTCAGTATCAGGAGTAAATGTTTCATTGTATTTCAGTTATCAATTGCAAAAACTTCCATGTTTAAATAATTTTTTCTATTTCAGCAACAATGTCTTCGGCCACATTACTTTTATTTTTTAATTCAAATTCTGTCTTCGACCCTGAACGATGAATGATACTGATTTTATTCGTATCATATCCAAATCCTGCCTGATCATCTTTTAAAGAATTGAGCACTATGAAATCAAGGTTTTTTTTCTCCATTTTACCTATTGCATTTGCTTCCTCGTTGTTTGTTTCTAAAGCAAAACCGATTAAAAATTGTGATTTTGTCTTCATATTCCCAACTGCTGCTGCAATATCTTGAGTCGGTTTGAGTTCCAATACCAAATTTTCCTTTTCCCGTTTCAATTTTGTATCAGCTGTTTCAATAGGCGTAAAGTCTGCTACTGCGGCACATAAAATAGCGCCATCCATGCCGTAAAAGCGATTTATTACTTCATCGAACATTTCAGCGGCTGATTCTACATCAATACGTTCAATATTTGGATGGGTTGTTTTTAATTGCACAGGACCGGATATAAGACAAACATCAGCACCCTGCTTTGCACAAACTTCAGCTAATGCAAAACCCATTTTACCGGTTGAATAATTACCTACAAAACGTACAGGATCAATCTTTTCGTATGTCGGACCGGCAGTAATAAGTATTTTTTTCCCATTTAAAGGTTTCGCGGTAAAATAATCATCCAGGTAGTGGACAATATTCTCAGGTTCTTCCATGCGTCCTTTGCCTTCAAGCCCACTGGCTAATTCTCCGGTTGATGGTTCTATAATCAGATTCCCTATCGATTTAAGTGTTTCTAAATTTTTCTGCATAGCAGGATGTGCAAACATATCCAAATCCATTGCCGGTGCAACGAAAACAGGACATTTAGCTGACAAATAACTTGTAAGCAACAAATTATCGGCAATCCCAGTAGCCATTTTTCCAATAGTATTTGCCGTTGCCGGTGCAATCAGGAAAGCATCTGCCCACAACCCTAAACTCACATGGCTATTCCAGTTTCCGTTTGTCGGATCGAAAAAATCTACCAGTACCGGATTCTTTGCTAATGTTGCCAAAGTTAACGGAGTGATAAATTCTTTAGCTAACGTAGTCATGATCACCTTTACTTCAGCTCCTTCTTTTACTAAAAACCGAATTAACTGTGCCGATTTATAAGCTGCGATACTGCCCGTAACCCCTAAAATTATTTTTTTACCCTGTAACATAAACGAATTAATTTACACTTTTACTATCGACTGGTTCAGATTGAGAATCAATATCTTAAATTGAAATATCATTCTTATCACTTTTTCTCTGTTTAGTCTACAAAAATACAAAAATGAATTGAACTTAGTGCAAACAAAAAAAGATAAAAGAACATTGTGTTAAAATAAGCACGATGTTCTTTTATCTAAAAAGTAATAAGAAATTGAAATTATTTATTTCAACTTATCTTTAATTGGATTGCGATAGTACACTTTGTCTTCAAGAAACTCTTGTGTTGCTATTAATACGGCTTTCGGAAGTTTTTCGTAATAACGGGAAATTTCTATTTGTTCTCTGTTTTCAAATACTTCTTCTATGTTCTCATTAAATGAAGCAAATTCAAGCAACTTTTTATCTAGTTCTGCTTTAATCTCTACACTGATTTGATTTGCCCTTTTTCCAATGATCTTAACCGTTTCATATACATTTCCGACATTTTCACTCATCGAGTTCATGTCTCTGGAAATTGTATTCAAAGGAGCATTTACTTTTTTATAGTCCATATTACTATTATTTTATTCTTTCACAATTTTTTTTGATTCATTCAAAATTTTATCTGCCTGCTTATGGAATTTACCGTTAGGAAATTCGTTAATATAGTTGTAATACTCATCAATAGCATTACGATACCGGTCTGGTTTTTTATCTTCAATACTTTGTACGGCCTGTTGATATTTCGCATTCAAAATAACCATTAATAATTCTTCACGATACGAAGTTGTAGGGTATTTCTTTAATGCGTTTTGAGCCGATATAACTGCCGATTCATAATTATTACCCAAATAATTACCTAAATCAAAATACAGTTTAGCATTCAAATAAGACTTATATGCTAACTTGTTAGTCAGTTCGTCTAACAATTTGTTTGCTTGTGGCACTTTATCGCTTTCAGGATAAATATCCAGAAATTCCTGAAATGCTGCAATTGCACTGTAAGTTGCAGTCTGGTCTAATCGCGCATCCGGTGAATCCAGATAGTAACAATATCCAATCATGAATTTAGACTCAACTACATATTTCCCTTTTGGAAAAGTCCTTACGTAAGTTTTGTAATATTCGCTCGCCGAATAATAATCTTTCTGACCCATAAACGATCGGGCCATATAGTTCAGTACAGTTTCAGAACGATCGGTTCCCTTATAATAATTAGCAATGGCATCAAACAAAGTAGACGCACGCATAAAATCACCTTTATCGAAATACTCGACAGCTTTCGTATATTTCAACTCTGCATCATCTGATTTCAGCAATTTTTGATAATTGCTACATGAAAACAGGGTTAAAACTACGAGTAAAAGAAAAAATTGGGTCTTTTTCATAAAAAAAATTGGAGTGCAAAAATAGTTATTTTATCAGGAATAAAAAAATATAATGATTCTATTTAACAAAAGTAGAGTTTTTTATGTTTCCTATTGAAAATTATTTGGTTAAGTATTTTTTAAACCCTTTTGTATAGACAGCTTTCTTTCTTCCATCTTTGTCTGTATAAATCAAATAACAATCCATATTCGGTATCCTTTTGCAAACCTGCAAACTACTGTCAACTCCCAGAACCATAAAGGCGGTGGCATATGCATCTGCCTGAATACAAGTCGGCGCTACAACTGTAGCACTCAGTAAATTATAAACAACAGGATAACCATTTCGGGGATCAATCTCGTGAGCATATTTCTTTCCTTTCAAATAATAAAACTTCCGGTAATTACCTGAAGTAGTAAGTCCGCAATTGCTAATCGAAAGAACTGTTTGTATTCCATTATTCTTATTTGAAGGATTGTCTATCGGCTTGTCAATTCCAATCCGCCACTTTTTCCCGTTTTTATTTACTCCTTTACAAACGATTTCACCTCCTATATTGATCATATAATTTTTACAACCATTATCTTCCAGCATTCTGGCTATAATATCCGAGGATTGTCCCTGCGCCAGTGCATTGGCATCAACCAGTATACGCGGATCGTCTTTCACTAACTTATGGTTCTCCAGCTGGATCTTATGGTACCCTATATAAGGTAGAATTGCAGATACATCAGGTATTCTAACCGGCTTTGAACTACCAAACCCAAAACCCCACGCCTTTACTAACGGTCCAACCGTAATATCAAATGCTCCGTTAGTCTGTTTGGAAACTTCCATTGCTTCCTTGAACATATCCTCAAAATCAATATCGGTTTTTACCGTTGTATCATTCCTGTTAATCCGGGAAATAATAGATTGAGGAACATATGTTGAAAGTGACAGGTCAAACTCACGAAGCCTCTTTTCTATCTTTTTCTGTAAATCAATCCCTTCTGGCTGTTGATAGATAATCGAATAAGTAGTTCCCTGTGCATAACCTTCGTTATGAATATATTTAGCATTCGGGTTAAGTAAAAAACATATTCCCGCCCACAGAGCAACAGAGATTACTCCGATAGTAAGTGCGATCACTACTTTCTGTCTCATTCCTTTTATTAGTATAGAATTGGTTAATAATTAAATAATAATCTCTTACCCCGGACAGTTTCATCAAATTCGCCATTATCATAAACAAGGGTTCCATTTACCCAAGTTTGTAAAACAGAAGCATCAAATGTTGTTCCTTCAAAGGGTGACCAACCGCATTTATATAAAATATTATCAACATTTACCGTCCAGGGACGATGTGGATCAACAAGTACCATATCTGCAAAATATCCTGAGCGTATATAGCCTCTTTTGTCAATCCGATATAATTCGGCCGGTGCATGACACATTTTATCTACCACCTTTTCCATTGTGAAAATTCCCTGTTTTACAAGTTGCATCATGGCTACCAGGGAATGTTGTACCAATGGGCCTCCTGATGCCGCCTTCAGGCATGAACCTTCTTTCTCCGACAGCAGATGGGGAGCATGATCGGTAGCAATAATATCAATCTTGTTCGAGTTTACCGCTTCAATTAATGCTAAGCGGTCTGTTTCTGTCTTTATAGCCGGATTCCATTTGATTCGGTTGCCGTAGCGGGTATAATCTTTGTCAGAAAACCATAAATAATGAACGCAAACCTCAGCTGTAATCCTTTTTTCTTTTAATGGCTTGTCCGACGAAAACAAATCCATTTCTTTTGCTGTCGATAAATGGAATACATGTAACCGGGCATTATATTTTGTGGCCAGCTCCACGGCATAGGCAGATGACTTATAACAGGCTTCTGCGCTCCGAATCAACGGATGATACCCAATCGGAATATCTTCGCCCAAAAGGTCCTTATAATACCGGATATTCTGTTGAATAGTCTGTTCATCTTCACAATGGGTGACTATCAATAACGGTACTTCCGAAAAAACACGGTTTAATGTTTCGCGGTTATCAACCAACATATTACCGGTGGATGAACCCATGAACATTTTTACTCCGGCAATTTTTCGCGGATCAGCTTTCTTTAATTCTTCGGTATTGTCATTGGTTACTCCCAGTAAAAACGAATAGTTTGCCAGTGACTTTGTTGATGCTAATGTGTATTTTTCTTCCAGAATATCCAGGCTGGTAGCTTGCGGACGCGTATTGGGCATATCCATGTACGAGGTAACCCCGCCTGCAACTGCTGCCCGGCTCTCGGTATAAATATCGCCTTTATGAGTCAGACCCGGATCTCTGAAATGTACCTGATCATCGATGATACCCGGTAAAAGCAATAAACCGGTTGCATCTATCTCAATAGCCGGTTCAGGTAATTCAACATACTCCGGACCTTCATAAACAGCTTTAATATGTTCACCGGAAATTAATACGGAACCGACAAAAGTCCGGCCTTCGTTTACAATAGTAGCATTTCTAATAATTTGTAACCTACTCATAATCTTCAATGATTCAATATCCGCTTTTCAGCGATCAGTGATTTATAACAGCCACTTACTTTCGGTAAAATCCAATTGTCGTCTTGAGAACAGGAGGATTGGAATTTATTTTACTCCCTTTTTATTATATTTTCGGAACAAACTGGTCAACTTCAGTTGTATGACCCCAAAGAAAGCCTCTCCAAAAATTCCACTATTCATTTTGGAAGTTCCCAATACACGATTTATAAAGATTATCGGTACTTCTTTTAAAACAAATCCACATTTGAAAGCTGTAAATTTCATTTCTATCTGGAAAGCATATCCTTTGAAATGAATTTTTTCTATTTCAATTGTCTCAAGTACTTGCCGGCGGTAACATTTAAATCCGGCTGTTGTATCGGCCAGATTCACTCCCAGCACAAACCGGACATATTGCGATGCAAAATAAGACATTAAAACCCGTCCGATAGGCCAGTTTACAACATTAACCCCGGTTACATACCGCGAACCGATAGCCACATCGGCACCCTGATTGGCACAGGCATCGTATAACTTATTTAAGTCTACCGGATTATGTGAAAAGTCGGCATCCATTTCAAATATATATTCGTAATCACGGAATAAGGCCCATTGAAATCCGCTGATATAGGCCGTTCCCAGTCCCAGTTTGGACTTTCTTTCAATCATAAACAAGTGAGTCGGGAATTCTTTCTGCACTCTCTTCACGATGGCAGCAGTACCATCGGGTGAACCATCATCAATCACCAGAACATCAAAAGGGTTTGGTTGATCAAAAACTGCACGAATTATATTCTCGATATTTTCCTTCTCATTGTAGGTCGGAATAATAACTAGATTTAATGGCATACGTATTTAGTTTGAATGTTTGAAATTAATATTCCGAAAATTAAGTATCGAATTATGTCTCTTTAATTTAATTTCTTATCTCTGCCGAATCCCAATCCTTCAACTCCGGTTCGGTACCCTAAAAAACATAGATTTCCGAAGGCACAAGCCTGTCCAATGTAATCAGCTGGACATCTTCTCCGACAATGATCTGTTTGTTTTCCAAATAGTTCTGAATGGTGGTATACGCCACGTTCGGCAAATTATTCTCACGACTCAAATGACACAAGAAAATATGTTGCAATCTGGGATTATAATTTTCAGCCAGGTAATGACCGGTCTGGTCGTTACTTAAGTGCCCAGTATCGGCAGATATTCTGTTTTTCAAGTGTACCGGATATGAACCCTGTTCTAACATTTGCACATCATAATTGGCTTCCAGCACCATATAATCCGCTAAATCCAAATGGGTTGCAACTTCATCGCTGATATAACCCAAATCGGTAGCAAATGAAAATTTTTTCCCTTTGTATTCAACCGTATAACCTACATTATCGGTAGCATCGTGCGATACCGGAAAAGCTGTGATTTTAAATTCACCAACCTGAATGGTTTCATTCTTTTCGATATATTTCCGGCTTGAATATAATTTCTCGGTAACGCAATAACTCTGCTGTATACCTGCATGAACCTGACGGGTCGAATAGATAGGAACACGGTGCTTTTCACCAATGGAACCTACTGCCTTAATATGATCGGCATGGTCATGGGTCACAAATACACCCCATATATTTTCAAAGTCCAAACCAAGATTTCGCAAGCATTTACGAATAGACCGAACACCTATACCGGCATCTATCAATAATCCATTCGTCGAATTGCCAATAAAATAACAGTTTCCGCTACTCCCACTTCCGAAACTCTGAAAACGCAATTTATCCATTATCTCCTTTTAAGTTGACAAAATTAACACTAAAAACGGAAGTTTGACTACAAATAATCGGAAATAACGTTAAGTGAATATAATCAAATCGGTAATACATTATAATACAGCAATTTAAAAACAGTTTCTATATCTTTGTTTATCAATATAGTTTAGGATATTTCTCAAAACTCTGGTTGAATATATCCGAAAAGAAAAGCAATACATAAATACTCATTGGAAGAACAAGAGAAACAGGCTTATTTTTTATGTTGTAAGAATTTGATTTCCGCGTTCCTAACCTGAATTGTCTTAATCGAAAGCTGGTTCTTCATTTCCATATTTTTCTTTTCCAGCTCCATAATGGCCGGAGCCATCGCCGAACGTTCCGAGTCATTTTCCGTACGCGCATATTTTGCTCGAAGTTCCGCCAGGTCTTTTACCTTACCGTTCAGCTCAACGGAAAACTTATGTAAATCATTCCAAAGCCTGATGGCTTCGTCACTTTTAAATTGATTTATATTCGTGTAAACGATCGAATCATTTATGACAAACTCTATTTGTTTTTCAGCCTTATGCTGTTGATCGTCCGTTTCGACACTATTATCCGGAAGGGCATTCGTAACCGTACGATACGTTTTCAGTTGTGCTGCCCTGCGTAAATAATCCTTGTCATCCGAATGGATAATTGTCTTTACCTCGTTGGGAATAAATGTATAAATCATCACTTTACCGCTGGGTTGATAGCGGTCGGAAGCAAACCATCCCAATTTCCGTTGCTCATCAATGACCATCATGTAATCATTAAACGGCGAATTAAACGGCATTCCGATATTCTCAGGAGCTAAATAGCTATCCGTTGAAGGATTATATCGGGAAACGAACAGGTCATATCCTCCTATGGAATTAGCCCCATCGGAAGCAAAATAAATGGTCACTCCGTCAGCCAGCAAAAAAGGATAATTTTCATTAGCCTGAGTATTTATCTTATCCGAAACGGGTGTCGGTTGCGACCAACCATCCAGTAACTTGTAGGACGTAAAAATATCCATTTGCCCGTTTATGGAGTCGGAATAGAATACCCGGTCCTGCCGTTGGGTCATGTATTTTATCTTGTCGGTCCTATGATGCCCTTTTAATCTGATCGGCTCCCGGCTAAGCGATCCTAATTCGCTGTTGAACTTGTAGAAACGCAGGAAATCATCTTTGTTTACCACTACGCTGTCCACAAGGGTAATATCTTCAACGCGGCTTATTAAACGGGCTGCATTTTCTGCTCTCGATATTTTATCCTTATATTCGTCTGCTTTATTGTCCGTAGGACTTAAAGTGGTCATATAACTTTTGTAAGCCTGTGCAGATTCCTCAAAACGATATAAATCAAAGTATAAATCTCCCAGATACATATTACGTACCGGAAATTTATTTCCTGATTTTTCAAAATGAATAATGGCATTTTCAACGTCCTTCAACTCATAACAACATCGTGCATATCGGAAATTGAATGTTGCATCATTGGGTCTCTTCTTCAACAATGCTTCGTAAATCAAGCGGGCCTTTGCAAATTGTTTATTATTAAAGTATGTCTCACCTTCCGAAAGGCTCTGGCTAAACAAGGCCCCGGCAAAAAATAAAAAAAGAAAAATCAACTTATATTTCATCCCTAAAAAATTAATTATGATGCATGAACAACGACACCACAAAATTACTACTATTCAACGAAAAAAGTATGGTTTTGTTTAAAAAACTCTATTTTTTAGGCTTCTGTAAAATACATTCATTAAAAACAATCTTTATCCTTTATCCCGTTTCATCGATCCGATCCGATATTTTAAGCCTTTATTTTAACTATACAAACCCTCACCGGACGTTTTGTATGCAGGTACATTTATTAACAGGTAGTCATCCTTCCGAAATGATTCACAGCTATTATCAAAATTCACAGCACTTCATTTGGCAGTTTTTATTATCTGTCTTTTTTTTAATTATAGATATTATCCGGATACGATATGCGATACGGCTACTCCCGTTCGGGTATAAAGTGGAATCAGTGACACTTCGGAGGGACCCGGAAGGGGGTTCAGATAGGTTTACCTATCCGAACCCTATCTGAACCCCCTCGCAACCCCCTCGGAAGTAGGAACAAAGTACGACCAAAATACGACGAAAAAAAATAATTAATCCGGTGTTTAGACGAACCCTGAATCATAATTCGAAATCAATATCTTTTGTCTGAGAATTGGAATACGCATTAAACGGATATAAACAAATTCAATAAAGGCAGAATCTGTAAAGTAATTAAAACACAACAGCACAGTCTATAAATAAGCCCTTTCAGACAGGGTTTTAATCATTGGGAAACCGATTTGAACGGGATGAATTGAGAAGCCCATTCAGCGATTACACATTGAATTCATTGAGTTCATTCGTTTATATCGTATAATTTGTTTTATTTTGCGATTCGAAAAAAAATTATTTGTTATGACTTCAACCGAATATTTCCCAATCGTGACTGAAGAAGGGATTGTAACAGGCAAAGCCTCCCGGAAAGAATGCCATTCCGGCACATTTTTACTTCACCCGGTGGTGCACTTGCACGTGTTTAACTCAGCAGGAGAATTGTATTTACAAAAAAGAGCACCCGATAAAGACATTCAGCCGGGAAAATGGGACACTTCCGTCGGCGGACACGTCGATTGGGGAGAAGAAACAGCGGTTGCCCTGAGAAGAGAAGTTAGGGAAGAGCTTGGAATAACCGACTTTGAGCCAACTTTTTTAAAGCGTTATAAATTCGTTTCCGATCGTGAAGCCGAATTGGTTCATAGTTATTACACCGTTTACGATGGTCCCGTTACAGCTGATCCAACGGAGATTTCAGAGGGAAGGTTCTGGAAAATTGCCGACATCGAAGCACAAATCGGGAATGACGTCTTTACACCAAATTTTGAAAATGAGTTTATATTGGTAATCAGCAGTTTGAAAGTATAAAGTTCTACACGGGAAGTAACGAAAGTTTCATTCCCTGTTCCATTATGGACGCTCCTGTTTTCAGTCAGCTGACGGGAAGCAGAACCATCCGGATGATTGATCGTGGTCCGTTCGCTGTGGAGCGACAAAAGAAGTAAAAGGGGTTTGATAAGCCGGCAAGAGCCGTCGGAAAAGTTCAGAACAAACGGGCTAAAATTGTTGCTCCGGTATATTTTTTTCGTCAATCATCCGATTCTCAATTTATATTCAGTCACATTTTATTAAATTAATTCACTTTTGAACCATTCCTTTACAGGGACACCGAAATTACACCTCCCGTTTTCGGGGTTATCTGTTTTTGATTGAAAACAGATGCTAAATTCCTTCTGTTTAAACATAAATATATGGTTTACGTTTTCCTCCCAATCATTTTTCCATACCAAAACAACCTCAAAAAAGGAAAAAGACAATATTGCACAGTAATATCGTGATTGTGCAAGAATTAGGTTTTTTTAAGTATAATATTGCCCGTTTAGTGGTGCTCCGCCTATTTATTTGTTTAAATTTGTCGCACTAAAAGCCGACTAATTAAGGAATTATTTCTTTAATTGTCGGGTTATCGTATTTTAATTCGGTTTACATAGCGAATCATTTTATTGATCTATTCAAATCAGCTTTAAAATAAAAAAAATGACCTTATATCTTTTGACATCAGTTCAACCTTTCCATTTATCTACCCGGGGAATGCCTGTTATACAATATGCATCATCCTGAGGCCTAGTCATCTGCAAAATAAATGTTCTTGAATCCATTCAAAAACATTCAATTTTACGCTATTTTTTCAAGAATCTAATTAAATCGTACTCCATAAAAACACAATCCCGTGCACGAAACAACCCATCAACATCCTGCCGACACCTTAAAATTGCAGGTAGAAGAAGTAACCGGAGTGATCATGTCACATTGTTACCAATGTGGAAAATGTACTGCCGGCTGCCCGCTCAATGAAGAGATGGACATAATGCCCAATCAAATCCTCCGCATGTTGCAACTCGAACTTCCGGGCTATGAAGATAAGATATTAAGTTCGCTTTCCATTTGGCTATGCCTGGCATGCGATACTTGTTATTCACGCTGTCCACAGGAAGTAAAACTTTCGAAGGTGATGGATTTTCTACGTCAGGAATCTATTCGTCAAAACAAAGTCAACCCGAAAGCAAAAGACATCCTCAGTTTTCACAAGGCCTTTCTGGACTCGGTGAAGATGAACGGGAGATTGTACGAAGTGGGATTAACCATCGATTATAAGCTCCGGTCATTGAATCTAATACAAGACCTAAAGCTTGTGCCCTCGATGATGGCAAAAGGAAAACTTGCTATCTTTCCACATAAGGTTCAGAACACAAAGGAAATAGCGAAGATATTTAAACGGATTAGTGAAGGCACCAACGAATAATGGTTGTTGCCTTCCGTGTTTTATGTTTTGCATTGTAGATTGTTATTGACTTCCCTTTATTACAGATATTAAACAAGACTTTTGACATTCGTCTTCAGGCATTGGTCCCAAGACATTAGACAAAATTATATGAGAATAGGTTTTTATCCCGGTTGCTCGCTCGAAGGTTCGAGTAAAGAATACAGCGATTCGTTGTTTGCCGTAGCAGAGAAATGCGGTATCACGCTCGAAGAAATCAAAGACTGGAGCTGTTGTGGCGCTTCAGCAGCCCATAATCTGAATCACGATCTGGCCGTTGCCTTACCGGCACGTACCCTGGCATTAGCCGAAAAGCAAGGACTGGCAGAAATCGTTGTGCCGTGTGCCGCCTGTTACAGCCGCCTGGCCAGCTCGAAAGAGGAAATCAGTGCCAATGATGCTACCAGAAAGAAAATAGAAAGTTATATCGACCTAAAATTGAGTGCCGAAGTAAAAATACTGACTGTATTTGAATTTCTAAAAAAATACATATTCCCGGTAGCCGATCAATATATCGTCAATAAGCTGAACCAAAAAACAGCCTGTTATTATGGCTGTTTGTATTCCCGTCCCAAAGAAATTGCAGCGATTGAACAAATTGAGAATCCCATGGAGATGGATGAAGTGATGGCAAAAGCCGGGGCGACTCCAATTAACTGGGCATTTAAGACCGAATGCTGCGGGGCAGGATTTACCATGTCGCGAACCGACATTGTAGCCAAACTGTCGGGAAAAATTATTGAAGATGCCGCCGAACGGGGCGCCGAATCAATCATAGTGGCCTGCCCTATGTGCCACGTAAACCTGGACATGCGACGTCCTGAAATAAAAAAACAATTGAATAAAGATATTAATATACCCGTTTTGTTTATCACCCAGGCATTGGGAGTGAGCATGGGTATTTCAGCGGACCGGCTTGGCGTGAACAAACATTATGTTCCGACTGATAAAGTAGTAACCTGTATCGTTAAAAAGGAGGCTTAGTATATGGCAAGAATTGGAGTTTTTATCTGCCATTGTGGCGAGAACATTTCGGCTACCGTCGATGTGGCCAAAGTAGCCGAGAAAGCCGGGAAACTTTCAGGGGTTGCGTATAGTGTCGATTACAAGTATATGTGTTCCGATCCGGGTCAGACCCTGATTATCGAATCTATCAAGAAGCACCGGCTCACGGGGATTGTGGTAGCTGCCTGTTCACCGCGAATGCACGAAGCAACTTTCCGCAAAGCGGCAGAAAAGGCCGGAATCAATCCTTATCTTTGCGAGATGGCGAATATCCGCGAACAAGTATCGTGGGTTCATCCGAAATCGGACGCAACTACGCAAAAGGCATTGGATATTATCCGTACGTTGGTGGAAAAAGTAAAGAAAGATGTGGCATTATTCCCAATAAAAGTTCCGGTGACTAAAACGGCACTGGTGATTGGGGGCGGAATTGCAGGCATTCAGGCAGCACTGGACATTGCCAATGCCGGTCACCAGGTGATCATGGTGGAAAAAAAGCCATCCATTGGAGGGCATATGTCGCAACTATCCGAGACATTCCCTACACTGGACTGTTCGCAATGTATCCTCACACCGCGAATGGTGGAAGTGGCACAACATCCGAATATCACATTGCATACCTATGCTGAAGTAGAAAGTGTTTCAGGCTTTATCGGAAACTTTGATGTCAAAATCAGGATGAAGGCAAAAAGCGTCGATATAAGCAAATGTACCGGCTGCGGAGCCTGCTGGCAAAAATGTCCGACCAAGAAGATTCCGAATGAATTCAACGAAGGGATGGGCTTCCGTACCGCTATTTATTCCCCGTTTCCGCAAGCTGTACCAAATAAACCGGTTATCGACCGTGAACATTGTTCGTGGTTCACAAAAGGCGGAAAATGCGGTGTATGTAAGAAAACATGTCCCACCGGAGCAATTGATTATGATACGCAGGATGAATTTATTGACGTAAAAGTGGGTGCCATCGTTACCGCTACGGGATTTGATTTAAAACATGCCGATTTCTTTCCGGAATACGGTTATGGTAAATTCAAAGACGTGATAGACGGGATGCAATTTGAACGGTTAGCTTCGGCTTCGGGGCCGACAGCAGGTGAAATACGCCGTCCATCGGATGGAAAGATACCGAAAAAGATTGTCTTTGTGGCATGTGCCGGATCGAGGGACAAAGCCAAGGGAATAGAATATTGCTCTAAGGTCTGTTGTATGTACACGGCAAAACATGCCATGCTCTACAAACATAAGAATCATGAAGGGAAAGCTTACGTGTTCTATATGGACATTCGGGCCGCCGGGAAAAATTACGATGAATTTGTACGTCGGGCTGTTGAAGAAGACGAAGTACAGTATATCCGCGGACGCGTCTCGCGTATTTATGAAAAGGATGGAAAACTTATAGTGAAAGGCGTCGATACGCTGATGAACTCCGAACCAGTTGATATTGAAGCGGACATGGTGGTACTGGCCACAGCCGTCGTAGCCAACATTGAAGCGGAATCACTGGCACAGAAACTGCATATCAGTTACGATAAGCATCATTTCTTTGCCGAAGCACATCCCAAACTGAAGCCGGTTGAAACAAACACGGCCGGAATTATGCTGGCAGGAGCTTGTCAGAGCGCTAAAGATATACCCGAATCGGTTTCACAAGCATCCGCATCGGCAAGTAAAGTGATCGGCTTATTTTCGAGCAACGAGTTGACCCGCGAACCGATTGTAGCGGTAGTAAACCGTCAGGCGCCGCCCAATTTCACCAGTTGTACAGGTTGTTTGCTTTGTATGGAAGTCTGCCCGTATCATGCTATTGAAAAAGAAGAGATCAAAGATCGCGCCGGCAATCTGATAAAGGTGGCAGCCAAAGTAAATGCGGGGCTTTGCCAGGGTTGCGGAACCTGTGTGGCGATGTGCCGTAATAAGTCGATAGACATACAGGGTTTCTCGAACGATCAGATGATGTCGGAAGTGATGGCACTGCTAAATGCATAATTAATAATACATAACTGGAAATATAATGTCCGAACAATTTGAACCAAAAATAGTGGCTTTTGTCTGTAACTGGTGTACCTATGCCGGTGCCGACCTAGCCGGAACAAGCCGAACCAAGTACGCGACCAATGTAAGCATTATCCGCTTTCCGTGTACGGGACGTATTGATTTTATGTTGCTGATGAAAGCATTTGAAAACGGAGCCGATGGTATTATCGTTTCAGGATGTCACCCAAACGATTGTCATTATACTTCGGGTAATTTTCATGCCCGTCGCCGTTGGATGGTATTCCGTTCCTTACTTGATTTTATGGGATTTGATACCGAACGCATCACGTTCTCCTGGGTATCGGCATCGGAAGGAAGCAAATGGGCCAGTCTGGTGGATGAAACAACCGAAAAGATACGTGAAATGGGGCCATTCACCGATTTCAATAAACTGGATTATTCAACTTTTGAAAAAATAAGCAATGACACCATTACAGAATAAAGTAGCCGGATTATTCGAAAACGGAACAATCAGTCTGATGATCGGGTTTAAAAATGCTATCAATAAACTTGCTATTCCGTGTTTCATCAATGATGCTTCACAGGTGGAGCAGTTGATTTATACACCCGAATGCAAAGGAAACCTGTCCGTTTATCTTCATAAAACAGAAGTAAAACAGGCTAAGAAAGTCGGCATACTGGCGAATATATCCACCTTGCGTTCCCTGATACAACTTACGTCCGAGAATCAACTCAATGATATTGAGAAAACGGTTATTACCATCAATGCACAAGATGAAGTGGTAGTTTTTGAGAACATGGAGAAGCTGGAGGAATATGTTCAGGCAAATTTTCCCGAATATACAGAAGAAGACAAAAAGCTGCTCGAACAATTGAACAACATGACCCGGGAACAACGCTGGCAATACTGGACCGAACAATTTTCGGCATGCATAAAATGTTATGCCTGCCGTGCGGTATGTCCGATGTGTTATTGTTCTTCCTGTACGGTAGAATGCAACCAACCCCAGTGGATCAAGGTCTCTTCGGAAACCACCGGTAATCTGGAATGGCTTACCATGCGGGCAATGCACCTTGCCGGACGTTGCATTAACTGCGGTGAATGCGGACGGATATGTCCGGTAGGCATACCCGTTCATTTACTTACCGCCCAGATGAACCTAGATATAGAAAAAGAATTCGGAGCCAAAACAGGATTTTCCTGCAAAAGCGGATATGCCTTAAATACGTTTAAACCGGAAGATAAAGAACAATTCATTCAATAATTCGCGATCATGAATTATGAATTAAATTAAGATTATGGAAATAAAAAATATAAAACAGACTCAGATCCCTGCATTCTTTGACCAACTGATCCAGTCGGGCAAGGTAGTCATTGCTCCCGTATTGAAGAAAAGCGGAAAGGTCTTTTTCGAACCGGTACAATCTTACAATCAGGTGGCAACCGATTATATTCAAACAGGATTCTCGGCTAAGTCAGTTGTATTCCCGAAGGTGGAAGTATTGTTTTCGTTTAAAAAGACAGAAGACGGAATAGAAATACAGGATTCAATTGCGAATATTCCTGAAACAATCGTTTGGGGACTTCGTCCGTGCGATGGTTCTGCTTTCAACTATATGACGGAATTCTTTTTAAAAGAAAACCCGGATACTTACTATGCAGCACGGAAGGCAAAAACGACCCTGATTGCAATCAGCTGTGCCAAGGCCGATGATGCCTGTTTCTGTACTTCAGTGGGATTGAATCCGGGAAGCACTGCAGGAAGCGATGTGTTACTTACCCTAATGGGTGAAGATGTCTATGTGGAAGTCCTGACTGAAAAAGGAAAAGCAGCTATCGGCATTTCGGCTTCGTTATTTACCAACGGCAACGAAAAAAGCAAAGATGATTATCTGGCTAAAATCAATACAAAGTTCTCGTTGAGCGAAATAGAGGAGCGGATCAAAACAGCCTATGATCGTGCGGAATGGAAAAATGAGTCAATGGGTTGCTTCGGTTGTGGAGCCTGTGCATTTGCATGTCCAACCTGTACCTGTTTTGACATTCAGGACGAAGGTACACAGAACAAGGGCCAACGCCTGCGTTGCTGGGATGCCTGTGGGTTCGGACAGTTTACCAAACATGCTTCGGGGCATAATCCAAAGACGAACCAGACAGAACGTCGCCGACAACGGTTGATGCATAAATTCAAATACTCGGTGGAAAACCTGGGTATTGTAAGTTGCGTGGGCTGCGGGCGTTGTATCCGGGTCTGTCCTGCTCATTTAAATATATTCGAAAATATCCTGAATGTAACGAAATAGCCGCTGAAAATTCTTTCATTTACCGAAGGATTAAGGCGGGTCACCACCTACTGTCCGAATAACGTAAAATAAAAAAACAACTACTTCATGATGAGGAATTGTGACGTACAAAATATTAATTAGTTGAATATGGAACCTAAGAATCAATACATTCCCTATAAAATGCGTATTGCCAACATCACCGAAGAAGCTCCGCTCGTACAGACATACCGGTTAGAATTTGTTGACGAAAAAGATGCGGAACAGTTCACGTTCAAAGCAGGTCAATTTGCCGAATACGGAGTATTCGGGGAAGGTGAAAGTACGTTTTGCATTGCCTCCTCTCCTACCCGTGAAGGCTATCTGGAATGTACATTCCGAAGCACAGGACGAGTAACCAAAGCTTTGGCGAACTGCGAACTCAATGACATCATCGGATTACGGGGTCCGTTTGGAAATACATTCCCTATCGAAGAATGGTATGGCAAGAATATTGTTTTCGTTACCGGTGGTATTGCACTACCTCCATTACGTTGCGTAATCTGGAATCTGCTTGATCAACGTGAAAAGTTTGGTGATATTACCATTTATTACGGAGCACGTTCGGTGAATGATCTGGTATATAAAGAAGAGCTGGAAGAGTGGAGAAACCGTCCAGACGTAAACCTCTTTGTTACGGTTGACCCGGGAGGTGAAACTGCCGACTGGAAAGGGTTGGTAGGTTTTGTACCAACCATACTGGAACAAAACCCGCCTAAAAGTGAGAACGCCGTTGCCATCGTTGCCGGACCTCCTATTTTAATTAAAATGGGAATGCCTATCTTAAGTAAAAATGGCTTTGATAATGCCAATATCTACACAACCCTGGAAAACCGTATGAAATGTGGGGTAGGAAAATGTGGCCATTGCACGGTAGGAAAAACGTATGTTTGCAAGGACGGTCCCATATTTACCTACGAAGAAGTACTGAAAATGCCGGCTGAATATTAGGCAGGAGTATATACCTGATAGTTTCAGGCAATATTAGAGTGGAGTTGTACAAGGATATGCCTATGCAACTCTTTCTGCTTTATAACGTTTATTATTTTTTCACTGCAGGAGTGACACATAAAGTCTGTTTAGCTTATATCGTAAAGTTCGGGAAACTTTTTTCAACAATTTAGTTGTTTTCGATGTTTAATTTACACCAAGGTTGTATATTTGCAGGAAATTGCTGGAAACAGGTAAGCTATATCATGATCCTGACAGGTTTTATTCAATAAAAGTCAACACATAAATTTTCAGTAGTTTATGATGATTTCCTGAAATGTCAGACATCGCCGGTCAGGCCGTAAATCAGACTCTAAAACAATATTCAAGAAGCACAGACCTTGATCCGAACAGGCTCAGCTGTGGATTCATTTTAACATCAAATGATCAGGGAGAAGTATCCCCCGAAAACAGGGTTCGTCAGTACAGATTGTTCAGATTCTGATTGTTTCTTCAAACTATATAACAGACATCATTCGGGATAATACTTCTAATTTTTCTCTATACATTTGCAACTAATATTAAAACAACATACAATGGCTCAAATTATCAATGACATTTCAAGAACATTTAACGAATATCTGTTAATACCAGGATTAACGACAAAGGACTGTTATCCTGATAAAGTCAGTTTAAAAACGCCTTTGGCTAAATTTCATAAAGAGCAAACATCAGATATAGAATTGAACATTCCATTTGCATCAGCCATTATGCAGTCCGTTTCAGACAATAAAATGGCAATTGCATTGGCCGAAAACGGGGGACTATCTTTTATATTTGGTTCGCAGACTATCGAACAGCAAGCTGAGATGGTCAGTAAGGTAAAGAATTTCAAAGCCGGATTTGTAGTCAGTAATGCGAACCTAACGCCTGAGCATACATTAAAAGATGTAATTGAACTCAAGGAGAGTACGGGGTTTTCCACTATCGGTATAACCGATGATGGTTCTTCGAACGGGAAATTACTGGGGATTATAACCGGCAGGGATTATCGCCCGCACCGGGATGACCTGAACAAAAAGACCACAGAGTTTATGACTCCTTTTTCAAAGTTGATTACCGGTGATTTTGGGATAACATTAAACGAAGCCAATGATATTATATGGAAACATAAGCTAAACACGCTTCCTATCATAGACGAAAATCAACGATTAAAATACTTTGTCTTTCGAAAAGATTATAACAATCATAATGAGAATCCAAATGAATTGTTGGACTCTCACAAGCGATTAATTGTGGGTGCCGGAATCAACACGAGAGATTATGTGGACAGGGTACCAATGCTGGTTGAAGCAGGAGTCGATGTCTTATGTATTGACTCTTCGGATGGATTTTCCGAATGGCAAAAGGAAACCATTGAGTTTGTCAGGAACAGTTATGGTGACACCATCAAAATTGGTGCAGGAAATGTCGTTGACAGAGAAGGATTTCTTTATTTGGCTGAAGCCGGTGCAGACTTTGTAAAAGTTGGAATTGGCGGGGGTTCAATATGTATTACCCGGGAACAAAAAGGTATAGGCAGGGGTCAGGCAACAGCAATCATTGAAGTAGCCAAAGCCCGTGACGAATACTTTGACAAAACAGGGATTTATATTCCGATTTGTTCGGATGGTGGAATAGTACATGATTATCATTTGGTTCTGGCCCTGGCAATGGGTGCTGATTTTATTATGATGGGAAGATATTTTGCCCGTTTTGATGAGAGCCCGACAAAGAAACTCATGATCGGAGGCCGTTATGTAAAAGAATACTGGGGAGAGGGTTCAAACCGTGCCCGTAACTGGGAACGGTACGATATGGGAGGAAGTAATGGCCTGAAATTTGAAGAAGGCGTTGATAGTTATGTACCCTATGCCGGCAAACTAAAGGATAATCTGGAAATCACCGTGGGAAAGATTAAATCGACCATGTGTAGTTGCGGTGCAATAACCATCCCCGATTTAAAATCAAAAGCCAGGATAACATTAGTGTCATCAACCAGTATTATTGAAGGTGGTGCTCATGATATTATTTTAAAAGAAACCAAGAATTAAAAAAGGCAAAATAGTATATCCTCTCCGCCAACTGACGGGCAGGATATACTAATTTTTCTGCCACAAACCCAACCGATACGGAGTGTAGGGTATCCTTGTAATGCACAGACTTTTCCGGAAACTCAGAATTTCAGTTCAGCCATGAGAAAAGGGCTGCCGTGGCCGGGATATACGTTTCTGACGTTCAGTATTTTGATCTTATCGAGGCTTTTAACCAGTAGAGCTTCATTTTCCACAATGTCGGCAACGTTAGGTCTTTTCCTGTTGTTGATCGTATCGCCAGAGAAAAAGTCACTGTCGCCGGTAAGGATACCAATAGAGCCCATGGAATGCCCCGGAATATGAACCACCTTTGCATCAAAACCCTCTTTAATGAAATCTTGTCCATCTGAAAGAATCATGTCCGGCTCAAATGCTTCCAAAGGATACTTCTTCATGAGTGGTTTTATAATCAGCTGCCCGATAACAGATGATTTGATCTTCGCGAGCGGCGATGATTTTCTCTTTCGATTCTGAATTGACTTACCAGTTCTGCACATCCAGGCATCAGCTTCATGCACCGCAATCTTTAATCCGTATTTCTTTTGAAGATAAGCGCAGTTACCGATATGATCTATGTCACCGTGCGTAATGATGACCAGTTTAATCTCATTGAGTTTAACACCTTCCAGTTCCAGTGCTCTTTCAAGTTTATATCTGGTCATTGGTATTCCTGTGTCGATCAGAAAATATCCGTTTTTGTTCTTCACCAGATAAGCGTTTACCATACCCAGTGAGAGGTGCTTAATTTCCATATTGTTGTTTGCTATTATAGTTTTAATTGTTGTTTATTTATATTTCCAGTTTTGAGAGCCAATTCTTATGTCTTATTTTACCCTTTCTTTGAAACTGTTTTTTTTAGAGAAGGCATGAATACAACAGCAATTATAACAGCTGCAATTCCCTGACCTAAGATGGCATTAGGTGTACCGATATAGTGTGATATTGTTCCAACTAATAATCCTCCCAAAGGTTCCAAGCCGAAAAATGCCATGAGAAATAAGCTGATCACCCTTCCCCTCATTTCGGCTGAAGCATCGGTTTGTATAATGGTATTGGCAATTGTTGTTTGAGACATCATGGCAAAACCTGCCAGCATGGCAAAAAACAAGGCAAGCGGTAAATTGGTCATGTGTGAGAACAGTCCCAATGCTACACCAAAGATAAGCAGATTGATCACTAAGATCTTTTTTAAATTAGTATCTGTTTTTAAGGATGCCAGGAAGAAAGCGCCAATTAATGCTCCAAGTCCTATAAAGCTGTTTAGATAACCGAAAGTAGAAGCATTTCCTTTAAAAATAACCTTAGCATAAACAGGAAGCAAGGTTCTAAAAGGTAGCACCAGTAAGCTAACACTGGCAATAAATAAAACGACTTTCCCAATTGAGGGAGTATTCTTTAAATAGACATACCCTTCTTTAAATTCTTTCAATACTTTTTTTGAGTGCGGATGAGGAATAAATGGTGGAAATTTTATAAATAGCAACGAGGTTATCACTGCCATATAGCTCAAGCCATTTATCAGAAAACAAGTCCCTGCCCCCATTTTTTCCAACACAATGCCGGAAATGGCCGGTCCTATTAACCACGCAAACTTTCCCATCGATGAATTGAGTGCGATAGCATTTGGTAAATCTTCTTTCTTCTTTACCATCTCATTTAACATAGATTGCCTGGCTGGCATATCAAAAGCATTGATTATTCCCAGTAATACACTGAGGGTTAATATTTCCCAGACAGTATAGTGAGTAAAATAAACCAATGCAGCAAGCAGGAGAGCTTGAATCATGGAGGCTATTTGTGTAATGATAGTAACACGATACCGGTTATATCGGTCGGATACTACTCCACCCCAGGGCGAAAATAAAAAAGATGGAAATTGAGAAGCAAATGCCGCCAGACCGAGCATGAAAGTTGAATGGGTTTGCGTATATATCAGCCAGTATACGGCTGTACGTTGCATCCAGGTTCCTATCAATGATACGGATTGTCCTGAAAAATACAAGCTGTAATTCCGACTGCGAAACGCCCTGAATAGAGTAAGATTCATCTGTTTTAATCAACAAGTTTAGTCAGTATGGTAATGGCACTCATTAATATCTCCTTTTCCGCTTGGGTGGTTTTATCCGAAATTGCTCTTGCCAACCATTCCTGGCTTTTATTTCTTTTTAATTCAATAAATTCCCTTCCTTTTGAAGTAATCGTAATAATGACTTTTCTTTTATCTTTCGTGGAAGGTGTTTTTTTTATATAACCATTAAGTGCTAATTTATTAATGATTTGTGACATCGATTGACTGGTTACTTTCTCTTTGGCCGCTAACTCCGATGGAAGCATTTCCGATTGTTGATATACCATAGATAAAGTGGAACGTTCGGTTAATGAAAGAGACTCATCATGCCTTACCTCACTTCGCATTACTTTTAATAACCGGGACATTGAGACCCTTAATCCCACAGCCAGTTCATTATCATTTATTTCAAGCATAATCTAATTAATAAAGTTACTTACTAAGTTTACTTTGCAAAGTTACTTTATTATTTTAATTATGCAAAATGATTTCATGCTTTAATAATTCTTTACTCGTTTTTTCAGCATCTTAACACTGATTGTAAATAGTTTAGTCTTTAATTGTTCAAGAACAGCGCTATTAATTAGCTTCAATTCAAGAACCATTTACATACATTTTATGTTATAATATAAATTTAATGTATGATCGATTCCGGTTGTTTTTTAAACAGAAAAAAATTACTTTTTTTTATTGATGCAACTTGAATATGAACCTGTTTAATGTATGAATTTGATTTGTAATTTGTAAATAACCGTTTAAACCAGAGAAATATATGTTTAATATTGATGACTTCAAGATTAAAGAAGGAATGAAACTTTCACTATCCGATTTTCCTACGGTAGTTAAGAAAAAAGATATAGACAAGAAGGATAGCGAAGAGTTAATCCTACAGGACATAGAGGAGTTATCAGCTTTACAGGATGTATTGTTTGCTGATAAACGTCATGCTATTCTGATTATCATACAGGCAATGGATGCTGCAGGAAAGGATGGAACTATCAAGCATATTATGTCGGGAGTTAATCCGGCGGGTGTACAAGTGACAAGTTTTAAATCTCCTACCGATAAAGAATTGGATCATGATTATTTTTGGCGACATTATTTAGCGTTGCCGGGTAAAGGAGAAATTGGTATTTTTAACCGCTCACATTATGAAAATGTGCTGATAACGAAAGTTCATCCGGAGCTTATATTGAAAGAAGGACATAATGACATTCAATCGGTGAATGATATCAACAAATCGTTTTGGGAAAAAAGATATAAACAGATAGTACGCTTTGAAAAGAACCTGACAGAAAACGACACCATTATTTTGAAATTCTTTTTGCATATATCAAAAGACGTACAGAAGAAACGTTTCCTTGACCGGATCGATGATCCGACAAAAAACTGGAAATTTTCGGCAGATGATTTAAAAGAAAGAACCTACTGGGATGCTTATCAGTCAGCTTATGAAGATGCTATTATTAATACCAGCACAACGGATGCTCCCTGGTTTATAATTCCAGCCGATGAGAAGTGGTATTCCCGCTATTTAGTTGGAAAAATTGTTTGCAACGAACTTAAAAAGCTCAACTTATCGTATCCTAATTTGCCGGACAACGAACGGAGTGCATTGGTAAAAGAAAAAGAAATATTGTTGAAAGAAAAATGATTCTCTAATGAAGTGTATTGACACAGATTGAAATAAACAAGTATTTTGAACCTGTATATAAACCCGATTATCAATTTAATAATTTATAATTCACAATTAATCATTATTTTATGAATACAAAACGTTTCATTTCGATGTCCGTAATTATTTTGTTCTGTTGTGGTGCTAACCTGTTTGCTGTAAAACAAAATACAACGATAAAAAATAAAGTACCCGTTGATTCAATTAAAACCGGAAATGAATTATACATGAAAAACTGTGCATCATGTCATAAATTAATTGATCCGGCTAAATATACCAAGGTTCAATGGCCGGATTTTGTAAATAAAATGCAAAAGAGAGCTAAAATAACTGATGCACAAAAGGCTTTGATTATAAGTTATCTGGCAACAGAAGCTAAAAAATAAAAGAAATCAATTTTCGTTTATCAACGGAGATAGTTGTAACTGACCTTTAGATTTTAAAATTTCATTACGAAAGAATGTGATTATCAGGTTCGGTAAAGAAGAATATTCTCCCCCCGAATCTGATAAGAAACAAATAAAAATACGATATATGTTTGTTTATTCAAAATATAATCGTACATTTGCAACGTATTCGAATCACAAAAGCAGTCCTGTTTTTGTAACACAATCAAAAAAACATCATTCACAATAACGTTTTTCTCCACAAGGAGAAATATTCCTAAACGTTTATCCATCACTTTATGAGTAATTACACCATTCTGCAATTGAATGCAAAAGAACTGTCCGAATTGAAGGACATTGCAACTGAATTAGGTCTTAAAGTCTCTAATTCGGCTAAAAAAGAAACTCTGGTCTATGATATTTTAGACCAACAAGCAGTTGTCAATGCGCAACGAAAGACTATCACTAACGAAATACAGGAAAATGACCGTAAAAAGCGGTTACGTGTTCCTATTAAGAAAACAGCAGAGCAAAAATTGTTAGCGAATCAACAAAATGCAGCAAAAGCTGTAGAAAACCAATCGCCAAAAGTCGTTGGAGAGCAACCAACGACAGTTGCAAAACAAGCAGAGCCTATTCAAGTTGACGTTAATCCTGTTGAAACAACCCCGGTTACAGCCCCTAAACCTGCCGCAAAAAAGCCAAACAAATCAAAGCAACCTAAAGCCATTAAACCGGCTATTGTTCAGCCGATTATTGAGAAAGTTGAGATAGCTGAAGTGGAAGTTATTTTACCTCCTACTCCTACGCCAACTCCAACAAAAGTATTTGTACTGGAAGACAGGGCACCTGAGAATGATTTAAGCGGAGAAGACACTTTATTTGTAGCAGAAGCTGAAACCGAACGATTAGAAAGTGAAACCGAGCAGGTGAAAACGAATCAGGAAACTTCTGAAATCAGACCGGCAAAAACAAATACAGGTAACATCAACCCCAATAACAACAGGAACAAGTTTAACCCACGTCAGGATAAAAGCGAAAAACAATTTGACTTTGACGGGATACTGGAAGGGACCGGCACATTAGAAATGATGGCAGATGGATATGGTTTTCTTCGTTCGGCAGATTATAATTATCTGGCTTCTCCCGATGATATTTACGTTTCGCAATCCCAGATCAAGCTATTCGGACTAAAGACCGGAGATACCGTAAAAGGTGCAATCCGTCCTCCGAAAGAAGGTGAAAAATACTTTCCACTTATCAAAGTAGCACAAATAAACGGACGTTCACCTGAATATGTTCGTGATCGTGTTCCTTTTGAGCACCTTACTCCCCTCTTTCCAGATGTAAAGTTTAATCTCTGCAGCGGAAAGAATGACACATTATCGGTCCGGATTGTTGATTTATTTTGCCCAATCGGTAAAGGACAACGCGGCTTAATTGTCGCTCAGCCTAAAACAGGTAAGACCGTCTTATTGAAAGACATTGCCAATGCCATTGCAGCCAATCATCCAGAAGTATATATGATTGTATTACTTATAGATGAACGTCCGGAAGAAGTTACGGATATGGCTCGCAGCGTGCGCGCCGAAGTGGTATCCTCCACGTTCGACGAACCGGCAGAGCGTCATGTCAAAGTAGCCAGCATGGTACATGAAAAAGCAAAACGTATGGTAGAATGCGGACAGGATGTAGTTATCCTGCTTGACTCCATTACCCGTTTGGCACGTGCCTATAATACCGTTTCACCAGCTTCGGGTAAAATACTTTCCGGTGGTGTGGATGCCAACGCATTACACAAACCAAAACGTTTCTTTGGAGCTGCCCGTAATATCGAAAACGGCGGAAGTCTGACTATTATTGCAACAGCATTGACAGAAACAGGTTCGAAGATGGATGAAGTAATCTTTGAAGAATTTAAAGGAACCGGTAATATGGAATTGCAACTCGACCGCAAGTTGTCGAACAAACGCGTTTTCCCTGCTGTAGATATTATGGCTTCGAGTACGCGCCGCGATGATTTATTGCTTGACCAGGATACGCTGAATCGCATGTGGATACTCCGTCGTCACCTGTCTGATATGAATTCAATGGAAGCCATGGAGTTTTTAAAAGATCGCATGGAACGAACAGAAAACAACGATGAGTTTTTGGTGTCGATGAACGCATAAACATCTGATTGAAATTGACAATTAACACAAAGTCGCCTGATAAATCAGGCGACTTTGTTATTTAAGTGCAAACATCCGGAGTATAAAAAAAATGAATGCAATAAAGAGCAAAGTTAATCGTTAATAAAATAATTTGAACTACATTTGTGAACTCTTCTTTTCATTAAAATTGATCCATCATGAAAAAGGCAATAAATTTAAATTCGTTGTTATTATTGTTTGCACTTGTACTAGCCATATCGTCCTGTACGAAAAGTGAAGTTATAACTTTAACACTAGACAAATCAACATCTTACCTACTCATTGGTGAAACCGACACTTTGTCTGCAAAGGTAACTTCAACAGGAGATGTTCAGAATTTCACAAAAACATGGACAACGAGCAACCCGGATGTTGCGACAATCATAAATGGAGTAGTTACCGGCGTAGCCAGCGGGACAGCCACTATTACCGTGAAAGCAGGTTATAAGACAGCAACCTGCGAAGTAACTGTTGATGACAAAATACTTCCGACATTAACAAAAGGTGAATTATGGTATTTTGGAGACGCTTATGAGACAACAGATACGATTAACGGTACCGGCTCAAATAATTTCATTTTATATCTTGCCAGTTCGGGAATAAATCTTGATAACTTAACAGGAAATGGCGAAATGATGATTATTGAATTGAACACCGGATTAACCTTTAAAGACAACATCCCTGCGGGCACTTATAACATGATGACTAATTTAAGCAAAGCAAGTGATTTTGCCCCATTCACATTGGTTCCTGCATATACAGACTCTTACGAAAATAGCTGGGGTTGTTGGTATTATGGTATCTTGACCGATCCACTGTCAACAGGAAATATGATAGTAAGCAAAGCGAATAATATCTATACCCTCAATTATATTTTTTATGATGATTACGGAGTGAAGATTTCAGGAACTTATCAAGGATCCTTGAACTATGTAAACGCAACTACAGCCTCTTCAATTAAGTCATCAGCAAAGAAAAGATTAAGATTAAAATCAGAAAACAAAATCAGTAAGATCGGCAAAACAATGACATTTATAAGGATGTGATTTTTTAACGAATGAGACATTTTTAAAAGATACCGGGCACATTCAATCAGATAGTCTTTTCCGAGTCAATTTATAAACAAAATGAATCTAGTACTGAAAAAAACATCCTATATTTAGCAATAATTCCATGATAATTTAGTTAATTATTCTATGTTTATAACGTTATAAAAACTGGAAATAAAATGAAACAATTAATATTAAAAGCAAGTTTGTTTTTTGCAACAGTTACATTGTTTTTATTTGCAGCGTGTACAAAAACGAACGAAGTGACCAATCTGACACTGAATAAGTCATCGGTCAGTTTTACTCTTGGACAAACAGACTCTTTAATTGCAACAATAACCGCAAATGGAGATCTAAATAAGTTTACAGTCACATGGACTACAACAGATCCAACTGTGATGACTGTCGTTAAAGGTAAAATTGTAGGAGTTTCAAAAGGGACTGCTACAATAACAGCAAAAGCGGGAGGCAAAACAGCTACCTGTAATGTGACTGTTACAGATGAAATTAGTTCGGTTACAACAAAAGGTATATTGGTTTATTTTGGTGATATTCTTGGCACAAGCATATCACATCTATTTGAAGTTGGACTTGCAAGTCCGATTGACACCATCTATTTAATGATTAATGCACCTTTAACTGCCACAAGCAGCTTGCCTGTCGGAAATTATAAATTACTAACATCCCTAAACAGTTTGACTGATTTAGTACCTTATTCAATTATTCCAGGCGAACTGGATAACGATTCAGAGAGCTTTTCATGGTATATTGGCAATTCTTTACAAAGTGAAATTATTGAAGGTGATTTTAATATAACCAGTTTAAGTAGCAGTACTTATACTATTACGTACAATTTTATTGATTACTATGGAAACACTATTTCCGGTACTTATCAAGGTTCTCTATATTATTATGATGAAACAATTTCATCAACTTCATCATCTGTTAAAAAAGGTATGTTAAGTGCCCAACATTCAAAACTTACGTTCAACAAATTGAAGCAGACAAAGATAAAATAAACAAAAAAATCATTAATTATATTATTGAAGAGAACATTCAAGGTTTTGGTTGTTCTCTTTTTTGCACAAAAGCGATCAAATCATGCAGTTCTCATGCTTTTTTAGGAAAAAAGCAGTATCTTTGCCCGAATTTTTGTAATTCATTTTAGAAACACGGATTTATATATCGGGCTTTTTTTAATACGAATTTTTCAAAAAGAGACAAGGGATTAAATAAAGTCAGTATTATTTTGGCGTTAAACAATTAAAATCGTAAACATGAAATTATTAGAAGGAAAAGTGGCTATCGTAACCGGAGCTGCACGTGGTATTGGAAAAGCAATTGCCCTTAAACTGGCAAGCGAAGGAGCTGATATCGCATTTACCGATTTGTACATCGACGAGAATGCCCTGGCAACACAAAGTGAAATTGAAGCTTTCGGAGTAAAAGCGAAAGGATATGCTTCGAATGCAGCTAATTTTGACGAAACTCACACAGTCGTCAATGAAATTCATAAAGAATTCGGACATATTGATATTCTGGTAAACAATGCGGGTATCACGAAAGATGGTCTGATGATGCGTATGAGTGAAGGACAATGGGATGCGGTTATCAATGTAAACCTAAAATCGGCATTCAACTTTATACATGCCGTTACTCCTATTATGATGAAACAAAAAGCAGGCAGTATCATTAATATGAGCTCTGTAGTAGGTGTATCAGGAAATGCCGGACAAGCCAACTATTCAGCATCAAAGGCAGGAATGATTGGTCTGGCTAAATCGGTTGCAAAAGAATTAGGTTCACGCGGAATTCGTGCGAATGCTATTGCCCCAGGATTTATTGAAACAGAAATGACTCATGCCCTCAGTGAAGATCAGCGTGCAAAATGGAATGAATCTATTCCGTTGCGTCGTGGCGGTAGCCCGGAAGAAGTAGCTAAAGTAACATTGTTCCTTGCATCAGATTTATCCAGCTATGTAAGCGGACAAGTTATCCATGTTTGCGGTGGAATGAATACCTGATTCAATTAATGATTCATAATTCACAACTCATAAGAAAGCGCTCATAAGAAATTTAGAGTGCTTTTTTTATTATTTCAATGTATGATTATTAAACTCTCACAGATTAAGTTGACTTTTCTTGAAAATAAATAAGTAATTTTACATTTTACTACACGATCATAATTCAGATAATGACAACATCTCAAATTGATTTTTACAATTCGCTATCTTTAGAGGAGCAATACATTTTAAATGTAAGTGCATTAAAAGCATATGCTTTATCACTTTATGACATTAGCAATCTGGTGCAATTACGCAAAAAAATTACACAAAAACAAATTAAAGATATTCTAAGCGAGGCTGTTCGTTATAAATTATTTATTGAAAGCGATTATACTAAAAATGAGTGGCATGTAACACCAGAGTTCATGATATTTGTTTATCCCATGCTAACAAATTATATGACAGAGTGGAGCCAAATCAGTGATTCGTATATTTATTACACAAATAATTCTTACCTCAAGAGTTTCAGAAAATGCCTGTATTCATTACTTCATGATCAGAAAGAATATCTTAAAGAAGAGTCTAAATTCAAATTAACTTATCCGGAAAAAGCCATTGAATGCTATTCAGCTTTCATTGAGAATAAAGAATATGAATATGTCATTCATCGGATAAATATTGACTTTTTGAGTGCAATACTCAGGAAAAGAATTGAGTATTACTTACTAGAAATGCTTCCTTTCGGAGAATTAAAGGTCTATATAGAAAAAATAGAATCATTAATTTCGCCTATAAATGCACTAAAATTACCAAAAGTAGATGTACACATAAATTTTTATCGTGGTAACATTGAGGAAGCAATCAAATTGAATACTGATGAGATTGCAAATTTCAATATTACAGCTATTAATAAATTAACTCAGGGAGATGTAGAATCAGCTTTAATTTATTTTGAAAAAGGAATGAAGAAACAGCGAATTTTATACAAAGGGATACAGATTCCAGTCATCCCGAACACGGCATTTTACTATCTGACAGCCTTGTTATGTACAACATCGGAAATTTCAGTTCCAATTATTCAAAAAATATCAAAATCACTTTTACGAAAAAATACTACTGTTTTTGAAGAAGCATTTAAACCGATACTATCCTACGCGCAGAATGACAAATCAGAATTATTTACCGGACAGCTTTTAACCAGCAATAGAATAAAATCAAACGAACATGATTTACTGACATTGATATGTATACTTATACAATATTTAATTGATAATAAACCAAGTGCATCATTAATCAATCCCATAAAAGAAACCATAAAGAAAGCTTATGATTCAGGATTCATCACATTAGCTTATGAAGCGGCTTATGCATTAAAAACGTGGGCAAACGACAGAGAATCAATCGGATTATACAATGAGATGTCCAGACAGCTTTCTTACCAACCAGTACTTTCAAGAATATCACGGCAAGAAGAATGGGAAAAATCGCTCAATTTATTAATGGGATTGGGATTAACCAAAACTTCGACAAAACAAAAAGATTATACTGAAAGTTCTTCAAGGGTTGTCTATTATATCCTGTTCAAAAACAGAAGCGTTCAACCTGTCTTACAAACCCGTCAGGTAAAAGGTTGGTCGAAAGGCAGAAACATAGCCTTAAAAAGTTTTTTTGAAGGTAAAACAAAGGATATGAGCGAGCAAGATTACCGTATAGCTAAAACCCTTAAACATTACAACGATTATTATAACGATTATTACGAATTTACCGATAATGTTTTTAAAGAATTAATTGGTCATCCATACCTGTTTTTAGATGGGACGGACGATGTTCCGGTTGAACTAATTGCTTCTCAACCTGTCATTCAAGTGATAAAATCAGCCAAAGGCTATTCCCTTTCTACTGATATAAAGGATATTTCTGAAAAGATAATTTTGGTAAAAGAGACCAATACCCGTTATAAGATATATGACTTAACGTCTCATCAACTGCAAATTCTGCAAATTCTTTTGCAACAGAAAATTGTAGTTCCCGAATCAGGCAAAGAGAAACTAGTGCAATTGCTAGGTGGATTCAGTACCTATATGACAGTTCATTCCGACTTATTAGCAAAACAGAGTGACCGGGTAAACGTGAAAGAAGTAGAAGCTGATGCTCGTATCCGTGTCCAACTTTTGCCATTAGGAGATGGATTAAAAGCAGAGTTATTCAGCAAACCATTTGGAAGTCATCCACCCTATTGCAAACCGGGCAAAGGAGGCAAGGTACTGATTGCAAATGAAAACGGAGCACAGCTTCAGGTAAAACGTAATCTAAAACAGGAATCGGAATATGCCGACATAATACTTGAAGGCATCCAGACGCTTGAAAGTCTGGACATTACGGATGATTTAATAGCCTTTGATGATCCAATGGATTCACTTTATATGTTGGATGTTCTTTCGGCACACCAAGACAAATGTGTGATAGAATGGCCGGAAGGCGAACGATTTAAAATAAAGGGAACTGTTGGATTTAGCAATTTAAATTTGCGGTTGAAAAGTAATACCAACTGGTTTGATTTACAAGGAGAATTGAAAATAGATGAAACCACTGTTCTCACACTGCAACAACTGCTTGCACTTAGCGATAAAGGACATGGCCGTTTTATAGAATTGAGTCAGGGAGAATTTCTGGCATTAAGCAACGACCTAAAGAAACAGTTGGAAGAACTACGTTCGTTTACAACAAATAGTAAGTCAGGCGTTCAAATCAATAAATTTGCTTCAGTGGCATTAGGTGATTTTTTTGATAATGTAGAAAATATAAAAACAGATAAATCGTGGAAAGTTTTTCGTGAAAGAATAGAAAGTGTAAATGTAAATGAATTTAACACACCAACTACATTACAAGCTGAACTTCGTCCCTATCAAGAAGATGGATTCCGTTGGATGGCCAGATTAGCCGAGTGGGAAGGTGGGGCATGTCTTGCAGATGATATGGGATTGGGGAAAACAGTACAAACACTTACCATTTTACTTCATCGAGCCGAAATAGGTCCTGCATTGGTTATTTGTCCTGTTTCAGTTATCGGCAACTGGATAAAAGAAACAGAGCGCTTCACTCCTACTTTAAATGTAAAGACCTTCGGAACAAGTAATAGAGAACAGACTCTAAATGATCTTGAAGCCGGCGACCTGTTAATAACATCGTATGGGTTGTTGCAATCGGAAGAAAAGATATTCAGCGAAAAGATATTTGCAACAGTAGTTTTGGATGAAGCACACACCATAAAAAATTATGCAACCAAAACATCCAAAGCTACCATGCAATTAAAGGCTTCTTTTCGTGTAGCACTTACCGGTACTCCTTTACAAAATCACCTAGGAGAAATTTGGAATTTGTTTAATTTTGTCAGTCCCGGTTTACTGGGTAATTTGCAGCATTTTACTGATACTTTCATAAAACCGGATAATGAATATGCCCGAAAGTATCTAAAAAAACTGATTACTCCATTTATTCTTCGACGCACTAAATCGGCAGTGCTTGATGAGCTTCCACCAAAGACTGAAATTGTAAAGAAGATACAACTAAGCGATGAAGAAATGGCATTTTACGAAGCACTGCGCCGACAAGCAGTTCAGAATATAGAATCTGACAGCAATTCAGGAGCAAATCACTTTCAAGTATTGGCAGAAATCACAAAACTACGACAAGCAAGTTGTAATCCTCTTTTAGTTGATCCAACCATCCAGATAAGTTCATCAAAATTGGCAGCATTTATCGAAATTGTAGATGAATTAATTATAAATAAACACCGGGCATTAGTTTTCAGTCAGTTTGTATCACATCTTGCTATTATGCGCAAAGCTCTTGATGAGAAGGGTATAAAATATCAATACTTAGACGGATCGACATCATTACCTGAACGAGAAAAAAATGTGAAAAGATTTCAAAGTGGAGAAGGTGATCTCTTTCTTATCAGCTTAAAGGCAGGGGGATTAGGTTTAAACTTAACAGCGGCCGATTATGTAATTCATCTTGACCCCTGGTGGAATCCGGCAATTGAAGATCAAGCTTCCGACCGTGCACACAGAATTGGACAAAATCGCCCAGTCACTATTTATCGCCTGGTAGCTGAAAATACAATAGAGGAAAAGATTATTCAACTTCATGCTACCAAAAGGAATCTGGCGGAATCATTGCTGGAAGGAAGTGATCAATCGGCACGAATGTCGATTACCGAATTAGTTACATTGATAAAAGAACGGTAACAAACGGAATCATAATTGTCTGTTTTATAAAAAACCGACATTCAATCTAAAAATCATAGAGAAAATTGGAGCGTTATTTGTATTAATAATGTTATGTAATAAATTAGTAGTTTGCTCCTTTTTAAAACGAAAAAAATAGTATCTTTGTCAGTCTTTTTCGGAAAAACTGACAAAACTGACAAGAATATATTAATATAATTATATAAAACATTGTAATAATGGGATTTAATGATTTCTTAGGAAAGATATTGGGGAATAAAGCACAGCGCGACATGAAAGAAATAACCCCTTTTGTAAATAGAATAAAAGCGGTTTACGACGAAATAAAAACTCTCTCGAACGATGAATTACGAGCTCGCACTGAATCAATTAAAGCCAGAATTCAGGATTATGTAGCTGCAGATGTCGCCCGTATTGCAGAACTTAAAGCCAGTATTGAAGAGACAGAAATAGATCTTCGTGAAAAAATTTATACCGAAGTTGATAAACTCGAAAAAGAAATTACCTCTAAATACGAAGAAATACTGGATGAGGTATTGCCGGAAGCTTTTAGTATCATGAAAGATACTGCCCGCCGTTTGAACGAGAATTCAGAGATTATAGTGACTGCCAATGATTTTGACCGTGATTTGGCAGCTAAAAATGATTTTGTAACGATTCAAGGCGATAAGGCATATTATAAAAACGAATGGACTGCCGGCGGATCACTCATCAAATGGGAAATGGTACATTATGATGTGCAGTTATTTGGTGGTGTTGTGCTTCATAAAGGTAAGATTTCGGAAATGGGAACTGGTGAAGGGAAAACGTTAGTGGCAACATTACCCGTTTTTCTGAATGCTTTGACCCGAAATGGCGTTCATGTAGTTACAGTAAATGATTACTTATCAAAACGTGACTCCGAATGGATGGGGCCACTCTATATGTTCCATGGGCTAACGGTTGATTGCATCGACAAATACCGTCCTAATTCAGAAGAACGTCGTCAGGCATATTTAGCAGATATTACTTTCGGAACAAATAATGAATTTGGTTTTGACTACCTCCGAGACAATATGGCAACGTCACCATTGGATTTGGTTCAACGCAAGCACAATTATGCAATTGTAGATGAAGTAGACTCGGTGTTAATAGACGATGCCCGTACACCATTAATCATTTCAGGACCGGTACCAAAAGGTGAAGATCAATTATTCGAGGAATTCCGCCCAAAAGTAGAACGGTTGGTCAACATTCAAAAAACTCTTACTACAAAGTACTTATCAGAAGCCCGGAATCTAATTAAATCGGAGAATGAAAAAGAACGGGAAGAAGGTGCTTTGGCCTTATTCCGGTCATACAAAGGATTACCAAAAAATAAACCTTTGATTAAATATCTAAGTGAACAAGGGATTAAAGCTCTTTTATTGAAAACCGAAGAGTTTTACATGCAAGAAAACAACAGGAATATGCATGTTGCGACCGACCCACTCTACTTCGTTATTGATGAGAAAAACAACACGATTGAACTAACAGATAAGGGAATTGATTTAATAACCAATAATACAGACGATACTCAGTTCTTTGTACTACCGGATGTTGGAAGTGAAATTGCAGAATTAGAAAAAGATAAAACAATTACTACCGAAGAAAAACAGTCGCGCAAAGACGATATTCTACAAGCTTATTCCATTAAATCGGAACGTGTCCATACGATCAATCAATTATTGAAAGCATATACTTTGTTTGAGAAAGACGTAGAGTATGTGGTAATGGAAAATAAAGTAAAGATTGTTGACGAACAAACAGGACGTATCATGGACGGTCGTCGTTATTCCGACGGATTACACCAAGCCATTGAAGCAAAAGAAAATGTAACAATTGAAGCTGCAACTCAGACATTTGCGACCATCACATTACAGAATTACTTCCGTATGTACCATAAGCTTTCAGGTATGACCGGTACAGCCGAAACTGAAGCCGGTGAGTTGTGGGACATCTACAAATTAGACGTAGTGGTTATACCAACTAATCGTCCAATTGCAAGGATTGATATGGAAGACCGCGTTTACAAAACAAAACGTGAAAAATATACAGCTGTTATTGAAGAAATTGACAAATTAGTTGCTGCAGGACGACCGGTATTAGTAGGTACAACGTCAGTTGAAATTTCCGAATTACTAAGCAGGATGCTTAACGGTCGCAAGATAAAACATAATGTATTGAATGCCAAATTACATCAACGTGAAGCCGAAATTGTAGCTGCTGCGGGTCAAAGTGGTACAGTAACGATTGCAACCAACATGGCAGGGCGTGGTACAGATATTAAATTAAGTGCAGATGTAAAAGCAGCAGGAGGTTTGGCTATTATCGGAACAGAGCGTCACGAAAGCCGACGCGTTGACCGTCAGTTACGGGGACGTGCAGGTCGTCAGGGGGATCCGGGATCGTCTATCTTTTACGTTTCACTCGAAGATGATTTAATGCGTTTATTTGGTTCCGAGCGTATTTCAGGAATCATGGACAAGCTTGGATTCGAAGAAGGTGAAATGATTGAACACTCGATGATTTCGAAGTCAATCGAACGTGCCCAGAAAAAAGTAGAGGAGAACAACTTTGGAATTCGTAAACATTTGCTCGAATACGATGATGTCATGAATTCGCAACGCGAAGTAGTATATTCGAAACGTCGACACGCCTTAATGGGAGAACGTATCGGAGTAGACATTACCAATATGATTTACGATACAGCAGAAAATGCTGTGGAGAATGCACGTAATAATGGTGACTTTGAACAATTGGAAATTGATTTAATGACAGTCTTTGCTATGGATGTTCCGTTCAAAGAAGATGAATTTAATTCAATGAAAACAGGAGCATTAAGTGATCTGGTAGCTGAAGCAGCAATAGGAACATTTAAACGTAAAATGGACAAATTAGCATCCATTGCTTATCCAGTAATAAAACAAGTGTATGAACAGAAAGGACAACAATACGAAAGTATTTTAATACCGGTTTCTGATGGGAAAAGAGTATTTAATATTACAGCTCATTTGGAAACTGCATATAAATCAGAAGCCCGGGAAGTTGTAAAAGAATTTGAGAAACAAACCTTGCTATTTGTAATTGATGATGAATGGAAAGAACATCTTCGTCAGTTGGACGAATTGCGTAATTCTGTACAAAATGCAAGTTACGAACAAAAAGATCCGCTATTGATTTATAAACTGGAATCATTCGGCTTATTCAAGGAAATGGTTGATTCTATTAACAGGAAAGTTTTGGCCATATTAATGCGCGGTCAAATTCCAATGCGTGAACCGGAACAGGTTCGTGAAGCAAGACCAAGTCAACGAATGGATTTAAGCAAATACAAGACCCAAAAAGATGAAGTTGGTGGTAATAATAGCGCTGATCCGACAAAACAAGATACCCGGGAATTACAACATCATGAACCTATTCGTGTTGAGAAGAAAGTTGGTCGTAATGATCCGTGTCCTTGTGGAAGTGGGAAGAAATATAAAAACTGTCATGGTGCATCAGTTAACGTTTAATACCGATAAAATTCTTCATTGATAAATTTTATTTAAACATTTATTTTTCAATTATTCATTAATTCGTGTAGTTTTTATCATCCAACAATCAGTATAAACCGACTACTTAAACTCTCACAATTATATGTTGTTAAATTTTATTACATGGAATGTGGATCCAGTATTCTTACATTTAGGACCACTTGCCATTCGTTGGTACGGAATACTTTGGGCAGCAGGAATCTGGTTTACATTATTGATAGTTCAACGTCTTTTCAAGAATGAGAATATTCCAGAAACATGGCTAGATAAACTGTTTATATATACAGTGCTTGGAGCTATATTAGGAGCACGCCTGGGTCATTGTTTCTTTTATGAGTGGCAATTACTTCAGGAACCCGTGACAATACTTGGAATAACATTTGATTATGGAAATCATTATCTTTCACATCCATGGGAATTATTGTATATCTGGCGTGGTGGACTGGCCAGTCATGGAGGAGCTATAGGGATACTGATTGCCATGTACTTTTTCAATAAAAATGTATCAAAGAAAGGATATATATGGATTTTTGACCGATTAGTTATTGGTGTTGCAATCTGTGGTGCGAGCATTCGTCTTGGAAATCTAATGAACTCTGAAATATATGGTAGTGCGACTACCTTACCCTGGGGATTTATATTCGTACGAAGCGGTGAGACACAACCTATGCATCCAACACAAATCTACGAAATGCTCTATTGTCTTATCACATTTGCAATACTTTGGTGGATGTATTGGAAAAAAGAAGCCTATAAAAAGAACGGTTTGATATTTGGTGTTTTTTTAATCGGGATCTTCGGTTCACGTTTTTTATTGGAATTCATTAAAAACAATCAGGAAGTGTTTGAATCCAATTTGTCATTGAATATGGGTCAAATACTGAGCTTGCCATTTATCATTTGGGGAATTTGGCTGATAATCAGAAGTTCAAAATCTACTGTTGCTAAAGTTTCTTAGGACAAAAATACCGTCGTATTCTACGAGGTTTTCTATGAAACCTTTTAAAAGCAACAGAGTATTCCAGAACAAAAGAGACACAAGAAAATAAAAGCACAAATATTCCTTTCGGAACTTATAAAATCATTCTCCAGAGGGAAACTGGTTGTACCAATAATTTTATTTTTCGGAGTTAAGAGGCAAAACAACTATATGAATAAAATCAAATCAGATATAGATTTTACGAAAGTAAAACCATATAATCAAGACGAAGAAAAGACAGCACAACTTACCCGAATGTTTAATACCATTTCCGATAAGTACGATAAATTCAATGATATAATGTCTTGGGGAATGGCTCGTGTTTGGCGAAAACATTCGTTATTGGCTCTCAAAGAATATAATCCGAAACAAATTCTTGACATTGCAGCCGGTACAGCTGATATGTGTATTAAATCTTACCTGTATTTGAGTCCTAATCATGTGACCGGAATAGACATTTCAGACAGAATGCTCGAAAAAGGGCGGGTAAAAATTATAAAAGCCAATCTGAGTGATAAAATTGATTTACAGGTTCAGGATTGTTCAAATTTATTATTTGCCAATGAAAGTTTTGATGCAGCAACTATTGCTTTTGGAATTCGTAATTTCGAAAAATTAAACAATAGTTTGCAACAGATTTATCGGGTATTAAAGCCCGGAGGACATTTGTTGATTCTTGAAATGAATGAACCAAAAAAGGGATTGTTATTTAAGGGCTATCAACTTTACACAAAGATATTTGTACGTTTAACAGCCAAGTATCTATCCAGTGATAAAATAGCCTATGATTACCTCACTGCATCTATGCACGCTTTTCCAAACGGAGAACGCCTGATCGAAATTTTAAAGGAAAACGGTTTTAAACTAAATATCTATCGCAAATTCACCTTTGGAGTATGCAGTATGTATTTGGTACAAAAAATCGAGTAGGATAAACGGGATACTATGGTTAGGTAATCGATTCAAGACCATGTCATGACGTCTAATTTATCAAGTTGATTCGATCAACTTCAATTACCGTGTAATTAAGTTTGAGGCATATCATGAATTGATATTGAAAATAATAAGAAGCTTCTGCCCTACTCGATCGGAAACAATATCGTTGAATTTATATTTAGTTACGGCAGGTATACTCTTTGTATCGTCATAAGAATCGTCCGGATAGCATTATCGGGGCGGTTTTTTTATTCACTGAATTTTATAATGCTCCCCATAAGTAAAATAATCCTGTAAAACGTTGGAGGTATTAAATAGAGTTCGTACTTTTGATGCTGAGATTACCCTACTTCAGGGGCAATTATCTGAATCCGGATTAAGCAGACGTATCAGATTCAAACAGATAGTTTGAAATCAAATTCAAAGTCAGAAGCCGGGCCAAAAGTTGCATTCTGACTAACAGAATAAAGAGGAGAAACTTATTTACGGAGCAATTGTTGCAAAAATGCAACTGTTGCACCCACTATCAAATATGATTATTTCTATTGAGATAGCAACTTTCGGTCACTCTCTCAATAAGGAGGGAAATTCATCATTATGCAAAAAAACACCACATATTTTACTTCGTTGACAGGTTTTCGATGTTTTGCTGCATCTCTGGTGTTCATTTATCATAACAGAAAATACTGGAGAAATGATCTTTATCCGGGAATAATACAGTTTATAAATGAGTTTCATATCGGGGTATCCCTGTTCTTTGTATTAAGCGGATTTCTGATTACCTATACTTATTTTGACAAACCGTTATCATCGGTGAAAGCTTACCGGCAGTATGTCTTGTTACGAATCTTTCGATTAATGCCCCTTTACTGGTTAATACTATTAGCTTATTACCTGGATCCGCTATTTGGAAATTTCAGGTTCTCATGGTTGACATTCTCGTTGTTTCACGGATTCTCAAACAACTTAAACTTAACCGGACTTGCCCAGGCATGGTCGATTAATGTAGAAATGACATTTTATATTTTAGCTCCTTTTTTATGTATTATCTTCAGAAAAAGGACGTCTTACTTAATTGCATCTTTAATCCTGCTTTTTTCAGTATTCTTTCTTATAGGTCAGTTTTGGAATCATCTGGATACGAAAGCATTCTTTTATCCTGTTTCATTTGTTATCCAGAATACGTTTTTCGGAAGAAGTTTCCAATTCTTGTTTGGAATGGGTCTGGCTAAAATGATGCTGGATGAGAATGAATATCTGGAGAAACTAAAATTTAAAACCGTCATTGGATTTGCAGGTATGATCGTTTCAACGGTTTTGATCAGCCTGTTTCAAAAGAATATCTATTCACAGGGAGTTGACCATCCGGTAGGCATGATGATACATAATTTTGTATTGCCTTTCTTTATCTCCATATTCCTGGCGGGCTTGATTTTTGAGAAGACATTTATACAAAAGGTATTTGCATCGAAGATCATGGTGCTATTAGGAAATGCTTCATTTGCATTTTATTTAATTCATATAAGTTATGTCAATGTAAAACTTAAAGAATTATTTTTGTTGCCGGACCGAAATTTCATAGTTCTCTGGTTGATTTCTATAGCCTTGTATTTACTGGTTGAAAAGCCGATTTATAAATTGAGCAGGAAACTTATTCTAAGTTAACATGAATTCGATATATAAAAAGTTTCAATATTCTATAAGACAAACTATTATGTAGTAAAATAAGGCTCTGTCCGGTGGCATTATATCATACTACTCAGGTTTTGACCTTATTTTCACAGATAATCACCTTAGTAGAAAATCAGAATAAAATTTTAAAACCTTGTTCCCTTTCTTAAGCAATATAGCTACCTAACAAATAGATCTTTATGTTGAAGTAACGTTAATTTTAAATCACATTTTACATGGCATTTGATAAAAAGAAGATTTCCCTGTTACTGCTGTTATCGGTAGTCCTGTTATTCGGGTGCGTAACGGTAGACCGATTTAACTCACAGATCAACAAATCGATTCCGGAGAAAGACCTGAAAAGCGATGTGGATTATATTGAACGGAAGCTGGAAAAGCTTGAACCGGATCTGTATCACTATATATCAAGAAAAGAACTGGAATACAAGTTCGACAGCCTGAAAGCAACGCTGAATACTCCTATGACCAGCGACGAGTTCTATTTCAGGTTAAGTCCAGTCATTGCATCGATTAAACAGGGGCATACGCAGACGTTTCCGTTAACGAAGAGATTAAAGCATGCCGAAAGAAAGAGTGCTAATAGTAACGGATTGACACCATTCGCACATTATGAGTATGAACTATTTGATAACCGGCTTTATATTGTAAAAAATAATTCTAACAACCCACAGATTAAAGCAGGGACGGAAATAGTAAGCGTGAACGGTGTAAAGCCCCTTGAAATCATTGCTAAATACAGGAATACCTTCACTTCGGACGGATACAATACCACCTTTGTAGACCGAAAGTCCGGAAGCGCATTTGCCCGCTTTTTCTATTACCAGTACGGACTTACGGATAGTGTACCCGTTGAACTGAATTACAAAGACACCCTCAAGTCGATCGTGATATACCGGTTGGATAAGACGAAAAAGACGGTGGTAGTGAAAAAGACAAAGGAAGAAATCAAAAGAAACAAAAAGCTGCAAGCTGAAGAAAGCCGTAAAAGACGACTGCTGGGATACGATCCTCTGAGGCGGCTGTATAGCAAGATGCTTACATTTCCAGTTAAAGACAGCAGCGTAGCCGTGATGAAGATTTCTGATTTCATGCGGGGAAACTATAAGAAATTCTATAAACAGAGCTTCCTACTGTTGGATTCGTTGCATACCAAAACACTTATACTCGATGTTCGGGACAACGGAGGCGGACATATTTGTGAAATCAACAAGCTATATTCCTATCTTGCAGACAGTAGTTTCCACTTGGTGGATAAGTCGGAGGTAACCTCCCGGACAAGCCTGTGGCATATTGGTTACTATCATGACCAACCGCTTTGGGTACAGTTCATACAGACCGCTTTGCTTCCTCTCGTAGCAGGAATAGATATGTATACTTTCCTCAAAACCGAGAAAGGCCAGGATCACAAGTATTACTTTTCATTCAGGGAAAGCAAGCTTACCAAACCTCAGCAAAACCGTTTCAACGGAAAGGTCTATGTACTTATAAACGGTGGATGTTTCTCGGCAACCTGCCTGTTATCCTCAAATCTGAAAGGCTCAAAAAGAGCCACATTCGTTGGGGAGGAAACAGGTGGTGCGTATAATGGTTGTGTAGCAGGGATTTTACCGGTAAGCACACTACCGGCCTCAAAAACGAGTGTGCGGTATGGACTGCTAAACATAAAGACTCATTATACTTCGGAACAGGATGGAAGAGGTATCTTTCCGGATGTTGAGGTAGAACCAACGATAGAGGACCGGATGGAAGGAAACGATCTGGAATTGCAATGGGTTTTGAATGATATTAAGGGGTTGAAATAAAAATCTACACAGCATTGAGTTTAGCGGATTAAATACGGATAGCGGAGAAGTATTTCTGCCAGGCCGAACAGAGTTATCAGAAGCATAATTAAGTCTAAAAAAACACTCTTATGAAGAAATTTTTATTGCTATTCGTGTGCAGTTGCCTCAGTATGTATGCCATTGCGCAAAGTCCCATATTCGGGAAACCTGATTATAAAAAAATAGAATCCGCTGTTACCGATAAGGCTTCCAAATGGTACTATCCGACATTAATGGACAGATATACAAAATCGGATACGACACTGACAAAGGAAGACTTTCGAGTTCTTTATTATGGTTTTCTATTTAAGACTTCATATTCACCCTATGGGGATTCGGATTACAATGATTCCATCAGACCCATCCTGGCAAAAGATTCATTATCAGCTTCCGATTATGACACCCTGATTAAATATGAGAAACTTATTCTGGAAAAATTTCCGTTTAATCTGAGTGATTTAAATATCCTTGAATTTGCTTATGAACATAAAGGGGATATTCATTCAGCCAAAGAGACATGGTTTAAACTGGACAATATAATAGAAACAATTCTATCAACCGGCGATGGGCGGACAGAAGAGACTGCCTGGCATGTCGTTTCGATTAAACATGAATATGATATAGTAAAAGTGTTAGGGCTAAAGTTTGGAGGTGAACAAACATTAACAAACAAAGGATGCGATTATCTGACCGTTGAAAAGAATAAAAATGACATTAAGGGGTTTTATTTTGATGTAAATAAAATACTGGAAGCAGAAGAAAGCCTTTTTAAAAATAAATAAACAGGGAAAAGTGATTAACTAAGTTTATCCGAAAGAAAAACAAATCCCGATCATTCAATACAGTATGAAAGTAACCCTACAAAAGCTGATACAGTTCCGTTATATCCTTCTATGGGGTATTGCTGTCTTGTTTTTTGGTTGCAGTACGACACACTCACTGGAAAAGAGACAGCATAAGGAGGTCTATGATGCGTTGGGGCTGAAGAATGACCGAAAGGATCATTTTGCACTTTACAAGGAAGCAGCTTCCTGGTTACACGTTCCGCATGTCGATGGGGGAACGTCGCGTAAAGGGACAGACTGTTCTTTTTTCGTATATACTGTTTATAAAACCGTTTACCATAAAACCCTTGAACGAAATTCGGCCAGCATGCTGAATAAGAACTGTAAAAGAATAAACAGGGATAGACTAAAGGAAGGTGATCTGATCTTTTTTAATACGAGTAAGACCAAATCGGTTGTCAACCATGTAGGCATTTATCTGAAAGATCATAAATTCGTGCATGCCTCGACATTCAAGGGCGTTATTGTGAGTGATCTGAATGATGATTATTTTCGTAAAACCTGGGTTAGCGGAGGAAGAGTTCAATGAGATAACGCATGCCGCAGAAGAAGACGTAAAGAAAAATTCCGTCAATCAGGCAAAAGGAATATTGGTAAAAAGATAAAATATATGGGAAATACTCAAAACCCGGAAAATAAATGAAATGGAGATTAATATCAGGAATGCAGAGGAGAAGGATTTTCCCAAAATTGTAGACTTATTTAAAGAATTTGCGCTTTTTGAGAAACGTCCAGAACAAATGACCAACTCAACAGACAACATGATAAAAGAAAAAGATTTCTTTCATTGTCTTGTTGCAGAGACCAACGATAAGAAGATCATTGGATATGTATCTTATTTTTTCTGTTATTATACCTGGGTTGGCAAATCCATCTATATGGACGATCTGTATGTAAAGGCATCCTACCGGGCTAACGGGACCGGGAAAAGGCTGCTGAATAAAGTGATTGAGCTGGCTAAAGAATCCGGTTGCCACAGACTACGCTGGCAGGTATCAAACTGGAATAAACCGGCAATAACATTATATGAAAGCATCGGAGCTACGATTGATAACATTGAAAAGAATTGCGACCTGATACTGGACTGACATTTTTTGGATTAATGCAACATTCCAAAACAGCTGTTATGCAACTTCAACAATATGCAAGAAACACATCAAGGAGAGAAAGTGTATTTATCTGTTTTTTGTTGATATGTCAACGTTCAAGATTCATAAGGATCAGTTACAGGCGTTCAACAAATGAGGACAAGACTGTAAATGACCTGCATCCTGTTGATGAATTAAGACCTGGACTAATTCATTATCGAATCCGCAGATAAAGCTACCGTCAACTTCAATTAAAGGCCGGCGGATCAGCAGAGGATCGGCTATCATAGCTTCCAAAGCAGCTACTTCGTCGAAATCATTCGGATTCAATTCACCTGATTTAATACGGGGAGCAGCTCTGTTGAACCATTCGGGCACAGGCATATTAGTAAAGAAAGGCTTTAGTGTTCCGACAGTCCATACTTGAGTCAACAGTGAACAGGCATTCACTTCATGACCGCATGATTGCAACAGAAGCTTTTGCCGTGTATTGTTGATGCAACCTGGTTTTTCGTAAAACTTTATGTTCATGCTTTTTTAGCTTTTATAAGTTCTTGATTCAATTTATCCCACACCTCACACGAGAGGTAAGCGGCATCTGCATAAGCAAGTATTTCCCGATAATCAGCCGGTAACCGGTCTTCAATCAGGTCATGTAATTCACTTGCTTTCTGCCCCAGTTGAAAGCGGGCTTTACTAACTTTTTTCTCTAGTTCTTTGATTTGCTCTTCTGTCATAATAATCAATTTATTGTAATCATTACAAATAGTATACCATTTGCTTAATATTTTCATTATTAATTATTTGACTAATAAGAACCCTATAAAACAGATACATTATTGTCGGTATAAGATACTGGTATTATACAAATATGTAGGAAAAAGGAACAAAACCGGAGAGCAATATCCTTTGGTGTAAAAGAAACCAGAAGATGACAAAACAAGAAGTGATTAAAGAACTCATTATCATTCCGGGGGTTGGGAAGTCTTTGGCTACTGATCTTTGGAATATCGGTATTACCTCTATTACCGATTTAAAAGGGAAAGACCCGTATGAACTTTATGACCGATCAAATCGTTTTGCAGGTACAGTTTAGGATCGATGCGTTTTATATATATTCAAGTGTGCTGTGTATTACGTCAATACCCCTACGGATGAACAAGAGGCCTCTAAACTAAATGGTGGAATTGGAAAGACAAAAAATAACAAACGGGATTTAATTCACAGGCACATTTTGGGAATTAATAATTTTTTCTTATTTGAAATACGAATTTTAAAGATTGATTTTTGAACTGGAAATATAAATTTATTATTTTTGTCGAAAATTTCCATTTTGAAAAATTATCCAATAGGATGGAATAAGTACTATCCGGACATTCAGAAAAAATACATAAAGATGAAAAAAATTATCTCTTATCCACTCTCAATAGTAACTTGCCTGCTGTTCCTGTTTACTATCTGCCTGTTTCATCCGGTTCAGTATGTCTGCTTTCATTTATTCGGATACAATGCACATAAAAGAAGTGTAGACTTACTGAATTTATTCTTGTTGCGTATCTTATTCTTCAATTTATCAACAGCAGAAGTAGAGAAAAAAGCTGATTTGCCAGATGGGAAACCGCTTATATTTGTGTCTAATCACCAAGGATTGTATGACATCATCGGTATCGGTTGGTTTTTGCGTAACTATCATCCTAAATTTGTGAGTAAAATTGAATTAGGGAAAGGAATTCCCAGCGTATCATATAATTTAAACCATGGCGGATCCGTTTTGATAGACCGAAAGAATCCAAAACAGGCACTACCCGCCCTGAAGAAGCTTGGAGAATATATTGAGACAACAAATCGATCGGCAGTCATATTTCCGGAAGGAACCCGTTCAAGAGATGGAAAACCGGGAAGTTTTGCCCCGAATGGATTAAAGATTCTGTGTAAGTATGCTCCAAACGCATGGGTGGTCCCTGTTACAATCAACAATTCGTGGAAAGTCTTTCGCTACGGCACCTTCCCGCTGGGAATCAGCAACTGTCTGAAATTTACCATTCATACTCCTATTGCAGTAAGTGAGTTTGATTACAACACACTCTTCGAAAAAACAGAGAAAGCAATTGTGGGGGATATTATTCCTTGACAAAGGGTTCTTTTTCTGATTCCAACATGAGAAATCGAAACAATTAAATGTCACATTTAAAATTATCCGTTCGATTTTTCATCACTCAAAACTACTCATCCCAACCTACCGGTGCAAACGGTGGAAATCTTATATGAATTTCCCGGATTAAAGGAAAACGTCATAAAGTTGCCACCCTTTTTCATTCGAGTATCCACTAATTTCAGTCTATGTTTATTCATTGCAGAGAGGGGGTTGCGAGGGGGTTCAGTTAGGGTTCAGTTAGGGTTCAGTTAGGGTTCAGTTAGGGTTCAGTTAGGGTTCGGATAGGTCTATCTATTCCAACCCTATCCGAACCCTAACTTTACCATCTTCGAAATGTCTTTATACAAAGAATGAATAGCGTTCAACGTTAGGGGATAATCCCTTGGAATGAATGGCAATGAATGCAAGAAAATCAGGAGAGAACCGAAATTAAGTTAAGTGTTGACCGCAATGCCATACGAAATTCGATTGCAAGCGGAGATCCGGTAATCGGTCACATCGATTGTCTATGTGTTACAAAATAAGGCATTAATTTATTCCACCTGCTTAAATGGTAAAAAGCAATAAATCGAAATAAACACGACAAAATCATTTTAGGCTTCGCAATGTCGGTTTTAGTTTCAGAAGAGATAAAGAATATTGCAAAAATGACAAGAGTATTATTAAATTTATTATTGCTCATGAAATAAAATATTACCTTTGAGGTATTCTAATCAAACAATATACAAATGAAATCAAGACACTTATTTACCGGAGTCCTTTTGTGCTTAATGTGTTTTATCTGTACGCTTAACTCAAAGGCTCAGACAACGAAAATTGCCATTGTATCGGTTGCAGACACTACATTTATCCACCGACATATAGGATTCACGGCTTTTACGAATTATGTCGACACCTTACCAATCAATTTTTCCATAATCAATCATATAGAGGGCAAATTAATCAGCTACCTAAAACCGGGCTTTTCAGTGTCGGTAGTTCAATTGCCCGACTCGGTTTCGAAGGTAAAGAACAAATTCTTTATATCAGCAAAAACTAAAAAAGTCAAAGAATGGATATACAACAACAAGGATCTTTATGACATTGTTATCGTAATAGATAATGCTGGTTTATCAGAGAACAACCAGCTTATTCCTAAAAACACAAGTGGAATATTCAGTAACCATTCTTATGCTTCATATTATTCTACCATTAGTTTTTTTGCTTACCGTACTTCTAATTTAAAACTTCTTGAATACTACAATTTGGGAGGAGAATTCATACAGCCTATCCGGAACTTCAAACTGCCTAAAGAAAGAAAAGGCTTTACTCCGGAAATAATAAACTTTGTATATGACGGGTTCAAAAATTATCTGGATAGCCGCGTTGAATATTTTCTGGCTAAAACTTATTTGCTACCACAGGATAAAATAGATATGATAAAAGCAGAATCGGGAACAATAAAATAAAAAAAAATCACATGAAAAGACAAATCACATTAGCCATTCTTTTACTACTATGTATTAGTTCATTTGCCCAACAAGCACTTTGGGGAGGGCAAAATATTATCTCTCCAGAGATAAATTCAGATAACACCGTCACATTTCGTTTACATGCCCCGAATGCAACAAAAGTACAAGTTACCGGTGATTTCTTACCCACTCAAAAGACCGACACACCTTATGGGAAACAAGATATGCCCGGTACAGTTGATTTGAAAGCAGGAAAAAATGGTTTATGGGAATATACAACCCCGGAACCATTGAAGCCTGAACTTTACAGTTATTCATTCATTGTAGACGGATTTAAAACTACGGATCCGAATAATGTATATTTGATTCGTGATGTGGCATCCGTAACGAATGTCTTCATAGTAGGTGGTGGGCACGCCGATTTATACAATGTAAATGCAGTAGCCCACGGAACAGTGTCCCGTCGTTGGTATAAGAGTCCCAGCCTGAATATGACCCGTCGACTGACAATTTATACGCCTGCCGGTTATGAGACCAGCAAGACAAACTATCCTGTTCTCTATCTGCTTCATGGAATGGGTGGTGACGAGGAAGCGTGGATTGCCCTTGGACGTACGGCTCAAATTCTCGATAACCTGATAGCGCAAGGCAAAGCTAAACCAATGATTGTTGTTATGACAAACGGAAATGTTTCTCAGGAGGCTGCACCCGGTGAATCGGCACAGGGGTTGTACAAGCCCAGCATGCAACTGCCTAAAACAATGGAAGGTTCTATGGAAGCAAGTTTTCCTGATGTTGTCAAATTTATTGATAGTGAATATCACACAGTGGCTGAAAAATCAGGTCGTGCTATTGCCGGTTTATCCATGGGAGGTTTTCATTCCCTGCATATATCTAAACAATATCCTGATATGTTTGATTATATCGGCTTGTTTTCGGCAGCTATTATACAAAATAAAGATGCTAAATCAACAATTTATGACGACTTTGAGGGGAAATTAAAAATTCAGTTCAGCAAAAAACCAAAGCTCTATTGGATTGGCATCGGGAAAGCCGATTTTTTATACAAAGCCAACGAAGATTATCGTCAACTATTGGACAAAAACGGTTATAAATATACTTATTATGAAAGTGAGGAAGGGCATATCTGGAAAAACTGGCGCATTTATTTATCAGAGTTTGCCCCGCTACTATTCAAATAATACTATTAAATAAAAAGTCTCTTATAAAACATTTATTTGTCAGGGACTTTTTGCTTAACCGAATTTGTGCAGACAACACAAACAATTTTTCTTATTCAGACCTATAAAATACGTACCTTTGCAGTCGGTTTAGAAAAAACAGCTAAGCAATTAAAATTAAATATTTACAGAAAGAACAATTTATGAAGCGTATTAATGAATACAAGAAATTATTTAATATTGAACCTGACACAGATCTTAAGAAATTAAAAACGACCTATAGGAATTTGATAAAAGAATGGCATCCTGATAAATTTACAAATGATGAAGAGTTGGCTATGGAAGCTGAACTTAAAAGCCGGCAAATAATCGATGGCTATCATTTTCTGGTGAGCATTGCACCAGAAACAATCGCCGCAAACGAAGAAGAATATAACACGATTACAACCGAAGCAGGTATTGCAGATTTCAAACTTAGAGGTCAATTACTTGAGATTTCATTTTTAGACGGTACGACGTATGAATATTTTGGCGTTTCAAAAAACATCTATACCCGATTGATCAATGCAGATAAACAACTACGATTTGCGAAAAGGAATATTTTCAATTCATATCTGTACCGAAAATCAAAAAAAGGCACTGAAGTAGCTTGATCTGCTTATTTTGTTTAGTACTGTAATGGGATTGAACAACTTTTCCCGAAAGATGCACTCCTGCTAGAGTCGAATTGAACTTACAAATGCATGTCAAAACGAAGGATTTAATTACCGAATTGAACTTTGTAAACCTTTAGGGTTTAAGTTTAAAAGAAAAAGGCATCTAACTGCTTTCTTTTTGAGTGATTTTAGCACCCTATTCCTATCTTTCTGATAATCAACAAAAAGAAAAAAAAAGGAAAATTATTGCCTATTTCGTTGATAATGAAGAATAATTAATGTAATTTTGCAGGAAATTAGAATACGGAAAAATTTCTGTATTTAGTTTTATTAAGGACTTATTCAGAAGCAATCTTCCGGTCATTATTTTCGAATTGAATTATCAACTATTATACATCTATTTTTATGAAACCGACTCATATTGAGCATTTAGGCATTGCAGTAAAAAGCCTTGAAACTGCTATCCCTTACTACGAAAATGTATTAGGATTAACTTGCTATGCAGTAGAAGAAGTTCCGGAACAAAAAGTAAAAACCGCTTTCTTCAAAGTAGGCCAAACCAAGCTTGAATTATTGGAATCGACCGATCCTGAAGGTCCGGTAGGTAAATTTCTTGAAAACAAAGGCGAAGGTGTACATCATGTAGCTTTTGCTGTTGAAGGTTTGCAAGAAGTACTTGATTTCGTTGCTGAAAAGGGAATCAGATTAATCGACAAACAACCTCGCAAAGGTGCTGAAGGCTTGAATATCGCTTTTTTACACCCAAAATCAACTTTTGGTGTATTAACCGAATTGTGCGAAAATCCAAACAAGTAATTAGTTAATTGGTTAATTGGTTAGTCTTATGATTGGTACTTACAGGTGATTTTGTACTGAGAAACGAATAGCCATTGACTTAAGACATAAAAAAAAATGGAAAATCAAGAAAAGGTAAAAAACCTCATCGATTTACGTGTACAAGCCAAATTGGGTGGTGGTGCTAAAAGAATTGCGTCACAACATGCAAAAGGCAAGTTTACAGCTCGTGAGCGCTTGGAAATGTTATTGGATGAAGGCAGCTTCGAAGAACTGGATATGTTTGTAACACACCGTTGCAACAACTTCGGACTGGAAAAAGAAAAGTACTTGGGTGATGGTGTGATTACCGGTCATGGTACAATCGATGGTCGTACGGTATACGTATTTGCACAGGACTTTACAGTTTTCGGCGGATCTTTGTCGGAAACAATGGCATTGAAGATATGTAAAGTAATGGATATGGCCATGAAAATGGGTTGTCCAATGATTGGTATCAACGATTCGGGAGGTGCCCGTATTCAGGAAGGTGTTACTTCACTGGCCGGTTACGCTGAAATTTTCCAACGTAATATCATGGCTTCAGGAGTAATTCCACAGATATCTGCAATCTTCGGTCCTTGTGCCGGTGGTGCAGTGTACTCTCCTGCCCTCACCGACTTTGTTGTTATGACTGAACAAAACAGCTACATGTTCGTTACCGGACCTAAGGTTGTAAAATCGGTAACAGGTGAAGATATTACAACAGAAAACCTTGGTGGTGCTGATATTCATTCACGTAAGTCTGGCGTATCACACTTTAAAGCTGCAAACGAAGAAGAAGGAATGATGCTTATCCGAAAATTGCTTTCTTACTTGCCTTCCAACAATCTGGAAGAAGCTCCATTATTCGAAAACACCGATCCTATAGTTCGTTTGGACGACAAATTAAACTCTATCGTTCCGGATAATCCAAACATGCCTTATGACATGAAGGACATCATTCATGGTATCGTGGATAACGATGAATTTTTAGAAGTTCATCAACACTATGCTCGTAATATCATTGTTGGTTTTGCTCGTTTCAACGGTGCTCCTACCGGAATTGTAGCTAATCAGCCTAATTTCCTTGCAGGTGTACTTGACTGTGATGCTTCACGTAAAGCAGCCCGCTTTGTACGTTTCTGCGACGCATTCAACATTCCTGTTTTGACTTTAGTTGATGTTCCGGGATTTTTACCTGGTTCAGGACAAGAATATGCCGGTATCATTACACATGGTGCTAAACTGATGTTTGCTTACGGCGAAGCTACCGTTCCCAAAGTAACAGTTACAATCCGTAAATCATACGGTGGTGCACACGACGTAATGAGCTGTAAACAACTTCGCGGAGACTTCAACTACGCATGGCCAACAGCTGAGATCGCTGTAATGGGTGCTGCCGGAGCTATCGAAGTATTGGAAGGTCGTGCAATTTCTAAAATTACCGATCCTGAAGAAAAAGCTGCATTCGTAAGTGAAAAAGTAAACGAATACAAAGATAAATTCGCGAATCCTTATCAGGCCGCTTCATATGGTTATATCGACGATATTATTGAACCACGCAATACACGATTCCGTGTTATCCGTGCATTCCAGGCGTTGGAGACCAAAAAAGTAGTGAATCCACCAAAGAAACATAGTAATATACCTTTATAATTAAGTCCTATGATATTTGAAAAACTTTTTGGTAAGAAAGCCAAATCCCCTTCAATTGACAATGATAATAAAGGTGAAGTTCCTTCGGCTGATGTAGTTGCCATAGCCATGGCGTTACATTTGTATTATGGCGAAGTTCATGATGATGAAAGTAATGTTATTACAATCAAACGTATTGAAAGACGTTATTCGCCCTGGAGTTCAAAAATTTATGGTACAAACAATAATATTAGATAACATATTATGAAGAAATTCAAATTTACAATAGATGGGGCTTCATACAGTGTGAATGTCAAATCAGTAGAAGGCAGCAAAGCAGAAATTGAAGTAAATGGTAAATCATACGCTGTAGGATTGGAACAAGAGGTAAACACCTTGAAGACTCCGATTATTGTTCGCAAAGAGGTCCAATCTAATCCCGGCGTAAGCAAAGTTACGGCAACCACTACAGCGCCTAAATCAAGCAGAACAGGTGCAAACAGCCTTAAAGCTCCTCTTCCGGGAAGTATTATCCGTGTAGCTGTCAAAGTCGGAGACACTGTAAACGTCGGAGATTTATTATTGGTAATGGAATCCATGAAAATGGAAAACAATATCCTGGCTGAAAAAGCCGGTGTAATAAAAAGCATCGAAGTAGAAGCAGGGCAAGCCGTAATGCAAGACGATATTTTACTAGATATCGAATAGTAATCCGGACGAATTAAGAGCTGAACTAAAAGATTAAATATATGCGGCAGCAATTCTGCCACATATAAAATTCAGCAGTCCTTTGTAGAGCAGACTTTGAAGCTCTTTGAATATCCGTTTATCGATTAGCCAATTAAATAGCAATTTTATTGATTGTCTAATGGTAAAACAGTTTTGGAGAAAATAAGAAGGAAATTTCGGAACCCAATCATAGAGATAATCGTTTGTAAATTGGTGTATGTACCTTACCTTAAAAACGATTCTCTACGTGCAAAGCAAATAGATAAACAGGTGTATAGGTCAAGAAGAAGACTGTATTTTTGACCTATACACCGATAATAAACATTATAATTCATCAATAGATTTTAAACACAACAGATGTTGCGAAAGGCATTTTTTCTGGACTAGTGATAGCAAGGCCATCTGCTTCCAGTTTCCATTGCAATTTGCCATTATATCCAAGCAATTTTATATCTTTAATCGACTTGCTAAAGTATTTTGCGTCAGTACCCAGCGATTTGATTTTCAACTGTGATCCCGGAGCAGGTACGTTCATACAAAATGCGTATAAAGCACCATTCTTTCCAATAGTAAAACGTATGTCCTGAGCATCGAACTTAAATTCGGCATGTCTACGATTTAAAGCACCACCCGGAAGCATTTTCAACTTGCCATTAATTTGCTCGCCTTCGCTTGGAATAGTCCATGCATGACTTCCATAAACTGCTTCTCCGTTGCGTTGCATCCAAGTGCCAACTTCTTACGGGCACATTACATTCGGTCACAGGGAGCATAGTTTGCACTGATTATATAATACTTTCCTTTTATTTTGTAGATATGGTGTCCCTCGCCCATGTTATTGCCTTCGGGGATAATAACACGTTCGCTACCCTCAACCACTCCACTCATGTCTGGTTTTAGTTCCACCATCCACACTTCGTTGTAATTGTAAACGGCATATATCTTGCCATCATCAGCGAAGAGGACTGATAAATCATATATTTTTGTATTCAGCGGTTTACACCTCCACGGTCCTTTGGGATCCTTGGCCATATAAACCAACATACCATGATTATTGACGTTAGTAAAATATAGAACATGCCATTATGATAGCGAATACAGGGAGCCCAGATTCCCTGGCCATAGGTTTCCTTACCATTGGCTAGATAGAATTCTTTGCCCGAAGTTAATGAATCGGCAGCATAGCTTAGAAAAGTCCAGTTTACAAGATCTTTTGAATGTAAAATAACTAAGCCGGGCATACAATGCATTGTAGTACCGGCAAGGTAAAAATCTTCACCAACCCGGATAATGTCCCGATCGGAAAATTCGTCGTAAAATAATGGGTTGGTGTAAGTACCATTACCATTGTCGGCAGCCCACGATTGGGCATTAACAAATCTGGAACAAATAACCAGAAATAATATAAAGATTGAAATTTTCTCATTTTCAATTATTTCTTTGTTTTTACCCGAATTACTGTCAATGACATGGCAGGAGCTGAATAATCAAACACCTTCTTTATTTTTATAACAGATGTAGTTGGAATCACGGTATTTGGTTTCTCCAAGGTGTTTTCAGCTTCGGAACTGCCGGAAAAAATCGTTTGTTCGGCTTGCGATGCTATTTTTCCGAATTCCATGAGATTAATGTTGAAAGGTTTTGCTTCCTTGCCAAAATTGACCATTTTCAGGATTATATCACCCGACTTACTGTCCTGAACACAAGAAACTGCCTGGCTAGGATCTTTTTCGTCTTTCGAGATTATATTACTGAAATAATAGTCACCCTGATTAGCCGAAAACATTTTCTGAACATAATAATTCGGAGTCAGACTTATCGTAGTATTGTCAAAAAAAACCATATCCGTTTTCCATTGCGTGTAATCTTTCTTGGCAAACAACGGTGCGTATGAAGCCATTCTAACTACATCACCATTCCGTTCGAGCGAAGTCATATACGCCGCTTCGGCAATTGCATTTTGCATTTTATTGCCCCACGAAGCATATTCACCCAAATAAACATGAGTAGCATTGCGTTTGTAAGTGTCGTAACGGTTTTGATGTGAAATAAACCATTCAGGACTTGTATAATAATGCTCATCCACTACAGGAATTTTCAGATCATTTGCCAGTCTCCAACCTTTTTCAAAGTCTTCACCATCGGGCGATGGACCTACGGTTCCAATCACAATAATTTCGGGATGTTTAGCTTTCACAGCATCAAAAATCATTTTAAAGCGTTGTTCAAATTCGGGAGTTATTTTATCCTCATTTCCGACTCCAACATATTGAAGATTGAACGGCGCCGGATGTCCCGCAGCGGCACGCTTAGCTCCCCAGGTTGAAGTAACCGGTCCGTTGGCCCATTCAATCAAGTCCAACACTTCCTGAATATATTCATTCATTTCGCTCATCGGCAGGGCTCTTTGTCCTGTTCCACCAATCTGCCAGGTATTCCCGGAGTTTTGGCAACTAACCGCGGCTGGTAATACTGGTAGAGGTTTTGCTCCAATATCTTCGCAAAACTGGAAAAATTCAAAATATCCCAAACCGGCTGTCTGATTATAACCCCATATATTGCGCTGTTCTTTGCGTTCTTCAATCGGACCGATAGTATTTTTCCAGCGATACATATTGCCTAATCCGTCGCCGTGAGCCAAACAACCGCCCGGGAAACGAATAAAACGAGGTTTCATATCAGCCAGAAGTTGAGCCAAGTCAGCCCTTAAACCATTAGGACGGTTTTTGAACGTTTTTTCAGGGAAAAGAGAAACAACATCCAACGCCACTTTGCCTTCCGAAGTGGCCAAAACCACTAAGTTTGCGTTTTCATCACTCTCGGAAGCCACTAAATTTGCGGTGTATTTTTTCCAATCGGTTGAAACTGTTGTAAATTTAGTCTCGGCAAGCACTTTACCTTTTGGAGTTTGTAAACTTATATTGAACGAAACAGGTTCTTTGCTCAGTTGACGGGCAAACACCGAGAAGTTGTATTTCTCGTTGGTTTTGACCACCATACCAGCAAATCCGTTATTTTTCAATCCCACACCCGAAACTCCTGTAAATTTGGCTTCTTTTCCAATATACTCAATATCTAAAACCATATAATGCGGATTACTCGGATGAATCGGCGAATTCGTTTCAACGCTTATCTTTCCGTAAGAATGACCCGTTGTGGTATATTCCCAAAACGAATAGGGATTCCAGCTCTTTTGCTCAGTTGGAGTATATTCAAACGAACGATTTTGAACCAATTCGGCATACAATCCACCGTCGGCCGAATAATTGATGTCTTCAAAAAATAATCCGAATAAGTCGGAACTGATTCTTTTACCTCCTTTTGTTTGTTGTGCTGTTGCGGCTACCGAAATTAATAACGATAATCCAAGCATTAGGATTGATTTGATATTTTTATTCACTGTTGATTTTATATTAATTGGTTTATAATTTATCTCAGTTGTTCAGTTACAAATGTTCATCGATACGGGGTTTACTTTTTATTACAATTCAAATGTAGGTTGGAATGACTCCTCTGGAGTTTTAGCCGAAATGTTACAGACTAGTCCTTGAATAAATAGAAAAAATAATTTAAAGTGCTTCATGATAAGTGCATCGCGTTAATTAGTTTATATTATTGTTTGACATTTACTCTATGTAAAACAGCAACTTAATGTGTTTTTAAAATGCAAACTGATTTCTAGCATATACTTATAATTGATTAGATTTAAGAATATTCACGTCTGCAAAAGTAATCTTAGAGACAGGTAACTGCTTCTAAAATTTAGGTATTTCATTCTGAATTTTAGATATAAATAGCAATGTCGTTAAGTTAGTGATCTGTTATAATTTCTTGTAATTCATCGAATAAAGCTTTTTTGGTCGATGCCTTCTTTCATTTGATCTCCCAGGTCTTATAATCTCTCTGGTTTTCGAGACCACATCATCGAAAGCATTGATTGCAACAGTGTAATCCTTTCGGACGAACATTGCGATTAAGATATCTTTAGTCATAGCTATTGCATTTGTCCTATTGATTTTTTGATCATGTTTCCTATTCTCATCTGCCTTATATTCTTCCCTGACCTTTTCGTCTATTGGATGTGCATATGCCGAACAGAGTGTCAATAAATACATCTTCGCACAAAAGTCTTGCTTAACTGCTGTTGCTGTCTTTCCTGAGAAATTTTCAACTTCTACTCTGCATTTTAGCAACTTATATGCTTCTTCTTCATTCCAACGATAATGGTACAATTGAATAAAATCATCGTACAAATACGTCTCCATATCTGTTAATGAGGTGTATAGAATCTCACTTTCACCACTGGAAAGCTCTACTCGTATTAGCCGACATTTTATTTCTTTGTCGTGCCATTCAGGATAATCTTTGAGTAATTTCCGATCTTTCTTTGGTAACTTGAAAGCTACAATCTGCTCTTTAATGCCACTTTTGTTGAACTTGTCCACTTCCAACCACCAATCATCTTTCATTCTCACGCAAAAATGTAGCTTCTTGACTAATAGTAAGAAGAACAAAGCTTTGCTTGGATATCCTCTGTCTAAAAGAATCAAGTCGTCCTCCATGGCATATTCCAAGTGCTTGTATAAGAAATCGCGTTCGCTCGATGCATATGGTGCTATTTGCAAATCTACCGCCAGTAAATTCAATACATCGTAGAATATAGAGCACAGTGCCAGTGAACGTTCGCTATCGGCATTAGGCCCAAATTTGTGTACCCCGAATTCCTCTCTTACTGTCTGATGATTTGGCAATACTAAACGAAAACCATCCACGGCCATCACACGCATGCCGTACCAAGTATAAACTTCGTTGTTTTCATAAAATGTTTTGACTGCAACCTCATTTAAGCGCTTAAATGCCCAAGGATTCAGCTTTTTGCGAGCCTGTGTAAATGCACTTTTTGTTACCTTCCTTATATTGAAGTCACTATTGTCCAAGCTTTTGAAAAACCTGTCCAAATCCCGTTGAATGGAACTGCACGATGACATGATTAGAATCACTAAATTTTTTAGCGGAAGTTTCCTATCACGCGTAAATACCCCTTTAATGCCGTCTTTTGAACGGCGAGTAAACTCTTCTTCATCAAGTTCACATACTGTATTTTTTGTTAATATCACACGATTATCTTCTTTTGTTGGACATTGGAAGTTACCCCCTATATACCCTATAAAGATAAACAATAATCCATACACCACAAAACTTTCAAAAAACTATTATTCAACATATTGAACAGAATGCTTAACTTAAAGACATTGATTATAGAATCTTAAATCGGTAGGATACGCATGGAGGATTGAAACAAATATATATACTAACAAAAGTTTGGTTTTCATCGAATTACATGTTTGCGTTTTTTATACTGATTGATTTAAAAAAATCATTATTTTTAAGGTAGCCACAAAGTTACATAAAATAATACATCCATATTTATTGAAAGTATTCTTGGAACTGCACAATACCCTGATATATTATCGGGAGTTATTTGCCACGGCAAGGATTGCCGGAAAAAGATTTTGATTATTTATCCTGACTGTTTGCGTAATAGAATGAATTTGACAATAAGTGTCTGCACCCTTTTCGGATTGAAACATTCCACTTCCTTTTTGCTTAACTTTCATATTGCTAACTTAACTATTCCGTAAAGTCCGTCTATATGGATTCGAATAGAGTATAGACGGACTTTAGGTTTACTAAAAAGACGGTACTTTTTTGAGTACCGCCTTTCCTGAATTTATATACAATGTATTATTAGTTACAAACCTGAAACCAGTTGTTTGAGTTTCGTTTCTGCCATTTTCAGATTATACCGGAAATTAATCAACCGTGTGCTTGACTGGACATAATCTTCCTGTGCTAAATGAACTTCCAGTGATGTTGTCTGTCCCAGCTTCAGACGTTCCAGGCTGATTTGAATGTTTTCTTTTGCCAACAGATTATTTTCACTCTCAATCTTCAATAGCCTCTGTTGGTTTTCAAATTCAGTCAGTGTATTCATAAGCAATATCTTTACCTGCAATTTTATATTTTGCAAATTATATTCGGCCGATTCGGCTTGTATCTTAGCTGTTGTTACTTTTCGTTTTGTTTCGCCGGCACTAAAAACAGGAATCGTAAGTGTACCTCCTACCTGCGGTCCTGCAGAAGAAGAGTTCAATGTAGAGCCTGCCGAATTGACGGTTTGCGATGCATAATAGCCTGCCCGGACGCTAAACGTTGGCAGATACAAACTTTTATTTTCTTTCAGTGCCAGTTGTGCTATCTCAATTTGCTTTTGATAACTAAGAATACTGGTGTTCGATCGATCGATTTTTTTGAGTAAATCCGCTTTATCCGGAGTGTAGTTCAACGGAATGGTATCGGATATTTCGAACGGATCATCCGTATTCTTGCCTAATAATTGATTCAGCGTTTTCTGTGCAACATCAATGGTGTATTGTTGATCAATCGCAGTTTCCGTGTTGACATTTAAGTCTATCTTTGCCTGAAGCAAGTCGGTCTTTACCAGTGAGCCGGCATTAAATCCTGCCTGAGCAATCGTGACCCGGTCTTTATTATAATTCAACGCTACGTTGATAGAGCTTAGTTGCTGCTTTTGCCTGACGACATCATAATAAGCTGCAATCACGTTATACAAGGTCTGCAACACCTTATCCCTATACTGAATCTCACCCAGAGCCTGTATTTCATTTAACTTGCTTTTGGTTACAAACATTTTGCCGCCATCATACACATTCCAGTTCAGTTGAGCTCCGGCACTCAGAACAGTCGTTGATAATGACGGGTAATTGGTTGTTGTATTTGGATATGTTTTTTGCTTCGTATCGCTTATACCGTAACTTCCCGACCCCGTTATGCCAACCGTAGGCAACATGCCTGCATTACCGGCGGTATTATTTACCTTGTCTGTTTTGGCCTCATTCCCGGCAACCAGAATATCAAAATTGTTTTTCAACGCTATCCTGACAGCATCATCCAGTGTTAACGCTTTCTGAGCATTTGCATTGGACAATGCAAATATAAACAACAATACAAAACCTAATCTTATCCCCTTGAATTTCTTCAACCACTTTAATATCTGTTGAATTCTTTTTTTCAAAATTTTAATTGTTTCTTTCCAGGATAGGGTATAAATAACCGGAATCACAAATAAGGTCAGTACTAACGAGAATAATAATCCGCCTACCACTACGATTCCCAACGAAACACGGCTGGTAGCACCGGCTCCCATGGCCAGGGCAATAGGAAATGCTCCAAAGATAGTAGCCAGCGACGTCATTAAGATCGGTCGGAAACGTGCCGATGCCGATTCAAAGGCAGCTAATCGTTTATTCATTCCCAACGCCCTTTTCTGATTGGCAAATTCCACTATCAGGATACCGTTCTTAGTCACAATACCAATCAACAGGATCATACCGATTTCGGAGAAGATATTCAATGTCTGTCCGAATATCCAGAGCGAAAGCATGGCACCGGCAATAGCCATTGGCACCGTAAACATGATAATTACCGGATCTGTAAAGCTTTCAAACTGGGCTGCCAAAATCAGATAAATCAGCAATAAAGCCAATATCAGGGCAAACCCTATATTCGAATTACTCTCGGCAAAATCCCTGGAAGGGCCTGATAATGCCGTATTGAAACTGGAATCCAATAATTTATCGGCTATGCGTCGCATTTCGGCAATACCTTCCCCCAATGTTTTTCCTTCCGCTAAATTTGCTGAAACGGTAGCGGATTTATACCGGTTAAAATGATATAATATAGGAGGATTACTGTTTTCTTTCATCGATACCAGATTATCCAGCTGGATCATGTTTCCGGCATTATTGCGGACATACAGGGAAGATATATCTGATGACGTCTTCCTGTCGTTACGGGCCATCTCTCCAATGACATAGTATTGCTTACTGTTATTTAGATAATATGCGTAACGACTTCCGCTATAGGCTAAATCCAACGCATCGGATATGTCTTTTTCATTCACCCCGAGACTGGTTGCTTTTAACCGGTCTACAACAATGTTTACTTCCGGCTTATTGAATTTTAAATCCACATCGACATTACTGAATACCGGACTACTTTGCGCTTCATCCAGAAATTTAGGAAGAATTTTTTGTATCTTATCAAAATCAAGATTCTGTAACACAAACTGAACCGGTAATCCTCTTGAATTGGAGGTGGTAATAGTCGGTTCCTGACTGGCTATTACGCGGGCTTCCGGAATACTGTCATATAACTTGGTTAGCTTTTTATAAATATCTTGTTGGCTTCGCTTCCTTTCCGATGGATCGGTCAGGAAAGTTATGACAAATCCTGTATTTGCACTGGTTCCGCCACCATACCGTGCCATGGCATATTTCGTTTCCGGGAAGTTATCGGAGCTGATTTTGGAAATCCGGTCCAGCACCTTTTTTGTTGTGGCTGATTCCGTACCCTCGGGAGCCGTTACACTTGTCCGTAAATAACTGTGGTCTTCCAGGGGTGCTAGTTCCGATTTTAGAACTTTGGAAATGCTGAAAATAAATACAATACATAAACCGATTATTGAAAGAGCCACCCATTTATTCAGGATAAAGAACGAAAGAAACCGTCTGTATTTCTTTTCCATTCCGACAAAGAACGGTTCTGAAGCTACATAGAACTTAGAGTGATGCGACCCTGAACCTCCCAGAAAGACATTCAATACCGGCGTTAGCGTTAGTGAAACCAATGCAGAGATTAATACCGCGCTTGCCACCACGATTCCAAATTCACGGAAAAGGCGTCCGGTAAATCCCTGTAAGAAAATCACCGGTATAAATACAATGGCTAAAGTTAGTGACGTTGAAATCACGGCAAAGAATATCTCCCGCGTTCCCTCCAAAGCTGCCTGGAACTTATCCATGCCCTGTTCGATACGCTTGAAGATGTTTTCGGTCACCACGATCCCATCATCCACCACCAGTCCCGTTGCCAGCACGATTCCAAGCAGCGTAAGTACATTAATGGAAAAGCCCAACAGGTACATGACAAAGAATGTCCCGATTAATGAAACCGGGATATCCAGTAAAGGCCTCAACGCAATAATCCAGTTCCGGAAGAACAGGAAGATAATCATTACGACCAGCAGGATAGCAATAATCAATGTCTCCACCACATCGGATACAGATTGCCGGACAAAGATCGATTTATCGCGGGCGACACTTAATTCCAGACCTTTGGGCATCGTTGATTTGATCTGATCCATTCGCTTGTAGAATTCATCTGCTATCTGAATATCATTAGCTCCCGGAAGCGGAATCAAAACCAACATTACGCCGGTAACACCATTAATGGTAGAACCTGCTTCATCATCCTGCGGACCGACTACCGCATTCCCAATATCACGCAAACGAATAACCTGATTATCAGTCTGTTTGACAATCAGATTATTAAAGTCATCCTCCGTTACCAGTCTGCCAAAAGTTTTTATCGTCAATTCGGTGGCATTACCACGAATCTTACCACCCGGCACATCGACATTTTCTTTGGTAAGCGCCACGTCCACGTCGGAGGCTGTCAAATGAAAGGCAGCCATCTTGGCAGGGTCAAACCACAATCGCATAGCCGGTCGTTGTTGGCCGTAAATAGCCACGGAACTTATCCCGGGAATGGTTTGTAACTTTTCCTGCAACACGTTTTCGGCATAATCGCTGAGCTGCATCGGATTCATATTGGCGCTTTGTGCCGTCAGCATGACGATTGGGTCACTGTTTGCATCAGCTTTCGTTACAGTAGGCGGTGCATCAATATCCTGCGGAAGACTTTTCTGTGCCTGCGAAACTTTATCACGCACATCATTCGCCGCTTTCTCCAGGTCGGCATCCAGATTAAATTCAACCGTGATCGTACTGACTCCGGTAGCTGATTGAGAAGAAATAGTCTTTACCCCTTCAATACCGTTGATACTTTTTTCAAGGGGCTCCGTAACCTGCGATTCGATAATATTGTCATTGGCTCCCGTATAATTGGTCTGTACGGTAATGATCGGCGGATCAATAGCCGGATACAGTCGTACTCCTAAAAAATTATACCCCACCACACCCATCAGAATGATAACAAGGCTTAATACAATCGCTCCTACCGGGCGTTTTAAAGCAATATCTGATAATGTCATAATTATTTAGTTACGGTTGAATATTTCAGCTTCGAACCTTCTTTTAAGAAAAGAACGCCCGAAGTAATAACGGTATCACCCTGTTGAATTCCATGAGTCACTTCGATATTGGAGGCCTGACGAACCCCGGTGATAATCTCTACAAAGTGGGCTTTACCATTCCGGGCTACAATAACCGATTTATTGGTTTCCGACGGAACGATAGCCTGTGTCGGAATTACCAGTGCATTGTTGTTTTCACTCAACCGCACCGTCACATCCGTAAACGATCCCGGAAGCAAATCTTTCGACCGGCTGTTCACAAGGGCTCTTACTTTCAGGTTTCGGGTACTGGTATCCACTCCTTCTTCCGTTGCCATAACGGTGGCTTCGTAATGAACATCCGCATTACTCATGTTGAATTTAATTTTCATGCCGGGTTTGATAACCGAACTGTATTTCTCCGGGACACTGAAGTCCAGTTTAATCTTATTTTCGGTTCGTATGGTTGCAAGCAAGGTGGACGGAGTAATAATGGCTCCCACGCTGACACTCCGAAGCCCTATCACACCATCAAAAGGCGCACGTACTTCGGTCTTGCGAATCAGCGTTTTCTCTACTTCGATATCGGCTTTCAGCGAATTCAACTGCAATCCCGTCTGTTCGTAATCGTTCTGACTGATCCCGTTTACTTTCAGCAATTCCGACTGGCGGTTAAATATCTGTTGCTGGATAGCAAGCTGCGTCTTGAGTTTCTTGAGGGTAGCTGCCAGGTCGTCATCAAATAGTTTGACTAACAACGTGCCTTTTTTTACCGCTTTACCTTCAGGTAGATTAATCATCACTACCCTACCGGCTACTTCATTTTTTAAATCGACTTCCTCGTAAGCCATCAAGGATCCCGATACAGAGATTTCATTAATAAGTAACGATGGTTTCACGATGCAAGCGTCTACTTTTCGCTCTTTTTTGTCTTTTCCATTCTTTTTACTCTCCTTGTCGGTCTGCTTGGTGAAACCCGGTCTCAAAAAGAAAGCGGCTATTAATACCATGACCAGAATAATCCACAGGGTTGATTTTTTTTTCATTTGGCTGATTGGCTTTTATAGGTGATAAGATTTGTTTCTATCGTTTCTAGTGTTGTATAAAATTCATGTATCTGATTTTCCGATAGCCCGCCTACTGCCAGAGCTGTTGATTCCTGTATGGCATTCTGCACATCCGGAATAATCAACCGGGCTTTCTCGGTTATCGCTAATTCGTATTTTCGTCTATCCGTCTTGTTCGTGACACGTTCCACATAGCCATTCAACGATAGGTAATCGATAATCCGTACGACCTGTACTTTATCGCAACCCAGCTTCCCGGCCAGCTCCTGTTGTGTTATTCCGTTTCCCGCATCGATTAAATATAATGGGTAAAACGACCGTTCAATATCCAGATGCGTAAGGTGACTCTGTAAGTTCTCCAGAAACAACTTGCTGATTTTGTCCAGTCTCCTTCCGATGGGCTCCTCTAACAGAGTTTTAGATGATAATTGCATAGCTTTATTTTTTAATCAACGCAAAGGTAGTTAATAATGTAATCAGTTATCATTGTTATCTATTTTTTTAATACAGATTTAATTTCTTTAGTTAAGAATAATATATAAATCAAGATAACTCTGATCCATTACGGTTTAAGCACGACCTATTGGATGCAAATACGCCATGAGCCGGTTTTTCCGCTGCTGCCAACAGACTAATTCGCATTGCTTTGTTCCATTTACGATCATCGGACAAACTATATACCTGGTTTTAAAAATATTATGGTACTATGTATTGCATAGTACTGTATTAAAAACTATATTTGTACCGTATAACTCAGTAAGCTCATTTTCCGTTAGCCGGACAGCTTAGCATCGAATGACTTTTATCGCTATTTGGCGTATTTCCCGGCAGACTATTTAAAGAGCTGCCAACCTGCCGGTTCTTCAGCAGGCCGATAAAATGGAAGAAATACCGGTCTTCTGTTTATACAAATGCAAGCCCTGTGCATCCGTTGCATGCCGGCTTTTTCATGCTGAATTTTATGGATTAGAACAATAAACAATATAACAATAAAAGCTTTATGAACAAGACATTGAAATGTTTCATTCGTCAATATTGGATCTTACTATTGATAGTTGCTTTAAAAATGATCTTACAGTATGCGGTTATAAATCCGGTGTACGAACTTCATCGGGATGAATTCCTACATCTCAACCAGGCGAATCATCTTGCCTTCGGTTTCATTTCCGTCCCTCCTTTTACAGCCCTGGTTTCAAAGCTAATCTATCTGCTGGGGGGCAGTATGTTTTGGATAAAGTTTTTTCCGGCCCTTTTCGGCGCTTTGACCATTGTCTTCGGCTGGCTGATCGTTGAAGCGCTGGGCGGTAAACTGCTTTCAAAAATCTTGCTATCAAGCGTATTACTTTTCTCGGTCATTGCACGGATCAACACACTGTTCCAACCAAACTCGTTCGACATACTGGCCTGGACAATGATTTTTTACCTGTTGCTGAAATATATCCAATCCTGCAAAACGAAATGGCTTTTCTTTCTCACGATAACAATGGCTGTCGGGATGTATAACAAGTATAACTTAGTGTTTCTGATCACCGGATTAACAGCCGGACTCTTGTTGACGCCTCAACGGAAGCTCTTTTTGAACAGATCAATATGGAAGGCCTTGTTGCTGCTCGTGATATTGATGTTGCCGAATATCATCTGGCAGATAATGAATCATTTGCCGATGCTGGAGCATATGAAGGCACTCAAAGCCTCGCAACTCGATAATAACTCGGCCACGGGGTTCCTGAAAGATCAGATCTTATTTTTCTCCGGTTCCATCCTGTTGATTATTGCCGCACTGGTTGCTTTCTGTAATTTCAAACCCTTCAGGCCTTACCGCTTTGTCGGCATTTGCTTTGTCCTGACTATCGCGATCTTCGCAATGCTGAAGGCGAAAGGGTATTATGCGCTCGGATTATATCCTGTTATACTGGCTTTTGGGAGTGTCTATCTGGAATCTCTTTTAAAGCGCTACTGGAAGCCGGTCGTCATGCTGTTGTTCATGACAAACAACCTGGTCGTTTTTATAGCGACGGCTAAGATTATTTATCCTATCTATTCTCCTTCTGAAATAGTACAACATGCGGCTGATTTTGATAAACTGGGCATGTTATGTTGGGAGGATGGTCGAAATCATGCACTGCCACAGGACTTTGCGGATATGATCGGTTGGCGTGAAATGGCAGCTAAATCATTAACCGCTTACAACCGGATACCGGCGAATAAGCTGAAAAACACACTGATATTCACAGACAATTATGGACAAGCCGGAGCTTTAAACTTCTATAACCGGGGAAAAATGCCCGAAGCCTATTCTTTCAATACGGATTATATCTACTGGTTGCCCCGGTTAAATAGAATTCAAAATATAATATTAGTAGGAAATAAACCCGGTAAAGAAATCATCAGCATGTTTTCGTCCGTCAAACAAATTGGTATCGTTGATAACAAATACGCCAGGGAAAAAGGTACCGGGATATTTCTACTCACGGGAGCAGCACCGGCATTTACCGGTATATTTTACAAAAAAGCGGACGAACGAAAGGCGAAGTTTGATATATTCTAAAGAATCAGCTGTCAAACCTCCGGATAAAACCGGTTCAATATTGAGAATTCCTGTATAAACAAAATAACGGTTTAAAAGTCAAACGTCTGCCTTTGCACGCTCTTGCGTTCCGCTGGTTATCCGCATAGACGCGGTACGCCAATCGGTACGTCTCTACCAGGATTCTGGATGGTTATAGCTTGCATTATTACAAAAATTACGACTTTTTTCGTTGATTCCGGCTTCTCCGGGTTAGGTATTCGCAAAAGAAAAGCCTATTTTTGTATCTTACAAAATAAAAACTACGATTATGATTCGATTAAATGTATTTATCTTGGTAGAAGACGTAAACCGCGCTAACGTATTGAATGCTGCCAAAGAACTGACCGCCTCTTCGGTAAAAGAAGATGGTTGTATCGCTTATGATGTATTCGAAAGCGCGACCCGTCCCAATGTATTGATGATTTGCGAAACATGGAAAGACAGTGAATCGCTGTCCAGTCATGAAAAAGGAGCTTCTTTCATCAAAAACATTGCAGTTTTGAAAGAGTTTGCAGCTATCAAACTCGAAAAATTCGATTTCTGATAGCTGTACGAACCGGCCGGTTTAATGTCAGCCAATGACTGAAAATGAACGAACAAAAAGAAGGGTGGCGTTGAGTTACCCTTTTCTTGTTTCCACCCCACACCGCGGATAGTTTGTGGCTCCTGCTATTCAAACCAATTCAATCGAAAATAATGAATAGCCCGATGCTATCCCGCTCGTAAATGCCACAGCTCACCGACCTTTCCCGACAGCAATTCATGCCATCTCCCTCTCCCGATTGACACGATAACATTCCTTCATTCCCCCGCCTTTCACCACCTGCCTCCCACCCCATTATTTAAGCTTTTATCCGGACACATGCCCGTTTTTTTCTTCCCTGTTGGCCCGGGGATACGCTGTTGATACGCCGTAGAAAAGCTATAGTTCAGAGGGGGTTCAGTTAGGGTTCAGATAGGGTTTCGTTAGGGTTCAGTTAGGGTTCGGATAGGTCTACCTATCTGAACCCTAACTGAACCCTATTTATACCTTATATATATCTTATTTAAGCTACGGCTTTTCTACGTCGTATCCACAGATATACCCCGGTCTGTGAGCGGACAGGCTCCGGCGATCCGGATTCCCATCCCTACCGCAGCATTCATAAACCGCCCGGACATGACCGACCGAATAGTCACCAAATGTTATAAATTCACTACTTTTATTTTTATTTATAATAAAAGAATAAAATGCTTGATAGTTAAAAAATAGTTCGTACTTTTGGAGTGAAAATACGGGCTAAGAAGCAATCAGTTAGAAACTACACAGGTTATGACATAAAGTTTCCGCTTCGCTCAGATTTGAAGTATCCGGTGAGTCGATATTTTCAAACGTAGACAAAGAAGGATCAATATATGTATCATTTATTGCGTTTTTGGAACAAAAAAGTAAATTTGGTACAAATGATACCCTATCACAGGCTCAAAGAATTAAACACTACCTTAATTTAAAAATAGAAGATAATTGTATGAAACAGATTGAAAAACTATCAGAGAATATTCACTTCACGGCAGTAAACATAAGCAAATTAGGATATTCTGTGTTAGGTGGTCATGCTAAAAAATACTCAAACCCAAATGACAAATAAAGAAAAAATAGAATCGATTATTACTGAACGTGGATTTTCAGATTACTGTTGGGTAAATCCCCAAGACATTAAAGTAGCTCAGTGGGTAAGAGTTAAATGCGCCTTTGGCTGTAGTGATTATGGATTAGGGGCTTGTCCGCCTAATACTCCATCTGTTGATGAATGTAGGAGATTTTTTAGTGAATATAATAATGGACTAATTATTAGGTTGAAAAAAATTGTTGATAAAGATTCATATCCTTCTGATTGGTCAAGGGACATGACTAAGAGGTTACTTGATATTGAAAAACAAATTTTCTTAAAAGGAAATCAAAAAGTATTTTTATTAAATCAAGCTTCTTGTTATTCATGCAAGGATTGTTCACGTAATCGGGTTGATTGTAAAGATAAAAGTAACTCTAGACCAAGTCCAGAAGCATTTGCGGTTGATGTCTATCAGACTGTAAGAGATGCTGGAATGGAGATTAATGTGATATCTGAAAGTCCGTCGGAAATAAACAGAATAGCAATATTATTGATAGATTAGAAAAAACTTTATCCATCTATTATCTCTCTACCCCTCATTTGTAACGAGGGGTTAATGGTCAGTCGTTTATAACGAAAAAAAGAAAGTAAGGTATGTCTTCAGAAAATTACAGAATTGAGAAATATCGGTTTTGGCAAGATAAAAGTCACCCAATCGAGTTAACAACAACTGAAATGATAGAACAGCGTATCCATTATATTCATGAAAATCCGGTGAGAACAGGATTGGTAGCCCGCGCTGAAGAATACTTATACAGTTCTACCCGAAATTACGCAGGGCTTAGCAGTATTATTGAAATTGATATGATTTAGTACTTTGTTACAAACAAATAACCATTAACCCCTCGTTACAAACGAGGGGCAAGTGGATCAGTCGTTTATAACGAAAAAAAAAAGCAAGGTATGTCTTCAGAAAATTACAGAATTGAGAAACAAGATGCGGTTTACTTCCTCACGTTTACGGTAACTGATTGGATAGATGTTTTTACCCGAATGAATTATAGAAGTATTATTGCGGAGTCGTTGGAGTATTGCCGAAAAAACAAAGGACTGAAATTGTATGCTTGGTGTTTAATGACGAATCATATCCATTTAGTTTGTTGCATTGAAACACCTTTTAGAATGACGGACTTTCTTCGTGATTATAAAAAATATACGGCTAAAAAAGTGCTCGACGATATACAGCATTTGCCCGAAAGCAGGAGAGACTGGATGTTGTACCGGTTTGAATTTGCAGGTAAGTTCACCTCTACCCCTCGTTTGTAACGAGGGGTTAATGGTCAGTCGTTTATAACGAAAAAAAGAAAGTAAGGTATGTCTTCAGAAAATTACAGAATTGAGAAATATCGGTTTTGGCAAGATAAAAGTCACCCAATCGAGTTAACAACAACTGAAATGATAGAACAGCGTATCCATTATATTCATGAAAATCCGGTGAGAACAGGATTGGTAGCCCGCGCTGAAGAATACTTATACAGTTCTACCCGAAATTACGCAGGGCTTAGCAGTATTATTGAAATTGATATGATTTAGTACTTTGTTACAAACAAATAACCATTAACCCCTCGTTACAAACGAGGGGCAGGTGGTGTGTTTTAAAAACACAAAAGGTTAAGAGTTGGAGCGGTTTTTTATTCAACGAAACCTGCACCAATAAAGGATAATTTGATTTGCTTAAAAATAGACTTAATTATTCATGGTAGCATTAAAAAGAGTTCGTATTTTTGGTGTGTAAGAAATGAGAGAAAGAGGAAAATCTTAAATATATAAGAGCACCTATATTAAATTCTTACCGTATTAATAAGACACTCATTAATACGGGTGTAATAATAAACGCATCAAAAACTAAAGCGGAAATAAGGGTATCTGGGTGTGGATATAAATTGTTAGCTGTAATTCTAAAAAACAGAGATGACATCGCATAACTACAAATTTTCCAAATGGATGAATTTAATTTGACAATAGTGAAATTCCACGAAATTAACATACAACTATGACAAACACTAAACGAATTTTAAGATTTTGGACCATATTGAGTGTAATCATTTTAATGTTTCCAATAATCTTTTATATATCTAAATTTTTCAATCCAAATTTATCAGATGATTTAATTGATTGGTCAAACTTCTCTGTTTTTTTTAGCAATATCTTAAATCCAATACTTTTATGTATAAATATTTATTTGTTAATAAAATTGAGCTATGAAGTCGCAAATTATAATGAAAAAAATATTCGAAATGAAATGAGACATCAAGCATATGTAAATATTTCAAATAAACTTTATTCTTTTGCCATTATAATTCAAAACTCAGAGAACAGACAGAGAGATTTAGGATTACTAAGAATTGATATTGTTTCTTTTTCATCTACAATGGATCACTTGTTTCAAATTTCGAATTTAGAACAACTTATTGAAGAAATTGAAACATCTCTTTATGAAGTTTCAGAGTCTGATTACATTAGAAACGATCTAATGTCAAGCAGGGATAGTGAAGAGTTTAGAATTTTTAATTCACTTTGTGAAATATTTGATATAAGTAGAGTTAATTTAATTAAAGTATTACAAAAGTCAATAATATGTTAAAAAAAGACTACGAAATAATAAAAAGTTCGTCTATTCCTTCAGTTTACGAAAGCTTTGATTTAGTAGAAGAAAGTATGGATGCAAACATAATTCTAAGAACACGTTCAAGACATTATGAAAAGGATGCGTATTTTAATACTAATAACTTTGATAAGATTCGTGAAAAGATTTTAACTAGCAACACGACTTTGATTACTGGTAATCCTCTAGCAGGAAAAACTAGGATTGTATTCGATACATTAAGTACTTTTAAAAGAGGATTAGTAATTTTTCCATTACCTTATAAGTCCGTGTCACAATATAAGCTACCTCATCGAAAAGATATAATTTTATTTATTGATGAACTTGACACATTTTGTGAAAACAATCCAGATGCCATTAACCATCTGCTCGACTATGCTTTTAAAAATGATTTTAAGTGTATACTTACTTGCAGAACAGGACATGAGCTTAGGAAAGTTAAAAATGTTTTATATCATCAATTGTGGACTGAACTTATAAGTAATAGAATTAAATTGCCGAGAATATCTTCAAATGATTTACGTTTAAAAGAATTCATTACTGCAAATAAATCAGCAATAAAAGATGCTTCTCATTTCGATGGTAATATAGGATCACTATTTATACCTTTAGAAGATATGAGAAGACGATATCAGAATCTTCTTGAAAACAAAAAAAATCATTCAATCACAATTTTAAAAGGTCTTAAATTCCATTACCAATTGTTTAATTATGAATTCACTAAATCACATTATAATGAGAGAAAAATTCGAATTTTTTGTGATAAAAGCCTTAATGAGGAATTAACAGATATTGAATGGGAAGAAGCCAAAAGAGAAATTATCTCTACGGATACAACACTTAATTTTATTGATGAAGATGAAGATAATCTTATTATAGAGGAGGTTTATCTAGATTGTAATGATGATCCATCAAAAGATGTAATAGATGAGACATTCACAAAATATATAATTAAAAAGAAATTAAAAGAGTTATATAAAGACTTAGATGAAAAGCGTTCATTAGGATTTCCTACACATATAAATGACTGGAACGCTGTAATTAACAAGCACGAAAACTTTATTGACGCATTCAAAGTTTTCAAACAGATACCTGATGAAATAGGAAAAAATGCATTTACCTATGAATCTTTAATAAAAAAAACAGATGATAAAGAAATTCGCAAAGAACTCTATAATGAATTAAAAAGGACTGGACTTGACCCTAGAAATATCCCAAACTCGACTTACTTTGGAAAATTTGATGACTTTAATGAATTACTAGAGGCCATTTCAAATACAAGCAAAGGTCATTTGAAATTTAAAACAAATGTTTCTGCAAAACTAATAAAACTGGCTCAAGAAAATCCTAAAAAAAGTTTAGAAATTCTTTTTGAAAAATATCCAAAGGATCAAATTTTTGGAAATTACGTCTTTATTGAAATCTGTATAAAGTGTTGTAAAGACTTAGATGATTATAACAATTATGTAAAACCATATTTAGAAAAAGCACCAAAACTTGAAACGAATTTATTCAAAACATTTATTCGTCTTTGTTTGGTGTTAAAACAAAGAAGGGTTGCATTAGACTATCTAGAAAATTATTTTTCTGATGACAAATACGATTATTATAATCAAAAAGCGAACTGTTTAAGAGAAGATCATCCTGATGATGCGCTAGAATTGTATTTGCAGGCAGCAAATTCAACAGATACAAATAAACAAATTGCAATTGCATACAACAATTTTGGTTCTCTCGTTTACGAAAAAAGATTACAAAAAAATATACATGATGGAATTTCTTATTGCTTTAAAGCTATTAAAACCACGAAGATATTGCATGCCGAATTTCCATACTTAAGATATACTTTATTGCTTTTAATTATTTGGCAAACTCCAGTCGAGAATTTAATTTATAGGATTGAACAACTAATGAATAGACCAGACATAAAAAGAGCTACCGTCAGCCATGTAATTCCGAATATCTTTGATGAAGAAAAACAAAATCTATTAAAAGAATATTTTTTAAACATCAGACAAAAAAAGAACTACAGCTAATACATAGGGCTTCGTGCGGTCGGTACGACCCAGCAAGGAAGCCTCGGTTGCACTACATCCCTGAGAGGTATTGTTTGAATATAAAAATAAAAGTGTTTGTTTACTATGGAGTTATCGGTGTGTTTCGTATAGTTTCCGAGTAGGCTCTTTTGAGGGAAGAAAGAAGTTTTGGGCCTGAATAGAGTAATAATCCTATAACAAAATTGAGTTCTTGATTTACAAAAAAACCGAAAACCTACGGTTTTAACTGATTTTGCTGAGTTTAGACAATACAAATTCGAACCCACCTTTAGCAGTGGGTCAAAAGAATTGGTTATCAGCAATGCGTTGTTGAATGGACTGAATAAAGCACATTAGTTGGCGATCGTATTTTAGGAAGATCTTCAACAGTTTGCATAATGCCAGTTTTGCAAAACGGACATTTACAAGGATTAAAACCAATAAGCCGTTCGATTCGCTCCTGTCTGGTTTCAACAGGTTTTGTTATGTCTGGTTTATCTTTGAGGGGCATTACTTCTTTTTTGTAACGGCTGCCTAATATACCGTAATACCGGATCTTTACAAAACGGTATGGCAAGATATGTAAACAAAAGCGCCTAAGAAATTCCACACCGGATAATGTGGTGAGTTTTTTAATAGCGTTGTCTTTATAATCTTTATACGAAAAAGTGACACCCGAAGCGTCGAGGTGTTTAATACGATTATTACTAATGGCTACCCGGTGTGAGTATTGTCCCAGATATTTGACAATTTGTTGTGAGTTTCCCAAAGGTGGTTCACAATAAACTACCCACGGTTTTGCCCAAAGATCGTCCAGTATCGATTGATATTTTATTAGTCTATTGTTCTTTTTAAGCTGTAGTTTAAGCTTCTCTAGCAGTTTGCCACGGAACACCACACTAAGCATACGTACCGGATAAAGGTACTTGCCTTCTTTGGTGATGCATTTAAGGTTCCCTTTCAGGGTTAATCCTGCAGCAGGTACAATACAATGGATATGCGGATGGAGACTCAGGTTTTGTCCCCAGGTATGCAACACACAGATAGCACCGGTTTCTGCACCGTAATGAGTATAACCAAAGGTTCGAAGCGTCGACCAGGCACAATTAAACAGAGCTGAATAAAACTTTTTACTATCAAGCAGGCATATCTGATTTAATGCTTCGGGTACGGTAAAAACAACATGAAAGTATTTTACATTCAAGGCATCATTCATGCGGTCCTCAGCCCAAAGAGCTTGTTTGGAAGCCTGGCATTTAGGACAATGACGATTACCACAACTGTTGTAACTTATACGTTCTTTGCCACAGCTATCACACACATCCCTATGCCCGCCCAATGTCACGGTGCGGCATTGCTGCAAGGCATCCAGGGTGCGTAATGTAAAAGTGTTGGGATGACATTGGGCAATAAACGATTTCCCAAATTGTCGGATAATTTGGGAAACTTCATATTCAGGGCGTTTCATTATTTAGCTGGATAAAGTGTATCCAACGGACTATGGGCAGTCAATAAGGGACATTGCGCTACATGCAAATAAATCATGGTTGTTGCGATTTGGGCATGACCCAACAGCTCTTTGATAGTAACGATATTAAGACCATCTTCGAGTAAATGGGTGGCATACGAGTGACGAAGGGTGTGAACAGTAACATCCTTGTCAATGCCGGCTGCTTTTACAGCTTCGCGCATTATCCAGGAAATGGCTTTGGCAGAATAAGGCGAACCTAAGGTTTTTCCATTGAAAAGCCAGGTAAGCGGACGTTCCAGGACAATGTATTTTTGAAGTCCAACAGCCATATACTCCGAGAGCGGAACCATGCGGTCTTTGTTGTACTTACTGCGCCGGATATGAATAGAGCGACGTTCAAAATCGATATCTGAGATTTTGAGGTTAATCACCTCCGAAGAACGGAGTCCGGCGGAATAAATAAGCATAAGCAGCACACGGTGCTTATGCAAAGCAGGAGCATTAAACAAACGGCGCAGTTCATCCTTGTTGAAAATACTGGGTAACTTAGCGTCTTTCTTGAGCGAAGGAAGTTTAATAGCACGATCGGGCAAACCTACATAGCGATAATAGTAGCGAAGTCCGTACACCGAATGTTTGAAAGCACTGCGAGAAGGAGAAATGGCTGACATGGCTAATGAAGCCAGATACTCGTTGAGTTCTTCAGCCGAAATTTCTTCGGGTAAACGGTTAAAATGAAGTGAAACCTGCGCAATGCGATGAATGTAATTCTCGAAAGTACTTTTAGCCTGACCACGCAGTACAACCTGCTGTTCGAGGGTCCGGTACACACGGTCAAAGCCGGCAATTGTTGCCATGGCACGACCAATAACAGTAAATTCTTTTTCTGTTTCATGATGCTGAACATTAAAATTAGTAATAGTTTTAAAGGGAGCTGCGAACTCCCGTTCAACATCCTGAAACGTGAAATGTAAATATATGGTATTAATTAAGAAATAGGACTAATCAAAACCCTTCCCGAAGGGAATTTAGTTCAACACACATTATGTTCATTGGCTGGCTGACGTGCATTTAGCAGGTTTTGCTCCCGCATTTACTTTGTCGTTCCACGACAGCGAATGCTCCCGCAAACCGCTAAATGCCCATAGCCTCGGTCGTTATGGCTCATTATAAAAAAAAATAAAGCTCGTTTGCGGTGAGAATTGAGCCGTATTTCATATATTTGTGAGCTAAAACATAAAATTATGGCAGAAACGAAACAAATAGAAATTTTAAATTTCATTCAGAACCACGCAAACTGCTCCTCGGGCGAGATTCACAAAGAATTTGCTACCTCGATTAGCTTTGCTACAGTTAAACGAATTCTAACTCAACTTCTAACCGAGAAGTACATAATCTCAGAAGGAAAAGGTAAAGGAACAAAATACTTTATTTCACCTTCCTATGAATTGTTATATTCGATTGACTTAGACAGCTATTATGAAAAGGAAATTGACGAAAGGCAGATTAAAGAAGAATTCAACTTAGAAATTTTTGAATTATTAGACAGGACTGAGATACTGAATAAAACTGAGCTTTCAAAACTAGCTGACCTACAAGCAAAATACAATGAGAATATTTCGCAACTGTCAGATTTCGAATATAAAAAAGAACTGGAACGACTCGCTATTGATTTAAGCTGGAAATCGTCTCAAATTGAAGGAAATACTTATTCTTTACTTGAGACAGAAAGACTACTTAAAGATAAAGAAACTGCCGCTGGGAAAACGAAAGAAGAAGCAATTATGCTTCTAAATCACAAAGATGCACTAGATTTTCTTGTTGAAAATCAGGATTATTTAATCCCATTATCGATTATGAAAATCGAAGACATACACAGTTTACTTATAAAAGATTTAGCTGTTGACAAGCATTTAAGAAGACGTCGAGTTGGTATTTCAGGAACAAATTATAGACCGCTTGACAATGAATTTCAAATACGTGAAGCATTGGAATCTGCTTGTAAATTAGTGAACAAGAAAGAAAATATATTTGAAAAAGCACTGTTGATTTTAGTGCTGATTTCATATATTCAACCATTTATGGACGGAAACAAGAGAACAGCAAGAATAGTAAGTAATGCAATTCTAATGAATTACAAGCATTGTCCCATTTCATTCAGGACAGTTGACTCTGTAGACTACAAGAAAGCAATGTTACTGTTTTACGAACAAAACAACATATCGAGATTTAAAGAGATATTTATCAACCAGTTTGAATTTGCAGTTAAGACATACTTTTGAACTGAAAAATGAAAAAATAACGAAGCCATAATACATAGGCTTCCTGTGGTCGGAACGACCCAGCAAGGAAGCGTCGGTTGAACCGTATTCCCTTTCGCAGGATTTCCATTCAACGAGCGCTAAGAAGTAATTGAGTTATGGAAAAAGCGACCAATTTTGATAGATTGTCGCAGGATGGAAAAGACAAAATAAAGAACAAAGTGCGCTGTAGGAAGTAGATTTTCTACAAGAACACAGCTGAAGTAAGATAAGAAAACAGCAGAAACAGCGGTTTTTGCTACAGTATAGGCAAAGCAATGGCCGTCCCTATTCACGAACAGGGCTTGAGAGGCAATAAATTACAGATTCAGGGTTTCAGTTCGTGGGTAAAACACATTATCGGGAGAGCGGATACGAGGCAGTATTTCTACTGCTTGCATAGTTCCTGTTTTGCACCTGGGGCATCGACAGGGATTGTAACCCGTAAGCCTTACCAAACGTTGCTCTCTGGTTTCGGTAAGTTGGGTAATATCCGGTTTGCTTTTCAAAGACTTTACCTGCGGTTTGTATCGGCTGAAAATTTACAGCATAGATGTGTGTTTTCAGTACATTACAGGCGTTTTATACTAACTTAGTGAGTGTGAATTAGATGCTTATTTTGCATTTAAAATTATTGTGTATATAACAAAAAAATCAGCTATCTACAACATACATTGTAAATAGCTGATTTTTCTTTGTCGGGGTAGCGGGATTCGAACCCACGACCCCCTGCTCCCAAAGCAGGTGCGCTAACCGGACTGCGCTACACCCCGAAACAATCAATTCATTTTTGAAACTCCGTGAATCACTTTTGACACCGTGAATATCATTTCTGAAAAGCGAGTGCAAAGATACGCGCTTTTTTCGATTATACAAACTAATTGTCGTATTTTTGTCAGAAAAAAGAAACATTAATTTTCAACAAAGTTCAAACAACTGACAACTAAATAGATAAAAATGGCAGGTATTTATATTCATATTCCATTTTGTAAAAGAAGATGTACCTATTGCGATTTCTACACGGAAGTAGCACCGCAATTTATTCCCGTATTCATTGATTCGCTCGTCAGGGAACTCAATATTCGAAAGGATTATTTAGCAAACAGCCCCATTAACACGATTTATTTTGGAGGAGGGACACCCAGTATTTTAAACCGGGAACAGTTTTCAATGATTTTTGAAACAATTTACAACCTGTTTACCGTAGCCGGAGATGCTGAAATCACGTTTGAGGCAAACCCGGATGATTTGACTTCAGCATACCTTGAATCGATCCGTACGCTTCCGTTTAACCGGATCAGCATAGGTGTCCAATCTTTCGACGATAGTGACCTTAAACGTATCAACCGGCGCCATACATCGGTCCAAGCCATTAATGCCGTAAAAAACGCTCAAAATGCCGGATTTGGCAATATAAGCATTGATCTGATATACGGACTGCCATATCAAACCCCTGAAGCATGGGAAAAGCAACTGGATATAGCTTTCAGTCTCGAGATACAGCATATTTCAGCTTACGGATTAACGTACGAAGAGGGGACCGCACTGTGGAAACAGCGAGAAAGCGGCAAGACGGAACCGGTGGATGAAACAACAATGAATAAAATGTACCTTCTTTTACTTAAAAAAGTCAAATCGAATGGCTTTGAAGCCTATGAAATATCTAATTTTGCGCAAAGAGGTTTCCGGTCGCGGCATAATTCTTCCTATTGGAAACAAGAACCTTATTTAGGTATTGGCCCGTCAGCTCATTCATACGATTTAATTTCGAGGCAATGGAATATCGCTTCGATTAAAGAATATGTCAAAGCCATCGACAACAACACGACCTTTTATGAACGGGAAGAATTATCCCTGTACGATCGATATAATGATTTTGTAATGGTTTCGCTGCGAACATCCGATGGTTTGGATGTTCAATTTATGGAGCAGGAATTTGGTCCTGAACTTAGCAGTTATTGCTTAAGAAACATAAAAAGGTTTATGGATAGTGATCAAGCATATCATTCGGAAGGAAAACTTCGTTTAACTCCCGAAGGTATACAGATTTCCAACCTTATTTTAATAGAACTAATGAAGGTCTGATTTATAAAAAAAAATAGTACTTTTGTGCCTTTATTATGTAACATTTATTATGGATAAAAAGACTCAAAAAAGCGATAAACGTTCTAAGTTCAAACGTATATTCTGGCGATTATTTGTTTTCGGCGTTGCTTGCATTGTTCTAATGTTTGTTTTCATTAATATGGGTTGGATTGGATACCTGCCTCCTATTGATGAATTGCAGAACCCGAAGAATAAATTTGCGACAGAAATCTACTCATCCGATTTACAGTTGCTGGGTAATTATTTTTACAGCAAACAGAATCGTGTTGGCGTTCGCTACGACGAGATATCAAAGAATGTGGTTAATGCCCTTGTAGCCACAGAGGATGTACGTTTTTATGATCATTCGGGCATTGATGGCAGAGCCGTAACACGCGCCGTGGTACTTACCGGGATCCTACATCGAAAGAGTTCGGGTGGTGGCAGCACGCTCACACAGCAATTAGCCAAACAGCTATATTCGCCACAAGCAGATAATTTTATCCGACGTGCTTTGCAGAAACCCATAGAATGGGTTATTTCGGTTAAACTGGAGAGATTGTACACGAAAGACGAGATCATGGCCATGTATCTGAATCAGTTCGACTTTCTGAATAATGCAGTAGGGATAAAATCGGCAGCTCAAATTTATTTCAGTAAATCGCCGGCGAACTTAAAGATAGAAGAAGCAGCGACTTTAATCGGAATGTGCAAGAACCCGTCATACTTTAACCCGGTGAGGTATAACGAACGAACCCGTGGTCGAAGGAATGTGGTACTCAACCAAATGCGTAAAGCAGATTTCATATCCAGACAACAATACGATTCATTAAAAGCGATTCCGCTTACGCTTAACTATCAAAAGGTAGATCACAAATTAGGCCTGGCCGCTTATTTCAGAGAATACCTGCGTATTATACTGACTGCTAAAGAGCCCTCCAAGAGCGATTATGCCAGTTGGCAACCAGGAAAATACGAAGAAGATCGCAAGGCCTGGGATACCAATCCATTATATGGTTTTTGCAATAAGAACAAGAAAGCAGACGGAACGCCCTATAATATTTACGCAGACGGATTAAAGATTTACACCACGATTGATTCGCGCATGCAACGGTATGCAGAAGATGCCGTTGATGAACATATGCGGGTAATTCAAAAAGACTTTTTCAAAGAAAAGAGAGGCCGAAGTTATGCACCGTTTTCACGAAGCGTAAAACAAGAGGTTATAGCAGCTACACTGAAGCGATCGATGAAGCAATCGGACCGGTATTTGAAAATGAAAGCAGCCGGAAATTCCGAATCGGAAATTGAAAACTCATTCAAAGAACGTATCGAAATGTCGGTTTATTCAACCAGAGGAGATATTGACACCACTATGTCGCCGCTGGATTCAATCCGTTATCACAAGTACTTCTTACGTTGTGGCTTTATGTCGATGGATCCTCACAACGGTCAGGTAAAAGCTTATATTGGCGGACCCGACTTTTCACAGTTTCAATATGACATGGTGAATATGGGACGCCGTCAGGTAGGTTCGACCGTGAAACCATACTTATACTCACTGGCCATGGAAGAAGGCATGTGGCCCTGTGATAAAACTTCGTGGAGACCAACTACATTAATAGACGGAAACGGGAAGCCGTGGACACCTAAAACAACAACAAAGAATAAAACAATCGGTGATATTGTCACTTTACGCTGGGGGTTAGCAAATTCGGACAACTGGATATCTGCTTACCTAATGGGACAATTTACGCCTGCTGCATTAGTAAAACTGATGCGGTCTTTTGGAATAAAGGGACACTTAGACCCTGTAGTATCATTGTGTTTAGGAATTTGTGACATATCGGTAGGTGAAATGGTTGATGCTTATACCGCATTCCCGAACAAAGGGATCCGGGTTGATCCGATTTATGTAACGAAGATTGAAGATGCCAACGGAAACGTGATTGGGAGATTCACGCCGCAAATGCACGAGATATTCAGTGAGTCAACAGCCTATAAGATGATCTACATGATGCGCGGCGTCGTGGATGGAGGTACTGGTAGTCGTATTCGCAGTCGTTACGGACTAACCATGCCCATGGGTGCTAAAACGGGAACAACTCAAAACAATTCGGACGGATGGTTTATGGGCTACACACCGTCCCTGGTATCCGGAGTTTGGGTAGGCGGAGAAGATCGTTCCATACACTTCGACAACATATCAGAAGGCCAGGGAGCCAGTATGGCATTACCAATCTGGGCCCTATATATGAAAAAGGTATTAGCAGACCGTGATTTAGGATATTCATCTACCGAACAATTTGATATACCAAGTTCATTTAATGCCAACTCCGGTTGCGAGGGAAACGTTTCAGAGTAATCAATACATAAAAAACAAGACACTTGAAAAAGGTAAACTTTATTTTAATTTGTCTACTGTGCCAGGTAGTAGCTATGGCCCAATGGAATACCGAACGCATTATGGCAATTGGAGAGAACGCACTCTACTTTGAAGACTATGTTCTTTCGATCCAATACTTCAATCAGGTGATAAAAATAAAGCCGTATCTTCCAGAGCCTTATTTAAACAGAGCCATCGCGAAGATACAGCTGGGGGATTATCAGGGTGCTGATCAGGATTGCAGTGAAGCTATTCAAATCAACCCTTTTTTGCCCCAAGCATATTATGCGCGTGGTTTTGCAAGAAAAAAGATGAATTATTTCAATGAAGCGACTGCCGATTTCACCAAAGCACTGGAATTTAGCCCCAATAGCTTGTATTTACTTATGAGCAGGATGGATTCAAAAGAAAGAGACAAAGATTACGTGGGAGCTCTGACAGATTTAGACCTGTATTTAAAATTAAGTCCAAAGACATACAGTTTACTTTATGAAAAAGGCAGAATTCAATTAGAATTAAAAGATACAGTCAATGCCGAAAAGACCATTAATCAATTCATTCAGAAAGACAGTCTGAATTATTTGGGCTGGAGTGCCCGTGGTATACTCCGAATGCAAAAGAACGACAAGGATGGAGCCTTAAAAGATTATACAGAAGCAATCAAACGGAATACAACGTATGAAGGTGATTATATTAACCGGGGGATTCTGAATGTAGAGAAAAAGAATTACAATCAGGCTCTCAGCGATTACAACAATGCGATAAAAATTGACAAAAACAATGCTCTGGCCTATTATAACAGGGGATTGCTTCGGGCAAACTTAGGGGACAACAACAATGCCTTAACAGATCTGATTACCGTCCTAAGACTTGATTCAACCAATGATGAGGCTCTATTGAGGAAAGCCATGTTGGAGTCAACAATCGGAGATTTGAGAAATTCAATAAAAGATTACAAATTAATCATTGGCAAGTTTAAATATTTTATCCCTGCCTATATTGGTATTGCAGAATCGGAAGAAGCTCTGGGGAATCAAAAAATTGCCTATCAATACCGGGTAGCCGCCAATAACATAGAAAAGAACAAAGATTATATCAATCGGAAAAACAAACAAATTATTCAGGCCACCAATAAATTAGCAAAGAACACGCAACAAGGGATCACAGGTCGTAAGACAGAGTTATTTAACAGGTTTGCCACTCAAGATCTTGACGACACAGAAACCGCGTCAAAATACAGCAGTGATGAGACCCGCGGAGCCGTTCAGGACAAATACACGGATATTGTAAACGAACGGAACTTCATTTTAACCTATTATGCAAAGCCTGATGGAATTCGCCGGACAAATATTTATTATTCAGTTCTTGATGACTACAACAAAGAGAAAAAACTTAGTTCGATTTTAAAGATCACAAACAACGAATTGCCATTAACAGCAGAGTTGGTGAATGAACATTTTGAAGCCATTAATAATATTTCCAACCTGTTAGTACATGACACGAATAACGCAGACATCTATTTTAACCGATCATTTGAATATGCAATTGTTCAGGATTTTAATAGTGCAATAGAAGATTTAAACAAAGCTATTTCACTCCGCCCTAATTTTATGTTAGCCTATTTCTGTCGTGCAAATATTCGATTTAAATTATTAGATTACATCAAAAATAACGGCGATCAATCTACAACAGCTATTATTGAGAGTTCGAAAGAAAAAAACAAGAAAAATGCAGTCGAGAAACAATCGATATTTGAGATTGAATTAATGATGCGTGACTATGATAAAGTCAATGATCTCAATCCTGATTTTTCTTTCGCATACTTCAATAAAGCGAATATTTTATGTACTCAAAAAGATTTCAATTCAGCCATATCGAATTATTCAAAATGTATTGAAATTGATCATGAGTTTGCCGAAGCTTATTTTAACCGCGGATTGACCTATTTGTTTATCGGAGAAGATACCAAAGGCTTAGCCGATCTAAGTAAAGCAGGTGAGTTAGGAATTTACAAGACCTATAATCTGATTCAACGATTTAAGAAATAAATTGAAATGATGTAAAACAACAAATTGAAATGCCCGTAATGCTTGAAGCAATACGGGCATTTTTTTGTTTTCTACTTTAGATATATAAACGTTCGTTTCTGAAAATCTAAAAAGAGACATGAATAGTAAGAATCACGAGAACTTGAAGTTCAAGCTATTTTACTCATAAATTTTTTAATATCAACTATTACCCGCTCATGAGTTGCTTTGCCAATTATTTCTGAGCTTCTATCTGTCGCAATGATTTCGAAGGTATATTTCCGCCCTTCAATAGATGAAACAGTTGCCGTACATTGTATATCGGCTCCAACAGGACTGACTTTAACATGTTGCATATTTATTGAAATACCGACACTTGAACTACCGTCGGGGAGACTAATAAGTTGCATAGCTGTATTTTCCATAAGCGCAATTAATGCCGGGGTTGCAAAAACCGGAAGCAAACCGGAGCCATATTGAATTGCAGTTTGATTTTCAGTCACCTGAATAGTTTGAGAAAAGGATTTAAGTTGCATTTAGGTTATAAGAAATAATTAATAATCAACACATTAAAAACGCTAACACTTTAAGTGTGCTTAAAAAATAATACTTTCACTTCGATCGGTGTAATTATATTAAAAATTTACAGCTCTCGTTAATTGGCATTTACAACAGTAGTTTCAATGAATTCACAAATCCGGTCACTTCCTCTTCGGTTGTATCAAAAGAGCACATCCAGCGTTGTTCGTGGGTTTCGGCATTCCATTCGTAGAAAGGATACTGATCTCGTAACGGTTGAATAGTATGAAAAGGAATAACCGCAAAAACAGCATTGGCATCCACTGTTTGCGTAACATGCACTCCGGGAAGCTGACTTACTTGAGAAGCAAGTAACTTAGCCATTTTATTGGAATGGTTTGCCATGCGCAGCCATAAATCATTAGAAAGTAAAGCGGAGAATTGTGTTGCTATAAAACGGTTTTTGGAAAACAATTGAGCAGTTTGCTTATGGAAATAAGAAGCATTGGCTTTCAGCTCTTCGTTAAATATTAATACAGCCTCCCCTATCATCAAGCCGTTTTTAGTACCACCAAAGCTCATAATATCAACGCCACAATCGACGGTTGCTTCTTTCATAGTTACGTTCAAAGAGGCGACTGCATTCGAAATTCTAGCACCGTCGAGATGAACATACATATTATTCAAATGCGCAAAGTCACACAGGGCTTTTAGTTCATTAAGTGAATAAACCGTACCCAGTTCCGTACTCTGGCTTACCGAAATAACTTTGGGTTGGGTATTGTGCACATTTCCGAGGCGGTTGAGTAATGGTTTTATCAGTTCCGGAATCAATTTACCATCTGAAGTTTTCAAAGGCAAGAGTGAGCAGCCAATGCTTTGTGTAGGCGCACCACATTCATCTGCCAATATATGCGCATATTCCGAACAAACAACAGCCTGAAATGGCAATGTGCAACATTTCAGGCAGGTAACATTAGCACCGGTACCATTAAAAGCATATAAAACTTTTACATTTCCAAATAGGTTTTCAAAAAGGCAGTTAGCTTCCTTTGTAAATTGATCTTCACCATAGGAAATCTGGTGTTGACTGTTAGCACGCTGGATAGCTTCAAAGATTTCGGGATGGATTCCCGAATAATTATCACTTGCAAAAGATTTCATTTAATATATTGGGGAATTTTTCAGAACAAAGATCAAAAATCCGGAGTTTTACAGTTAAGATTTCACACTGAGTTAATGCCAGATTTCTTTGTTCTAAATTTTCATTAGAACTTAAATTTATCAAAGAAACTCTTTGATTTTGATTCTTCAGTTGTTACAGGTTCAGTTATTTCTTCAGCCCGTGGAGTAGCTTCTCCTTGCTCACGTTTGATAAACCCTACAACATCTTCCAATCCTTCGATAAACTTATCAAAATCTTCTTTATAAAGGAATATTTTATGTTTTTCATACGTCACCTGTGCATCTTCTTCGTGTCCAACTACCTTCTTTTTACTTTCAGTGATAGCTAGAAACAATTCTTCATTCCTGCTTTTCTTTACATCAAGGTAATAAATCCTTTTTCCTGCTTTAATCGCTTTAGAATAAATAATTTCATTGTCCTTCTTCTCAATTTCAAATTTTCTTTTCTCTACTTCCATAATCCTTCTGATTTTTATGCTACAATATAAATTGTCAATTCCAAATTTACTCATTTTAAATGGCATAACTGCAACTTCCTGCTTATCTATATAGCATTTTATCACATCAATATCATTTGAGCCCTCAAATTTCTATATTTTTTTTCAATTTATCAAATAAAACAGCCTTTTTTGTTGAAATACATGAAAATAAATTTTTCTCAATTATTTGGGCAGCTTAAATTTATGACAAAAAAGATCAAACTACCCGGCATGTAATTGACAAATCCAGTTTAAAATTACTTGTTAATTGAATAATATACAAACACTTGACAATTAAATGAAATTTTCAGTTGCAGATTGAAAGAAAAAGGGAAAAATATTCTTATTTTTGTATCTCAATTTAAATAAGACACAGAAATCGAATGTCCTAAAATAAAGAACAGATTCGATTGTTTTACAAATTGAGAGCAGTTAATATTTATACCATAACCCATATAAAAATCTAATTAAATACATCATGGAATCGACCATTAAACTTTATTCATTTAAAGTCATAGATTTTAAATCGTACATTTATGCATTTTTATTTATTGCCGGGAATATAATACTGCCTCAACTTTGTCACCTATTACCTTTAGGAGGTCAAATGTTGTTACCAATATATTTCTTTACCCTTATTGCAGCATATAAGTATGGTTTTTTTACCGGTTTACTAACAGCAGTGGCTTCTCCACTAATAAATCATGCTATTTTTGGTATGCCGGGAAGTGAAATGCTGACCATCATATTAATTAAATCAATTTTACTTGCTGTCGCAGCCAGTTATATGGCCCAGCATACCAAACAGATTAAAATACAAAGTCTATTGGCTGTTATTCTTTTTTATCAGGGAATCGGCTTGATAGCAGAATTTTTTTTAACAGGAAGTTTTATGGCTGCTATGCAAGATTTTCGTATTGGTTTTCCAGGCATTATACTTCAATTGGTGGGTGGACATTACTGCCTGAAAGCATTAAGGAACTGGTAACAGGTTCGTAAGAAGTTGGCAGTGTAAATATTTGAGTGACTAAAAAGAGAGGGTACAATTAAAATAATTGGTAACACAATTGAGAGCGACTCATATCATAACTTTTAGACCACAGATAACGAAGCCAATAAATAACAAGAGTCACAGCTACAAATTGTAAATGATTAAATTATAAATTTTGATGAAGTCTTTTGATGAAATTTTGGAACGTGTTCGTACAATTGAAATACCTGAAACTTTTGATATGGTCGTTGCAATAGCCAATGGAGGTATCATTCCTGCAGCAATGATAAATCAACGATTAGGGTGTGAATATCATCTATTAAAGTTGAACTTGCGGGATGCAATGCAAAATAAGTTGTACGACACACCTAAATTGCTGGCAGAAATTGATTTTGACTTTAGAGGAAAGAGGATATTATTGGTTGATGACCGGGTAAAGACAGGTACCACCATTGAATTTGCTAAAAAATTACTTTCAGAAGCAAAAACAGTTAAGGTATTAGCGGTTAATGGAATGGCTGATTATTGCTTGTATAACGAACCCTGTTTTCGATTTCCCTGGATAGTTTAATTAATTCATAATTGTAAATTGTTTGATCGAGTGAATATGTGTAACCTAAAAAGTACTATCTTTGCACCGAAATAGCAAATTAATTAGGTTTAGTAAAAAACGGCTACACTTATAGCTCATTAAATTTCAACAGTTTCAACAGTTTCAACAAATATGAATTATGCATGATTTGATATGCATTATTAAAAGCGTTCACTTTATTTTATGATTAATCGAGTATTATTACGTATTAAGATTGTTCAAATCTTATATTCCTATTATAAAAGCGACAGCAAATCGTTGCCTGTTGCCGAAAAAGAATTGTTTCACAGCATCGAGAAAACGTATGATCTGTATTACCATTTGCTTCAGTTGTCGATCGAAATTACCAAATTTGCCGCTGATCGCATTGAGACAAAACGAAACAGATTTCGTCCCACAACAGAAGATTTAAATCCAAATACTCGTTTTATTGAAAATTCATTTATAGATCAACTGTCAAAGAACATACAATTTAACGAATACTTAGCTGATCATAAACTTTCCTGGGTAAACTATCCGGAGATTATCAAAGAATTATTTGAAGAAGTTATCAGTACCGAATTCTATTCGGATTACATGAAAGCTGAAACGACGGATTATGCAGCAGATAAAGACATTTGGCGTAAGATCTTCAAAAAAGTGATATTGCAAAACGAAAACTTAGATGACTCCATTCAGGATCAAAGTATCTATTGGACTGACGACATCGAAATGGTGACAAGTTTTGTAATCAAGACTATCAAACGATTTGATTTAGCAAAGGGAGAAGAACAGGAATTATTACCCATGTTCAAAGATCAGGAAGATGCTGATTTTGCCAGTAAACTTATTCGAAGTGTGTTGACTAAAGGTCCTGCTTTACGTGAAATGATTGATGTAAATACAAAAAACTGGGAAATAGACAGGATTGCATTTATGGATATTGTCATTATGGAAGTCGCATTAGCCGAATTAATGAATTTTCCGACTATTCCTGTAAACGTGACATTGAACGAATATATTGAAATAGCAAAAGCATATAGTACAGAGAAAAGCGGTACCTTTATCAATGGAGTGCTGGACAACATTGTGGGTCAACTAAAAAAAGAGAATAAATTGATTAAGGTGGTGATGTTTACAGACAATAAGAAATAAGAAACTATTTTTGCACATATAAACTAATAAAAAAAAGAAAAGAAATGAATCTATTAAGCATTTTGTTACAAGCAGCCGCTCCTGCAGCAGGTGGTGCAAGCAGTTATTCGGGAATATTGATGATGGTATTGATTTTTGTGGTTTTCTATTTCTTTATGATTCGTCCACAAAGTAAAAAGCAAAAGGAAATAAAAAAGCAACGTGAAGCTATGCAAGTAGGAGACAAAGTTGTTACTTCCGGAGGTATTTACGGAAAAGTAAAAGAATTAAAAGACACCACAATTATTATTGAAATAGCTGAAAATGTTCGTATTAAAGTTGACAAGAACTCAGTTTTTGCTGCTGCAGATGATATTCAAACTCCAGTAAAATAATTGATTTTATGGCTGAAAGAAAAGGCATAAAATTTCTCGGTTTTAACTTACAAAAGCTTAAATCATTCTTTTTATCAAAAGATATTTTAAGCTTTTTGTTTTTTCTTGCCTTGTCTTCGGCCTTTTGGTTTGTTCACGCATTAGGTAAAGAGCGTGAAACAACTATTGTCATACCAGTTCGATACGTTGGAGTTCCACTTAATGTAGCCATAACTAATTCACCTCCTTCCGAAATCTCATTAAATATAAAAGATCAGGGGTTACGACTTTTTGATTATTCAACGAATCACTTAACTCCTTTAACGATTGATTTAAGCAGAGTCTTTTATCAAAAAGGCGAAATTTTGATTACTCCTGATTTATTGAGTGGAAGAATAAGCCGTTATTTAAAACCAACGACAACTGTACTGGACATTCATCCTGATTCGATATTAATTCAATATGAAAAATTAGGTGTAAAGACATTACCTATCAAACTCTATACGAAGATTGAATTAGCTCATCAATATATGTTGAGTCATGATTTTCAAGTTGAACCAAATATGGTTACTGTCTTCGGTCCGCGTAAAATGCTTGATAGCATGAAATTTGTTCGCACCGAATATCTTAATTTAAAAAACCTGAATGATACCGGTTATTATTTTTGTAAGTTAAAACCGATCAAGCTAATTCGTTATTCGGCAAACCGGGTAAAAGTAAGTATTTTCGTTGAACCCTTTACAGAAAGAAAAGTTCAGATACCCATCACTGCCATTAATTGTCCGGGACATTTATCAGTAAGAACTTTTCCGGCAATTGTTAATGCAGTCTATACAGTCAGTTTAAGCCAGTTTAACACTTTATCTCCTAATGATATTCAGGTATATTTGGACTATAACGACCTAAAGACATCAAAGGATAGCAAGCAAAGACTTAAGATCAAAAATAACACAGCTCACATATCAAATATTCGGATTTCACCTTCAGAAGTGGAATTTATATTAGAAGAGAAATAAACCACATTAACTCTGCAAAGAGAATGTAGTTCTTATATTTAACAAATGAAAGACATTCAAATGGTTGACTTAAAAAGTCAATACCAAAAAATTAAAACCGAAGTAAACGCCGGAATACAAGAAGTTATTGACTCAACTTCCTTTATAAAGGGAGGTAAAGTGATTGGTTTTCAACATCAATTGGAATCATATTTAGATATTTCGCATGTGATCCCTGTTGGTAATGGAACTGATGCACTACAAATTGCCCTTATGTCACTTGGATTAAAAGCCGGTGATGAAGTAATAACACCAACCTTTACCTTTATTGCGACTGCAGAAGTTGTCGCTTTATTAGGCCTAACACCCGTCTTAGTAGATGTTGATTTTGAGACTTTCAACATATCTATTGAATCACTCAAAAAAGCGATAACTCCAAAAACAAAAGCTATTGTACCTGTTCACCTTTTTGGTCAAAATGCCGATATGGAAGCCATATTGGCCATTGCAAAAGAACATAATCTGTTTGTCATCGAGGATGCTTGCCAATCAATGGGTTCTGTATATACCTTTTCTGACGGTCACCAGATAAAATCTGGTTGTATGGGCGATATTGGTTGTACTTCATTTTTTCCTTCTAAGAATTTAGGTTGTTTTGGCGACGGCGGAGCTATCTTTACGAATAATGATGAATTAGCCGCCAAAATGCGGGCAATTGCAAACCATGGCATGGTAATCCGCTATCATCATGATATGATTGGCGTGAATTCACGTCTTGATAGCATACAGGCAGCAGTATTGGAAGTAAAGTTAAAACATCTGGATGATTATTGTATGAACCGACAAAAGGCTGCCAATTTTTATGATACTGTATTTGCCAATAATGATAAATTGATTACCCCTACCCGATCAAAACAGTCCAAACACGTTTTTCATCAATATACACTAAAATTAAATGGTGTAAATCGTACGGAATTACAAAAGTACTTAGCTGAGAAGAGTATTCCTGCCATGATCTATTATCCAGTACCTTTACATTTGCAAAAAGCCTATCAAGATGTTCGTTATAAAGCCGGGGATTTTCCTGTTGCAGAGAAGTTAAGTGAATGCGTTCTTTCATTACCTATGCATACTGAATTATCGGAAGAACAATTGGTATATATTACATCAAATGTTCTAGAGTTTTTGAACAAATAATTAACTTATCTCTTAGTAGGAGAACTAACTATTGTCTAAAATGGAATACTTTGCTCACGAAACTGCAATTATTGATGAGGGTTGCTCAATCGGAAAAGGGACTAAGATATGGCATTTTTCGCATATTATGCAGGGAAGTATTATCGGTGAAAGTTGTAATATCGGGCAAAATGTCGTAATTTCGCCAGCAGTAAGACTCGGTAGAAATGTGAAGATACAAAACAATGTATCTGTTTATACCGGAGTGATTTGCGAAGATGATGTCTTTCTTGGACCATCCATGGTTTTCACCAATGTGGTTAATCCACGCAGCCATGTGAACAGAAAAAACGAATATGCTCAAACCATAGTACGTAAAGGAGCAAGTATAGGAGCTAATGCCACCATAGTTTGTGGAAATGAAATAGGCGAGTATGCTCTGATTGGTGCAGGGACAGTCATTATAAAGCCGGTTAAGCCTTTTGCTTTAGTTGTAGGGAATCCTGCCCGGCAAATAGGTTGGGTCAGTGAGAATGGTCTTAAATTGCAATTTAATTCAAAGGACATTGCTATTTGTCCTGAAACGGGTCAGGAATATGAATTGAAAGATGCCATAGTAAAACGTTTGAAATAAATAAACACATTAGAAATGATAAAATTCGCCGTAATTGGGCAAGGACATATTGGAAAGCGCCATGCTGAAATGATTCGTCGGAATCCTGAGTCTGAATTGGTAGCTGTATGTGATGTATTGTCGAAAGAAAAGCTAGGTTTAGCTGATATTAAAGAAAAGTATTTCACGAATTATGAAGATTTATTAGCTTCAAATTTAGACATCGATGTCATAAATATTTGTACTCCTAATGGTTTCCATGCAGAATATGCAATAAAAGCCCTGCAGGAAAAAAAACACGTAGTTCTGGAAAAACCGATTGCACTAACTAAAAAGGATGCAGAGACTATCCTTTTTAAATCGCTTGAAATGTCCCGCCACGTATTTTGTGTCATGCAAAACCGTTATTCGCCACCTTCAGCTTGGTTGAAAGAATTAGTTGATAATTACACATTAGGTGATATTTTTATGGTAAAACTCGATTGTTACTGGAACCGTGATGATCGATATTATAAAAAAGGGAACTGGCATGGTGATGCAAAGTTGGATGGTGGAACCTTGTTCACTCAATTCTCACACTTTATTGACATTATGTATTGGCTTTTCGGAGATTTAAAAAATATCAGAGGAAATTTTGCTGATTTCAGTCATAAGGATTTAACTGATTTTGAAGACAGCGGTGTCGTTACTTTCGATTTTATTAACGGAGGAATGGGTTGTTTGAACTATTCAACATCTGTTTGGGATACAAACATGGAGAGCAGTATTACAATTATCGGATCAAAAGGAACTGTAAAAGTTGCAGGACAATACATGAATGAAGTAACGTACTGCCATATTAAAGATTATGAGATGCCTCAGCTTAAAGCTTCAAATCCTCCTAACGATTATGGTCTATACAAAGGATCGGCTCAAAACCATCACTATGTAATTGAAAATGTGATAGAGAAACTAAACGACAAAGGAACTATTACAACCAATTTATTAGAAGGTTTAAAAGTGATTGATATAATAGAACGCATTTATGCAGTTCGCGATACTCAATGGAAAAAGTAAAATCTGAAATCTATGTTACAACGTATTCAAACACTTTATTTATTGGCAATAGTGGTATTATCCGGGTTTGTGATATTCACACCACTTGCCGATTTAGTCAACAACGTCGATAGTTTAAGTTATCTGGTTAGTTTTAAGGGTATTTCCCTGATAAAGCCGACTGGGAATTTAATTGAATCAAGGATTTGGGGATTGACATCTATTTCTGCTGTTGTTCCAATCATTGCATTGATAACTATTTTTTCATTTAAAAATAGAATGAAGCAAATTCGGCTTTCAGTTATCAACATGTTTTTTATGTTATGCTTTTATATTTTCTTATCTTTGTACTTATGGGCTGCCTGTCAGCGTTTGCACACTGATTGGCATTTAAGGCTTGTTACAGTTTTTCCTCTCGTTAATTTGATTTTAAGTTACTTAGCGATTGGTTCAATTGGGAAAGACGAAAAGCTTGTAAAATCGACAGATCGTTTACGCTAACAGAAAAATAGATGTATTTTAGAAAACGCCTTATCGCTCATAAGGCGTTTATTGTTTCTGATTCAAAGCGAACAAAAAATTGCTTTCAACTGTTTATTCAGAAAATTCAGTTGAGCCGGGAAATGAAAACAAACACATCGTTATTAATCATTTGCACGTTATTGTTTTTTAGTCAAAAAGCATGCAATCAACAAATAAAAATCATGAGATATAATCCGCTTACTCCCGATGAACAGGACGTAATACTGCACAAGGCTACTGAGAGACCTTTTACCGGCGAATATGACACCGTATTCTCAAAAGGTACTTATATATGCAAACAGTGTAATGCACCGTTATATCGTTCGGAAGACAAGTTTGATGCCCATTGTGGTTGGCCAAGTTTCGACGATGAAATATCTGGGGCAGTAAAAAGAATTCCTGATGCTGATGGACGTCGAACAGAAATAGTTTGTATAAACTGTGGGGCACATTTGGGTCATGTTTTTGTAGGGGAAGGATTAACATCCAAAAACACCCGTTATTGCGTTAATTCAATATCAATGAAGTTTATACCTGCTAAAGAAAGAAATAAAATTATGGATCATGTTCACGAAACTGCTTATTTTGCTTCAGGATGCTTTTGGGGAACACAATATTATTTTATGAAAGCAAAAGGCGTTATTTCAACTGCGGTTGGTTATATGGGAGGCCACACAAAGAATCCTACTTACAAACAGGTTTGTACCGGTGAAACAGGCCATGTCGAAACTACTCAGGTGATTTTTGATAAAACAAAGATTTCTTACGAAGATATGATTAAATTGTATTTTGAAACCCATGACTTTACACAAGTTGGTGGTCAAGGTCCTGATATTGGTGATCAATATCGTTCTGTCATTTTCTATGCGTCGGACGATCAAAAAGAAACTGCTGAAAGATACATTCACATTTTAACCAACAAAGGCTACAAAGTGGCAACTATTTTAAGACCAGCACCAGAATTCTGGAAAGCTGAGGATTATCATCAGGAATATTATGAAAAGAAACAAGGAACCCCGTATTGCCATATTTACAAGAAGATATTTTAATTCACTCGTTATAATATACGGTTAATTTTATTCCACAGCTTTTATTCTGTAACCAGCTTTTTGCAATTGCCTTATCAATCCTTTTTCACCTCCCAAATGCATGGCTCCTACAGCAACAAAACAAGATGATTCCTTAAAGTATGCCGGTAATTTTCTCATCCAATCTGCATTCCTGTTATCAACCAGTTTTGCATATTCCTCTACAGTCATATCGGTTATATTATCCTTTCTTTTTGATAGATCAACCAACTCATCAAGCTTTCCTTGTTTATACAGTTTATTCAATTGCATCATTTCGTTGAGAACGTTGTCTTTTTCTTGAATAGTTTCAACTAAAATATCTGCCTGACGTTCCAGGCTTCCATTTCCAAACAAAATTGCAATTTGTTGATCAACAGTTTCCAATCCGATCACTTTTTTGCCTTTTTCAGATGCAACCAACTGAAAATATGAATCAGATTGTTTGTCTTCACTGAATCCAGTCATTTTCTTGTAAATCTCTATCTCATACATAGTGAGTATAAGTGATGGATTCATAATTGAAACGTCCTTTAAGCCGAATTTCAATACGGATTTTAATTCTTGATCCACTAATTTACATTCATCATCATTTAACAAGTCATTTATTCTAGTTTTATCAGGCATGACAGCTGCTTGTTGAATTTTCGTTGTTGCATCAATATTATTCATTACCATTTCACCAACCACAACATCACACTCATTAAATGCTTTAAATAACCCAGGGACACTATCCAAGAACTGAATAGGAATGAGATGATGCGTACCGAATAAATAAGAGGAATGCTTCAGTCCATTCCCTGACACTTTCCATAAAAGTTGAGCATGAACAGCCGTTAAGCTTAGAAACAACGAAAATACTAATAAGATATTTTTTTTCATACGTTTTATTAATTTCAATAAGGCACAAAGATAGTGAAGAAATTTGCAATTAACAATCCAACGATCATAATTATATACAAGACATATTTCTATTTATTTAAAAAATAAGATTATTGTTATTATATAATTATTATCTTTGCATAGATAGAAACTATATAGTATGACTTTGCAACAACTGGAATATATATTAGCACTAGATAAAACTCGTCATTTTGTTCGTGCGGCTGAATTGTGTGGCGTAACACAGCCTACGCTTAGTGCCATGATTCAGAAACTGGAAGATGAAATGGATTGTAAAATATTTGATCGTTCACGTCAACCAATTGAACCTACGGAAATTGGGAAACAAATCATAGGCCAGGCACAGATAATTATTTATCAGGCAAATCAATTAAAAGAAAGCGTTAGAGCTGAAAAATGGGCTCTTTCAGGATCTCTCAATCTGGCTATCATTCCAACGATTGCACCCTATCTGTTACCTCAATTTATTGCATCATTCCGAAATTTATATCCATACATTTCATTGAAAGTAAGTGAAATGCATACCGACACCATCATCGATAAATTAAGGATTGCAGAAATTGATATGGCTATACTTTCAACTCCTCTTGAAGACCCAAAGATTCTTGAAGTACCATTATATTATGAAAAGTTTGTAGCTTATATCTCACCAAAAGAGTCAATCTATGAACGAACTGAGCTATCGCCTAAAAACATGCCTTTAGATCGGTTATGGATACTTGAAGAGGGTCATTGTTTACGTAATCAGGTATTTAATTTCTGCCATGAAATACCTCATTACAATTCTACATATGAAGCTGGAAGTATTGACACATTAATCAAAATCGTTGATATTAATGGTGGCTATACAATCATTCCCGAACTTCATATTGAACTCTTGAGTGAAAAACAAAAACTTAATTTACGTAAAATAGAGAAACCAGAAGCTACCCGTGAAATATCAGTAGTAATTCGACATGATTTTGTTCGTGAAGGCATATTGAATGCTGTAGCCGAATGCGTTAAACAAATTATTCCGGCGCACATGCTTGACTCCAGATTAAAGAAATTTGCGATAAAACTGTAACATTAGACAACAAGGGATAACTGACTGCTGATTTATTTTACACAGATGAATTAAAAAGATATACCGAATTTTCAAGATTGATTCATTGACCAAACAAGAAAATATACTCTGAGCGAAAAAATATACTTACTTTTGCTGAAAAATTAAAAAAGAATACAATGTTTAAAAAATCGAACATATTAATCAGGAATAAAAAAGCAAGTTTTGATTACGAGATTCTCGATCGATATATTGCGGGAATACAACTTTACGGCACCGAAATAAAATCGATAAGGGATGGAAAGGCGGGATTATCCGATACGTTTTGTACATTTATCAACGATGAATTATGGGTAAGGAATATGCATATTGCCACTTATTTTTTCGGAACCTATAATAACCATGATGTCAAACGTGACCGTAAGCTACTCCTCACGAAAAGAGAATTAAACAAGCTGGTACGTGGAACGAAAGAAACCGGAAATACAATTGTTCCAACTAAGCTTTTTATCAATGAGAAAGGACTGGCAAAATTGGAAATAGGGCTGGCAAGAGGTAAGAAAACGTATGATAAACGTCAGACCTTAAAAGAAAAAGAAGATAAAAGAAGCATTGACAGAGCTATGAAGAAGTAATTAACAAACAGATCAACAAAAAATTTAATCAAATCATTTAGGTATTGATTTATTACGTTTCTGCTGTTTTTCATAAAGAAAACGTTTAATTTTCTGAGATGCTGTTTTTTCAAAAGGTTCGTCCATAATATCAATGCGTTTTATTTGCGATACACGGTTTAATTTTCCATTTAATTCTTTGGTAAAATGTTGAGACCAGGCATGATACTTTTCATCCAACTCATGAATAGCATGGCGGCCTTTCTCTTTCTTTAGTTCAATAACTGATTTTAAATGTTCGATATTTTTCTCCAGTTCATTCAAGTCTACTAAAACTTTTGCCACCAAGAATCCATCTTCTTCTATTACTAATGACTCTACCACATATCTCGAATTATTGATGACCGTTTCAATATCCTCGGGATAAATATTTTCACCACTCGCACCGACAATAGTACTTTTCATTCTTCCTTTAATAAACAATCTTTTAGTAGAATCAATTTTTCCAAAATCACCAGTGTGAAACCAACCATCTTGAGTAAGTACTTCATTTGTCTCTTCCGGATTTTTATAATAGCCTTTCATAATATTGGGCCCTTTTGCCCAAATTTCCCCAATTCCCTTTTTATCAGGATTATTAATTTTTAATTCAACGCCAGGAACAGCATATCCTGTTGAGCGTAACTTTGTTTGATGAACTCCTGCTCCTGCTAATAACGGAGCTGATTCAGTGAGGCCATACCCGATTGCATACGGGAAATGAGCTTCTTTAAGAAAACGTTCGACACGCGAATCCAACTTGGCACCCCCAATACCAAAGAAAGCCAATCGTCCACCAAAAGTCTGATAAAGCTTCTTTCCTGCAATTCGATGAATAATTTTCCTAAAAACAGGAGTTTTGTAAATCATTCGTTTAAACCTATTTCCTGTAAACTTACTTTGGATTTGAGATTTATATAATTTTTCCATGATAAGTGGCACTGAAAGCATCATAGTGGGTTTTATTTTAGCCAAGGCTGGTAATAAAGCAGAGGCTGTAGGTGGCTTTTCCAGATAATAGATCGAGCATCCATACATGATCGGATAAAGCATACCTATAGTATTCTCATAAGTGTGGGACAATGGGAGAAAAGACAGAAAAACATCGGAACTTATAATCTGATGAAAAGCATACGATTGCATCGCTGTAAAAGTTAAATTTTTATGCGATAAAACAACTCCTTTCGATCTTCCTGTTGTACCCGAAGTATAAATGATAGCTGCTGTATCTTCTTCGTTTACAAGAACTTTTTCTCTTTGATAATTTTGATCTTGATCTCCATTTATTAAATTAAAATTGTCAAGAGATATTTTTGATTCCAACAGAGGCAAGTCTAGTCCTTCTATTCTGGAGAACAAACGTTCACTTATAAAGATTGCTTTGGAACCTGAGTGAGCTAACACATTTTCAATTTCAATTCTGGTAAAATCTGGTAAGATAGGAACAATAATCAATCCATTAGAGACAACTGCAAAGTAAGCTATTACCCAATTAGGCATATTGTGACTTAACAAAGCTACTTTATCACCCCTTTTTAAGCCCAACGATAACAACAACTCGAAAACCTGATCTATTTTTATCCCTAGCTCAGCATAAGTAATTGGGGTACCATCAACAAAAGAAACAGATGGTCGGGTCGCAAAACGACTTGTAGAATAATTCAGTAATGATTGAAGAGTAAGTGGCTTTGGAATAATTTTTTTATTCATTACTATCCTTTTATCAAAAAAGTCTAAAATCAAAATTGATGTAAAGATAGCAGGAGTAATTCAAAATTAATAATTAATAATGTATAATTAGAAACATTGGAAGAATTTAATTACGAAGGTGGAAATGGCTTAATCTGAGACAATATAGATTTAATGACATTGTGAGTTAGACCTTTTCTACGATTTATAAATTATAAAAATACAAGGTCGTTTATTTAAATCTGGCAGTTCGCTTTTCCACTCCTTCACTTTTTTTGTTTTAATAAATTCCGTTTCTAAGGTAATATCTGCAGCTATGCAAAGGCGGGTATTCGATTGGCAGGATTGCAAAATTTCATCCAGCATTTTCATATTTCGATAGGGAGTTTCTATGAATATCTGCGATTGGTTTTCGCTATAAGCTCTTGATTCGAGTTTCTTCAGTGCTTTCGATCTTTCTGCAGTTTGTATGGGTAAATAACCCACAAAAGCAAAACTCTGCCCGTTAAACCCGGAGGCCATTAACGACAATAAAATAGATGAGGGTCCAACAAGCGGAACTATCTTAAAATTATTCATTTGAGCCATAGCAACTACATCAGCACCAGGATCAGCTATAGCGGGACAACCTGCTTCAGAAAGAACTCCCATGTCGTTTCCATCAAACATAGGGCGTAAGAAACCACTTAATTCTTCAGGAGAAGTATGTTGATTTAAAATAAAAAAAGTCAAAGTGTCAATATCAATTGCCGGATTCGCTTTTTTAAGAAAACGGCGGGCAGTGCGGACGTCTTCTACAATGAAAAAGTGCAGAGCTGACACAATATCAGTATTGTATGCGGGTAAAATACGATCAAAACCAGTATCACCAAGCGAAGTCGGTATTAAATATAATATAGACATATTCTTTTAATAATTTAATTTAATCGGCATTTTCACTTTTTATTGTTTCCAACTCTTCACTAAGAAGCTCCCATTCATATACTTTTTGTTCTAATTCTCGCTGTTTTTTTTGATAAGATAAAATAAACTCATTATTCGATGCGTTCTGAGGCAATTCAAGCTGTTTTTCTATCTCTGTGATTTCAACTTCGAGTCCAGAAATCTTATTTTCTATTTCTTCAACCGCCTTTTCTGCCTTTCGAACCTTACGGTTATGCTCTTTTCGTGCTTCATAACTCATTTTATTTTCAGAAATAGATTTCAAAGGTGATTCTGAAACTAATTTTGAACTCATTGAAATTTCTAATTCACGCAATGAATCCATTTTTTTGTACTGAAGAAATTCATAAATACCACCCAAATGCTCACGTACTTTTTTATTTCCAAACTCATAAACCTTTGTTACCAGTCCGCTTAGAAATTCACGGTCATGTGACACTACGATCACTGTTCCATCGAACACTTTAATAGCTTCCTTTAATACATCCTTGGATTGCATATCAAGGTGGTTGGTCGGTTCATCGAGAATAAGCAAATTGACAGGCTCCAAAAGCAGCCTAATCATTGCCAGACGACTACGTTCACCACCTGAAAGGACTTTTACTTTTTTATCGGAAGCATCTCCTCCAAACATAAATGCTCCAAGTATATCCCTGATCCGTGCACGAATATCACCCACCGCCACGTAATCGATTGTTTCAAAAACCGTTCTGTTCTCATCTAAAAGAGAAGCCTGATTTTGGGCAAAATAGCCAATTTTTACATTATGCCCTAATTTCAACATACCGGAATATTCAATCTGATCCATAATACACTTCACTAGCGTACTCTTTCCTTCACCGTTTTTTCCCACAAAGGCGACCTTCTCACCCCTGTTAATAATCAGCCCTATATTATCCAAAATCAAATGATCACCATAGGCTTTTGTCAAATGTTCCATCTCTACCGGAATGCTTCCGGAACGAGGAGCCGGAGGAAATTTAAGATTAAGCTTGGAATTATCTTCTAAATCAACTTCAAGTCTTTCAATTTTATCAAGCTGTTTGATCCGTGATTGAACCTGAACTGCTTTGGTAGCTTTTGAACGAAACCGATCAATAAAATCCTCTGTTTCCTGAATAAGCTTTTGTTGGTTTTCGTAAGCTCTTACCTGTTGCTCATGGCGTTCTTTACGAAGTTCTACGTATTTTGAATAATTTACATTATAATCATATATTTTCCCCAATGAAATTTCAATTGTCCGTGTGGTTACAGCATCGATAAAAGCACGGTCATGCGAAACCAGCACGATAGCACTGCCTGTCGCCGAAAGGAAGTTTTCAAGCCATTGAATAGATTCAATATCTAAATGATTGGTGGGTTCATCTAATAACAAAACATCGGGACGTTGTAACAAAATTTTAGCTAATTCGATGCGCATACGCCATCCGCCGCTAAATTCTGAACATTGACGTTCAAAATCTGTACGTAAAAAGCCTAAACCCAACAACGTCTTCTCTATTTCGCCATAAAAATTACCGTTACCAATGATTTGCAGGTGCTCGTTTGAATGAGTTAATCTTTCAAGTAACAGGTGATAATCTTCACTATCATAATCAGTGCGCATAGACAGATCTACATTCATCTGTTCTATTTCAGCCTGCAAAGTTGTGATATGTTCAAAGGCTTTCTCTGCTTCCTGCATCACAGTGGTACCTTCGTTATGAATCATATGTTGAGGGAGATACCCTATCGTCAGATCCTTTGGAATAATAACACGGCCTTTAGTGGGTGCCTGTTTACCGGAAAAAATGCGCAACAAAGTGGTTTTACCGGCACCATTCTTACCAACCAAAGCAATTTTATCTTTTGGATTAACCAAGAAACTAATTTCATCAAAAAGTGGTGATCCACCAAATTCGACTGTAAGCTGTTCAACAGAAATCATATATTTACCTAACGAATAACTTCAAAATAAATTAAAAACTAATCAACAAAAAAATCAACATTTCAAATTGATTTTATAAAACATTTTACAGTCCTCTATCTTCCTCCAAATACTGACTCACATTGAGATAATGAAAAATGTAAATTAAATCAGTATTTTTATTTTCCATTGAACACAACAATTCACATTGGAATAACCCTAACGATACAACCAATAATACAAAAACACCCTGACGTAATCAACCTAAAATAAATTGAGTTTCAAACAATAGAATAGACAGCAATAAAAACACTTACTATTTACATCTCGGAATAATTGCAAATAGGACCAACTATTATATAAATAAAATCACAGTTAAAACGGCTCAATATTCGCATGAAAAATTATTTAAACATCTAAACGTTCATATTGAGAATTTTTACTCAGGAATTCAGGTACAATTTTTTTCATTAGTGATACTGTCAAAAAATTCTTACACATAAAACTATACTGAATTAATTCATCAATTTGGGCAGATACCGTATCATAATCATACTCTTGTACTTTTGCTATCATTATCTTTGGGTTGTGAGTTTTTGTCGTGATCTCTTTTTGATTTAAAAGCTCCTCATACAATTTCTCTCCTGGCCGTAAACCCGTGAATTCAATATTAATATCTACGTCCGGAATAAAACCTGCCAATCGTATCATCTTTCTGGCTAAATTGACAATTTTCACCGGACTTCCCATATCAAAGATGAAAATTTCCCCTCCATGTCCCATGGAACCAGCTTCCAAAACAAGCAAACAAGCCTCAGGTATAGTCATGAAATACCTGATAATATCGGGATGCGTCACCGTAACCGGACCACCTTTTTCTATCTGATTTTTGAAATGTGGAATAACGGAACCATTTGACCCTAAAACATTCCCAAATCGAGTAGTAATGAATTTAGTTGTAACATTCCCTTCTTTTTCCAGTTTCCGGAATAATGATTGGACATAGATTTCAGCTATTCGCTTTGAAGCACCCATTACATTAGTCGGATTTACAGCTTTATCGGTAGAAATCATTACAAAGTAAGATACTTTATACTTAACAGCTAAATCTGCTAAATTTTTGGCTCCTTTAACATTTACCTGAATACTTTCAACCGGATTATCTTCCATAAGAGGAACATGTTTATAAGCAGCTGCATGATAAATATAGTCTGGCCTAAACATCTCAATCATATATTCCATTCGCCCTTTATTTCTAACATCACCCAAAAAAACGCTGAAATTTTGATTTGGAAATTGCTCTTCCAAGTCCAGTTTTAAATTATGCATTGGTGATTCAGCCTGATCCAGTAGAACAATTAACTTCGGTTCAAAGATTACAACCTGTCTTACTATTTCACTACCTATTGACCCCGCTGCTCCGGTAATTAAAACAACTTTTGATTTTAACTGTTTATCAATTTCATCATAAGAGAGATCTATTTGAGGCCTTTCTAATAAATCTTCAATTTGTATTGATTTGATTTGCTTAATCGTTGGCATATCATTTTGCCATATACTCATAGGCGGAGAAGTAAGAACCGAAAGATTATTATTAATGAACAAATCCAAATCACTATTTGGATTAATATGTTTCATCTTTGTCGGTGAAACTATAATCGCCTTTGCTTTATTAATAACACGTTTCTTAATCGTTTTTTCATCAAAATGGTAAACGGAAATACCCATAATAAAACGCTGCGAAGCATTTTCATCATCATCAATAAAACCTATCAGTTTATATTTATTATCTGCAGCAGATAAAATCATTCTGGCAATTCCAATTGCAGCAGACTGAGTACCGTAAATCATAACAGGAATAACTCGTCCGAAACTCTGTATAAAATAATCATATACTATTTTTACAATTAAACGTAAAATAAAAAGTAATAGAAATGATAAAACAGCATAAATTAATAATGTAAAGTAATCGAATATCTGATAGGAAGTATAACTAAAAATAATAAAATTCATAATGGATATAATTCCGACATTTAAAAGTACTGCCATAAGTAATTTAGCCGCATCAACATAACTTGAATAACGGATAACACCGGAATATGTATGAAACATCCAAAAAAGAAAAATCTGAAGCGACAAAATAATTCCAACCCGTTTAATTGCTATAATCGTACTTTCGTTTATCGCATTATTATTGATTTTAGAAGAAATGAAAACAGAAACATAATAGGATAGTAAGCAAAGAAAAACATCGAAGAATAATACAACCCAGCGCGGAATGTATTTTAAAGTATGTAAGTGCGAAAACACATCCGAATTCCATAATAAAGTAAACCTGTCTTTCATGTCAATCTTAGATATAGTCAGTATTGGTCATTTAATTACTCTGCAAAGATAAGTTTAAAAAACGAAAAATAATAATAGATATTATTATTTATAAAATCAAAATAAAATCACTGTCTGTAATTGCTTCATATTCTGATAAAGAGATTTAGTTTACCAGAAAATGAGTTATATATTGTGGATTGAAAAAATATAATATATATCTTTGCATACTCAAACTAAAAGCTAAAAATATGTCGATACATAGTGAGGATTCAAGACGGGTGACTACCCAGAGATTGTTGGAAATGAAACAACGAAATGAAAAGATTAGCATGCTTACCGCCTATGATTATACAATGGGATCTATTGTAGATCAAGCCGGAGTAGATATTATATTAGTGGGTGATTCAGCATCGAATGTAATGTGTGGAAATGTTACCACATTACCCATTACATTGGATCAAATGATTTTTCTGGCTAAATCGGCTGTAAGAGGTGTTAAACGGGCTTTGGTAGTTATTGATATGCCTTTTGGCAGTTATCAGGGAAATTCTAAAGAAGCTTTAGCCTCTGCAATACGTATTATGAAAGAAACTCATGGTGATTGTCTGAAGGTAGAAGGTGGCGAAGAAATAATTGAATCGGTAAAAAGGATTTTGTGTGCGGGGATACCGGTTATGGGACATTTAGGTTTAATGCCTCAGTCTATTAACAAATATGGTTCCTATACGGTTCGGGCAAAAGATGACTCTGAAGCGGAAAAACTTATTCGCGATTCTCATTTACTCGAAGAAGCTGGTTGCTTTGCTATCGTTTTGGAAAAAATACCGGCTAAATTAGCGCAACAAGTTGCTTCCGAATTAACTATACCGGTTATTGGTATTGGTGCCGGAGGAGGAGTTGATGGTCAGGTATTGGTTTTGCATGATATGGTTGGCCTTACACAAGGTTTTTCTCCTCGTTTCTTACGTCGTTATGCAAATCTGAAAGATATTATGAATGCTGCTATCGGACAATATGTAGAAGACGTAAAATCCGGCGATTTTCCAAACGAAAAAGAACAGTACTGATCTCTTGTAATCGCCATTCAATAACATTATAAACGAATAATAATTCAAAAAGTTACTATTCTACCATATTGTGGTATACATTCTGAACATCTTCATCATCTTCAATCTTGTCGATTAATTTCATCACCTGAGCTTTTTGGTCATCATTTAGTTCTTTCATATCATTCGGTATGCGTTCAAATTCGGCACTTAATATTTCAAAACCATTCTCCTCCAGGTATTTTTGAATGGAAGAATATGATTGAAAATCACCATATAATACAATTCCATCTTCATCTTCTACTAACTCATCTACGCCAAAATCTATTAATTCTAATTCAAGATCCTCCAGCGAAACACCTTCTTTGGGCGTAATTTTAAAAACACATTTATGATCGAATAAGAACTGCAACGATCCTGTTATGCCTAAAGAACCCCCGTTACGATTAAAATAACTGCGAATATTAGCTACGGTACGGGTTGGATTATCTGTAGCCGTCTCAACGACAACAGCTATTCCATTGGGGCCATATCCTTCATACACGACTTCCTTATAGGCCGATTCATCCCTCGAAATGGCTCTTTTTATAGCACGTTCTACGTTTTCCTTCGGCATATTCTCCTTCTTCGTGGTTTGAATCACCATCCGTAAACGTGGATTAGTTGAAGGATCCGGACCTCCTTCAAGTACTGCTATCGTAATTTGTTTTCCCAATTTTGTAAAAACGCGTGCCATATTGCCCCAACGTTTCATTTTTGTAGCTTTTCTATATTCGAACGCTCTTCCCATATCTTTGATTTTTCTGATTATTATTCAATGTTTCTTTCACAAATTTTTATATTTATAAAGACGCCCTGATTTCGGTGCACAAAAGTATTAAAACACTTGCATAATTCCACCATATGTTACATTTTTTTTAAAATAAATTTTCACTCATTATACCATAATGTGGTGGTCTAAATACAATGTAACATTCTTTATCAAGGTTAATGGTAATGTATTCTAATCTTTAAAGGCCTCTCAAAACAATTAAAACATGCTATTATTATCATGCCTCAAAATTAAAATTTGATTTAATCACAATTGCAATCTTTTCCGTTGTCCCATTGATGGAGTCCGTTTTGCAAGTTCAGGGATGAACTGTTTTTTGGTTTTTTTATAAATTTATTTTCCTTTTCCTTTTTATTCATAACGATATTCATTCCGACAGACAGATTAAAACATCTTGAATTATATGGAATTGGAATATTTATTTTAGGATAATTGGTACCTAAATCCGAAAGTGAAAGTGTTGCTTTTTCGAACGGTATATAATCTGCGGCAACAAACCAATGCAACAAACCGGTCTTTAATCCTATACCGGCTCCCAGCGTACTCATCCGTCCATTAAACACAGAATAACTTAATGAAGCATCCAACCAGGCGAAAGGGCGTGTATTGACAGACCCGGTAAGCTCTTCTATCGGAATATTCTTGAATAATTGCGAATATGAAAGTATCCCAAAGCTTAACTTATCTTTGAACAGGCTGTATTCAAAACCTATATTGAGTTTAGCTGTCGTATAGGTTGTATACGAATTAGGACTCATCTTTGAGCCCGAAGATGATTTGAATGCAGTAACCATTGAATCAACCAATGCATTGCTCGATACAAGTCGATTATAAACATCCTGAAATGTCTGGTTTGTTGAATTATTATCAAACAACTTAATTCCTTTAAATATGGAATTAACTTGATATTGATAATTTTGTGTGTTTTTTGACCAATGAATAAACCCTAAATCATTCAGGGAACCGGATAATTTCATTCTATTATTTATACGATATTCAAAGCCGGCATCAATACCTGCACCCATACCGTATGGTTTTAACCATGCTGCAGTATTGGTCGGTGTAGTAAATGAAAATGATTGATTATTATTGGAAGCACTTATCTGAACAGGCCCCGAATAACGGATAGTACCTTGTCCTTTTACCGACCATTGTGTTGAACTTGCATTAACTAAAAGCTGATTATTACTGTTGGACAGATTGGATGAACCAATTAATAATTTCAATTTTCCACCAACAGTCCACGTTTCATTAAGCTGTTTTGAATAACCCAGGGCAGCCTCCGTGTACATACTTATGTCACCTTGAAGTTTTGTGAAATCGAATGAATTGTTTTGTAGGCTTTGGGTCCCGAATAGAGAGAGTTGAAACAAGTCTTTCGGCACATTAACGGTGCCATCTGTTTTCTCTGTTAATGAAAAAGTCCAGTAAGCCGTTTCGTGTCTAAACCCGAATGATAAAAGGTTCGTCTGTAAATCGACTCGAAACAACGTATTTGCATTCAATGAATTGTAAAAGCGAAGTGTATTTCCATTCGAATTTAAAAATGAGATTGTATTCCCTGTTGCGTCATTATAAATAACATCTTTAAGTGATAGCGAGTTATTTCCCACATTAAATTGGGTAAACCCAATAACGGGTAAACTAAGATAAAAATCAGTTTCCGGTTGAAATGAAGGATTTAAAAAGTGGCGTACAGGAACGTCTTTCATAAAATAGAGAGTGTTCACTTGCTGTGCATTAATGAAAAGAGGTGTAATACTTATCATTAACAACGAAGACAGTAATTTTATTGATCTCATTTAAAAACAGCTCAATTTTTGAGTTTTCATCTACAATGTTTTTTCAATATCTCCTTCTACAAACAAACCTACTTTTAAATCAAAGGTGTTTTTTAGATTTGATTCTACAGTACCGCCATCTATTCTGACAGTGTAAGTCATGGAATTGGCTTTTTTTAAATTTACCAATTGATCTTTTGTAATTGTAACCAGTATAGTTTGTTTTGACTCCTTTCCGGGTTGCACTATTCCGGCTGCATCTGTTTGTCCTGCATTAATTATATAACTTTCTTCAAGGGTCGTCGGAATACGGTTTCCCAACGAATCTTTCAGATCAAACATAAATTTTATTTTCTCAGGAAGCCCGTTGGTTATATTAAAGACTAATATGGTTGAGGTAATATCGTTATCTGTATATTCATTTAAAGCATTCGCTATCGATCCGGATATATTTGAAATGGAATCATGATACTCATAATAACTACGCTGTACAAAATTCAGGGAATCATCAAGAGCTATAATTTGACGTAAACTTATACTTCCCCAACCGATTGGAACGATCAAATCGGGATGTAGACTCACTTCATCCGAAACATTGTGTAGATTTATATCTGCTTCGCAGGATACAAAAAGGAGAGACAGGATAATTAAAAATAGAAATGGGAATCGGTGATGCATGAATTCCAAAATTGTTTTGAAATAATTCTGACTATAATAAACAAGCTTTGTTTTTTATACGCTGTAAGTTCGACAAAGGTAACTCTTTTTCACTAATAACCAATAAAAAATAGCTATTTTACTGATTCAAAAGCTGTACCGGGAAAATTCACCAAAAATACGGTTTCGGTGGCTCTTGTTAAAGCGGTATACATCCAACGGTAGAAATCACTGTTTAGTTGGTCCTCGGCTACCTGTCCCGGATCAATAAATACTTTTTTCCATTGTCCGCCCTGTGCTTTATGACAGGTTACCGCATAAGCAAATTTCACTTGTAAGGCGTTGTAGTATTCATTCTCCAGAATCTTTTTTACTTTCTCCCGTCTGTTGGTAATTTCCGGATAATCATCCCCCACCGATTGGAAAAGTTTGTTCGTCATTTCATTCGTTTGTGCCGGTGAATCCGATTGCAATGAATCAATCCATATACGGGCATCGATTTCCCAGTCATAGTCCAGCGACCGTAGGGTCAAATCGACAAAACGATACCCATACAGCTCATGGTATTTTCGTACACGGACTATTTGCAGAATGTCTCCATTGGCAATAAAATCAATCTCTTTATAGGGTTTGTTCCAAAAATAGTTATTCCGGGTTACCATTAGCAAATCGCCGTTTGACAACTCATCCTCCTTCATCATCACCCTGGCCCTGATGCCGTTATTATAAATATTGGCTCTTTTATTCGAACGCGTCACAACAATCGTATCCTCCACTCCCACTCCATCATAGGCTTTTTGTATTTCATCTATGAGTTCCATACCATTCAGCTTCCGGATATCACTAAAACCTTCCAGATCGAAGCTTGGAAATTCGGTCGTCTGTTCTTCTGCTAATTGTTGACGGAGAAACGTGGCATTATGCAATATACCGCTTTCCAATGCCTGGCGAACGACATGAGTTAATGTAAATTCTGATATATGCAATCCATACCCCGAGAGCTGCTCCTTCTCCAGTGCAGGACTCTGTGCCTGCATAACGGGAGGTAATTGAGCCGTATCTCCCAACAACAATAAACTGCACCCATCGGCCCCGTAAACAAAATGGATTAAATCATCCAACAGTCGTCCTGTTCCGAAAGCTGTATCCGCTCCCGAGTTGGAAATCATGGATGCTTCATCGACAATGAACAGAGTATGGGTATTCAGATTATCCGCCAGCTGGAACCGAAATTCAGCCATGGACTTCTGACGGTATATTTTCTTATGAATGGTAAAAGCCGGATAACCCGAATAACCGGATATTACTTTTGCAGCCCGACCCGTAGGAGCCATGAGGATAGTCTTTTGCTTCAATTCATTTAAAGCCCGTACCAATGCACTGATTACCGATGTTTTCCCGGTTCCAGCATACCCTTTCAATAAAAACAACTTTTCTTTATCTATTGACATCAGGAATGTTCCCAATGCATCCAACAATTGAATTTGTTGTTCATTGGGTTCAAAAGGAAGCTGTGCCTGAATACTGGAAGCAATAAAGTTCTGTAACATGTTGCAAAGGTAATCATAAGCAATTAATATTTAATAATGAACAATTAATAATCGCGTTTTATAAAACTGCTTAAAAGAATGATTATTTTTGTTCTTATTTTGTGAAATTTATCCCGATTCGTATAATTCGTTTTTAATTCGTGTAATTCGTATTTTATATGAGAAATTTAACCCTAATTTGTATGACAAGTATGCTGATAGCAAGTGCTGCATTAAATGCTTCTACCCCTCGTATTGAAGATTTCAAATACCCGGTCGATCGCTTTGCCGATATCGAGATCTTACGTTACCGTGTTCCCGATTTTGAGAACCTGAGCCTGAAACAAAAAGAACTGGTTTATTACCTCAATCAGGCTGCCCTCGAAGGAAGGGACATCTTTTACGATCAAAACAATAAATACAACCTGTGCGTACGTCGTACGCTGGAGGCTGTTTACGTGAATTATAAAGGCGACCGCAATGCTGCTGATTTCGATCATCTCACCACCTATCTGAAACGTGTCTGGATGGGTAATGGCATTCATCATCATTATTCCGAGGATAAATTTATTCCCAGTTTCTCATCTTCTTACTTTACGAAAGTCGTAAAAAGCATCGATCCTTCTAAACTACCGCTTTCGAAAGGCGAATCCGTTGACAAGTTGATTGCTAAACTGACCCCTGTTCTCTTTGATCCCAAAGTTTATCCCAAGCGTACCAATCAGGCCGAAGGAGTTGACCTGATCCTCACTTCAGCCAATAACTATTACGAAGGCGTAACGCAACCTGAAGTGGAAGCTTTCTACGCTAATATAAAAGATCCGAATGACAAGGAACCTGTTTCGTATGGTCTGAATAGCAAGCTGGTCAAAGAAAACGGTATTTTGACCGAGAAAACCTATAAAGTAGGGGGTCTTTACTCCGAAGCTATTTCCCGTATCGTAGGTTGGTTGGAAAAAGCGGCTAAAGTAACCGAGAATGACAAACAGCTGGCTGTGATTAATTCATTGATTGACTTCTACCGTACTGGAAATTTGAAAACATACGATGAGTATTCCATTCATTGGGTAGAAGACCTCCAGTCACAGGTCGATTTCGTAAATGGATTTACCGAAACCTATGGTGATCCGCTGGGCATGAAAGCCAGTTGGGAATCGATTGTCAATTTTAAAAATATCGAAGCTACCAAACGTACCGAAATCATCAGTGCCAATGCCCAGTGGTTCGAAGATCATTCGCCGGTGGATAAACGTTTCAAAAAAGAAACCGTAAAAGGCGTTTCTGCCAAGGTTATTACCGTTGCCATATTGGCCGGCGATTGCTATCCCTCCACTCCGATCGGCATAAACCTTCCGAATTCAAATTGGATACGCCATGAACATGGTTCTAAATCAGTCACTATCGAAAACATTACCGAAGCCTATGATCATGCATCGCTGGGCAATGGATTTGCCGAAGAGTTTATGCAAAGCAATGTTGAAATAAAACGTGCCAAAGACTTTGCCTCGTTGACCAATAACCTGCATACCGACCTTCATGAATGTTTAGGTCACGGATCGGGAAAATTACTTCCGGGCGTTGATCCCGATGCCTTGAAAGCTTACGGCTCCACCATTGAAGAAGCACGTGCCGACCTCTTCGGATTATATTATATGGGCGACCCTAAGATGACAGAGCTTGGTCTGCTTCCGGATAAAGACGCTTATAAAGCCGAATACTACGCCTATATTATGAACGGGCTAATGACTCAGCTTACCCGCATTCAACCCGGTAAAAACATTGAAGAAGCCCATATGCGCAACCGCCAACTCATTGCGTCCTGGGTCTTTGAAAAAGGAAAAGCGGACAAGGTAATTGAAATGGTCGTACGCAATGGTAAAACCTTTATAGTTATCAATGATTACGAAAAACTTCGTACATTGTTTGGCGACTTACTGGCCGAGATACAACGCATTAAATCAACCGGTGACTTTGAAGGTGGAAAAACTCTCGTCGAAACATACGGAGTAATTGTAAACCAACCGTTGCACGCCGAAATGTTGGAACGGTATAAGAAACTCAACCTCGCTCCCTATCGTGGATTTGTAAATCCAGTTTATACCCTGGTGAAAAACTACAAAGGCCATATCATTGATGTGTCTGTTTCGTATACCGAAGGCTATGCCGAACAACATTTACGCTATTCAAAAGACTATTCCAGCCTGCCAACCAATAACTGACGCAGGCAAGGTGCCTGATCTTCTCTTTTACGGTCTGGCGCATTCGGATGGTGATACGAAGCAGTACCTGATTTAAATAGGGTCTGCTGAAAAACTCCGATAGGAGTTTAATGAGAATAACCCCCAGTGTAGCTTGCGAAACCAGTGACTGTGATCAATGCAAATGAATAACTCCAAAGTAATTTGAATATCAATGTAATATATTGTTATTGAATTCTATTCAGGGTTCTTGTTTCCTTATTATTCTTTTCTATAGGTTTAACCGGAAGCTATTCACATTAAATCCTTTCAGTATCTTTTGATTACAAAAAGAAAAGCAAGTGCAAGGAAAATGAACATTTATACTCAAAAAGCTTGCACCTGAATTGAAAAGTAAGACATTATTCCATTGTATATCAATAATATTATACTTTTTCAGCAGACCCTAAATAACACGAAGGGATTATCCGGTTGGATAATCCCTTCGTGTTATTTTATCTGTGATATAATTTTCTGCGGCGGATAGCTCCGCTCAATCAATCGTTTCAACCCCGTAAAGATAGAATAACGGTTAAAAATGATAGAATAGTAGAAGATATGATGGTAAACTCAGTCTCAATATAGCAATCGCTTTAATCCCGTAGGGATGATATGATTGTAACGGAATACTTTAGAAATGTTCATACTTCACCGGAACCTTGCTCAACGAAGCTTCATCCCGTTGCATTTGTTTTGTCATAATGGTAATCAAATAATACGGTTTAAGAAGCGGTATCCAACTGCGGCTCTCCGACGTAAGTTGATCAGTCAACTGTACTTTCGACTCAATAGACGTAAAGTAATGGGTATTCACTTTCTTGTTTTGTTGAAATGATTTCATGCTGAATTTATATTTCGACTCGGAGATATAATAACTCTTCCCCTTTTTACTGTAGTTCGTATGACTCTTTGTGACCCAGACTTCATATTTAATGCCGATTTTCGGAGCAAATACTTTAAAGAAAAGGGTCGTGTTGTGCTTTAAATTATACTGCGTATCGCAATTAAGCTCCGATTCCACAATCACGTTATTCAGTGTATCCACTAAAATATAGCCATTCGTATTCCCGAATTTCTTATCCTGAAATACTGTTGATGCATTAAATTGTTAATAGATTTAACTAAAACAACAAAAGTTCTTTGACTTCTTGATTTTCGACGATTTGAATTTTCTCTTTCACATTGAGCAATTTTTGCAATGGCGTTTTGTC